>Ga0214472_10002664_pt1 | contig 19073 bp, 14 predicted proteins | sample RVTome_6_FD_207662 | JGI IMG/M metagenome (GOLD analysis project Ga0214472, IMG submission 207662) | Soil microbial communities from uranium-contaminated site in the Upper Colorado River Basin, Wyoming, United States - RVT140D175 | ecosystem: Environmental > Terrestrial > Soil > Contaminated >...
GAATGTAAAGTTCCGATTGCGGAAGACGGAAAACATAGAGGTAGAAGTCGAGCTCCCGGATCCGTTCTCGGTCATTGATCCGATCCTTTCCTGACGCCCTGTGATTGCTGCGAAAAGTTTGCTTGGTTCTCGACGTTGGTGTTCGTTGCGCAGGCAAACAAGATCGTCTTGATCTGAAACGGCGTGAGACCAGGATGTTTGGCGCAAATGAGGGCTACGATCCCCGCGATATGGGGCGCGGCGAAGCTGTTGCCGGTTGTGACACACGATCCGCCATCCAGCCAGGCAACTTTCAAGTCGATACCGGGCGCGCCAAATTCGACCGGAGGCGAAGGGTTATAGAGATATTCGAAGGGATCCTTGCCCTTGGACGCCGCCACAGAGATAACGGAAGAGTACAGTGACGGATAACTCGGGACGCGGCGATTGTTGGCCGCTGAGACGAGAGTGACGCCAGCGAAGTAGGCCTTGTCAGCGAGGCGATGGAACATGCCGTAATATTCGGGCCTGGACGTACTCAGGCTGAGATTGACCACATCCATCCGCTCGTCAATTGCCCAGCGCAGACCCTCTGCAAAGCGCAATGCCTTTCCCTTCAGATCCTCGCCCAGGACCCGCACGCTGAAGATCTCGGCCCGGGGCGCAATCGCATGGATGATCCCTGCGCAGGCAGTGCCATGGCCGAAGCTGTCCACGGGAGGCTCATCCGGGACCGTGAACGGCTCATTTTTGTCCTCATCCACTCCCACGACCATGGAACCGCTCAGGCTGTCGCCAATCGCCGGATGATCTGGAGCGACTCCGCTATCGATTACCGCTACCCGCACACCGTCGCCGGTGCTACCCGCCCATGCCCACTGGCGCGTGATGCCGGCGAGAGGACCAATCGCTTCCAGCTCGCGGATGGCCTCTTTTTCAAACTGGGATGACCATGCCGGGACCACCATGAGCAGTGATCGCCCCTCGCTGGTTGTCTCGTTCGCTCTCGACCGCAGCAGCCCGCTCAGTGCAGAGCTTGGCGTTGATCCAGATATCGCGATAGCGTTTCCAAGACTCCCATACACGCCTGCCGCTCGTGCTCTCCGGCCGAGTAAAGCCGGCCGATATGCTGTGCCATCGCGCGCAGTTCAGTCACCGGGGGGCCCGGTGAGCCGTCGCCAAATGCATCGACCAGCTGGTCGATCCCCAGATGCTCGTCTCCATTGGCAAGCTCGACCAATCCATCCCGCAGAAGGCGATTGAGCTGATCGAGCATCCCGGTCTGCTCGATTGCGATGGCAGCCTGGCGGCCAAAAATGCCCATTAACTCCAGGTCATGCATCGCAAAGCCCGGGGCGTCGACCTTGTCCAGAACCTCCAGGACTCCAACCACCCTGTCACCTCTCTCAAGCGGCGCGGCCAAGATGGAACCTGGCACGTACCCGGTGCTGGCCGCGAAATCCCGGTCAAAGCGTGGATCCTGTTCGACATCAGAAATGGCCAGAGCCTGTCCGGTGAGTGCCACGAACCCGGCGATGCCACGATCAATCTGAAGTTTCCGGCCGACAAGTTCTTCTCTACCCGCTCCATACGCAGACATAAATTCCAGCGTGTTTTCCTGCTCCCGGATCAGGGCGATCGAAGCAGCCCGAGCTCCGAAAATCGTGGCAGCCGCTTCGACGATTGAGTCCAGGAGTTCGCGGGTGGAATGGGGGAGCAGGATGGCCGTGCTCGTCTGGAGCACGTCCACCAGGGCCCTCAACTGAGTTCGCAGGGTGGAGCTCTTGCCATCAGTCATTCCGGTAGGCTCCTGTGAGTGGCGGGACGCGCGCTGCTCTTCTCATGCTCAATACTGCGTGCATTTCAAGCTGCAGGGCTCTGGCCCACTCGGGAATCAACCTGTGGGCCGCGATGCCAACCAGGATGATCATGTGATGACCTTCCGAAAAGCGCCAGTGGCATCACTGGGCCAGGCGAAATCGACCCTCCGCGAAAAGGACCCAGAAGGGGCGAGGGCCCCTTCTGGGTGTCTCTATTGATGCCCATGGCGAGTTGCTACGGAACGATCTTGTAGCGCTCACCATCCAGCGTGATTTTTCCCGGGGCATCGAAGTCGAAAGCATGTCCGGAGACCTCCGCGTCATCGCCCATGATCAGTTTGTCCAGGACGACACGCTCCTCGGCGCCCAACTCAAAGCGCAGTTCGGTCAGCCGGCCTACCACTTTCTGTACGATCTTTTCGTTCTCAGCCATTTTGTTTCTCCCTAGGTCTTATGGCTTTCGTGGGTTCCCAGTTCATGGCATATATCGGTGCACCTCCTATCTCAAGTGCTTTTCCTTCGCCGTGGCGGGTGTAGCGCTGATCAAATCGTAGGGTAGACGCTTGGCCTTGTCTGTCACATCGAAGACACATTGCTCTATTCTTCATACTCTTGGGCGAGGTGCACCAATTGGTTGCGGTTGAGGATTTCGATCCTGCCTCTGTGCGTGAAGACGATGTTCGCCTCTCTCCACTCACCGAGGATGCGGGCTACTGTCTGACGCGCCAACCCGACATAATTTCCCAGCTCGCTCTGCGTGACATTGACGAATCCCTCGGCCTCATCCTCCGCTTCCAACAACAGCAGGGCCCTGGCGATCTTGCCAGCCGAGGTCAGAAAAGCGAGCGCGCTCTCGCGATCGCTGCTTCTCGACAGCCGTCGCGCGGTCGTCTCGAGCAGCCTGCGCATCAAGGTCGGCTCAGCGGCGATGATGTCCATGAAGGTTTGGCGGTCGATCCTCAGCACGGTGCTCGGTTCGCGCGCCACGGCTCCAGCTGAGCGCGGACGGTCGATCAGAAGGGCTAGCTCGCCAAAGCAATCGCCGGGATGCATCTCGTTGATCACGAGCTCGCGCCCATCCGGCATGGCCAGAAAAAGCGAGATGCAGCCGGAGCGGACGATATAGAAGGAGTGAGCCTTATCAGACTGGGTAAACAGGATCTGGCCCTGCTGCACATCGAACTCCCGGCTGTGCTGGGCGATAGTGCTCAGCAGCGGAGCCCCGAGCTCCCGGAGGAGCTCTGTCTCCTGCAGGAACTGCTTCAGGTCTTCCCGATCAGCCATTCAGCCTTGCCCCTACCCGCGCCGCCAAGATCGTGACATCGTCAATCACCGGTCCACCCTCCCGGAATTGAGCCAGGCGTTCAAAAACCTCATCGCAGATCAACTGAGGCTCGTTGGAGGCCATGGCGGCGACGGTTTCGTACAGCCGGTCCTGGCCAAACAATCTTCCCCCGGGATCCAGTGATTCGGTGACCCCGTCGGTGTAGAGCACCACCAGGCTCCCTGACTCGAGCGCGACCTTCTGCTCATCGATCTGAACATCTTCGAACAAGCCCAGGGGCTGACCGATGGTCCGGTCGGGGGCAATTTCGTCAATGCGTGGATGGAAGATCAGCGGAAGCTCATGGCCGGCGCGTGCGTAGATCAGTTCCGCCCGCGAGGCGTCATAGATCCCGAACAGCAGCGTCACGAACATCCCGGATTCGTTCGCCCGTAGTAGATAGCTGTTCACTATTCTCAAGGCCTCAATTGGAGACACATGCCGCTCCCCGATGACCCGTATCAGCGTGGCCGTTTGGGCCATCAGGAGCGCCGCCGGGACGCCATGGCCCGATACATCCCCCACCACAATCGCTACTCGTTGATCATCGAGCGGCATAACTTCGTAGAAGTCGCCGCCTACGGCCGCCATCGATTCGAGTCGCGCTCCAAACTCGGCCAGGCCGCTCCGGGGAAGCTCGGCCGGCAGGATGCTGCGCTGAATGTCACGAGCGACTTCTAATTCCTTCTCAAGCCGTTCTTTCTCGACCAACCCGGCCTGGGCGGCCCGCAGATCCCGCAGCGCGGCTTCGAGAGCCCTGTTTTTCTCGCGCAGGTCGCGGATCGTCTGATCCTCCGACTCGTCCAACCTGCGGCTGAGGGTGCGGATGATCTCGTAGGCGAAGGCCGGGTAGCGGTGCAGCAGCGCGTCCAGATCGGCGTGACTCATCTCCAGCGTCTTCAACGGCGTGCGCGCGATCACGCTGGCGGTGTGGCGACCATCCTTTACAAAGAGGCTCATCTCTCCCAGGAACGCGCCTTGAGATCGGACACCAAGGATGCGCTCATCCGATGTGCCGTGAGCTTTGACAATCTCGACTTCGCCATCAAGGATCACGAAGTAGCGGTTGCCCTGCTCATCCTGCCTGAGCAGTACTTCCCCGGGCTCAAACTGGCGCATATGGAGTGAGGCCGCCAGTAGCCGTAGCTCGGTTTCCGGCAGCGCCGAGAAGAGGGGAAACTGCTTGAGAGATTGTTGTTTTACGATCGCAATTCCCTCCTTTTTACGGGGTCCAGTCGGCCATCTTCTGACCGCTGGAATGCCCTAATGCGGCTCAATCACTACTTCCTCCAGCCGGTAATCGCCCAAAACGTTGCGCCGGAAGTTCTTCACCCACGGCTTTACGAGATCAAAGCTTGCGGGTCCATACGTCAGCGGGATAAAGAAAACCTGATCTTGAACCAGGTACCGATCCGCAGCACGCAGCAGCTCCAACCGCTCCTTGCGAGCCTGTGCCTGGGCAGCATTTTCGATAAGCTGAGTCAAGGTCGCGTCGAGTTGGCCCGAGAGGTTTCGAAGGTCCTCTAGAGCGCAGTTAGACAGGAAGTTATGAGGGTCTGGAAAGTCGGCTGTCCAACCTTGAAAGGCCATATTTGCTCTTGCTTTGTGCCTCCTGGTCATGTCGCCGAAGTCGAACATGTCCCAATCGATTCTGATATCCAAGCCTTGCATCAGATGGTTGAGATGGCTCTCTCGCCATGCTTTTGTGCGCTGCAGAGGGGGTTCTATGGCCCTCAGGTTCACTTTGTTTGGTATTACGCCCCCAAATGCTTTACCGAGGAGAGTTCGGGCCTGGCCAAGATCGTACGGAATCCCAATCTCAGGAGAGTGGCCCGGCATTCCCGGGGGGACGATCCCTCCGTAGGCAGACATTCCGGCATTGCCGAACTGGCTGGTAGCAGATGTGCGGTCGACTGCATATGCCAATGCTCTGCGAAAATCCAGATTGTCCGTCGGCGGAACGGCTGGATTGAGCATCAAGTACAGAGCGCTCAACTGCCGGTAGGGTGGACTGTAAACTTGATCAGTCGGGACCTCCGGAGGGGAAGCTCCTATTCCTCTCAGGACTAAGTCCAATTCGCCTGATTGAAAGGCTCCAACAACTTTCTCCATATCCTCATGGACCGTGCATTCAAGCTGAGCGATATCTCCTTGATATGCGCCAAAGTAGGTCTTATTTCTCCGGATGACGAAACCACCCTCCCCGACTGAAGCAAGCGTAAACGGCCCATTGAAGACTGCCTCCGGGGCCCTCCACCATCTTCTTCCTTCTCGCTCGACGGCTCTCCTGGGGAGCGGAAAACTATTCGGGCGCGTGACTACATAGAGGAAGTGAGGTGACGGCCTGTTCAGCCGAACTTGAAGAGTCTTTTCATCTAGTGCCCTTACACCTACGGCAGAAGGATCGTCCAGTTTACCGTCTCGAAAATCCGCTGCACCGACGATCTCATCGAAGAAAGTTCCACTTAGCCTATTCTTCATCCGCCACAACCAGCTCCATTCGAAATCTCGGGCTGTCAGCGGAGTTCCATCACTCCAACTCGCATCCCCCTGCAAGTAAAAAACATACTTCGATCCGTTATCCATTACCTCCCATGATTTCGCCATGTGTGGCACAGCGTTCATCTCGTAGTCCAAGTAGGCAAGGCCCGCCAGGAGAACAAAGTTAATCTCGCCCTCCGGATGCAGGAACATGGCAAGACCATCAGCGTCTAGCGATACTCTTAGTGTTCGTTCGGTTGCAGATGGCGGGGCATGGCTATTCCTTCTATCAAGCGCTGTTGTCGGTTGTGTTTTGGTAAGCAAGAAAGCCTTTTCGAATGATTGGCGGCTCTTGCTGAACTCGAAGTCTGCTAGCTGAAGGAGTCCCAGCTTAAGCCAAATTCGGCTTTCAAGCTCAGTGTTCTGGTCGTCTTTCAGTAGATCTGAGAGCCTCAGGAGAAACCTTTTCGCCTCCACCAGCGAATCCTCCAAGCTCGCCCGATCGGCTGCTCGAGTGAGACACTTGACAGCTTCTTCAACTTCACCGGCTGACTCATAGTGGTGGGCCAACAAGGCGTAAAACTCCTCCAGCCGATCCTCGAAAAGTTGCTCAATCGCCTGGGCAACCCGTCGATGAAATTGCTGTCGGCGCTCGATCAGGAGCGAGCTGTAGGCCGCCTCCTGCGTCAAAGCGTGCTTAAAGATGTACTCCAGCTCCGGCAGGCGGGCACGTTCCCGCACCAGGTCCACCCGCTGCAGTTCGTCCAGATGGAGATCGAGCTCTTCCTCCGCTTCGGAGATCACCGCCAGGACCCGGTATAGAAACGTGCGCCCGATCACCGACGCCAGTTGCAACGTGTGCTGCACTTCGTCCTCCAGGCGGCCGATGCGCGCCAGTAGCACCCCCTGGAGGGTCTCCGGAACCCCGACTTTCTCCAATTCTGCCGTCAGCTTCCAGCTCATGTTCTTCTCGACAATCAGCTCGCGCTCGAGCAGGTGCCGCAGCAGCTCCTCCAAATAGAACGGATTGCCCTCCGCCTTGCCCAGCACTAGTTCCGCCACCTCGCCCAGCTCGGAATCACTTCCAAGCACGCTCGCAAGGATCTGCTTGGCGTCGCCGCCCGCCAGCGGTTTCACTAAAATATCGCCGTAGCGGTGGCCAAGATCCCGTTCGGCTCTTTGCTTTAAATCCCACGATCCGTGATCGCGCTCAATCCGCATCAATGCCATGATCATCAGCGGCGCGCGGTTGGTCATCGACAGCAGCTGTCCCAGCACCTCCAGGCTGGAGGCGTCCGCCCAATGCAGGTCCTCCAGGACCAGCACAGTCGGTGTGCTGGTTGCTAGCGCTTCGAAATACGACAGGATCGCCCGGCGGATCTCGCGGCCGAGCGTCTCTCTGTCATATTGGGAAATGCGTTCTTCGTCCTCTGGATCCAGATGCAGTCCCAATAGATGGCCGAGGTAGGGCCGGAACTCGGCAGCTTGCTCATCCAAGATTTCGATGGTTCGCTTGCCCAGGGCGGCTTTCAGCCTAGGTGCCGGCGCTCCGTCCGTCAGCCCCAGGTCCGCAAGGATCAGCTGCGAGATCAGCCGGTAAGCCAGGCTGTCACCGTACGACGGAGCCCGCGCCTCCAGCCAACGCACTTCTCCTGGCTGGACAAGGAGCGTCTCACCCGCAGGCGGCTTAGGCGGCCGCTCCCGCAGCTCCTCCACCAGCCGACTCTTGCCGATCCCGGCTTCGCCCAGGATGAAGCGGATCTGCCCGTGGCCCCGGCACAGCTCGAGCAGCGCCTGTTGGAGTTCCTCCAGCTCCTGCTGGCGACCGACGAACACCCGCTGCGCTCCCTCCAAGCCGCGCTCGCGGGCCGGGACGTCCTTCTCGCCCACCACGGCATACACCGACAGTGGTTCCGCCTTGCCTTTCAGTTCCATCGGACCCAGGTCCGTCAGGTCAAAGTAGGCCCTCACCCGGCGGGCAATCTGCTCCGAGACCACGATCTGGCCCGGTTCGGCCGCCCCCTCCAGCCGGGCCGCCACATTGACCGCATCGCCCACCGCCAGGTACTCCGACCGCTCCTCGCTCCCGATCTCGCCCACCACCACCGTCCCGGCGTGGATCCCGACCCGCATGGCGAAGCCATCCACGTAGCCCGCCAGCTCAGCGGCGTACTCCTCGATGGCCTTTTGCAGATCAAGCGCCGTCCGCACCGCCCGCTCGGGGTCGTCCTCGTGGGTCACCGGAGCTCCGAAGAACGCCAGCACACCATCGCCAAGGAGTTGAGCGACCGTGCCCTCATAGCGTCCGACCGCCTCGCCCACCCGCCGGTGCGCGCCGGCAACGACCTCGCGCCATTCCTCCGGATCGAGCTTCTCCGCCTTCTCGGTCGAGCCAACAATGTCGGCGAAGAAGATTGTGACGGTCTTGCGTTCGGCGGGCATGGGGGTGGGAACTTGCGGAATCAGCGCCTCTGGCGCAGGCAGTTCTGGCAGTTTAGTGCCGCAGTCGAGACAATACTTCACGTCTTCGGGAACCGAGCTGCCACATGCCGGGCATGCGCGTCCGTCGGGAGCCGCAAGCTCGGCCCCACAGGTTCCGCAAAAGCGGCTACCTTGGGTATTCTCAGATCCGCAGTTTGAGCAATTCACAGCGACCAGCCACCCTGACAATTCATTCATGAAGTGAGGCTTGGCTAATGCGACACGCCTATGGGTCTATCCCAGCGACAGATCAACCGCAAGATAGATGGCAATGGACTAATTGGTACTCGTACTCAACAATTGCACTTACCTGATTTCCTAAAGCATGTTCACCTACCGGTAGACTTGGGCGCTCACTATCTCCCTTTCCATCTCAACCAGTCAGTGTTCAGACCGCGGGCTAGTGCGTTGGGGAGCTCCTGCTACTTGCCTTAGGCCACGCCTCAAGCCCGCGAAACGATTACATCCTTAAAATCGAGTGTCCCTAATCGGCTTGTTCGGTAGTTCTGGATCCAAGGCTTTACTAGTTGGGGAGACGGGCCATCGTAGTAAATTGGAATGAGTAGCACTTGCTCTCGTACAAGATATCGATCAATACGCCGGAAGGCATCTAGTCTGGCTCTTCTGTTCCGGGTGCTCCGGAGCTGAGAATGGAATTCATCAATGGCAGGATCTGACCAGCCAAGCCAGGAATACTGGGTCCTTAGCATGTGGACGAGAAACGAGTAAGGGTCAGGAAAATCAGCAAACCAGCCAGCACCGTAGACATGAGGCGCCAACCTCGAAACATCGTCGCCCGGAGCGAATGGTCTAAACTCTACTTGCAACCCCAACTGTCCTGACCAGTTCTGTAGGTAGCTCTCTGGCATAATCCATTCAGGAAAGTGAGCCACAATGAGCGGCTCAATCTTACGAACCTGTGCCCGCTTGACTTGACGCATCAAGTCCTTTGCAGCCTGAACGTCAGTTGAAATACCGATTTCCGGTGAATGTCCTGGCATTCCTGGCGGCACAATACCACCCAGAGCCGGTCTGCGATTATCCCCGAAGCGGGATGGCCGTATTCTCCGATCGACTGATCGGGCTAATGCAAGACGCACATCAAGATCATCTGTGGGAGATTGCGTTGGATCGAGAAGGATATATTCCGTGAAGAATGGGAGCGGCCCCATTTGAATTTCGTCTTCGGGGACTTGGGCTCCCATCTCTTCCATCGCGCGTTGCCCGCAGAAATCAATCTCATTGCCCTGATAAGCTTCGGCGACGTACCTTGGCCCCTCGTACGTGATAAACCTGACTTTTCCCACATTCCCGAGACATTCGCCGGGATAGTAGGGATTGCGGAGAAGTAGCATGCCTTCATCTCCCATTTCGACGATTCTGAATGGACCGCTGTATTGACCATGAGGAGGTCTCCACCAATCCGCTCCGTACTCCTCAAGCAATGACACGTAAGCCGGGTATCCAAATTCGGCAATCAAGTACAGGAAGTGGGGAGATGGTTCTTTCAATTCAACTTCGAAGGACCTTTCCGAAAGCACCCTGAGACCTACTTTGGCCGGATCATCCATCAATCCGGCGCGGAATTCCGCTGCCCCTTTCACAACATCCAGCCACAGGCCAGCCTCAGAGCCCTTGTGCTTCAATTGCCATATCCAATAAGCAGTGAATGCCTCGGACACAAGTGGGCGTCCGTCACTCCAACGCATGTCGTCTCTCAGGTGAAACTTATACGTGAGTCCCTCGCTTGCCACCTCCCAGGACCGAGCTGCGTGAGGTATCACGTTCAGGTCCTCGTCGAGATATGCCAACCCAGCCATTACATTACGGAGGATGTTCGCGTCAAGTACACTGCTCGCATTAGTTAGATTGAGACTACTAAAGACGTTCGGGTTGAGGGGTTCACGCAATTCCTGCTGAGCCAGTTCATTGTTTGGATGGCTGCCACCGATTTGGCTGGCATCCCTTAACCTCTTCATGGTCACCTGAAAAGCGCTCTCATAGGCATCATGTGCTTCATCAAATTCGAAGTCCGCCTGGTGCATGAGAGCAAGCTTCATCCAGACCTTCGCTTCCATCTCCCGATCCCCAGATCCAGCAATTAAGTTTTGGAGGCGCCGAAGAATCTCCTTGGCTTCCTCAAGCGAATCTTCAAGTGTCGCCTGGTCGGCTGCCTTGGTCAGGTAGTCGATTGCCGCCTCAATCTCCCCACTCAATTCGCAGTGATGGGCAAGCAATCCGTAGAACTCCTCCAGACGGTCCCCGAAGAGCATCTCGATTGCCTGCGCCACCCGCTGGTGGAAGAGCTTGCGCCTCTCGACCAGCAGCGAGCTGTACGTCGCTTCCTGCGTCAGGGAGTGTTTGAAGATATACTCGAGCTCCGGGAGGCGGGACTTTTCGCGGACCAGATCAACTTTCTGAAGCTCATCGAGATGCCGATCTAGCTCCTCTTCAGCATCCAATATTGCTCCCAAGATCCGGTACAGGAAGCTCCGGCCGATCACCGATGCCAACTGGAGCGTCTCCTGCACGTTCTGCTCCAACCGGTCGATGCGGGCCAGCAGCACGCCCTGGAGTGTGTCCGGCACCTCCACGCCCTCTAGCTCGGCAGTCGCCTTCCATCTCCCGTTCTCCTTGACGATGAGGTCCCGCTCGATCAGATGGCGCAGTAGCTCCTCCAGGTAAAAGGGGTTCCCTTCGGCCTTGCTGAGCACCAGGTCGGCCACCCCGCCCCACGCAGCGACTTCACCGAGCACTCCAGCCAGAAGCTGCTCAGCGGCATCCCCTGGCAGCGGCCTCAGCGTGACTTCTCCGTAGCGATGCCCGAGATCGCGTTCGGCTCGCTGTTTCAAATCCCAAGATCCATGGTCGCGCTCGACCCGCATCACTCCCAGGATCATTAGCGGGGCCCGATTGGTGACTGGCAAGAGCTCTGCTAGCACTTCCAGGCTGGAGGCGTCCACCCAGTGCAGGTCTTCCAGCACCAGAACAACCGGTCGCTGCCTGGCAAGCGCCTCAAAATAGGCTAGGATCGACCGGCGGATCTCACGGCCCAGAGTCTCGCTGTTGTACTGCGAGATGCGCTCTACTTCAGAAGGATCCAGCTTGAGCCCTACCAGCCGGCTCAGGTAGGGCCGGAACTCGGCCGCGCGCTCTCCCAGGATCTCTTCAGCGCGTTTGCGCAGGGCGGTTCTCAGCCTGGGCGCCGGGGCGCCTTCCGACACGCCCAGGTCAGCCAGGATCAGCTGGATGACCAGCCGGTAGGGCAGGCTGCCCCCATAGGACACAGCCCGCCCCCCCAGCCAGTGCACCTTTCTGGGATCGACTAACAGCGCCTCGGACGGAGGCGGCTCCGGAGGACGCTCTCGCAGCTCCTCCACCAGCCGGCTCTTGCCGATCCCGGCCTCCCCGAGAATGAACCGGATCTGGCCGTGCCCGCGGCAGAGGTCCAGTACCGCTTGCCGGAGGTCGTCTAGCTCCCGCTGGCGGCCGACGAACACCCGCCGTGCTCCCTCCAGGCCGCGCTCGCGCGCCGGGACGTCCTTCTCGCCCACCACGGCATACACCGACAGTGGATCCGACTTGCCCTTCAGCTCCATCGGGCCCAGGTCCGTCAGGTCAAAGTAGGCCCTCACCCGGCGGGCAATCTGCTCCGAGACCACGATCTGGCCCGGTTCGGCCGCCCCCTCCAGCCGGGCCGCCACATTGACCGCATCGCCCACTGCCAGGTACTCCGACCGCTCCTCGCTCCCGATCTCGCCCACCACCACCATTCCGGCGTGAATCCCGACCCGCATGCCGAAGTCATCGACGTACCCCGCCAGCTCAGCGGCGTACTCCTCGATGGCCTTTTGCAGATCAAGCGCCGTCCGCACCGCCCGCTCGGGGTCGTCCTCGTGGGTCACCGGAGCTCCGAAGAAGGCCAGCACCCCATCGCCCAGGAGTTGCGCCACCGTTCCTTCATAGCGCCCGACCGCCTCGCCCACCCGCTGGTGCGCGCCGGCAACGACCTCGCGCCATTCCTCCGGATCGAGCTTTTCCGCCTTCTCGGTCGAGCCAACAATGTCGGCGAAGAAGATCGTCACGGTTTTGCGTCCGGCGGGGGAGGGTGGAATGGATTCCTGCTCCGGCGAGATTCCCTTACCTGCGTCAGTGAGTTTAGCTCCACAGTGCGGACAGAAATCTGCGCCGGCTGGCACCGTCTTTCCACAGGATGGGCAGTTCAAGCCATCCGAAACCGAAAGTGCGGACCCACACCTTACACAGAAGCGGTCTTCCGCTCGGTTCGCATATTCGCAGTTGGGGCACTTCATGCCAGTGCTCCGCTCCAATCCGAATGCGCTCGCCAGCCCAACGCAACACGCGCAGTCAGTAGTCGGCTTTCTTCAGAATCAAGATCAGGTCAATTCAGAGGGGAGTGCGAGGTCGACGCGTGACCCTTATCTAGAGTATATGCGGGAAGATCAATTAGTCCAGATTGCGGTGGCGTTGCCTCCAGCCACAACGGTAGGACATCGGAATGGGCGAAGATCCAGAGCTGACACGCAAGTATCTGGAGAGTCTTGAACGGCCCAAAGTGCTCGACCACGATTGTAGCGTGTCAGAACTCACAGGTCGTCAGTCCGAATGCGAAATGGCCACCCTTCGACGTGGAACTAAAAACAAGAAGCACCCTGACGGGTGCCTTTTGTGGTGCTTAGGTAGCGAGGGTCGGATTCTCTCCCGCTTCGCTCACGCTCCGCGGGACCTGCGGCCAACGACCTTCAGGTTACACCGCGCCGTGCCGGCGCGGCACGGTGTGAGTTCGAATCCTGAAAAGGGTACCTGGGATCGTCAGGCCGGGCTTGTAAGGGTGGCCTGGGGAGGTTCGGTTGTCGGAAGCCTCAATTTCTGACCACTGTGTATTCGTGTTCATCATACTGAAGCTTGTATCAGGACACAACTTACTGATAGGACATTATTGGCGCAGTTAAGCGGTCCATACTAGATAAATGGCACTAGAATCCCAATAATTGTCGAAACACCCAAGACTTGGAGTTTCCGCGCCTCACCCATCAGCAGATCCTGGCCGATCGGCCCGAGCGGTTGCATTGGAGGACCTAGACGATGGAAAATCTTCTTAGGCGAAGCGGCTCATGGAACGTCGATGATGAAGTCTACGAAACCAATCGGTCGGTACGTGGAAACAGGGCTACTTACCCGTGTTGAGTCTACGCGTAGGTACTCCCAGTTCTCCGCATCAAGGAGATTAAGTGATTCCATCCCGGCCGTTTCAGTGCGCACGTACGCCAGCGTATGGGGAAGACTATCCAGCCACCGGGCGCTCTCATACTGACTCTGGTGATTACTACACTGTGGCCGGATTGTACGACTCTGGGTGTCAATGATATAGCCGACGCCTCCTTGGACTGGAAGTCTCCCCAGTCGCAAGGAGAGGAATCGGCCGTCTGGAGACCAACTAAGGAAGTTGACCCAAGTGCCAACACTTTCTCCAGGTATCGAAGTAGCCAACACTTCTGTGCCACCATCACGACTGAGGACGAATACATCAAAGTCATAGCCCCCAGAATCAACGTAGTACGCAATTGCAGCCTTGCTCCCATCGGCCGCCCATGACGGCATTGGGAGAGGAAGCGAATACGGGAGTGCATATGACCACTTCTGCTCGTCTTCTCCCAAGGAGTAGAGTACTAGCTTGACCGCTGCGATTCCCTTGTCTGATTCGGACGTATAAATCACAAGTGTTCGGTCAGGGCTGACGGAAAAGTAGGATTCCTGTGGATGGAACGCAGAGTGTCTATACTCGGGAAGCACGAGCTCCAAGGTGAATTCCTCCACTACGCCCGAATCCGTGTTTAACCTGAAGAAGTCGATCTTCACAATCGAACCATCGATTTCTCCAAAGTCTTGAAGCTGCACGATGTCGTCAGTTAGTCCCCAGCTGCTGAACGTGACCCAGCGGTTGTGGATCGGGAACTGCTCGACCTCAGAGCCGCCAGCGAGTTCAACCCTTTGAACTTCGTAAGGTTCCTCTGAGGTGTTCCCAACGTACAGTTGCGATCCGTCTGGCGACAGTATTGCGGGCCAAAGGAAGTAATCGGCTGGAATCGTCGCTATGTCCTGGAGCGTCTCCGTTTCAAGGTCGAATGCATACACCCTATCGGGTAACGAACTCCCGGATTCTCGTGGGCGGGCGAACAGGATACTCCCAGAGGGCCATGTGGCCCCTGTATCTAATACAGCAAGACCCGGGCATGCATCAATGAACCGTGCAGGTTCGGGTAACCCGTTTGGCGTTATCTCAGCATTAACATGACCTTCCGTGACCGCCATCGCGGAAGGAGTGATTTCCGGAGGTGGACGTGGCTCATCAGTTTGGATGTGTGTTTCTTCAATCCTCCGCGTTCCGGGTGAACAGCCAGTGAACAGCAATGAGGTCGTTGTCAGGAGTACAAACAATAAACGGACCTCATTGGGAGCGAACGTAGGTCTGCTCGTCCTTGTCTTGGCATCCCCACCGCAAGACTGCATGTCTGAACTTTGGCCATGTTCACGCAAAGGGCGGCTTTTTGGTTCCAAGACATGACCAACGTCAACGCGATATCATCTTGAAACATGTCACGCCGATAGGAGTATGAGTATAAGGAACGATTCGTGTCCGCCTCCTCAAACGTCCGCGGGCTCGTTCCTCTGTACAATGTTGCCCAGTGGCCCGGTCGACTTGGGTCTTCTCCTTGCAACCACTCTGGATGATTCGTGGGGTTCATCACTGAAATCGCCAGCTCAAGCACCTCACCTCCTAAGATTCTAGTTAGATCGTTCTGCCTGTAATTGTCGATCAAATTAGGCATGTCCAGCCATGCCTGCGCATAGCCCCAGAAGCTATTCAAGCAGCGAGATGACCAGATCCCTATATTGCAGTACTCGTGATACTTGCGTGTTACAGCTTCCAGTTCTGCATCTTCTTGGAAGAAAGTGAACTCCCCATAGATGAATATCCCGATTGCTTCATGGCTTTCAAGTTTCCCCCACCATGCATTCTGTTCATACGCCAATATCTGAAGGGCAGTGTAGGCCTGTTTGTATCCCTGCTCATCCCCTACCGGGCCAGATATCGTTGGCAGTGACCACAGATAGAATGATGGCTTGGCTTGACAGGCCAAGTCTGTACAGAGATAGTTCCCAGAAGGATCCGTGTACCGCACAGGATTACTGTAAACATAGCATAGCGATCCAGCGCTTGAGAGCTCCCGCGACCAGGAACGATCGTATCCGCCTGCGCGAACCTCCCCAGCGCCGGGTCATACCAGAGGCCGCGGTAGTAGTACAGCCCGATCTCGGCTTGCTCGCGCTGGCCAGTGTAGCGCTCGTCGGTCGGCAAGGTGCCTGAGCTAAAGCGCATCTCGCCCAGTGGCTGGTAGCCGCCAGCCTCAACGGATCCCCCTCCCTGATACTCTTCATCGCGGTCGTACCGGCCACCGCTATGGCGGTCGGCTTGGACTGGATGGTCCAGCGGAACCGCGGCCTAGCGACCGTGCGCAATGAAGACCGGGAAGGCCACCGCTGACTAAGATCTTTTGACCCATCTCACCTCAAAGTGCGCCCCTTTCCGGGGCGTTCTTGATTCTTCCCCGGTTTTCCTCTCCAGAACTCCGAGCTATCCCACAAAACACGCTCAATAAACGCTGCTCCACACGATCCCGAGACGGCGACTTCGTAGAGTGGTCAAAGTTCCAATGGCAACCCGCCGATGAACGGCCGCCTAGCAGACAGGTGGTCAGACAGGGCAGACACGGATTCGAAGTGGACACGCAGTTGAGTTCAGAAATGTCTCCGCTGTGACAGACAAATCCCCACCCAGTCTCTAGGATGGGATCAGATCCGACAAGCACCTACCTACACACCGCCGCACCGACATGGAGGAGGAAAGCAATGTCCAACCAACTGTTCCACAACGATCAGGGTCTGCGAAATTACATCAACAGCCGCTACCAGGACCTGAGCCGGGAGGCCGAGCAGGAGCGTCTCGCCCGCCTGGCCGAAGGCGACCGGTCCTCCCGTCCGACCGCAGCTCTGGCCACAGTCAGCGTGGCGCTCACGCTTCTCCTGGTGGCAGCCTGGATCGTGCTCTAGGGGCACGATCCGGGCCCCTTCCTCTCACTAAGGAAGGGCTTGTCGAACCGCTACCCAAACCGATGGAGGCATACCATGTACCGCAATCACTCGCATGCCCGAACCCATGAAATGCACTTCCCGTTCAAGCGCCTGGCCGCCCTGGCCCTGCTGGGGGCCCTGGCCTTCGCCCCCCTGTACGGCGCCTCGGCCCACGTCGAGCGGCCGGACGGCGGCGGGGTATGGGCCTCGGTGGAGGACTTCAACAACGGCGGGCTGCTGGCGGCCTTTGAAGTAGACGGCTCCGGCCGGCCCTCTATTGCCTTTGAACCCGATGAGGCCGGCAGCGCCATGACCGATATCCAGACCTACGACGTGGCCGGCATCCAGGGCTATGTTCCGATCGTGGACTATATCCCCGGAGCCAACGATGTCGAATCTCCCGACGTCGGCTCCGGCCAGTCCGCCGACGAGCCCTACGAGTCCGGCGCGGCCATGAGCAGCGTCGAGAACGGGCCCGAAGGGTTGACCTCGGCCGAGGTCACCGGGCCGGAAGGTGAAGCTCTCGGGAGCCATGTCGAAGGACCGCAGAGCGCCATAAGCGCCGACATCGAACGCCCGGACGGCGCCCTTGGCTCCTCCGAGGTCGAACGGCCCGACGGCTCCGGACTCCACGCCGACAGCGGCTTGACCGGCCAGCCTGGCGCCCGGCCAGCCAACCTGGCCGGAATCGCGGCCCTAGCCATTCTTCTGGTGACGGCCGCTTACCTGGTGAACACCCGGCGCGCCCGGACCTGAAACGGAGGTCAAAGTGCCGAGTATAGGTAACCAGCTCCGGCGCTCCCTGAACCGCACCGATCTGTCGCCTCAAATCTCCTCCGGGCTGAAAAGCTCGCTCCTCCGGCGGGCGGCGGCTGAACCAAAGAGCAGGACCCTGAAACGGGTCCTGCTCTGGCTTTCTGCCATGTCGCTGGCATGGGCGCTGTCCGCGGCGCCACTTTAGCGGCCAGTCTGTCTAAGCAGCGCTAGCCGATCCCTCTTCCCTAGCCAACTGTATTCGGCCCTGGACATCATGGTCAAGCGTGGCGATGCGCGGCCAATCGGCCATATGGGTCCGGGTCAGCCGCTCGGTGAGCTTCGACAAGAGGAGATAATGCACCCGGGGATTCTCCAGAAGAATGTTAAGCCGATCAGAAGGGATCTCGAGAAGCTGCGTTTCGGTTTCGGCCACGACATCCGCCGTGCGCTCACTGTCCGTCAGGGCCGCGATCTCGCCAAAGAAATCGCCCTGGCCCATTGTCGATAGAGCTTGGTACTCCCCCTGGTTGGTCTTCTGGCCGGCAATCACTTGCCCTTCGAGAATGAAGTAAATTTCATCGGCCGAATCCCCGGAGCGAACCAGCAAGGCGCCCTCCGGGGCGCGCCGGACTCGAGCTCGCCCGATCACCCTGGCCCGCTGGTCCTCCGGGACGGAGCTCATCGCCGGAATCAAGCCTGTCAGGGCGTCGAAGTCTGCAAGCTCCGCTGGGCGTCCTTCTTCCAGCCCGATATCCGCTTCGGCCGCCTGGAGCAGGCGCTTCGACCTGAGCCACTTGGCTGTAGGTCGGCCCAGGCCTGGCAGAACCAGGCCCAGCAGGCCGGCGCCAGCGATCAGGGCCGCGCTGGACAGCACGATCGGGCGGATCGCGATCGTATCCGCCAACCCGGCTGAGGCCATTCCAAGCAGGAAAAGCAGATCTCGAGTCACGAAAAAGGCACTGTAAACACGGCCCTGGATCTCACCGGGGACGTTGCGCTGGATGAGCAGCCGGCGGGCAATTGCTGAGGGCGCATTCGCGAATCCCGCAATCGTGACAAGGACAATTGCCATCGGGATCGAAACCACCCTCGAGTACAGCATGCCGACCAGACCAACACCCAGAAAGCCGATGACGATCCATTGGCCTTCGCGCAATCGGTCAGCTTGTCGCGCCATCAGCAGGCTGCCTACAACGAAGCCGATCGACGTGAGTCCCTCCTGGATGCCGAACTCAAACTCGGACGCGTTCAGCGCCTGCTCGGCAAAGGGCAGAAGCAACGTATTCCACAGGCCGGCGCCAAGCAGCGCCGGGACCGACACGATCAGCAGTGAGCGCAGCAGCTGGTTGCCGAACAAGAAGCCAGCCCCCTCGCGCAGGTTATCAAGCACGGAGGAGACCTTCGCCTGCACATCCGCCGCCCGACCTTTGATTGACACAAAAAGCACCAGCAGGGCTGAGATCAGGAAAGTCAGGCCATCAAGGTAAAAGGCCCATTCGATCGGAAAGCGGGAAGCAATCAGTCCGGAAGCCGCGAATCCAACGGCGGTCGACCCGAATGCGCTGATGGCCAGAAACGAGTTGGCTGCGGCGAGTTCCTCGTCGGAGGCGATCTCAGGCAGCAAACTGGCGTGAGCCGGATCGAAAAACTGGCCCACCGCGCTGGTTAGCAAGACCATCAGATAGAGCCAGGCGACATCGGAAGCTATCAGAAACGGAATCGCGAGGACGAGCACAGCCCGGAGTAGATCTGCGCCTATCAAGATGCGTTTCCGGTCCCAGCGATCGACGTAGACCCCGGCTAACAGACCTATTATCAGGCTTGGGGCAGCGGTCGCCATGAGCATCAAACCGACGCTCAGCGCCGAGCCCGTGGCGCGGTAGACGACAATCGAGGCTGCCAGCGAGGTTAATGCGCTCCCTATCGTGGAAACCAACTGCGCTGACCACAAGAATGTAAAGTTCCGATTGCGGAAGACGGAAAACATAGAGGTAGAAGTCGAGCTCCCGGATCCGTTCTCGGTCATTGATCCGATCCTTTCCTGACGCCCTGTGATTGCTGCGAAAAGTTTGCTTGGT
>Ga0214472_10002667_pt1 | contig 19063 bp, 14 predicted proteins | sample RVTome_6_FD_207662 | JGI IMG/M metagenome (GOLD analysis project Ga0214472, IMG submission 207662) | Soil microbial communities from uranium-contaminated site in the Upper Colorado River Basin, Wyoming, United States - RVT140D175 | ecosystem: Environmental > Terrestrial > Soil > Contaminated >...
CGCCCCCAAGTTGCCACCTCAATTTTCGGATGGGTTCTGCATGGAGAGGTCAATGAGCGAACCACAAGAACTATCAAGAAGGAGCTTCCTCGGTTTCGTCACCTGGGCGATCGGCGGGCTGATCGGGCTCGGCATGGGCGTCCCGGCGATTTCCTATCTGATCGGCCCGGCCCTGAAACGGTTGGACGAAAACGCCTGGATCCGGTTGGGGAGTGCCTCCAGAGTCGAACTGCAGGTTCCCACGCTCTTCAAAGCCAAGGTGATCCGCCAGACCGGCTGGATCACGGATGAACGCGAGCTATCGATCTACGTTTACACCGAGAACGGGCGTGATTTTACGGCGATGTCCAACGTCTGCACCCACCTGGGCTGCCGGGTGCGCTGGATCGAAGACCAGGACCAGTTCTTCTGTCCGTGCCACAACGCCACATTCGACAAGCAAGGCCAGGTGGTCGACGGCCCGCCGCCGAGGCCTTTGGACCGCTACGAGATCAAGGTCGAAGAAGACCAGATCTTCATCCTGGGAGGCTGAGCATGGCGACAAGATTGGGCAACTGGCTGGACGAACGGCTGGGATGGCGTGGGGTCTGGGAGGCCATCTTCCTGCGCAAGATCCCCAAGGTCAACTGGCTCTACACACTGGGCAGCGCGACCCTCTTCACGGTCGTCAACCAGTTCGTCACAGGAATTCTGCTGACCGTTTATTATGTTCCGACCCCGGACCATGCCTGGAACAGCGTCAACTACATCACGACCCAGGTGCCGGCCGGGTGGCTCATCCGCGGCCTGCACCACTACGGCGCCAGCGCCATGGTGGTGCTTTCCATCCTTCACATGATCCGGGTCATCGTCCACGGGGCCTACAAGTTTCCCCGTGAGATGACCTGGTTCTCCGGTGTTTTTCTCCTGTTGATTACTTTCGGTTTCGGATTTACCGGCTACCTGCTGCCCTGGGACCAGAAAGCCTACTGGGCCTCCACGGTCGGGACGCGGATCGCAGGCGCCGCGCCTATAATCGGCGATACCGTCATGCGGATCATGCGCGGGGGGGAAGAGCTTACCGCTGTGACCCTCGCACGCTTCTTTGGAGCGCACGTCTGGATGCTGCCGGCGGCGCTGCTGCTGCTGGTCTCCTTCCATATGTATCTGGTCATCCGGAACGGAATCAGCGAAATGCCCAAACGAGAGGAAAACGCCGATGGATGAGCAGAAAAAGCAGTCCTATCTAGAAAAGTACAGGGTGGCAAAAGAAAAAGGTATCCCGTTTTTTCCGGATGCCCTGTTCAAGGACGCCATCGTTGCTCTGGTCGTATTCCTGGTCCTGGTCGGTCTATCCTATTTTCTGGGCGTCCCATTGGAAGAGCAGGCCAACCCTGCCGATGCCGGGTACAACCCCAGGCCGGAATGGTATTTCCTGTTCCTGTTCCAGCTGTTGAAATATTTCCCCGGAGCGCTGGAAGTGGTCGGGGTCGTCGTCCTCCCGACGATCGCGATCCTGATCCTGTTTCTGCTTCCGGTCCTCGACCGGCGGCCGGAACGTCATTACAGTTATCGCGGATGGGTGGTCGGGACGACGGCCTTCCTCCTGGCCGGTGCCGTTTTCCTGACCTACCAATCGCATCTCGAAATCCCGCCCCCGCAGGAGTTCGCCGCCGGCGATCCGACGGCCAGGCTGTATATCGATAACTGCGCCGGCTGTCACGGCCCGGAGATCGCGGTCGAGAGCGGCACCAACCTGCATGAGATCATCACGCAGGGCAGCCATGAAGGGATGCCGGCGTGGAGCGCGGACCTGACCAGCGATCAGGTCGATGCGCTGGCCGGGTTTATCCTCTCTCCGGTCGGTTCCCAGATTTTCTTCCAGAACTGTGCGGCCTGCCATCAGGCTGAGGACCTGGTCGATACGGACCCGCTCGAATTGAAAAAGGCGCTCGAAGAAGGGCGCAGCTACGAACCGCACGCGGAGGTCGAGGTGGACGAATGGGCCGAGCTCCTGCTGCGCGAAGAGCGGACTGCCCTGCTCAATTTCCTGGTCGCGCCGGATGGACAACGGTTGTTCGCCGTCAACTGCGCTCCATGTCACGGCCGTTCGATCGCGGCCTCCGGAGACGAAGCCGATGTGCGGAACACGATCTTCGAAGGGGGACAGCACCTCGAGATGCCGGCCTGGCAGGAAAAATTGACCGGCGCGGAACTGGACACCCTGGCCCGATTCGTCGTCGATCCGGCCTCCGAACCCAATGCGATCAGCCTGTATGACCAGGAATGCAAAGCCTGTCACGGGGACCGGGTCCCGGCTGCCGACGACTTCGAACAGGCCCGCGAGATTATCGCGACCGGGGGCTCGCATGAGACCATGCCGGTATGGGGCACGATCCTGACAGCCGAACAGTTAGACGCACTCGTGGCTTACACGCTGAGCACTGCCGGTGGGTCGGTCCTCGAGATCGGACAGAATCTGTTTGCCGATAACTGCACCTCTTGCCATGGGACGTTCGGTGAAGGCGGGGAAAACCCGTCGCTCCCCAACGATATCATCGCACCGATCAGCACCTCCGAATACCTGAAAACCCGTGACGATCACACCCTGACCCTGATCATCTCGATGGGACAGCCCAACTTCGGAATGTCGCCCTTCGGGGCATCCTCCGGCGGACCGTTGGAGGATGATGAGATCGAAGCGGTTGTGGCTTATATGCGCTCCTGGGAGGACGACCCGCCAGTCGAGCTGCCGCCCGAGATCGAGATGACCGGCGATCTGGCGTTGGAGGGCAACGAGATCTTCGCCTCGCTCTGCTACCAGTGCCACGGCCCCAATCCGGCCGGTTTCCGGCAAGGTCCAGCGCTCGGAGACCCCGAGTTCCAGGCCGATTCGACCGACCAGGATATCTTCGATACCATCAATCTGGGTCACGATGCCACTGCCATGATCGCCTGGGGCGAGATCCTGACCTCGGACCAGATCACCCAGCTGGTCGCGTTCATCCGGGCTCTCCCTCCGGAGGACCCGGCCGAGGTTGGCGTCTCCTTCAGCCGGGACGTGCTGCCGATCCTGGAGGACCGCTGCATTTCCTGCCATGACGGCTCGAGCGGGGATGGCGGTTGGGACTCGACGTCCTGGGACACCGTCATCGACAGCGGTGACAACGGCCCGGCTGTCGTTCCGGGTGATGTCGACAACAGCCTGCTGGCGCAGAAGCTGCTCGGCACCGCGGACGGTGACCCGATGCCCCCGCTGATCCCGCTTTCCAATCGGAAAGTGCAGGTCATCCTGGACTGGATCGCGCAGGGCGCTCCGAACAACTGAAATCAGCAAGAAAAAAATGGCCGCTCAGGGCATCGTTCCGAGCGGCCGTTTCTTTTCTGTCCTCTAGCACCTGTCATTTGTCCCGAAATAATTGGGACAAACATCACGGCGACCAGGGAAATACATTAAGTTAGAATGAGAAGGTATCCATCCGGCTTCTGCCGGTAGAAAGTTCTCGATTATTACGGAGGATGGAAATATGAACAAACTCAAAAAAGCGCTTCCATTCTTTCTCATCGCAGCCGGTGTCCTGCTGATTACCATCGGCTGTTCGCCCGAACCGGTGGAAGTGACCGTTCCGGTCATCGAAACCGTCGTCGTGACCCAGGTGGTGACCGAGGAGGTCGTCGTCGAGGTGACGCCGATGGTCCCGGCCGGGCCGGAGGTGCCTTTCGAGGAAATGTGGGCCTCTTCGGGGCACGCGGATGCGAGCGCGGAAGCCTTCCGCCACTGGGATGAGGACGATCCGGCTGTTGTGAGCGCCAGCTGTGCGAAATGCCATACCCCGGACGGCTACCTAGATTACATCGGGGCTGACGGCACGGAAGCCAACGCGGTGGATGCGGAAAGCCACGTCCCCGCGGATATGGGGATCACGTGCGTGACCTGCCACAATGATGTCACCATGAGCATGACCAGCGTCCTGATGCCTTCCGGCATCGAGCTGACCGGCCTGGGCGATGAATCGCGCTGCATGCAGTGCCACCAGGGCCGCAGTTCGACCTTTACGGTCGCCGCTGCGATCGAGGAAGCCGGCGTGGGGGACGACGACGTCAGCGAAGACCTGGGCTTCATCAACATCCACTACTATGCGGCCGCCGCGACCAAGTACGGCACCGTTGCCAAGGGCGGTTACGAATACGAGGGGAAATCCTACGACGGTTTCTTCGCCCACGTGGACGGATACACCAACTGCATCGGATGCCATGATCCGCACACGCTCGAGATCAAGGTGGCCGAATGCCAGGCCTGCCACGATGTCGAAGAGCAGGAAGACTTCCTGGATGTCCGCTATATCGGTTCGCTGGTCGATTACGACGGCGACGGGGACATGCGCGAAGGCATGTACTACGAGATCCAGGGGATGCAGGAGATCCTCTACGCAGCCATGCAGGCCTACTCGGCCGACGTCATCGGGACGACGGTCGTCTACGATGCCGCGTCCCATCCGTACTTCTTCGACGAAGCCGGGGAGCGCTTTGAGAGCTGGACCCCGCGCCTCGTCCGGGCGGCATACAACTACCAGGTCTCCCTCAAGGACCCGGGGGCTTTCGCCCACGGCGGGAAGTACATCATCCAGCTGCTCTACGACTCGATCGAGGACCTGGCGCCCGAGCTGGTCGCCGGGTTGAAACGGATCGACCACGGGCACTTTGCCGGATCGGAAGAAGCATTCCGCCACTGGGATGAGGACGGGTTCGTGCCCGGCTCCTGCAGCCGCTGCCACTCGTCCGAAGGCCTGCCGCTGTACCTGGAGCAGGGCGTCACGATCAACCAGCCGGTTGCCAACGGGTTCCAGTGCGCCACCTGCCACAACGATCTCGAGACCTGGACCCGCTTTGCGGCCACCGAGGTGACCTTCCCGAGCGGGGCCACGATCGAGCTCGAAGAGGGCACCGATGTCGGGCTGTGCATGACCTGCCACCAGGGCCGGTCTTCGAAGGCCTCGGTGGATAATGCCCTCGGGGATGCCCCCGGCGACACCGTCGTCGAAGGCTTGCGGTTCATCAACATCCACTACTTTGCGGCCGGGGCGACCCGCTACGGCACCGAAGTCCAGGGTGCCTACGAGTTCGACGGCAGCGAGTATCTCGGATACTTCGAACACGTGCCCGCCGCCGACGAATGCACGGAGTGCCACGATACGCACACCCAGCAGGTCCAGTTCGACGTCTGCGCTAACTGTCATGAAGGCGTGGACACAGAGGAGGCCCTGGCCACCATCCGGATGACCGAGACCGACTGGGACGGCGACGGGGATGCAGCCGAAGGCCTGGCCGGCGAGGTTGCGACGATGACCGAAGCGCTCTATGCAGCGATGCAGGCCTACGGCGCGGCCAACGAGGGCGTGGACGTCATCCACTACGACAGCCACTCTTACCCGTACTTCTTCGTCGATGTTGACGGGGAACCGGGCGACAGCTTCTCGACCTGGACCCCGAACCTGTTGCGGGCGGCTTACAACTACCAGTACGCCCAGAAGGACCCGGGTGCGTTCGCCCACAACGGGCTGTACATCCTCCAGGTCCTGTACGACAGCATCGCAGCGCTGGGCGGTGATGTGTCGGCCATGACCCGGCCGGACGTGGCTGCTCCGACGCCATAACGCTTTCTTGATTGCAAAAAAAGGACAGGTTGGGCGCCAGCCCAACCTGTCCTTTTTTTGCCCATCTGTTATAATACCGCTTCCTCGGGCGGTTAGCTCAGCTGGTTAGAGCGTTGCGTTGACATCGCAAAGGTCGTTGGTTCGAGTCCAATACCGCCCATGAACAGCTACGACCAGGACGAGTACCCCGCGGAACCCGACAGAAAAGACGGAGGCCACCGGCTGAAAGCCTCCCACGGTCATCCCCGGGCGGAAAACCCCCTGCGAGCCTGACCCGGAACGGAGATCTCCTCTCCAACTATGGGAAACGCCTGGCCTCGTTATCGGCCAAAGTCGAGAAGCCTCTCGTCGAACGTGGCACGTCGCACGTCGCACGTTGGGTAAATTCGGGTGGAACCGCGTGAGCTTCAGCTCCCGCCCCGGAAACGGGTGCGGGATTTTTTCTTTAACCCGACCGGCACTTTACAAAAGAAGAGAAAAATGGATACCCGCCGGCGGCGAAGCCGCCGGCGGGTATCCATTTTTCATCTTTCTTTTGTAAATCGTCGATCGACAATACTGGAGGTGCCGCAATGGCCGAACAAGAAGAGAGACCCTACGTGGAAACGGATCTATACAAGGTCCGCCATTCCGCAGCGCATATCATGGCGCAGGCTGTCACCGAGATGTTCGAGCCGGGTGAGGCCAGGGTCGCGATCGGGCCGCCGATCGAGGACGGCTTCTACTACGACTTCGAACTCCCGCGACAGCTCACCCCGGAGGATTTTCCGGCCATCGAAAAGCGGATGCGCCAGATCATCGCCGGGAGGCATCCGTTCGAGCGCAAGGTCGTTTCCGCCGAAGAAGCCAGGCGTGAATTCGCCGGCCAGCCGTACAAGCTGGAGCTGATCGCCGGCCTGGCAAGCGGCGGGCTGGACGAATATGGAGAGCCGGTCGATGACGCCCCGGAGATCTCGTTCTATACGCACGATTCCTTCACGGACCTGTGCCGCGGCCCGCACGTCGAGCATACCGGCGAGATCAACCCGTCGGCGGTCAAGCTGATGAACGTGGCCGGAGCCTATTGGCGCGGCGACGAGAACCGGCCGATGCTCCAGCGGGTCTACGGGACGGCATGGAAGACGGCCAAGGACCTGGAGGAATACCTCTGGCGGCTGGAAGAGGCCCGCAAGCGCGACCACCGCGTGATCGGGAAGGAACTGGGCCTGTTCTACTTCTCGGAGGACGTCGGCCCAGGGCTGCCGCTCTTCACGCCGAAGGGCGAGATCCTGCGCCGGCTGATGGAGGACTACGTCCGGGAGGCGCAGACGAAATACGGCTTCCAACACGTCTGGACCGGGCACATGGTAAAGGAAGACCTCTACCATCGCTCCGGGCACTACGACAACTACCGCGAGTCGATGTTCCCGGCCATGGTGGACGGGGAGACGCGCTTCCGGCTCAAGCCGATGAACTGCCCGAGCCACATGACGCTCTATAAGGAGATGGGCCGGCACTCCTACCGGGAGCTGCCGATGCGCTTCTCCGAGTTCGCCACGCTCTACCGCTATGAGAAGACGGGCGAGCTGAGCGGCCTGACGCGCGTCCGCGCCCTGACGCAGGACGACTGCCATACGTTCTGCACGGAGGACCAGATCGAGGCAGAGTTCTCGCTCTGTCTCAAGCTGATCCGCGAGGTGCTCGACCGCTACCGGTTCACGGACTACAAGGTGCGGCTCTCGCTGCGCGGTGAGGGCGGTAAGTACGTCGACGATCCGGAAAAGTGGGACCTGGCCGAGGCCGCGCTGCGCGCCGGGCTGGATCACAACGGGGTCGACTACTTCACGGCCGCGGACGAAGCCGCCTTCTACGGACCCAAGGCCGACTTCCTGGCGAAGGACGTGCTGGGCCGGGAATGGCAGCTCTCGACGATCCAGGTCGATTTCATCCAGCCGGCCCGGCTCGGTCTGAGCTATATCGGGGAGGACAATCGCGAGCACACGCCGGTCGTCATCCACCGCGCCGTGACGGGTACAACGGAGCGCTTTCTGGGCGTCCTGATCGAGCATTTCGCCGGGGCCTTCCCGCTGTGGCTCGCCCCGGTCCAGGCCGTCTTGATCCCGATCGCCGATCGGCACGTCGACTATGCGGATGAGGTCGCCGGGCAGCTTAAATCGGCCGGGTTCCGGGTCGAGGTCATCGCCGGCAGCGACCGGATGAATGCCAAGATCCGCGACGCGCAGAAGCAAAAAGTCCCCTACATGCTCGTGGTGGGGGATCGCGAGCAGGAGGAGGGCAAGGTCGCCCCGCGGCTGCGGTCGGAGGAGCGGCTGGAGGCGCTGACTGTGGCAGAGCTGATCGCGCGGATGGAGAGAGAGGTGGTTGAAGGATTTTAAGCCTGAAAAAACCATTGAGCCTTCCTCCGGGAAAACTCGACGCAAAGACGCAAAGGCGCAAAGGTTTTTCAAAAGACCTTTGCGCCTTTGCGTCGAATTTGTGCTATTAAAATAGCCCTATGCTCAAACACGCCCTCTATCTCTCGAATTACGGTAAAGCCATTTCAGCCCGCGCGCTGGCCGACCTCGCCCGCCTTGCGGAGGGCTCTGGCTGGGACGGCTTCTTCCTCTGGGACCACATCCTGGCGGGCCGCACGACGCGCAACCCGATGGTCGATCCCTGGGTGGCGCTGGCGGCCATGGCGGTCGCCACGGAGCGGATCCGGCTGGGAACGACGATCACTCCGATCGCCCGGCGGCGGCCCTGGAAACTGGCGCGTGAGACCGTCACGCTGGACCACCTTTCCGGCGGGCGGCTTATATTGGGCGTTGGGTTGGGTGCGCCGGACCAGGCCGAGTTCGGCGCTTTTGGGGAAGAGACGGACCGGAGGATTCGCGCCGGGAAGCTGGACGAGGGCCTGGATGTGCTGACCGGTCTCTGGAAGGGGGGCAATTTCTCGTACGAGGGGGAGCACTACCGGCTTGATAAGATGTATTTCCGCCCGGCAGCGCTGCAGCAGCCGCGCATCCCGATCTGGGTCGGGGGGTATTGGCCGAACAAGGCCCCGTTCCGGAGAGCGGCCCGCTTCGACGGCGTCTTCCCGCTCAAGCACAACGGAAGCCTGGCACCTTCCGATTTGCGTGAGATCCGGGCTTTCATCGATGCACAGCGTGGCGAGGTGCGGCCGCTCGAAATCGCGGTTCAGGGGACGACGCCCGGGGACGACCCGGCCGCGGGTGCGGCGAAGCTCGCTCCTTTCACCGAGGCCGGGCTGACCTGGTGGCTGGAGAGTCTGTATTTGCTGAGGGACGATTTCGAGGCGCTGCGGGGGCGTATCGAACAGGGGCCGCCGCATGTTTGAGACCGGTTCGGCCGAGTTTTGGGGGCAGGTTTACCGCCGCGGGCAGACCGGCTGGGACCTGGGCGGCCCGACGCCGGTTTTCCGGGCGCTGGCCGAGCAGGGCGAATTTCCACCGGGGAAGATGATCGTGCTGGGGGCCGGCCGCGGGCACGACGCCCGGCTGTTCGCCCGGCACGGGTTCGAGGTCACTGCGGTCGATTTCGTCCCGGAGGCTGCCAGGGAGATGCGGCGCCTGGCCGAGCCGGACGCCCCGGTCAAGGTCCTGCAGGCCGATCTGTTCGATCTGGCCCCGGCGTTAGACGGGAAGTTCGATTATGTGCTGGAATACGTCTGCTACTGTGCGATCGATCCGGGACGGCGGGGGGATTACGCCGATGCCGTCGCCCGGCTCCTGAAGCCGGGCGGGCTGTATATTGCGCTCGCTTTCCCGATCGGGACCTTCGACGGCGGCCCGCCGTTTGCGGTGGATCCGGATGAGCTCGTCGACTTGCTGGCGAGGCGTGGGTTGGAGCTGGTGCAAAGGGCATGGCCGGAGGAGTCGGTCGAGCAGCGGCGGGGGAGGGAGGAGCTGGTGGTCCTGCGCCGCGACTGATCCCCATCCTTCCCCGAAATATCCCGTATAGGGAAGACCCCAAAGGATTCTAAAACCTTTGGGGTCTCTCGTGATCAGCAGCCTCCACAACAGCTGTCGTCACAATCGCAATCACATCCCGGATCGTAGGCAAGCATGGCGTTCACCTCCTTTTTCTTTGGAATGGGATCGACTCTGTCAAATCGACAGATATCGATGAGTGGATCGATAAAAAAAACTTCCGGATGGAAGTCGGGGAGCGTTCATATCGATCCTTGTCGATACAAGTATTCTAATCGATGGTTATCGATGAGTCAAGCGGGGCGAATGGGCGAATGGGCGAATCCATCGCCTCGCCCATTCGCTTATTCGCTCATTCGCCTATTTTCCAAAGAACTGTCTCAAGGTCCCGCGCACGGTGAACTCCTTCATGTACGGCTGGATGTTCTCCACTGTGAACGGCCGCGGGTGTTCGACGAAGCGGTGGATGGCGTTGTCCTCGGTCACGTTCGAGACCGCCAAAAGCTCCAACAAACTGCGCGTCACCGGCGGGGCCGGGAGCAGGGTCTCCATCAGCGCCACGATCACCCTGAGCAGCGGCATCGGGAAGCGGACCATGATCCGCCGCGCCCCGACCGCCTCGAGCGTGCGGCGCTCGATCTCCTCCAGGGTCAGGATCTCCGGGCCGCCGAGCTCGTATTCGTGGCCGATCGTGGCGTCGTCGCCCAGGATTTTAAGAAACACCTCGGCCACATCGTCCACCCAGATGCTCTGGAACTTTGCATTCTCATCCCCCACGATCGGGTAGATCACCGGCGAGAGCGGGACCAGCCGGGCGAAAGTGTTGGCGAACTCGTCCTCGGGTCCCCAGATCACGGACGGCCGCACGGCCGTCCAGTCCAGCCCTGAAGCGGCGACGTGGTGCTGGGCCATCCCCTTGGAGGCCAAAAAACGATAGGGTAAATCGGGGTCGGCGCCGAGCTGCGACAGGTTGGCGAAGCGCCGCACGCCGGCCTGTCTGGCAGCCTCCACCATGTTGACCGTGCCCTCGAAGTTGATCTCATCGTAGGTCCGCCCGCCTTTCTCGATGGCAATCGCCACCGTGTGCACGACCGCCGATACGCCGGTCATCGCCGCAACGAGCGTCTCCGCTTTGGTGACATCCCCCTGGACCCACTCGATCTCCAGGCCTTTCAGGCGGCTTTCCGCCTGCGCCCGTTCGATATTGTGGACCATGGCCCGGACAGGCATCCCCGCTGCGACCAGTTTCTTGACGATATGGCTCCCGATATAGCCGGAAGCTCCGGTGACGAGGATCATGATGATCTCCTTAAAATCTTTCACCACGGAGAATACTGAGAGCACGGAGTTTTTATTTTCTCCAAATTAAACTCCGTCCTCTCCATGAGCAGTGTGGTGAAAGATTTTTTCATTCATACTCACGCCGTGCCTGAATATTATCCGATTCTGACCGCAATCTACAACCATCTCCTCGCTAATTCGCCAATTCGCCAATTCGCCAATTCGTTGACTCGCTGCCACCCCTCTGTTAGAATCCCCCGGCTATCGGCGTTGTACCCTTCGCCGGACAAAAAATCTCCTTTCACTGCACCCGCCGGTGAAAGAATGGGGAAAATGGAATGCGCTGCGGGGTGAAACCCCGCAGCGCATTCCATTTTCCGGTTCTTACAGGCAGGGGCAGGGGAGGCAAAACAAAAAGGGCTTGAACACCATGAAAGTTATGCTTCTGAAAGACGTATACAAACTGGGCCGCGCCGGCGAGGTCAAGAAAGTCGCCAACGGGTACGGCCGCAACTACCTGCTGCCGCAGGGCCTGGCCGTCCTGGCCACCCCGGGCGCCCTCGCCAACTCGGACAAGATCGCCGGGGAAGCCGACAAGCGCCGGGCGGTCCTGAACGAAGAGCTCGGCGGTCTGGCCGAACAGCTCGAAGGACAGACCTTTACCTTTCCGGTCCGGGCCAGCGAGACGGGCAAGCTGTACGGCTCCGTCACGACCCGGATGATCGCCACGGCCGTCAACGATAAGCTCGCGACCGAGCTGAGCCACCGGGAGATCGACGCCCAACCGCTCCGCACGCTGGGTGAGTACACCATCCCGGTCCGCCTGACCATCGACCTGGCGCCTGAGATCACCGTCATCGTATTCCGCGAGGGCGAAGGCATCGAAAGTGCGTACGAAGTCGTCGAAGAGGAAGAGGACGAAGAGACCGTAGTTTCGGAAATCTCCCCCGTCGACTACGAGCCCGGAGCCTATACCCCCAAAATGGCGGCGGAGGCAGCTCAGGTCGAAGGCGAAGGGAAGGGCATGGAAACGGTTTCGGACGTGGAAACGTCCGAAGCGGTCGCCGAAATGGTCGCCGAAGCCTTCGAGGAGGCTGATCTGGGTGACGATGAGCCGGAGGACGATAAGCCGGAGGACGATAAGCCGGAGGACGATGAGCCGGAGGACGATAAGCCGGAGGACGATGAGCCGGAGGAGGATGAAGCCGAGACCGGCGAAGAGGCCGAGGAAGAACAGGCCGAATAATCTCCGGGAATCGAGCTGATCCGGACTGAAAAATGGGGCTGGGGCAGGTGCCCGTCACTTTCGAAGTGATGGTCGCCTACCCCACCCCATTTTCCGGTTAAAATCGGTTTACATGTCAACGAACGTCGGCCAACGACTGCGTGAGGCCCGGCAGGCGAAAAATCAATCCGTCGACCAGGTTTCTCGGGTCACGCATATCCACGCCCGCTACCTGGAAGCCCTCGAGGCCGGGAACCTGGACGCACTGCCGTCCCACACCCAGGCGCGCGGCTTTCTGCGTGCATACGCCCTTCACCTGGGCCTCGACCCGGTCCCCCTGATCGACCGCGTGGATACCGATCCGGCTGCCGAGCCCCCGGTCCAGGAACCGGAGGAAACACAGCCGGCAGGAGTCAGCGCCGAGAGCTATCTCGAGATTGCCGATGCCCTGCGGATCCAGCGGGAGACCCTGGGCGTGTCCCTGGATGAGGCCGAGAAACAGACCCGCGTCCGCCTCCGTTATCTGCAGGCCCTGGAGCGGGGTGCGCTGGGCGAGCTGCCCTCACCCGTGAACGGCCGGGGGATGCTCAAGAACTACGCCGTGTTCCTTGGCCTGGATCCGGAGCCCCTGATGCTGAAATTTGCGGAAGGTCTCCAGGCCGAGCTGAACGAGCGCCGCCTGGCCCAGATGAACGGTGCGGCGCGCCCCCGGCGCTCACCGCTCCGCCGGCTGGCGTCCGGCGACCTGCTGCTTGTTGGGGCCCTCCTGCTCGGATTGATCCTGTTTGTGATCTGGGCCGTGGGACGGGTCTCGGCCGTCCAGGCCTCCCAGACCCCGCAGGAGACCGCCCCGTCAATCATTGATGTGATCGACCCCGAACTGACCGAGACCCCGACCCCGACTGCCTCCCCGACGCCGGACCCGGCAGACGCCGCCCTGACGCCGGGCGCGGGTGGGGTCGATGTCACCCAGACGCCGGTCCCGACCCAGCCGATCACCAACGATGCTCCCGTGCAGGTATACATCGTCGTGATCGAGCGAACCTGGATGCGGGTGACCGTCGACGGGCAGATCGAATTTGAGGGGCGAGTGATTCCCGGAAGCGCTTACCCGTACTCGGGCCGGGAGGAGATCAACGTCCTCACGAGCAGCGGCTCGGCCCTGGAGATTATTTACAACCAGGAGCCCCAGGGACCGCTGGGTTTGTTCGGGCAGATTGTCGAGCGCATCTACACGGCCGACGCCGTCCTGCTGCCCACCCCGGCCGTGAGCCCCACCCCGACCCCAACTGAGACGCTCGAAGCGACCGGTACGCCGGAAGGCGCCGGCACACCGGAGATAACGCCGGCCCCATGAATAAAATTAAACCCCAAACCTTCCACCTCATCTCCCTCGGCTGCGCCAAGAACACGGTCGATTCGGATTCCATGGCCCGGCTGCTTGGGACGGAGGGATTCCGGCCTGAAGCGGACCCGTATTCCGCCGCGGTGCTGCTGGTTAACACCTGTGGTTTTATCGGCCCGGCGAAGGACGAATCGTACCGGACGCTCTCGGAGATGGCGAGGATCAAAGGAAAGGACCAGCTCCTGATCGCCGCCGGCTGCCTGACCCAGCGGTACGGCGCCGAGGTCATCCGCCGCGTCCCCGGGATCGACGGGCTGCTCGGGACCCGGCGCTGGATGGACATTGTTGAGGTCGTCCAGCAGCTGCGAGATCGCGCCCATCCCGAGCCCCTTTACCATCTCCCGGAGGAGGCCGTCACGGTCGGGACGGACGAGCGCGCGGTCCCCCGGATCACCCGGCAGGGAGCCAGCGCCTATATCAAGATCGCGGACGGCTGCCGCCGGCCGTGCGCCTTCTGTGCGATCCCGCTGATCAAGGGCACGGCGGTCAGCCGGCCGCAAGAAGCCGTCCTGGCGGAAGCTCGCGCCTTGCGGGACGCCGGCGTGCGCGAGATTGTCCTGATCGCCCAGGATACGACCGATTACGGGCACGACCTCGGGATCAAGGACGGCCTGGCCGAGCTGCTCGAGGCCCTGCCTGCAGCCGTGCCCGAGGTCGACTGGATCCGGGTGATGTACGCATTTCCGGGCTACGTCACCGACCGGATGATCGGCTCGATGGCGGCCCATCCCCAGCTCATCCCCTACCTGGATATGCCCCTGCAGCATGCCGACCCGATGGTGCTGCGGGCCATGCGCCGCCCGGCCAACATGGACTGGGTCCGGCGGACCCTGGCCAGGATGCGGGAGGCGATGCCGGACCTGGCGCTGCGGACCACGTTCATCGTCGGCTACCCCGGGGAGACCGAGGCCGCCTTCCAGACGCTGCTGGATTTCGTGGAGGAAACCCGCTTCGACCGCGTCGGGGCGTTCCAGTTCTCCTTCGAACCCGGGACGACCTCCGAGCCGCTGGGCGACCCGGTGCCGGCGGACGTCAAGCAGGAGCGCTGGGAGCGGCTGATGGAGCTTCAGCAGGGCATCTCGTTCGAGCGGAACCAGGCCTTCGTCGGCCGGACGCTGGACGTCCTGATCGAGGGGCAGGGCAAGGTCGAGGGCAGCGGCGAGCCGATCTCGATCGGCCGCTCTTACCGCGACGCGCCCGAGATCGACGGGGTGGTGCTGATCGAGGGGGAGATCCCTGAAGGAGAGATGGTCCCCGCCCGCATCACCGGTGCGCTGTCGTACGATCTGACAGGGGTGGTGGATATTATTTTGGAAAATGGAATACCGGGCAGCAGCCGAGCCGCTGCCCGGTATTCCATTTTCCCTTAACTCGTATGCTCGATATAAGCAAACCGGAACTGAAATTCGCCCTCGACGCCGTCCGGAAAGCCTCGGCGCTTGTGAAAACGGTCCAGGCTGAGCTGGTTACCGCGGCGCTGACCAAGGACGACCGCTCGCCGGTGACCGTGGCAGACTACGCCGCACAGGCGCTGATCGGCCGGCTGCTGGACGACGCCTTCCCGGACGACCCGTTGGTGGGGGAGGAAGATTCGACGAGGCTGCGCACACCCGAGCAGGCGGTGGTCCTGGAGCGGATCGTTGCTTTCACCGGCCGCGTTCTCCCGGATGCGACGCCGGAAGCGGTCTGCCGCTGGATCGACCGGGGTTCGGCCGATTCCGGGGAGCGCTACTGGACCGTCGACCCGATCGACGGGACCAAGGGCTTCGTGCGCGGCGACCAGTACGCCGTCGCCCTGGCGCTGGTGGAGGGCGGCGTGGTGCAGCTAGGCGTGCTCGGCTGCCCGAACCTGGACGTCGATTATATGAGATCGGATGGGAAAACGGAGCTGACCGGGGGCGGCGGGACTCTCGCGGCCGCGGCCCGCGGGGAGGGGACCTGGATCGCTGATCTGGGCGGGGGCGAGTTCACCCGCGCTTGCGTCTCCGACCGCACGGACCCGGCCCAGGCGCGGCTGCTGCGTTCGTTCGAGACAGCGCATACCAATACCGGCAAGATCGGGGAACTGGTCGAGCGGCTCGGGGTGACCGCCGAGCCGGTCGGGCTGGACAGCCAGGCCAAGTACGCCCTGCTGGCCGCCGGCCGGGGCGATCTGCTCGTCCGCCTGCTCTCCTCTCGGCAGCCGGATTATCGCGAGAAGGTCTGGGACCAGGCGGCCGGGTCGATCGTCGTCGAGGAGGCCGGGGGACGGATCACCGATCTCCATGGGCGCTCGCTCGACTTCACGGCCGGCCGCACCCTAGCCCGCAACCGCGGCCTGCTGGCCTCCAACGGACACCTGCACGCCGCAGCGCTGGCGGCCCTGGCGGATATCGCTGCCTGATGGCGTAATGGACGGTTCGGAAAACCCCAAAGAGACCGAAGATCCGCAGGGCCGCCCCCTGCCGATCTTCGGTCTCTTTGATTCCATGGCCCTGGCGATCGTCATCGCCGCCGTATTCGCTGCATACCTGGTCGCGGACCGGGTTTACGAACGCGTCCCGCACCTGGAGGACGAGATCGCCTACGTCTGGGAGGCGCGGGCGATGGCGGAGGGAGCCGTCACCGTGCCGACCCCGCCGCTGTCGTCGAAGTTCCTGATCCCGTTCGTCGTGGATTATGAAGGGGCGCGCTTCGGCAAGTACCCGCTCGGCTGGCCCGCGCTGCTGTCGGTGGGGATCCGGATGGGTCTGCGCGCCTGGGTCAACCCGCTGCTGGGCGGCCTGGCGGTCTGGCTGACCTACGTGCTCGGGAAGCGGCTGCTTGGGGAGATCGCCGGCGCCCTCGCGGCGCTGCTGACCACCGCATCCCCGTTCTTCCTGATGATCTCGGGATCGCTGCTTTCGCACTCGTGGGGTCTCGTGCTGGCGCTCGGTTTCGTGCTGGCCTGGTGGGACGTCGTCCGGCCGCCGGAGGGGAGGCGGCTGCCGGGTTGGATCCCGGCTCTGACCGCGGGCGGGACGATCGGGCTGCTGGCCGTCACGCGGCCGTTCACGGCGGTCGGCGTGGCGCTGCCGTTCATGGTCCACGCGGTCGTCCTTTTCCTGCGGGGACCGGCGGACATCCGCCGCCGGATGCTGACCGTCCTGGTCGTGGGCGTCGCGGTCGGGAGCCTGCACCTGCTCTGGCAGGCGGCGGCCACCGGGGACCCGTTCTTCAACCTTTACACGCTGTGGTGGCCTTATGACCGGGTTGGCTTCGGGCCGGGGCATGGGGTCACCGAGCAGGGCCACAACCTCAACCTAGCCCGAATCAACACCGCTTACAGCATGCGGGTCGGGCTGCACGATCTGTTCGGGTGGGCGGGGTTCAGCTGGATCCTGCTCCCGTTCGGCGTCTGGGCCGCTCGCAAGGACGGCCGAACCCTGATGACGGGAAGCGTCGTCTTTGTGCTGCTGACTCTGTACGGCGCCTATTGGGTCGGGTCGTGGACCTTTGGGCCGCGCTACCAGTACGAGGGGCTTTTCAGCCTGACGATCCTGAGTGCGGCCGGTTTATGCTGGCTGGCGGGATGGCCGGTGAGGCCGGGAGAGCCGTACGTGTCGCGGGAAGGGCGGGCGAAATGGCGGCCGCTGCTCGTGACGGCCGTTTTCGCCGGGCTGATGGCGGTCAACCTGACCATGTACCTGCCCCCGCGGCTGGAAGCCATGCAGGATCTGTACGGGATCTCGCGGGCGGACCTGGCGCCGTTCGAGGCCGCTGCGGACCTTGCCCCGGCCGTGATCATCGTCCATTCGAGCCATTGGACCGGTTACGGTGCGCTGCTTGACCTGGAGGATCCGTTCCTGACGACGCCGTTCATCTTCACCTGGGGCGTACGGAGCGGGATCTACGAGACCCTGGCCGAGGAATTCCCGGAGCGAGCGGTCTATCACTATTATCCGGAGCAGCCGGGGGTGTTTTATACGGGGTTGCGGCCGTAGAGACGCCACATGTGGCGTCTCTACGCATTCACCCGTGCCAGGGCCGTGAAAACCAGGACGATCACGCCCAGGACCAGGTTCCCCCACAAAATCAATTTATGCTTCCGGTAAAGCCGTTCGATTTCACCGGGTTCGCCGCGCCCCCGTGAGGTGCGCAGGACTGCCCGGGAGAGCTCGGGCAGGGCCGCCCAGGTCAGATAGGCGCTTACGCCGACCATCCCGATGAAGACGATGTGCTTCAATAATATCGCCTGCGCCCAGGCGTTCCCGAAGGCCAGCAGGCCTTCATACCGGGCGCTGGCGCTCATCTGGACCAATCCGGAGCCGACCAGGACGGCCAGGGAAAGCCAACCCAGGGGGTCCAGCTTCTTCTGGGTGCTGTGCAGGAGGCGTAAACGATCGCCGGGGTCTTCGAGGCGGGCGATCAGGGGAAGGGTGATGAGGCTGACCGTCGCCAGGCCTCCGATCCAGACGACGGTGGCCAGCATGTGCAGCCAATAAGAAAGCGAGAGCGCCCAGGCGGGGACCGTCATGCCGATAAAGGACCGGGACTACCCGTTCTCGTCTTCTTCGCAGCGGTTCCGGTACTCGTTGAGCTGCTGATCGAAACGCTCGGGATCGCCCACAAACTGGACGAAAATCTCCATTTGTCCGGCCGCGGTGCACCATTCCCCGGCGTCGTCGAGCTGGGTGATGTACTTTTCCAGCGCGTCGAGGTACCAGTCCATGGCGAACCCGCTGCGCCCGTCATGCAGGTTGGGGGCGAACGGGGCTACCTGGCCGAGGTAGAAGGCAGCCTGGGCCCAGTCCTGGACCGAATAGAAGCTGGCCCCGATCAGGAACAGCCGGGCCCAATTGCGGTAGCCGTCCGCCTCGGCATCCAGGGGTCCGAACAATTCGGCCTGGGAGAGATCGTACAGACCGCTCTCGAGCTCGCCCCCTGCAAGGATCTTTTCCACCCCACGATTGCGGAACGCGACGTAGAGCATGGAATCGACGTCGACCGCCATGAAATCGGGGTCCTCTTTCCGCAGGGCGAAAAGCGTCATGATGGCGAGGTCCCAGTCCTGGGAGACCATGGCGGCGCGCGCCTGGTCGAACTTTTCATCCGAGCTGCGGAGGTCCGGGGTGGGAGTCAGGGTCGGGGTGGGCGTGGGGGTGACCGGGGTGGGGGTCGCCGTGGCGTTCATGCAGGTGATCGCCCGGGCCAGGCCGTCGATGGCCCCTTCGTGGTTGGGATCCTGTTCGAGCACCCATTCGAAACGCTGGCGGGCGCGGTCGCAGGCCCGGGCGTCGAGCTCGTCCATCCCGAGGGCGAACTGGTTGTCGATCTCTCCCATGTTCTGAGCGACCTGGGTTCCTCTGCGGAGGTCAGTCCCGGTCTGGTAGCCTGAGTACCCGCCGAGCAGGGCAATGACGATCAGGATCAGCCAGCCGACGATCAGGAGTCGGAGCCAGAGCCCCCGGCGCCGGGTCCCGCCGCCGGGCTGCCCCTGGTCTTCTCGGGGAATCTCACCGGCAGCACCGTCCGTCGGGTGGACCGCACCGGTTTCCCCCGCATCGGTCGGCCGGGTTTCGTCGATGTTCTCAGGCATAGTGGCGTGAATTATAACCTTCCGGATAGGATA
>Ga0214472_10002668_pt1 | contig 19059 bp, 19 predicted proteins | sample RVTome_6_FD_207662 | JGI IMG/M metagenome (GOLD analysis project Ga0214472, IMG submission 207662) | Soil microbial communities from uranium-contaminated site in the Upper Colorado River Basin, Wyoming, United States - RVT140D175 | ecosystem: Environmental > Terrestrial > Soil > Contaminated >...
GGTCCACCTCGGCGAGCGACGCCCAGCCGAGCCGCTGCTCGTTCGCGACCGTCATCGTGCTGCGCCCTCCAATCGCCGGCCGCCCGGAGCGGCGCCGGTATCGTCCCACACTCGCCAGTCGCCGAGCGTCAGCCCTCCCGGCCGGCCGGGCTCGCGAGACCCGCGGCCGCCAGGACCTCGCGGATCCGCGCCTCGTCGATGAGCCCGACGCGACGGACGACGGCCGGTTGCACCGTCAGGTCGACGACCGTCGAGGGGCGGGACCCGGGGGTCCGCCCGCCGTCGAGGACGAGGTCGACGGCGCCGCCGAGCTCCGCGACCACGGTGGCGGCGTCGAGCGGATCCGGCCGGCCGGAGCGGTTCGCCGACGTCGTCGGGAGCGGCCCGACGGCCGCCGCCAGGGCGCGTGGCGCCGGGTGGTCCGGCAGCCGGACCCCCACGGTTCGCGTGCCCGCGCCGAGCACGCCCGGCAGCGGTACGTCGGGTCGCGCCGGCAGGACGAGGGTGAGCGGACCCGGCCACAGCGCCGCTGCGAGCGCGGCGGCGGCGGGCGAGACGAGGCCGAGCTCGCCGGCCTGGTCAGCGTCGGCCAGGAGCAGCGCGATCGCCTTCTCCGGCGGCCGTTGTTTCACGTGGAACAACCGCTCGATCCCGCCCGGCGTCGCCAGGGCGACCGCGATCCCGTACACGGTGTCCGTGGGGAGGGCGACGATCCCGCCGGCCCGGAGGACCTCGATCGCCGCTGCCCGGCCGGCAGGGTCGTCACGGACCACGCGCGGGCGATCGGCGCGACGGTTGGTCGTGGAATCGGTCACCCCGCGCTCGGTCACCGCGCGCTCGCCACCGCCGGCTGACGTTCGCGAAGCGCCGCAGCGGCATCCTCGAACGTCCTCGCGGCAGACCGCGCTTCCTGGAGCGTGCCGAGGGCCAGGCGGGCGATGACGTCGCCGGCGCCCTCCTCGATGAGCGGCGGAGCGACGTACCGAGCCGCAGCGATCACGTCGGCCGGGGCCTGGGGCATCGCGGTCCCATGCCCGACGGCCGCGATCATCTCGATGTCGTTGAGCTGGTCGCCGATCGCGAGGACTTGTTCGAGCGGGACTCCCTGCCGGCGCGCCAGCCAGCGGACCGCCTGGCCCTTGGAGACGCCGGGCGCCACGAACTCGAGGAATCGCGGGTGTGCGACCGTCACGTCGGACCGGCCCCGGAACTGGTCACGGGCGGTCGCGAGGAGGGCGTTGGGGCGGCCCGGCGCGCCGACCGCCACGATCTTCGTGACCGGGCGCCGGATCCAGTCGCCCAGGTCGCGCACCCGGATCGCCCGCGTCCCGAGGAACGCCGAGTAGTCGTCGACCTGGGGGTCGTCGGCCGGGATGATCAGTTCCTCGAGGTGGTTGGCGTGGGCATCCAGGCCCACCGAGCGGCTCCACCTGACCGCGTCCCGGGCCACGGCCGCGGGCAGCGGCCGGTGGCGGAGGAGTCGCCCGACGCGGTCGGCGCGGAGCGGCATGTCGCGGGCGAGGGCGCCCTGGTACCCGACGATCGGGTCGCGCAGCCCGAGCGAGGCCGCGAATCGAAGCGCCGAGGACGTCATCCGGCCGGTCACCAGCGACACCCGGATGCCGCGATGGACGGCCCGGCCGATCGCGGCGCGGGTGCGCTCCCCGAGCGCCAGGTCGTCGTCGACGAGGGTCCCATCGATGTCGAGGGCGATCATCCGGATTGGCCAGGCCGGGGCAACGGATCGAGGGACGAAGGGCCGGGCCACGCTAGCGATCCCCCTGGCGATCCACCCGGGCGACCCGCGGCAGCCCGGCCAGGTCCCGTTCCACGACGCAGCTCCAGCGGCCGGAGATCCCGGCCACCGCGGCGATGATCCCGTCCTCCTGGTCGGCCCCGATCTCGAGCAGGGCCAGCCCGCGCTGGGCGAGGACCTCGGGCAGGATCTCGAGCAGCCGGCGGATGACGTCCAGGCCGTCGGGGCCGCCGTCGAGGGCGTGACGCGGCTCGAACGAGGCCGCCACCGGCAGGTCGGCGACGGCGTCCGTGCGGACGTACGGCAGGTTCGCGAGGACGAGGTCGAAGGCCCGCTCGTCGCCCGGGATGAGATCGGCCTCCCGGAAGGCGACCCGGTCCCCGACGGCGTGGCCGACCGCGTTCTCGCGGGCGAGGTCGAGGGCCTCGGGCGCGTCATCGGTCGCGAGGATGGTCACCTCGTCGAGCATCCCCCGAGAGCGGAGGCGGACCGCCAGGGCCACGGCGATCGTGCCGCCCCCCGTCCCGACGTCGACGATCCGGATCGGCGGGGCGCCGGCGGGCCGCGGGCCGGAGAGCAGCCGGCCGCCGATCTCCTGCTCGGCGAGCTCGACGAGCCGCTCCGTCTCGGGTCGCGGGATGAGCGCGCGCGGATCGGCCGCGAAGGCGATGCCCATGAACTCCTTGACCTCGCGGACATAGGCGACCGGCTCGCCGGCCTCGCGCCGGACGAGGGCCTCGACGAACCGGGCAGCGGCGCCGTCCCCGACGGGCGCCTCGGAATGGGCGATGACGCCGGTCCGATCGATCCCGAGGATGTTCGCGAGGAGGACCTCGGCGTCGAGCCTGGGCGTCTCCGCGCCGGCGGCCCGGAGACGCTCGACGGCATCGCGCAGGAGGACCTCGACGGTGGCCACGGGTCGCGGCTCAGCCGTCCGACGGGCCGTGGTCGACGAGCGCCCCGAGGCGCTCGGCCTGGTCGGTCGTGATCAGGGTGTCGATGAGGCGATCGAGCTCGCCGTCCATGACCCGCGGCAGGTTGGAGAGGTCGACGTCCACCCGGTGGTCGGTCACCCGGTCCTGCGGGAAGTTGTAGGTGCGGACCTTGTCGGCCCGGTCACCCGACCCGATCATCGACTTGCGGGCCACGGAATCGGCCTCCCGCTGGCGGCGGTGCTCGGCGTCCTGCAGGCGTGCCCGCAGGACGGCCATCGCCTTGGCCTTGTTCTTGTGCTGGCTCTTCTCGTCCTGGATCTCGACGACGAGGCCGGTCGGGAGGTGGGTGATGCGGACGGCCGAGTCGGTCGTGTTGACCGACTGCCCGCCGGGCCCGGATGAGCGCTTGACGTCGATCCGGATGTCGTGCTCCTCGTCGATCTCGATCTCCGACTCCTCGACCGCCGGCAGGACGACGACGGTCGCCGTCGAGGTGTGAATCCGGCCCGACGACTCGGTCGCCGGGACCCGCTGGACGCGATGCGTCCCGCCCTCGAACTTCAGCCGGGAGTAGGCGCCGCCGCCGGAGACCTCGACGATCGCCTCCTTGATCCCGCCGATGCCCGTCTCGTTGAGGCTCATGACCTCGGCCTTGTAGCGATGCCGCTCGGCGTAGCGGAGGTACATCCGGAGGAGCTCCGACGCGAAGAGCGCCGCCTCCTCGCCGCCGGCGCCGGCCCGGATCTCGAGGATCACGTCGCCGTCGTCGGCCGGGTCGCGGGGCAGGAGAAGGACCTTCAGCTCCTCGACGAGGCGCGTCTCCTCGGCCTCGAGCCGGTCGACTTCCTCGCGGGCCATGGCCTTGAGCTCCTCGTCACCCTCGGCATCCAGGTCGCGGGCCCCGGCGAGCTCGGCCCGGGTCGCCTCGAGGCGACGGTAGGCCTCCACCACCGGCTCCAGGCGGGACAGCTCGCGGCCGAGACGCCGGATCGCGTCGGGATCGGTGCTCGTCTCGGGGAGGACGAGCTGGGCCTGGACGTCGTCGTACTGCCGGGCGACCTCGGCGAGCCTGTCGTCCAGCCCGCTCATGCCGTGGCGGCGGCGGGCTCGATCGGATCCAGGGGCGAGCGCTCGGGCATGTCCGAGCCGTCGGGGACGGTCTCCCCGTCCGCGGCGAGGGCCTGCTCCATCGACACGATCGCGACCTCGATCTGGTCGTCGGACGGCTGCTTCGTGGTGATCATCTGGACCAGGATCCCGGGCCACATGATCGCCTTCACGATCGAGTTCGCCCGATGCTTCGCGCCCAGGCGGAGGACCTCGTAGCCGACGGCGGCGAGGACCGGGACGAGGATGATCCGACTGGCGACCATCACCAGGGGCTCCTGCTTGCCGACGAGGCTGAAGGCGACGATCGAGAGGGCGATCAGCACGACCAGGAACTCTGTCCCGCACCGCGGGTGGGCGGTCGGGTAGCGCCGGACGTTGGCGGTCGTGAGGGGATTGCCGGCCTCCAGGGCGTGGATGGTCATGTGCTCGGCGCCGTGGTACTGGAAGACCCGGGCGATGTCGGGCGCCCGCGAGATCAGCGCCAGGTAGCCGATGAAGAGGGCCACCCTCACGAGGCCCTCCACGAGGTGCTGGGCGAGGTCGTCCTCAACGTTGGCGGTCGTGAAGGTCGCGATCAGGAGCGGGAGCAGGAAGAAGACGCCGAGGCCGAGGAGGAGCGTGAAGCCGAGCATGAGGGCGATCGTGCCCTTGCCGAGCTCCTCGTCCTCGCCGACCTGAACGTTGGCGCTGCGGATGAGCCATCTCGTGCCGACGACGAGCGTCTCGTAGAGCACGATGAGCCCCCGCACGAACGGCGCGCCGGCGAGGCGCCAGCCGTGGGGACCCGAGTTGAGCGGCTCGGCGGCCCACACGATGTGCCCGTCGGGATGGCGGAAGGCGACCGCGATCGCGTTCCGGCCGCGCATGAGGACGCCCTCGATGAGGGCCTGTCCGCCGTAGTTGAAACGTGCCATGCCGGGAAGTCTACTGGCGGACGTCCCCGGGGCCGATGTTGTCGACCCGCAAGGATCGAAATCAGCCGGCCCGGACCTGCCGCTCGAGGCGCTTCTGGAAGCGCTCGACCTGGCCGGCGGTGTCGATGATCGTCTGCTTGCCCGTGTAGAACGGGTGGCAGTTGCCGCAGACATCGACGCGCAGCTCCGTCCGGGTGGAACCGACCGTCCACTCGGTCCCGCAGGACCCGCAATGGACCGCCCCCTGGTGGTACTTGGGATGGATGTCGGGCTTCACTGGTGCTCTCCTCGACGCCGTCCGAGCGGGGTCACGCTGCCCCGCCGGTGGTCGCCGCTCTGGTGTGTCCCGGTCAAGCCTCGGCCGCGGGCGCGGCTTCGACCGGGATGACCCGGACGCGCTTCTTGCTCTTCGTCGCGAACTCGAACTTGACCTTGCCGGGGATCGTCGCGAAGACGGTGTAGTCGTCCCCGAGCCCGGCACCCTTGCCGGCCAGGAAGGTCATGCCGCGCTGGCGGACGATGATCGCGCCGGCCGGGACGAGCTGGCCGTCGCCGGCCTTGATGCCGAGGCGCTGGCCGACGCTGTCGCGGCCGTTCTTCGAGGTACCGCCGGCCTTCTTGTGGGCCATCTCGTCTACGCGTCCTTCTTCGTGGCGCGGGGGCGCTTGGGCTTGTCGGCCGGGGCCTTCGCATCGCTCGAGGCGGCCTTTGCCGGCGCCTTCGTGGTCTTCTTCGTGGCCGAGGCCTTTGCGGCGTCGGCCTTGGCGGGAGCCTCAGCCTTGTCCGCCTTGGCGGGAGCCTCGGCCTTGTCCGCCTTGGCGGCTTTTGCCCTGGGGGCCGCGTCGGTCTTGCCGGGTTGCCCGGCCTTCGGCGCGGCCGGCTTGAGCTTCGCCGCGAGGGCAGCGTCCGCCTCGGCCTGCCGTCGGGCGGCATCCTCGAGGCGCTGGCGCTCGGTGAGCTTCGCCTCGGCGGCCTTCGTGGCATCGGCCGCAGCGCTTCGGCCGCCGAGCACGATGTCGCTGATCCGGAGGACCGTCAGCTCCTGGCGATGGCCCTTCTTGACCCGCCGCCGCGTCTTGGGGCCGTACTTGAAGTTGATGAGCTTCTCGCCCCGCGCCTGGCGCAGGACCTCGGCCGCGACCGAGGCGTTCTCGACCAGCGGGCGCCCGATGGCCGCCGTGTCGCCGTCGGCGACGAGCAGGACCCGGTCGAGGGTGATCGCGTCGCCGGGGTTGACCTCGAGGAGCTCGACCTCGAGCTCCGTGCCGACCTCGACGCGGTACTGCTTCCCGCCGGTCTCGATGACTGCGTACATGGATCCTCTGCGGACGTGGCTGGCGGTCGCGCGGCTGGAACGACCGCGGCCTGTGAGACAGGGATAGGCACCCCGACCTGATCGGGGCGCGAATGCCCAGTCTACGGCGATCTCAGCCGGAGCGTCAATCGAGCCCTACCCAGGTGTGAACGGACAGCGACTTTGTCCGAGATAAGCGGACAGCGACTTTGTCACCCTCGATCCCATGGAGACGAGGGAGGCGATCACATTGGATCTCCGGGCTCAGCGGCGCCTGCTGGTGCTGACCCACGTGCTGGCCGGCGAGCTCGACGTCGACGCTGCGGCGGCGGTGCTCGAGCTGAGGTCGCGGAGGGTTGTTGACCCATGTCGGAGAGTCTGATACATTCCATCAAGAAGTCGGGACGATTCCGACGCCGTGCAGGATAGTAACAGACTTTCCGACATGCTCTTCCACACACCTGAACTTGGAGACCCGGAGCGCGCCGTCATCGAACGCGTCGATGAGGTGCGGGAGGCTCTTCGCTACCAACTGACAGCACAACGCAGCTGGGTTGGCCTCCTGCGAAGAGTCATGCTCGCGCGCGCCATCCGAGGCTCGAATAGCATCGAGGGGTACAACGTAAGCCTCGATGACGCTGTTGCGGCCGTCGCCGGCGACGAGCCGGTCGATGCTGCGGCCGACGCCTGGTTGGCCGTCAGCGCCTACCGCGACGCGATGACGTACGTCGTCCAACTTGCCGACGATCCGCATTTCGAATACTCGCAGGCGCTCGTCCGAAGCCTTCACTACATGATGCTCAAGTACGACTTGGACAAGAGTCCCGGTCGCTGGCGCCCTGGACCCGTGTACGTTCTCGACGAGCGCGAGCATGAGGTCGTCTACACGGGTCCGGACTCGATGATGGTCCCGTCGCACATGGGCGAGTTGACGGCGGAGTTGAGGACTCCCGGCGACGTTCCGGCGATGATCCGCGCCGCGATGGCGCACCTCAACTTGGCCATGATCCATCCCTTCCGGGATGGGAACGGCCGAATGGCGCGGTGTCTTCAGACACTTGTTCTCGCGCGGGAAGGCATCGTCGCTCCGCCCTTCTGGAGCATCGAGGAATACCTGGGCGTGAACACGGATGCCTACTACCAGGTCCTGGCACATGTCGGTCAAGGCGCCTGGCACCCTGAGAACGACGCTCGTCCGTGGGTTCGGTTCGTCCTGACGGCTCACTACATCCAGGCCCAGACGCTGATCAGGCGAGCCCAGGAGGCAGAGCGTCGATGGGATGCCGTGAGCAGCGAGGTCAGTCGAAGGGGCCTGCCTGAGCGGGCGGCCCCGGGTGTCTTCAACGCCGCAATGGGATTCCGGCTTCGGAACGCGACCTATCGAGAGGCCGCGGGAGTCAGCGACTCTGTTGCCGGCCGTGACCTCAAGGCACTCGCTGACGCCGGGCTCCTCCAAGCAGTTGGCGAGCGGCGCGGCCGCTCCTACGTCGCGAGTCCGAGCGTCATGGCCCTGGAGCAGTCCATCCGCCAGCCGAGGCAGCCGATCGACGATCCGTTCGTGAGGCTCCCTGCGACGCCAGGGCTCTGATCCTCAGGTCCCGAAGGCCGAGTCCCGGCGGCCGTCGTCGCGGTGACGGCGAGCGGTCGTTCTAGACCTCGCCCGCCTCGCCCGCCTCGCCCGCCTCGCCCGCCTCGCCCGCCTCGCCCGCCTCGCCCGCCTCGCCCGCCTCGCCCGCCTCGCCCGCCTCGCTCGCGAGAAGCACGCGCTCCCGCACGATCGTGCCGGCAACCAGCGGCACGCTGATGACCTCGGATATCGCCGCGAGCACCTCCTCGGGTCGGCCAACACCCTTCTCGGGATCGAATCGCGTCCGGATGCGGAGACCGGCAACCCTACCCGGGGCCGCCTCGAGCACGTCGATCGACGTGACGAGCGGGCGCAGGTCGTAGCCGACCGATCGACCGCCCTTGTCGCGGGTCCGGGGCAGCGTCGGCGCCGCGAGGAGGCGGGCGCAGGCGTTCTCGAGCGCCGCCCAGGCGGGCGGATCGGGCGTCGCCGCGAGCTCGATCCGATAGTCCGCAGCCACGACGCGACCGGAGAGGGGCGGCTCGCCGAGCCAGACGTCGAAGAGATCGACGAGCTCGTGGCCGGGCGGCATGGAGGCCGCGATGATCGGTCGGACCTCGGCGACGGCCCGGCGGTCGGTGAGGAACAGGTCGCAGAGCTCACCCTCGGCGGCCATGCCCACGCCGAGCGGCGCCGCGAAGACGAGCCGCGGGCGGGGAACGGGCAGGTCGAGCCCGACCAGGGGAAGGCCGCTCGCCGCGAGCGCCGCCTCCCACGCGCCGAGCTGCTCCCGCTGGGGCAGGGGCGGTGCGTCCGGGCGGCGGCGGAACCGGATCCGCCACCGCTGGCGGGGCTCGGCGGGCGCGGCGACCGGGCTCGGCGCCTCGGCCGGGGATCCGTTGATGCGCTCCATGGCTCTGCTAGTCTGCCGGAAGGATGGTCGCCCCCGCCCGTCGCCTTCCCCCGATGACGCCGCGGGTGGCCCTGCTCGCAACCGCCGCGGTCGTCGTCGGGATCGTCCTGTACGCGGGGCGCGCGGCGCTCGGCCCGTTCATCGTCGGGCTGCTCATCGTCTACCTCCTCGCGCCGCCGATCGAGTGGCTGGCCCGGCGCCGCGTGCCGCGCGCCGTCGCGATCCTGCTCGTCTACGCCGTGACGGTCCTCCTCGTCGTCGAGGGGCTCAACCTCATGCTCCGGCCGCTGGTGGACCAGGTCCGACTGTTCGCGACCGATCTGCCCGGCCTCGTGGACCAATTGCGCGCGCAGCTCGAGCGGCTCGGGGCAGTCTATCGGGGCCTGGAGCTGCCGCCGGCGATCCGCGACGCCGCGGACGAGTGGCTGGCAAGGCTGGCGGCCGGTGACATCGGCTTCGATCCGGCCGTGCTCCTGCCGGTCCTGCAGGCGACGACCGGGTTCGTCGGCACGATCTTCGCCTTCCTCATCATCCCGGTCTGGGGCTTCTACCTGCTCAAGGACCGGCCGTCGCTCGTGAGCGCCTTCCAGGCGTCGATCCCGCCCGAGTGGCGCGCGGACATCGATGCGGTCGTGTCGATCGTCGGCCGGGTCTTCAGCTCCTGGATCCGGGGCCAGGTCCTGCTCGGCCTCACGGTTGGCGTCGCGACGTTCGTGGGGCTCCTCCTCCTCGGCGCCGCCGTCGACCCGATCTTCAGCCGTTTCGCGGTCCTGCTCGCGGTCATCGCCGGCGTGCTGGAGCTGCTGCCGATCATCGGCCCGATCATCGCCGCGGTTCCGGCGATCCTCCTCGCCGGTACCGCCGGCATCGAGGCCGTCGGCGCCGTCTTCCTCCTCTACCTGGCGATCCAGCAGGTCGAGAACAATGTCCTCGTGCCGAAGATCCAGGGAGATGCGACGAACCTCCACCCGAGCGCGGTGATGCTCGCCCTCGTGGTCGGGGGCGCCGTCGCAGGGCTCCTTGGAGCGATCCTCGCCCTGCCGGTGACGGCGGCTGCTCGTGACGTCTATCGCCACCTGTTTGCCCGGCTGAGCGTGCCCGTGGCACCGCGGCAGCCCGCCGACGGCCGGGAGCCGTCGCCCGGTGTTCCGGTGCGGCTGGCCGAGCGAACGGGTGATCCCGACCCACCACCCCCTGTCCAGTCTGCCGATCCCTTGACATGGTCACCGGCGGCGGGGGCGGAGGGCGGGGGTCACGCCGCCGCGCCAACCCGGTCCGACTGACCCTCAGCCGGATCCCGCGGCAGCCTCCTCGGCCACGGCCCGCGGGACGGCCCAGGCGAGGAGGTACGGCGCCGCCATCGTCGTCGCGACGACCGCGAGCAGGACCGCTCCGAACACCTCCGTCGAGAGGAGGCCAGCCGCCAGGCCGAGGTTCGCGACGACGATCCCGACCTCGCCCCGCGGCACCATCCCGGCGCCGACCGCGATTCCGGCCCAGTGCCCGGTCGACCGCGCCCCGAGGTACCCGCCGAGCGCCTTGGTTGCCACGCCGAGGACGATCAGCGCGACCGCCAGGACGAGCACCTGCGGCTGGACGAGGGCCCCGAGATCGAGCGCCGTGCCCGTCAGGGCGAAGAAGAACGGCGTGAAGATCAACCCGAGCGGCCGGATCTCGTGCTCCAGCTCATCGCTGGCCTCGGTCTCGGCGACGATCAGGCCGGCGATGAAGGCCCCGATCAGGGCCGCCAGACCGACGACGGCCGACACGAGCGCGAGCGCGAGCATCAACAGGAACGACGGGACAAGCGGCGTGTCGGCGAAGAGCGGCCACGTGAAGACCTCCCGTTTCAGGCCCCGGGCACGTCGCGCGGCGGCCAGGCCGAGGAGCACGATCCCGACGGCCGAGATGCCGAGCACGACCGCCCGATCGATCTCGGTCCCGGTCGCGAAGGCCGAAACCACCCCGATCGCCACGAGGGCGAGGATGTCGTCGACCACCGCGGCCGCCAGGACGATCCGGGCGAATCGCCGATCGAGGACGCCCGCCTCCGCGAGAACGCGGCTGGTGATCCCGATGCTCGTCGCTGCGAGGGCCAGCCCGATGAACGCCGCGGAGCCGGCCTCCTCGCCCATCGCCAAGCCCACGGCGACGCCGGCGACGATCGGGAGGAGCATCGCCGCGAGCGCCGTCACGAGCGCCACCCGCCCGACGCGGAGCAGGTCGTCCAGGCGGACCTCGAGGCCCACCTGGAAGAGCAGGATGACGACCCCGATCTCGGCGAAGACGAGGATCGCCTCGCCCGGGACGACCAGCGCCAGCGCGCTGGGACCGACGACGAACCCCCCGAGGAGCTCGCCGACCACCGCCGGCTGGCGGAGCCGGCGGAAGAGCTCCTCCCCGACCTTGGCCGCCATGAGGAGCACGAAGACCCCGACGATGACCTCGATCGGAGCGCCCGTCGCGCCCGGCGCCACCTCGCCGCCGCCTGGTCCGGTACCGGCCTGCGACATGAACCACGCGCCAGCGGTCACATCAGGTACCGGAGCCAGACGTAGCCGGTCGAGATCACCAGGGACTCAAGGACGACGAGCGCGCCGTATGGGAGGAAGCTGCGGAAGGTGATTGCGTGCCCCGAGCGGCCGGCGAGGTTGGCGACGACGACGTTCGCCGATGCCCCGATGATCGTGGCGTTCCCGCCGAGGCAGGCACCGAGCGCGAGGGCCCACCAGAGCGGCTCGATCTCGAGCCCGGCGGTGCCGAGGCTCTGGATGACCGGGATCATCGTGGCCGTGTACGGGATGTTGTCGATGATCGCCGACGCGATCGCGCTCAGCCAGAGCAGGCCGATCGTCGTGACCGTCTGATCCCCCGCGGTCAGGTCGAACAAGCCGTCGGCGATGGTGTCGATGATGCCGACGTGGACAACGCCCTCGACGAGGATGAAGAGGCCGATGAAGAAGAACAGGGTCGGCCACTCGACCTCCCGGAAGACCGCTTCCGGGTCGATCCGGGCGACGAGCATGAGCAGGGTCGCGCCGATCAGCGCCACCGTTGCCGGCTCGTAGCCCAGCGGTCCGTGGAACAGGAAGCCGACGAGGGTCGCGGCGATGACGGCGATGCTCCGCCGCAGGAGCTTCGGATCGGCGATCACTTCGGTTTCGTCGAGGGCCATCGCCGCCTCGCGCACGTCGGCGTCGAGTCCGAGCTGACGCCCGAACATCGGGCGGAGGGTCGCGATGAACACGACGAGGATGAGGACCGAGATCGGCCCCATGTTCGCGAGGAAGGCGGCGAAGTCGAGGCCCGATGCCGAACCGATGAGGATGTTGGGCGGGTCGCCGATGAGCGTCGCGGTTCCGCCGATGTTCGAGGCGAGGATCTCGCTCACGAGGAACGGGATGGGCGAGATGCCGAGGATGGCCGAGATGGACAGGGTGACCGGCGCGATGAGGACGACGGTGGTGACATTGTCGAGGACCGCCGAGAGCCCCGCCGTGATCAGGCTCAGGACGATCATGAGCCGGAACGGATCGCCACCCGCGACCTTGATCGAGCGAATGGCCAGCCACTGGAAAAAGCCCGTCCGCCGGAGGATCCCGGCGAGGATCATCATCCCGGCGAGCAGGAAGATGACGTTGAAGTCGACCGCCTCGAACGCCTCCTCCTGGTCGATGATCCGGACGGCGATCATCGCCAGCCCGCCGAGGAGCGCGGCGATCGTCTTGTTGATCCGGTCCGAGGCGATCGCGGCGTACGTAACGAGGAAGATCGCGCCGGCGACCATCACGTCCATCGGCGGTCAGGCCATCGGGTCGGAGGCGGCGCCCCCTGCGCCCGGTTCGCCGGTGGCCCGGTCGGCCATCTTGGTGAGTGCGGTTGCGTAGACGACCGCGAGCTCCAGGAGGTCCAGGTAGCCGATCGGTCGGCCCTCATCGTCGACAACGTACAGCCCGCCGAGCCGCCGCTCGTGCATGACCCGGAAGGCCTGCCCGAGCGTCTCGCGCAGCGTCGCGACGGCCGGCGGCAGCATGATCTCCCCCGCGGTCCGGTCCTCGAAGCTGCGGCTGAAGCTGACGGCCGATTCGTTGTCCGCGACGTCGATGAGCAGCGCCTCCGGCGCGACGCGGGCGACGACGCTCTCGGCGACTCGCGTGACGGGCACGACGCCGACGATCCGGCCGTGGTCGACGACGCCGATCAGCCGCGTCGCCGGCTGACGGGCCGCGCTTCGGACGACGTCGAGGAGCGGCGCATCGACGTCCACGAGGAGAGGCTCGATCCCGAGGAGGGCCTGGCAGTCCTCGACGGTGGTGTCCCTCGCGAGGCGGATCCGGCCGGTCAACCCGTCTGCCCGTTCCCGGCCGCCACCACCGGCAGCGCCGGGCGTGTCGGCCCGCCGCTCATCGACTCCGCGCGCACCTGGTTCGTCCTCACGAGGTGAGGATACCCGCCGATCACCACTCCGCCCTGCCCTGCCGGATGTTGATGCTCTCGAGGATGCCCAGGCCGGCGGCGATGCTGATCAGCGAGGCGCCGCCGTGGGTGATGAACGGAAGCGGGATGCCGGTGATCGGCATGATCCCCGTGACCATCCCGACGTTCACGAAGAGCTGGAACAGGAGCATCGACCCCAGCCCAGCCGCGAACAGCGTCCCGAACGGGTCCTTCGAGCGCCAGCCGGTGACCAGGACTCGCCAGAGGAGGGCGATGAAGAGGCCAAGCACGACGATCGCCCCGATGAAGCCGAGCTCCTCGGCGAGGATGGCGAACACGAAGTCCGTCGTCTGGACAGGCAGGAAGTCGAGCTGGTTCTGGGTGCTGTTCGTGAGTCCCTTGCCGAACCAGCCACCTGACCCGACCGCGATCTGCGACTGGAAGAGCTGGTAGCCGGCGCCCTGGACGTCGGCGAGGGGATCGAGGAACGAGGTCAGGCGCAGCTTCTGGTAGTCCGCGAGGACATAGGTCCAGATGAGCGGCAGTGCCGCGATGACGCTCAGCGCCATCGCCCCCAGCCAGCGGAGGCTGGCGCCGCCCATGAACAGCATCCCCACGAGGATCGCGGCGAATACCAGCGAGGTGCCGAGGTCGGGCTGGGCCATGACGAGGAGCCAGGGCGGCCCGGCGAGGATGCAGGCGCCGAGGATCGACCAGATCGAGTCAAGCCGGCCCTTCCGCGAACCAAGGTAATTCGCCAGGACGACGATCATCAGGATCTTGGCCAGCTCACTGAACTGGAACTGGAGCCCGAGGACGCTGACCCAGCGGGACGATCCGCCGACGCCGGTCCCGACGGCGAGGGTGAGGCCGAGGAGGCCGAGCTGGACCGCGTAGATCGGCCACGAGAGCGTCTTGAGCCAGTGGTAGTCGAACGCGGCCGCAACGGTGAAGACGATGAGCGCGATCCCGGTCCAGAGGAGGCCGCGTACGAAGACCGAGCCGCCGGCGATCACCCCATCGCCGCCGGCGACGGCGTTGCTGTACGCCATCGCCAGGCCGAAACAGGTCAGCAGGATCGCGTAGGTCACCAGCTGGAGGTCGAAAGCGCGCCAGATCGCCCCGACGGACCGGGACGTCCAGTCGGTGACTCGTGCCTCCCGCGCGTTGATGACGCCCATCGCCTCGCTCAGTTGGACTGGTAGAAGTTGCCGCGCTCGAGAAGATCGAAGTTGCGGTAGTCCTCCTCGATCCCGTAATGGAGCTGGAGGTAGTACTTGACGATCTCGGTGGCGGCGTTGCCCTTCGTCCGCGAGTCGTAGGCGAAGGCGAGCACCGCGAGCTCCGAATCGGTGCTGGTGACGGCCTTCATCCCGGTCGGGTCATTCGCGGCCTTGGCCGGGTCTTTGGGCACGAAGGCGACGAACCAGGAGTGGAACGGCAGGCGGCCCTGGGCGTCCTTCGTCCCGAACTCGGCGGTTCCGGACTTGCCGGCCACCACGATCGGGAGATCGACTAGGTTGTAGGTGTGGCGGATGAGGACGACGTTCCGGGCTGCCTTGCGCATCGTCTCGAGCACTGCCGGGTCCACGTCGAGCTGGTGGAGGATCGTCGGCTCGTAGGCCTGCACGACGTTGCCATCGGCGTCGAGGATGTTCCGGACGACCCGCGGCTCGTAGAGGGTGCCGCCGTTGGCCAGCGCGGTGTAGGCGTTGAGCAGCTGGAGCGGCGACACGACGTCGTAGCCCTGGCCGATCCCGGCCTGGTAGACCTCGCCGGGATAGATCTCCGTCCCGAGCGTCTCGAGCTTCCACTGGTTCGTCGGCACGATCCCGGGGACTTCGCCGGGCAGATCGATCCCCGTCTCCTGCCCGAACCCGTACTGGCTCGCCCAGTAGCCCAGGCGGTCGATCCCGAGCATGCCCGCGACCTGGAAGAAGTACGTGTCGCTCGAGTGCCCGAAGCCGCACATGATGTTGCAGGCCCCGAACCCGCGACGATTCCAGTCATAGAACCGGGTCGAGCCGAGCGTCAGGTAGCCCTGCGTCGTCAGCTTCGTGGTGGCCCGGATCTTGTTGTCGGCGAGGCCACCGGTCCCGGCCACGAGCTTGTAGGTGGAACCGGGCGGGAAGTGCTCGCTGATCGCGTGGTTGGTCAGGGGCTTGTCCGGGTTGGTCACGAGCGCCTGGTAGTCGGCGTTGCTGATGCCGTGGGCGAACAGGTTGTCGTCGTACGTCGGGAGGCTGACCATCGCCAGAACCTCGCCGGTCTGCGGGTTCATGACGATCACGACGCCACGCTTGAGGCCGGCTTCGGCCATGCCCCACTCCAGCGCCTGCTGAGCCCAGCGCTGGTCCTGGACGTCGATGGTGAGGTCGAGGGAGCTCCCTGGGACCGGCTCCTCGATCGTCCGGAGGACCTGCAGCCTTCGGCCGGACGCGTCCTTCTCGATGCTCTGGACGCCGTAGGTGCCTCGGAGCTCGTCCTCGTACCGTGCCTCGACGCCCGTCTTGCCCAGGAGGTCGTCGGGCAGATAGCCCTCCGACCTGAGCTCCTGGAGCTGCTCGGCGTTGATCGGTGCGGTGTAGCCGATCACCTGGGCGAGGAGGGCGCCCGTCGTGTACTCACGGCGCGATTCCACGACGACTTCGACACCCGGCAGGTCGAGGCCAGACTCGGAGATGAAGTTGGCCACGTTCGGGTCGACGTCCGAGGCGATGCGGACGAGGTCGAACCGGGAACCCGGATTGGAGTCGATCGCGACGTTGATGTCGGCGGGGGCCAGGCCGAGCAGGGCCGCCAGCCGGTCGACGACTTCGGCCCGTCGTCCCTCGGGCAGGTCGGCCGGCCGGATCTTGACCGAGTAGCCCGGCACGTTGCTGACGAGCGGGATGCCGTTCCTGTCGTAGATCACGCCGCGCGTCGAGGGGATCGCCTCGTTGGTCGTCCGGTTGAACTCGGCGAGCGCGGTGAACTGGCCGCCGCTCGCGACCTGCAGCGCGAACAGGCGCGCCGTCAGGACGGATGCGGCGAGGACGACGGCGAGCCCGAAGGCGACGAACCGGATCGGCGATCGCTCGTCGGCCGATCGGCCGCTGGCGAACGGCGGCGCGGGCGTGCTCACCAGTCCACCCGCTCCTCGAGATTGCGCCGGTCCCGGATCGAGACCGCCAGCGGTCCGAAGAGCATGCCGAGGACGGCGTCATACGCGGCGCCCGGCATGAACGCAGCCACCGGATCGGCGACCGTGACGGGCGGGCGGATGGCGGCGAGGAGAGCGAAGAGGATCATCGAGTTCACGAGGCTCAGGATCGGGACGGCGATGATGGGAGCCAGCGGGCGGATTCTGATGAACGATCGCCCGATGACGCTGGCGCCACCGAGGGACAGCAGGAGCGCAAAGGCGGAGATGCCGAGCGGGCGTGAGGCGAAGCTGTCGAGCGCGATTCCTCCGACGAATGCCCAGGTCAGGCCGCTCTCGAGCCCGACGGCGATGGTCCAGATCACCCCGAACACCAGCACAGGGTGCGGATGGGCACCGCCGACCCCGAGATACGGCACGAGGCTGTGCTCCACGAGGGCGGCAGCCGTCGCTCCGACCGCGGCGAGTAAGTGACTCATGAGAGCGGCGGTGGTTCCTCGGGTGCCGGCCTTGTGTCGAGGACGGGATCGGCGCAACCCGACGACGGACGGCCCGGCCACGTCCGCGCCGAAGTATCCCACGGCTCCTCGGACCGGGCAATGCGCCGGGACGGAGCGGGGCGAGCGCCGGGCAATGTTTCACGTGAAACAACAGCGGACGACGGCGTTCGGCGGCCCGGGTGAGCCGCAGTGCAGCGCCGCGTGAGACCCTGCCGGCGGGCGCAGGAATCGATCCTCGAGCGATCGGCCCCACTCGGGGGTCCGGCCGCTCCATGGGGCCGGTCGGGAGGGCCGCAATGGTAGAATTCAATCCTGTGAATCTTCTTCGGCCGGGGACCTAGGTGGGCCGCACGATCGCCTGTGCAAACCAGAAGGGCGGCGTCGGCAAGACCACCACGGTCGTCAATCTCTCGAGCTATCTCGCCTTGGCTGGCGACCGCGTCCTCATCATCGACCTCGACCCGCAGGGCAATGCCACGAGCGGCCTGGGAGGCGATCGGTCGGCGGCCGCCTCGGTGTACGAGGCGATCGTCGATGCGCAGGCCCTCGAGTCACTGATCCGGCCGACCGCCGTCGAGGGCCTGGACCTCGTCCCCTCGTCGATCGCCCTCGCCGGGGCCGAGGTCGAGCTTGCCCCGCTGGAGCAGCGTGAACGTCGTCTCGGCCGGCTCCTGGCGCCGATCGCCGATCGGTACGACCACGTGTTCATCGATTGCCCCCCGTCACTTGGGCTGCTGACCGTCAACGCGCTCACGGCCGCGGACGGCACGCTCATCCCGATCCAGTGCGAGTACTACGCGCTCGAGGGCCTCACCCAGCTCATCGCCACGATCAATCTCGTCCGCGATCACCTCAACCCGCGGTTGGCCGTCGACGGCGCGATCATGACGATGTTCGACGGCCGGACGAACCTGTCGGCGCAGGTCACCGCCGAGGTTCGGGCGCACCTCGGGGATCGCGTCTTCGACACCGTCATTCCCCGGAGCGTCCGACTCGCCGAGGCGCCGAGCCACGGTCAACCGATCCACCTCTACGCTCCTGCCTCGCCCGGCGCGTCGGCCTACCGGGCCCTGGCCGAGGAATTCCGGCGAGCAGGCGGGCGACTCGGCCGCGCCGGTGCACCCCCGATGGCCGTCACGGGCCAGGGCGAGACCGTGGTGGACGCGGCCATGGTCGACGTCGACGCCGCGACCGCCGCGACCGCCGCGACCGCCGCGACCGCCGCGGCGATGGTGGCGTGATGGGCGGACCGTCGGATCGGCCGCAGGGCCTGGGTCGGGGCCTGGCCGCCCTCATCCCCCAGCGCGCGCCACAGGCCGCCGGGTCCATCGAGATCGGGCTCGACCGGATCAGCGCGAACCCGAGGCAGCCCCGGACTCGAAACGACCCAGCGGCGCTCGCCACGCTCGCCGCGAGCATTCGTGAGCACGGCGTGATCCAGCCGATCCTCGTGACCGAGACGATCGACGGCTATCAGCTGGTGGCCGGCGAGCGACGAGTCCAGGCCGCGCGCATGGCCGGCATGACGCGGATCCCGGCGGTGGTCCGCCAGCTCGCCGACCGCGAGCAACTGGAGCTGGCGCTCGTCGAGAACCTCCAGCGCGAGGATCTGGACCCCCTCGAGGCCGCCCGCGCCTACCAGCAGCTCATCGAGGACTTCGGTTTCACCCAGGATCGCCTCGCCGAGCGCGTCGGGCGGGCCCGGTCGACCGTCGCCAATACCCTCCGCCTCCTGGAGCTCCACGAGGCCGTCCAGGTCGCGGTTGCCGACGGCGCCATCACCGAGGGTCATGGGCGGGCGATCGGTGGACTGCCGCCCGAGATCCAGCAACGGGTCGTCGCGACGGTGGTCGAGCGCGATCTTTCAGTCCGTCAGACCGAGGAGCTGGTCCGCCGCCTCCGCGAGCCGCGCCCGGAGCACGAGAGGCCGGCGCAGCGAACCGCCGACCCCGACCTGGAGCGTGTCGAGGAGGACCTGCGACGGGCTCTCGGCACGAAGGTCCGCCTCGCACGATCCCGGCGCGGCGGTCGAATCGTCATCGAGTACTACAGCGACGAGGAGCTCGGCCGCCTCTATGAGCGGTTGATCGGAGGAAGCGCGTGACCGAGCCCACCCGGGCAGGCGATAGCACCGCCACGACGGGACGAGCCGCGGGCCGCCGCAAGGCAGGCGCCGGGTCCGACTACACCGCCGCCAGCATCCAGGTCCTCGAGGGCCTCGAGGCCGTCCGGCGGCGGCCGGGCATGTACATCGGCTCGACCGATGTCCGCGGCCTCCACCACCTCATCTGGGAGGTCGTCGACAACTCGATCGACGAGGCCATGGCCGGCCACGCCTCGACGATCCGGGTCACGATCCAGCCGGACAACACCGTCGAGGTCATCGACGATGGCCGCGGCGTCCCGGTCGGCAAGCACCGGACCGGCAAGGACGCCCTCGAGGTCGTCCACACCGTGCTCCACGCGGGCGGCAAGTTCGGCGGTGGCGGCT
>Ga0214472_10002669_pt1 | contig 19059 bp, 17 predicted proteins | sample RVTome_6_FD_207662 | JGI IMG/M metagenome (GOLD analysis project Ga0214472, IMG submission 207662) | Soil microbial communities from uranium-contaminated site in the Upper Colorado River Basin, Wyoming, United States - RVT140D175 | ecosystem: Environmental > Terrestrial > Soil > Contaminated >...
CATCCATACCTCGCTAATGGCACTGCCTTCAGATTCATATGTGGCGTTGACTCACTCCATCCCTGGAGTTCGCCCTTCGGGCAACCTTCGGTTGTCCAAATTCAATCCAGTTGAATTTGTCAACGGGGAAAAGATACGTTAAGTATCTTTTCCTTTTTCCGTTTCGCCTGAGCTACTTCGGCTGAGGATGGAAATGATACTTCGCAGATTCGGGATTACAAGGGTTTAATGATTATGAGCTGTTACGGACGCGGATGATGACATCAACCCCGGATTTGACTGTACCTTCAGGCAAGTCAGGTATATTTTCAATGGTCATTTCAGTAGCAGCAACGTCCAGCAACATGCCGGTATCTTCATTGTATATGTGATGATGGACATCTGTATTTGAATCATAAAATACCTTGCCGGATTCAATAATGACCTCGCGGATCAGGCCTTTTTCAGCAAACAGGTTCAATGTGTTATAGACCGTGGCTTTGGAAACAATGGCAGCATTCTTGTTGACTCTGGACATGACCTGATCTGCGGAAAGATGCTGTGGCTGGCATAACAAGGCAGCAGCAATTTCCATCCGTTGCGCTGTCGGCCTGATGCCATGTTCCAGCAATAAACCCTGTATACATGAAGTTGATTTGTCTTTACCGGTGATGAGAATCATCCGCGCAGTATAGCCAAACTCAAAATATGATGCACTGTTTCAGCATATTTTAAGTTGAATCAGGCTGGAATTGGAACGCCGCAGCAGAAACATACGGTTTACGATCCAACAGGATATCCGCCAGCAATCGGGCAGATCCCGGTGCCAGCAAAATACCGTTTCGATGATGGCCTGTATTCAAATAAAGGCCCTTGATTTCAGGGTGCCTGCCGATATATGGCAGACCCGTTTGTGTTGCCGGACGAAGACCTGACCAATGGCTTACAACCAGAAACTGGTTGATGCCGGGCAATATTTCCCCGGCAGCTTCAGACAATCGCATTCTTGCCTCTTCTGTTACCCCTTTATCAAAACCAACATCCTCTACGGTACTGCCCACAAGAATATGCCCGTCACGCCGGGGAATCATATAGGTACTTTTCTTAAGGAGTATATGACTGACAAGCCCTTGCGCAGCCTGATAACAGATCATCTGCCCACGTATCGGTCGGATGGCAAGCTCCGGTAAAAGTTGTGATCCCCAGGCGCCATTTGCGACCACAATTGCCTTCGCCTTGAATTCTCCGTTTGTTGTCTCAACAGCATGCACTTCATTATTTCTCAATGAGATATGCCGCACTTCTGTCTGTTCCAGTATTGAAATTCCTGAATTAATCAGATGTTGTTTCAACGCCGGGATCAGCCGGGAACTTCTGATTTGTCCTGTTTCAGGTAACAGCATGGCATGACCGGCAAACCCGTCAAGCGCCGGTTCTGTTGTTTTTGTTTGGCCGGGATTCAACTCTTGCAGGGTTGTTTGATTTCTTTCAGCCCAGTCCGATGCTTTATCAGTGTCCTGTGCATCCAGTAATAGCAAACCGCTCTGTATCCATTCCGGATCAATACCGGTTTCTTGATAAAGTGCCTGTGCCAGCAATGGGTATTCTTTCTGAGAGTATTTGATGAGCCCATCTAATTCAGGGTTTTCCCGCCACGGATACAAAGGCGAGAGTATCCCTCCGCCAGCCCATGAACTTTCCTGTCCCACAGCACCACGCTCGATTAACTGAACATGCTGGCCTTCAAGAGCCAATACCCTGGCGGTTAGCATCCCAATTAATCCGCCGCCGATTATTATACAATCTGCTCTGATATTACTTGCTGTCCTGTTCACTGGTCACTTTATGAATCTATAATTAACCATTAAATATACCGATTATCGGAATTTAACTACCTTCCGGCATATTCTACCCGTTAGATAACTAAAATTATTGCTATAAAGCATTAAAGGAAAACTGACATGAAAAAACAGACCGGCTTTACACTCATAGAATTAATGATCGTTGTTGCTGTCGTGGGAATTCTGGCAATGGTTGCTTACCCGTCATATACAAATCATTTAATCAAGTCCCGTCGCGCGCAGGCACAGGCCCTGATGCTGGAAGCCATGAACCGGCAGGAACAATATATTCTGGTGATGCGCCAGTACAATGCATCACCTACAACGCTGGGTTTGAATATGGACGGCTTCACTTGTGATAACGACGACTGCGCCAATAACTGGTATACGGTCACCATGGCGGTTGTTAATACCGCTGCACCTCCCAACTATATGATCACAGCAACAGCGATTGGCAACCAGGTTTCGGATGGCAATCTTACTCTCAGCAGTACTGGCGCCAAAACACCTGCGGACAAATGGTAATGCCCGGATCCGGAAACAAAGTAATGACTATATTCGGGCAGACCGGATTTACCCTCATTGAATTGATGATAGTCGTGGCTATAGCAGGCATTCTGGCCATGGTAGCCTTGCCCGACATGCAAGACACTGTAGCCAATCAAAGGGTAAGAAAAGCTGTTTCGGACATGCATCTCAGCCTGTTGCAGGCACGGAGTGAAGCTATCAAACGTAATTCAACCATAGACATCGTCAGAAATGGAACTTCGTGGGTGAACGGCTGGACGGTTGAAACAGGTGGAACAGTTTTGCTTACCAATGGTGCATTGGCATCCACGCTTACCTTTGATTGCATTTCCACTACCTGCGACAACATCAGCATTACCCGTACCGGCCGGCCAAGCCTGACAAATCATCCTACCGGTATTGAGTTCCGGGTGTATGTCGATGACAACGAAAGGGTCATCATGCGCTGTGTCAGGGTCAGCCTCAGCGGCAAACCGGAGGTTCTGGTGGATGGTGATAATGATACTGATAATGGGTGTAGCTGATGACTGATTTCAAATTTAATTCATTCAGGAAAAATGCTGGCTTCTCCATGATTGAAGTCCTGATCACCATGATCATTATCCTGGTTGGCCTGTTAAGCATTGCGGCATTACAGGCCCGTGCACAAATCGCGGAAATGGAATCTTATCAACGCGCCCAGGCTTTGATTCTTGTGTCAGACATTATTGATCGCATTAACATTAACCGGCAGACCTTGTCCTGTTTCCAGTTCACTACCAATACCGGCAACGGCACACCTTTTATCGGCGCTGCCGGCACCGGGCATTTTGGAACTCCAAGCTGTGCGGCAAGTACTACAAATTACAACGACATGGCCGATGATGCTATCAATGAACTTGATGCACTGCTGCAAGGTGCTGCTGAAACAGTTGGTGGTACCAGTGTCGGTGCAATGATTGGTGCCCGGGCCTGCGTCAGTTATGACAATACCACTGAGGTTTATGGGAGATCCGGCACCGGCCTCTATACCATCACTGTCTCCTGGCAGGCCATGACTGATCTGGTAGCTCCTCCTGCAAACTGCGCCAACGGTCTTTATGGCGATGAGAAAAAACGCCGCGCAGTATCCACCACCATGCGCATCGCATCCATCAATTGAGTCATGTTGTTATGAAAAATAATTACACCATAAAAAAACAATCCGGCATGTCACTCATCGAACTGATGGTAGCGATTGTCATCGGTGGCATTTTGCTGGCAGGATTGGCTTCCGTATTTTTTAATTCCAGCCGTGCACAGCGTGAACTTGAAAAAACCGGTGCCTTGATCGAAAACGGACGCTATGCCACCACCCTGCTGTTTGAAAACCTGCGTCACGCCGGCTTTTATGGTGATTTCTTTTCTATAGATACGGCACCTGCAGCATTACCGGATCCATGCGTAACCAACAACATTGCAACCCTGACTGCTGCAATGGCACAACCCATACAAGGCTACAATGCACCAGATACCACCACACGACCCGATATCAGTGCAACCAGTTGTGGGGGCCTCCTGACCAACGATAATCTGTCCCCGGGTTCCGATATTCTGGTGATAAGGCGTGCTGATACCGGAACACTTTCAGGAGTAATGACAACCGGTAATATCTATCTGCAGGCCAACAGCCTCGACATGAATATGTATACCGGCGCAGGAGCAGTTCCACCTGTCTGCAATAGTGGTGTTCCCGGCACCTGCAGATTCCCGAACACCCCTGGCAATACGACTAACGCCGATACCCGGCAGTATCATGTCCAGGTTTACTTCGTCTCACCTTGTACTATCGGTTCCGGCGCCAACGGAATTTGTGTTAATTCGGATCCACGCCAACCCACATTGAAACAATTGAGCCTGTCCGCCAGCGGCGGTAGCCCTGCAATGGTAATTACACCCCTGGTCGAGGGTATAGAATATTTCAAGGTTGAGTACGGAATCGATGACACTCCTGCTGATATTAACATCACCACCGGACAGCCCGGCGACGGAGTTCCTGATCGTTATGAAACTGAACTTGCATCAATAGATGACTGGGGAAATGTAGTATCTGTCCGCGTACACCTGCTGGCACGCAGTCCCAGATCGACAGATGATTATACCGATACCAAGCAATATACATTGGCTGGTACCGCATTCGGACCCTTTGGCGACAACTTTAAACGCCATGTTTACAGTACTGAAGCCCGGCCTGTGAACATGGCTGGAAGAAGAGAAAGACCATGACCTACACACTCAATAACAAACAATCTGGTGCAACACTGATTGTTGCGCTGGTTATGCTGGTCATGATGACCTTGCTGGCCGTATCCGCCATAACACTCAGTACCGTTAACCTGAGGATAGTCGGCAATATGCAGGCACAGAAAAGCGTGGATGCGACAGTACAGGAAGCAATTGAACAAATCATGAGCAGCGCCAATAATTTTGGTTCGAGTGTAACGGCCACCTATGTCACTACCACAATGGGAGCGGTAGAAGTTGATGCACCAGTCTGCCTCTCCAGCCAGACAGCCACAGGTTACAGTGCAGTGCATGGCCTGAGCCCGGATGATAATACCTGGGAAGTCGTGGCCAGTTACACCGACAATGTTACCGGGGCTTCTTCAGTCATTCATCAAGGCGTGGAAATTCGCATGCTGGCAGGCAACTGTCTCTAATTGAATTCATTTTCAGGAGTCACATTATGAAGCTCTATTCCGCCCAGATATTAAACCTCACTGCAAAATTCGGAATTATATCTATTGCACTGCTGGTATTCGTGTATGGGGTGTTCAGCCAACCAGTGCAGGCTGCTTTCGATCCGGTCAATGACGATACAGACATCTTTCTTGCCAATCCCGATTTACCTGCCAACCGCCCGAATGTCCTGCTCCTGCTGGACAACACCGCCAACTGGAGCCGCAACGTCGATGGTCAGGCCATTTTCATCAATGAAAAAAGTGCACTGGTGGATGTGGTCGGTAACCTCGGCGATGAATTCAATATTGGCCTCGGTATGTACACGGAAACCGGCACTGGCAATTCTGGTGATGATGGCGCCTACATCCGCTTTGGCATCCGCCAGATGACGGAGACTAATCGCAATGCGCTGGCCAGCGTGGTGGGTGGCCTCGATCAAAATGGAGACAAGGGCAATAACAATACTGTTGCCCTCGCTATGCTGGAGTCCTATCGTTACTATGCCGGTAAGGCCAGCCGTTCCAGCGTGCAGAAGGCCAAGACTGATTTCAGTGGCAATACCAGCAATCCGGCCAACGCGCTGGGTGATTTTCCTCTTTCTGCAAACACAGCAGGTTCATTATTCAACTCTCCCATTACGGATTCCTGCGCCCAGAACTTTATTATTTATATCAGTAACGGCGGCGCCAATGAAAATGCGTCGGCCCTGTCCGTATCACAGTCAGAGTTGTCTTCTCTGGGTTATAACACGGATACTCCTATTGCGATCAGCCCTGATGGCCAGGAAGGTAACTGGATGGATGAATGGGCGGATTACATGGCCAATGCCGACATCAACGGTGCAGATGACGGGTCGCCTCATGTTTATACTTACGTGATTGAAGTAGACCCGGAAACCACCGGTCAGGGGCCTTCAATGACCGCCCTGTTGCAGAGCGTTGCCAACAAGGGCAAGGGCAAGTATTTTGCCGTGTCCAGTGCTAACGCTGGCCAGGGTATTACCAATGCCCTGAACGAAATTTTCAAGGAAATCCAGGCCGTCAACAGCGTGTTTGCTTCCACCACGTTGCCAGTCAGCGTGAACGTGCGCGGCACCAACCTGAACCAGGTTTATATTGGCGTGTTCCGTCCGGATGAAACCAAAACACCGCGCTGGTTCGGCAATCTCAAGGCCTATCAGCTTGGTTTTGACACCACCACCAGTACCCTGTTCCTGGCAGATAAATTTGGTCAATCAGCAGAAAACGTCACCACTGGATTTATTAATCCGAACGTCACCAGCTTCTGGTCAGTCAATTCATCCTTCTGGGGTTACCGGCCAACCGAACAGAATGGCGTCGGCGGTGTTTCTGATGCGCCGGACGGTGACCTGGTAGAAAAAGGCGGCGCCGCCCAGCAAATCCGCGAGGATTTTGAATCTTCCCAGTCTACACGCAACCTTTACACCTGCACGGCAGGCGGTAGTAATCCCTGCACCAGCAATGATCCATTGTCTGATACACCGTTTGATACCACCAATGATGCTATTACCGATGCCAACCTGGCGTTGGGCACAGTGGGTGTAGATTCACTGACAGCACTGGATGAGCTGCCCTTTACTTCATTGACTGACACACACACCGTGACAGCATTGACGACAGCAGTCGGTGGCGCAGCAATTACCAATCTGGATAACAATGCTACAGCTGCTGTTCCACTGGATTCACTGACCACGTCACCCAATTTAACTATTACCGCGATGTCGAATAACCCAACGGTAAAAAGTTTTAACAGCCTGAACCGCACCACTGCGGGTGGCTCTTGCAAACAGACTGCAGAGGCAGTTGTCAACAATCATGGCTATTCTCAAAATCAGGTGGTGCATATCAGCGGGGTGAATGATGACGGCTATAATGGCACTTATAATGTTGATGTTTCTGACGCTAATACCTTTACCTATACTTCGCCAAGCTGCCTGAATAATAACCCGATTTTAGCCAGCGCCGAAATTGCTGTAACAACGACACTGGTAACGGTAACGGTTGCAGATCCACCAGGGCACTTATTAAGCACCGGTAACCAGGTGACCATTGCCGGTGTTACACCCAGCAGTTTTAATGGGTCATATACTGTTACCAGTACATCAGGTACCGATATTTTCCGGTTTTCTACTACATCACAGTTACCGCCAGTCACCAGCGTTGCCAGTGCCACAGCATCTTCAGGAACCAGCACAATCGCTACAGCCACAAGTGCAGGTGGTTTTGGAGCACTTAATATTACTGCTGGCCAGTCAGTAACCATCTCCGGCGCAACACCGGCAGGCTTCAATGGTACTTTCAACATCCTGTCTTCCCCCGCACCTACTGGCACTACCTTTGCCATTGATGTGGGTAATGCATTGGGAACTGCAACTGTCCCCGGTTCGGTGACACAAGGTGGAACCTTTGTGACTGCTACTTCAATTGGACACGGCCTCGCTGGTGGCGAGACGGTTACCATCAGTGGTGCAGTACCTAATGGTTTTAACGGATCATATATCATCACCAGAATAGACGATGATACTTTTACCTATCCTAAAGCCGGATTATCGGCATGGGATGTTTCATCCAATCCGCAATTCAGCATCGGTACTTCGACTACTGTTACAGCCACTATTGAAAACCATGGTTTTGGTAATCCCGGTGATGTCATCAGCATTACTGTTGCCGGAGCGGATGATGACCTTAACACCCCCTCACTGGACTACAACGGTTCTGGTATCTCGGCCACTGTCGTCGATGTCAATACATTAACCTATGACACCCAGAATGGGGGTACGCCAGCGCCTGCAACGGGAACAATCACCGCACGGCTGACGCCATCACTGGGCAATGCAGTTGCCATTGGTTACATACCGGGTCATGGTCTGACCAACGGGGACCTGATTAATGTCAGTGATGCAGATATTCCGGAATATCTTAAAACAGATGTTGCCGTCACTGTCATTGATGTCAACAATTTCCAGTATCCAATTTCGGACACAGGTGCACCATACGGTGCCACCATTGGTGCGATTGCTGGAGTCAAAACCGTCACAGCACGGGCCAATGTGGTTGATCATGGCATGAGCACCAATGATACGGTAACGATAGCCGGGGCAACACCTTCCACATTTAACGGCAATTTTACCGTTACTGTGATCGATCCGAATAATTTCACCTATATCCTGTCATCACCAGAAGGTGAGGCCACCGGTACGATTGTGGCTTCGACCGGATCCAGTTCAGCTGTAGCAGATGATCTGATTGCCTGGGTCCGTGGTGCTGACAACCGCGATGATGAAAATGCAAATACCCTGTTCACTGATATACGCGCCTCTGTACATGGTGACGTATTGCATTCACGGCCTGCGGTAGTGAATTACAACCGCCATGATAATGATCATGATGTATACATTTTCTATGGTGCGAATGATGGCATCTTCCGTGCCGTCAAGGGCGGTTTCGAGCAGAGTGCTGCCGGTCAGCCAAACCCCGGAGAAGAAGCCTGGGGCTTTATCCCCGAAGAGTTTTTCACAACGCTTAACCGCCTGCGCCTCAATTCACCCAGTATCAGCAGCAGCAACAAGAAACCGTATTTTGCGGACGGCTCCCTCGGTGTTTATGTGAATGACATAAACAATGATGGTGAACTGGTGGCCGCTGACGGTGATGAAGTCTTCCTGTATATCTCCATGCACCGGGGCGGCCGGATTATCTATGCGCTGGATGTCAGCGATCCGCAAAACCCCAAATTCATGTGGAAGAAATCAAACGCTGACTGGCCGGAACTGGGGCAGACCTGGTCCGTACCGCAGGTCGTTACCATCGCCGCCAGTGCGAATCCGGTGCTGATCTTCGGCGCAGGTTATGATCCGCTGGTGGAAGATGTCCCACCTGATACTATTACTGCCACCAGTGCAACTGCTGTGACTGCTGGAGCTGCCGTTTACACACGCAGCATGGGCCGGGGCATTTTTGTGGTGGATGCCATTACCGGTGAAATCCTGTTGCAGACTGGTCCTTCGGGCAGTAATTCCGGTTTGTCATCCTATAAGGTTGTTTCCGGTATGGATTGCGCCATTCCGTCAGACCTCGCTATCATCACTGACCGTAGCGGCAGTGTAGATAACCGCGCTTATGTCGGTGATACCTGCGGCAATGTCTGGCGCCTGGATCTGGCAAGTCCGGAGGATGGTGATGATACTACTGATATCGATGAAGTCATTGATATTCTGGAAAACTCGACTGTCACAAAACTTGCTTCCATCGCAGGCAGTGCGCCTGCCGGTTTGCGCAAGTTCCTGTTCCCGCCGGATGTGGTTTATGACGACCAGACTGCACCCAACTTCGATGCAGTATTGATCGGCAGCGGTGACCGTGAACATCCCTTTGATGAAGTTGTGGTTAACCGGATGTACATGTTCAGGGATTACGGCATAGGCACAAGCCCTGATGCTGCTTCGATTAACATAGAGGAAGCAGATCTGTTTGATGCCACGACCAACTGTTTGCAGGATGCTGATGCCTGTCTGGGTAGCGGTGATGAGCTCGACCAGGCTACAGCAACCGCTGCATTTGATGATGGATTGGGATGGTTTATCACGCTGGGTATAGGAGAAAAACTGGTAGGTAATGCTGTTACTTTGAATAACATCACGTTCTTTAATACCAACCAACCCAGCGCTACTTCAACCGGAACTTGTACCAGTAATCTGGGTATCGCGCGGCAGTACCAGGTGCGTTATAACAATGCTACGGCCTTCCAGGACAAGAACCTGGATGGCAGTATTGACGCAGCCGATCGCAGCAGTATCCATCCCGGCGGCGGTTATCTGCCTTCACCAGTACCGGTTGTGGTTGAGATTGACGGCAACATTTATGAAGGGGTGTTGTCTGGTGTGAAAGTAGATCAGCCTCCAGGCTCTGCACTGGGCGCCAGATTACGGAAATTCTGGTTCAAGGAATTCGAGGGCTGATAACTGGAAGTCATCACAAAAAAACCGGGGATGAAACCCCGGTTTTTTATTTAAGGAAAATTAAATCAGGGAAATTCTTGAACAACTGGTAATTGCAGGAACAGCGATGGTGGCCGCGATGTCACAATTGCAAGATTAATAAGGGTCCCTCTGATTAAGTTATTTTTGTCATTTGGAATATTTTAACAACAGATTTCTCGCTTCGCTCGAAATGACATCTTTTTCAGAGGTTCCTTAATCACACCATTCCTTGATCATTTCCTGTGATTTCGCGATCTCTGTCTGCCTTTCCTCTTCAGTGGCACGAACTTTGGTACCATCTTCCTGCACGAACTTGACCATCGGTTGTTCATAACTTGCCAGTCTGGCCCTGGCCATTTCGCAGTTTTTCTTCCTGAGTTCCAGTTCCTGTTGCGCCTGATTTGCCTGTTCGGCTTTTTCAAGCCGGGACTCCCTGAGTTCAGTTGCCTTTCCCTGTTGAGCTTCAAGTTCTTTCAGCGCTGCATCCGTGTCTACTTTTGGAGGCGGCTTTATGGTTTCCGCCTCAATCCCGGCAGGGGGCGGGGTTTGCGTGTACTGAACATTGCCGCCCTCATCCACCCATTTGTACATGCCAGCAAGTACGTGTACTGGCATCAAACAAGCCACTATCAAGGGCGTGGCACCCAGGTAATATTTGATCGTTTTATTCATAATTTCATGGCCTTGAATCATAATGTAAATTACTGCACTGTTTGACAATATTATAGTGGCATAATCACAACCTCACCGCTATACTAAAATTTAGACAATAAAAGGTTGATTATGTTTGGTTTTTAATCTTGAACGGGTAAATTTATGAAAGCAATATATTCTATATTACCGGTTATTTTCATTAGCATGGCCCTGTGTCAGGCTCATGCCGTTACAATATATGAATGCGTCGATGCAGATGGCAACAGTGTTTTTCAGGACCGCTGTCCACCGGGGACAACCCCTGCGGGTGAAAGAAAATTCAGAACAGGTAGTGGTGATGAACCAGTAACAACCGGCACTGACGGTGACACCCCTCCTGATGCAGATATAACTCTTTATTCAGCTCCGGAATGCGATGCATGTTTTATCCTGCGCGGCGTGCTTGAACAATACAGTGCAGTTTTTACCGAGAAAAATATCAACCAGAGTGATGAGGTTAAACTGGAATTGCAGGAAAAAATGGGCGGTGCCGGTACCCTGACCATCCCGACCGTTATTTTTGATGAGAAAATTATTGCCGGTTTCAAAAAGGATGAACTGATTAATACACTGGAAAGTACCGGTTTCAGGAAACCGGGGGCTGAAGAAAATCCTGCTGAAGAAATTCCATCCGAAGAAACCGCGCCTGAATCAGAACCTGCTACAGATTTTGAAGCTGAATTTTTACCAGAGCCTGAAGCAGCAGCTGAATTCTGATCTGCTTTTATAAAGTTGTGTGATCCACCCGGACGAGGTCTTTGGGCAGCGAGAAGACTACCTTCTCTTGTTTACCTGGAGCTTCATTGAAACTTACTGCACCCCAACTCTTGAGTTTCTGGATTACTTCTTCCACCAGGACCTCCGGGGCCGATGCACCAGCAGTCAGTCCGATACGCTCCTTGCCATCCAGCCATTCTTTTTTGATTTCTGAAGCATTGTCTATCAGGTAGGAAGGCACACCTACTTTTTGTGAGATTTCTTTCAAACGTGTGGAGTTTGAACTATTGGGCGAACCTACCACCAGTATCAAATCACATTCTTTGGTGAGTTTCTTCACCGCATCCTGCCGGTTCTGCGTTGCATAGCAGATATCTTCCTTCTTCGGACCCACGATATTCGGAAAACGTTTCCTGAGATTATCAATGACCTCAGCTGTATCATCCATGGACAACGTAGTTTGCGTAACAAATGCGAGGAAATCCGGGTTCTTGACTCCAAGTTTCCACACATCTTCAACTGATTCGACCAGATACATTCCACCCTGGCCGTTTTTGGGTTTGTACTGGCCCAGCGTGCCTTCAACTTCCGGATGCCCTTCATGACCAATCAGGATACATTCCCTGCCCTCGTCCTGGTAATGACCAACTTCCATATGCACTTTGGTCACCAGCGGACAGATGGCATCATAAACACGCAATTCACGGCGGGCCGCTTCTTCACGCACCTGCTTGGACACACCGTGGGCACTGAAAATTACAGTTGAATTGTCCGGAACTTCATCAAGCTCCTCGACAAACACCGCGCCCTTGTTTCTCAGGGATTCCACCACATATTTGTTATGCACGACTTCATGCCTGACATAAACCGGAGCACCGAAGAGGTCCAGCGCCCGTTCAACAATTTCAATGGCGCGGTCTACACCGGCACAAAAACCACGGGGATTGGCGAGTATGATTTGCATTGAGTACCTTTAATAATCAGTAAATTTCAGTTTTTCGAAACTACGTTGCTTTGCTGCCAGTGTCAACGCCTGTTGTTTCATTTGAGTCTTTCTCGTCACTAAACCAGATAGCATCAATAATCAGCATGATAGCGCCTATTGTAATGGCACTGTCAGCAATATTAAATGCCGGCCAGTGCCAGTCTTGATAATAAACATCAATAAAATCGACCACATAACCCAGCATGATGCGGTCCCAGAGATTGCCAACCGCACCGCCCAGTATCAGCGCAAGAGCACTAGCCATCCAGCGGTTGGTTGCCGGCAGTTTCGCAATCCAGACAATAATTGCAATACTGACGCCGCTGGCAAGTATTATAAAAAACCAGCGCTGCCATCCGCCAGCCTGGCTCAGAATGCTGAATGCAGCTCCGGTATTGTGCATCAATGTGAAATTAAGTCCCGGCAACAATTGCACTGGCGCATGCATATATAAATAATGTGTAGCCGCAGCTTTCGTAATCTGATCGAGGACCACGATCAGGACAGTCAACCAAAGCCAGTTCAGTGTTTTATTTATTTGCATCGTGCCTGTTTACGCAATCTCGCGTGTTTCACCGGGTCCTTCAATATTGACTATGCAACGCCCGCACAGTTCGGGATGTTTGTCGTTCGTTCCGACATCTTCACGATGATGCCAGCACCGGACACATTTGGCATGTTTCGAGGCAGTGACCTTGATCCACAATCCGTCAATTTCTGATTGGACTGCGGCTGCATCTTTTTTCTCAACGGGCTGCACGCGTGCGTAAGATGTGATCAGTACAAAACGCAATTCATCTTTTAATCCACCCATGAGTGCTGCAATTTTTTCATCGCAGTAAAGATCAACTTCCGCATCCAGCGCTGAACCGATCTCACCGGCAACACGCACCTTTTCCAGTTCCTTGCTGACGGCATCACGCACTGCAATGATCTGGTTCCAGTATGTAAGTGATTCTTCCATGCCGTTCAGGTTTTCAAACCCGTGGTACCACTCTTCCAGGAAAACGGATGCGCCGCGATTACCGGGAATAAATTTCCAGATTTCTTCTGCAGTAAAACTCAGTACTGGCGCAAACCAGCGCGCCAGTGCTTCAATAATATGATACATCGCCGTTTGTGCCGAACGCCGTGAAATACTGTTTTTGCTGGTGGTATATTGCCGGTCCTTGGTGATGTCCAGATAAAAACCGCCCATCTCTACCACGCAGAACTGATGCAGTTTCTGGTAAATGAGATGAAACTGATAAGTATCATACGCATTGATAATTTCTTTTTGCAGGCTGGCCGCCTTGAATACCGCCCAGCGATCCAGTTCCAGCATCTGATCGATTGGCACACAATCAGTCTTCGGATTAAAACCATCCAGATTGGAAAGAAGATAACGCGCAGTATTACGTAAACGCCGGTAGGCATCCGACATGCGTTTGAGAATTTCATCGGACACACCCATTTCATTGCGGTAGTCCGTTGCAGCAACCCACAAGCGCAGAATGTCCGCACCCAGTGTTTTCATCACTTGTTGTGGTGCAACCACATTACCCTTCGACTTGGACATCTTCATGCCCTTCGCATCAACAGTGAAACCGTGCGTCAACACGGCTTTATACGGCGCCTGATTTTTAATACCAACTGAAGTCAACAACGATGATTGAAACCAGCCACGATGCTGATCCGATCCTTCCAGATAAAGATCAGCCGGTGAATGTAATCTTTCATCAGCATCCAGTACAGCAGCATGCGTCACACCGGAATCAAACCACACATCCAGTGTGTCCATGACCTTGTCATATTCATCCGTTTCCTTGCCCAGTAATTCTCTCGTATCCAGTTCAAACCAGGCATCAATGCCTTTTTCTTCCACGCGTACGGCAACATCTTCAATCAGGCGCAGGGTTTCCGGATGCAATTCACCACTGAGTTTATTAACGAATACAGTAATGGGTACGCCCCAGGTGCGTTGCCGCGAAATACACCAATCCGGACGGTCTGCCACCATGCCGCGAATACGTTGCTGGCCCCAGGCCGGCAACCATTGCACTTTCTCAATTGCTGTCAGGGCATTTTCACGCAAATGATTATTATCCATACTGATAAACCATTGCGGTGTCGCGCGGAAAATGATCGGGGTCTTGTGGCGCCAGCAATGCGGGTAACTGTGCTGCACTTTTTCTGCATGCAGCAGATTGCCTTTTTCTTTCAGGACTTCAATCACGTGATCATTGGCCTTCAATACATTTTCACCGGCAAATAATTCCGTATCAGGCAGGAAACAGCCGTTACCTCCTACAGGATTGTAAACTTCAAGTCCATATTTACTGCCGACGACATAGTCATCAATACCATGGCCGGGTGCGGTATGTACTGCACCGGTGCCGGCTTCAAGAGTCACATGATTACCAAGAATAAGAGGCACTTCACGCTGGTAAAACGGATGTTGCAGTTTCAGTCCTTCGATCACGGCGCCTTTGAAACTTGCAATGACTTCATGCTGTTCGACACCACTGCGTTTTAAAACAGATGCAACCAAATCAGCGGCAAGCACTAAAAGCAGTTTTTTATTTTCTGATTTACACTGGATTAACTGGTAATCAAATTCAGGATGAATAGCCACCGCCATGTTGGCCGGCAATGTCCATGGTGTCGTTGTCCAGATGACAACAGCCAGCGAACCATCAGTATTCTTGCTGATACCGGTTTTGGTCTGAAAGTCATGTATATCTGAAATCGGAAACATCACATCAATTGCAGGAGAAGTTTTGTCTTCATATTCCACTTCTGCTTCTGCGAGTGCTGATCCACAATCAATACACCAGTGCACGGGTTTGTAACCCTTGATCAAATGACCGGCATCAATCATCTTGCCAAGTGCACGGATGATATTTGCCTCGGTTTGAAAATCCATGGTGAGATAAGGTTTGTCCCAGTCACCGAGCACACCCAGACGCTGAAAATCCTCACACTGTTTATCCACCTGTTTGCCTGCATATTCCCGGCAGGCATCCCGGAAGGTTTTTGCATCCACTTTATGACCACCCTTGCCGATTTTCTTTTCCACCATCAACTCAATCGGCAAACCATGGCAATCCCAGCCCGGCACATACGGTGAATCAAACCCGCTCAGGCTGCGGGACTTGACGATAATATCTTTCAGAATTTTATTCACGGCATGACCGATATGAATATCCCCGTTTGCATACGGCGGACCATCATGCAAAATAAATTGTGGCTTGCCGTTTTTATGGGAGCGGATTTGCTGATACAAACCGGATGTCTGCCAATGTGCAAGCATTTCCGGCTCGCGCTGGGCAAGATTGGCCTTCATCGCAAAATCCGTTTTGGGCAGGTTTAATGTATTTTTATACTCAGTCATGATGATTGATGTTATTAACCATACTTATTGTGAAACCCCTTATTAACACCTTCCCCCTGGCAAGGGTAGAAAGTGCCTTACCGTCATGCTGGTGAATACCAGCATCCAGTAATTGATTCTTTTGACTGGATACTGGTACTGGCTTACTACATGCCAGCACAGGCTCCCGCCAGTATGACGGATATTTTAAATTCACTATCATTCATTTCAATTAAACAATTTTGAATCAACTTCTAGTTTTTAAAAAATTTTCTGATCTCTTCTATATCGTTATTCATTTGTTGCTTCAGGTCATTGATGTTATCAAACATTTGTTCATGCCGGAGTTGTTTCAACAGCTCAACTGTCACATAGGCCCCGTAAACGTCCTGGTTAAAATCCAGAAGATGCGCCTCAAGATTGATATCACGCCCTTCAAACACCGGCCGTGATCCAATGGAAACCGCAGCATGGATCACTGCCGGTTCCAGACCATATACTTTTGCTGCAAATATTCCGGACACCGGACTTTGATGCCGGTGCAGATTAATATTTATTGTGGGATATCCCAACACCTGTCCGCGCTTGTCCCCATGGACCACACGTCCGGAAATGGTATAAGGCCGCCCCAGTAATTCTGCTGCTTCCGTCATTTTTCCTGTTGCCAGCAACTCACGCAACCAGGTACTGCTCACTCGCCTACCATTAACAATGCAGGTGTCTGTGTGTTCCACTTCAAATCCGGATTGCCGTGCGAATTCCTTCAAGGTTGCAATATCACCCTGACGGTTTTTTCCAAACCGGAAATCATCACCGACGATCAGATGCCGTACACCCAGTTTGTCGACCAGAATCTTCCTGATGAAATCTTCAGCAGACAAATTTGCCAGAGTTTGATCAAACCGCAAACACACCACCCGATGGATGCCGTACTGCTTCATACAGGCCAGTTTTTCCCGGAGTCGCATCAATCTCGCTGGCGCCTTCTCCGGCATAAAAAATTCCTGCGGATGCGGCTCAAACGTCACTATCACAGTTGGCAATCCATGTACTTTGGCTGCTGTCTTCAACTGATTAATGATCGACTGGTGCCCCAGATGCACGCCATCAAAATTCCCGATGGTTGCCACACAGCCTTTGTGCCTGTCCCTGAAATTATGCAGATTACGGATGAATTCCATGGTCACAAAGTGCGTGATTTTATATGCATTAACTATCTAATGTCATGTGCCGGTACTGCAATCCGGTCAAACGCAGGGCTGCGGCGTAAATGATCATGCCCACGATGATCCACTGTCCGAGGTAAAAGGCACGGTCAGAAATGTCCCAATGCAGCCAGATTTGGACCGGCGGCACAAGATAATGCAAGACAACACTCATCGTTGTACATGCCAGCACCACCCGGACCAGGAACAGCGACCAGCCTTTCTGCATCTGATACACATTCCTTTTATACAGAAAATAAAACAGCAGACCCGCATTGACGAAAGATGCCAGCGAAGTTGCCAGTGCCAGTCCAGCATGTGCCAGCGGCGTCACCAGTAACAAACTCAGGATAATATTTGAAACCATGGCAACGATACCGATCTTGACCGGAGTTTTGGTGTCCTGACGTGAGAAATAACCACTGGCGAAAACCTTGATCATCACAAAACCGGACAGGCCCAAAGCATAAGCCATCAGGCTTTGCGTGGTCATCTCGACATCGTGAGCAGTAAATTCACCATACTGGAACAGGGTCGTCAGTAACGGCCCAGCCAGTACGATGAGTCCCAAAGTTGCCGGTATGGTAATAATGATTACCCAACGCAATGCCCAGTCCAGCATCTGACTGAATTTCTCCGAAGATTTTTCCGCATACAAACGGGCCAGGTCCGGCAAAATCACTGTTGCCAACGCCACACCAAACACTCCTTGCGGAAACTCCATCAATCGCTCCGAATAATACAACCAGGAAATACTGCCAACCTGCAGGAATGAGGCAATCCACATGGCCACCATCAGGTTAATCTGGGTCACCGAAACGGCAAACAACACCGGGATCATCAGATTGATAATGCGCTTCACCCCTTCGTAATGACGGTTTGGGATAGGCTTGGGTAATAATTTCAGGCGCAGCAAAAACGGAATCTGGAACAGAAGCTGTACCACACCGGCAATCAACACGCCCCAAGCCAGCGCCGTGACCGGTTCCTCCAGCATGGGCGCAAGATAAATTGCACATATTATTAATGAGAGGTTGAGCAGTACCGGCGTAAATGCGGGTATCCCGAACTTGCCCCAAGTATTCAGAATCCCGCCCGCCAGTGCTGTCAGGGAAATAAACAGAATATACGGGAAGGTAATCATCAACATGCTGACGGCCAGATCGTAGCGCCCACCGTTCGAGATGAACCCCGGTGCGAAAATCATGATCAGCAACGGTGCCGCAATGACACCTATCACGGAGATGATAAAAAGGGTCAGGCCCAGCGTCCCGGCAACATGGTTAATCAGGGTCTGGATTTCCTCGCGGCTTTTCTGGCTCTTGTATTCACCCAGGACCGGCACAAAAGCCTGTGAAAACCCGCCTTCGGCAAACAGCCGCCGCAAGTAATTGGGGATCTTGAAGGCCACGAAAAAGGCGTCTGCACCGGCCCCGGCCCCGAAAATATTGGCAATGACCACATCCCGTATCAAGCCGAAAATACGGGAGATAAAGGTCATCAGGCTGACCAGTAACGTTGATTTAAGGAGAAACTTGCTCAGAGGATAGACCCCATTAACCCTTAGTTTAATAGAAAATGCGTATCTGCCTGTTTGGTATAGTATTTTAAAAGTGCCGAGAATAGCATATTCGCGGCTCAGGATTGACAAATGCTTGCAAGATCAGCATAGTGACGCGCCTTCAAGAAACAAACAGGAGCATTACCTTGGCCAATATCGCCTCAGCTAAAAAACGCGCCCGTCAGAGTGAGAAAAGACGGCAACTGAACGCCAGTCACAAATCCATGCTGCGTACCACCCTGAAAAAGGTGGCAACCGCTGCCGAGACCAAAGACAAGAATACTATTGCTGAAGCCGTCAAAAATGCTGTGCCTATCGTAGACCGTATGGCGAAAAAGGGCCTGATTCACAAAAATAAGGCCGCACGCCATAAGCACCAGATGAACGTACTGCTCCGCAGTTTGTAAGAAAGTCAGAATCATTCCAGAAAAAACCGGCGCAATGCCGGTTTTTTCGTTTACAGAAGTTGGAAAACACCCTCTTCGTCATTCCGGGGGCC
>Ga0214472_10002670_pt1 | contig 19058 bp, 19 predicted proteins | sample RVTome_6_FD_207662 | JGI IMG/M metagenome (GOLD analysis project Ga0214472, IMG submission 207662) | Soil microbial communities from uranium-contaminated site in the Upper Colorado River Basin, Wyoming, United States - RVT140D175 | ecosystem: Environmental > Terrestrial > Soil > Contaminated >...
AGTGCTTCACCGACCGCTGCGCGGTCGAGCGGCGCGGCTACGCCCCCGGCCAGCACGGGCAAAAGAGCGGCAGCCGCATGTCCGACTTCGGCAAGCAGCTGCGCGAGAAGCAGAAGCTGCGCCGCACTTACGGCGTGCTCGAGCGCCAGTTCCGCAAGACCTACGCCGAAGCGTCGCGCTCGAAGGGCGTCACCGGCGAGCGGCTGCTGCAGCTGCTGGAAACGCGCCTGGACAACGTCGCCTACCGCATGGGCTTCGGCGCCTCGCGCACCGAGGCGCGCCAGGTGGTGCGCCACAACGGCATCCACGTCAACGGCAAGCGAGTCAACATCCCGTCGTACCAGGTGCGCCCGGGCGACGTGGTCGAAGTGACGGGCAAGGCGAAGGAGCAGTTGCGCATCAAGGCCTCGAGCGAAGCCGCGGAGGGCCGCAGCTTCCCGGAATGGCTGGAAGTCGACGCGAAGGCGCTCAAGGGCATCTTCAAGTCGCTGCCGGCGCGCGCCGACCTGCCCTCCACGGTCAATGAAAGCCTGATCATCGAGCTGTATTCGAAGTAACGGGAAAACACGCACATGCCGCAATCCGGATTTCTCAAGCCGCGCATCGTCGACGTACAGAACCTCTCGCCCTCGCACGCCAAGGTCACCATGGAGCCGTTCGAGCGCGGCTTCGGCCACACGCTCGGCAACGCGCTGCGGCGCGTGCTGCTCTCGTCCATGCCCGGCTACGCGCCCACGGAGGTGCAGATCGCCGGCGTCGTGCACGAGTACTCGACCCTGGACGGCGTGCGCGAAGACGTGGTCGACATCCTGCTCAACCTGAAGGGCATCGTGTTCCGGCTGCATAACCGCCAGGAAGCGATCCTCAGCCTGAAGAAGAAGGGCGAGGGACCGGTGACCGCCGCGGACATCGAGCCGTCGCACGACGTGGAGATCGTCAACCCCGAGCACGTCATCGCCCACCTGTCCGCCACGGGCAAGCTGGAGATGCAGATCAAGGTGGAGTCCGGGCGCGGCTATGTGCCGGGCAACATGCGCTTCCTGCCGGAGGAGACCAAGGGGATCGGGCGCATCATCCTCGACGCTTCGTTCAGCCCCGTGCGCCGCGTGTCCTACGCGGTGGAGTCGGCGCGCGTCGAGCAGCGCACCGACCTCGACAAGCTGATCATGGATATCGAGACCAACGGCTCGATCGAGCCCGAGGAGGCGATCCGCTACTCCGCCCGCGTGCTCGTCGACCAGCTGTCGGTGTTCGCCCAGCTGGAAGGCACGGCGATGCCGACGGAAGCGCCCAAGTCGCCGACGGTGGATCCGATCCTGCTGCGCCCGGTGGACGACCTGGAGCTCACCGTGCGCTCGGCCAACTGTCTCAAGGCCGAGAACATCTACTACATCGGCGACCTGATCCAGAGGAGCGAGACCGAGCTCCTGAAGACGCCGAACCTCGGGCGCAAGTCGCTCAACGAAATCAAGGAAGTGCTCGCCTCGCGCGGGCTGACCCTGGGCATGAAGCTTGAGAACTGGCCGCCGGCCGGGCTCGAGCATCACCGCGGTTGAGGGCGCCATGCGTCACGGACTAGGGCTGCGCAAGCTCAACCGCACGACGAGCCACCGGCTCGCGATGCTGCGCAACATGATGGTGTCGCTGCTGCGCCATGAGGAAATCAAGACGACGCTGCCCAAGGCGAAGGCGCTGCGCCGCGTGGTGGAACCGATGATCACGCTCGGCAAGGCACCCTCGCTCGCCAACCGGCGCCTGGCGTTCGACCGCCTGCGCGACCGCGGCATCGTCGGCAAGCTTTTCGAGGAGCTGGGGCCGCGCTACGCGAAGAGGAACGGCGGCTACCTGCGCATCCTGAAGAACGGCATGCGCAAGGGCGACAACGCGCCGATGGCGTTGGTCACGCTGCTGGACCGGCCGGAGCCGCAGGCGGAGCCGAAGAAGCCCGCCGAGGAAAAGAAGGCGGCGTAGCGCACGTTCACCGCAGCAGCATCATCCGCCCCACGGAAGGCACGCCGTTCGCGTTCACGAGGAACAGCATGTAAGGGCCGGGTGGGGCGGTCGCGCGGCTCGCCGGGAAAGTGATCGTGAGTCCTGCGGCCACCGGCGAGAAGCTCAGGGGAACCAGGAGCTGGCTCTGGTCGAAGGCGTGCGTCACCGAGCCGAGCCTGATCAGGGTCACCTGCGCGATCTCGGGGCCGTCCGGCGTATTGACGACCTGGGCCAGGCCGTACCCGGCGCTCGAGGGCAGCGCGCCCGTGATCGTCGGGCGCGCGCCGTTGAACAGGTAGGGGGGCGAGTACAGCTCGTAGTTCCGCTCGTCCGCAGTGCCGACCGACCCGTCGCCGCTGCCCGTGTACAGCACCCGGCCATCCGGCAGCAGCAGGGCGGTCCCGTGGTACATGCGAGCCACCGCGCTGCTCGCCAGCGTCGTCCAGGTGCCGGTCGCGGGATCCCAGAGTTCCACGGCCCGCACGGCTCCCTCGGCGTTGTTGAATCCGGCGCCGCTCGTGCCGCCGGTGACAAGAACGTCCCCGGTCGGCAGCAGGGTGGCGTTCATCTGCCGGCGGGCGAACGCCATCTCTCCGGTAAAGGACCACGTCGGACTCGGCTGATTCAAGTCGATGATCTCGGCGCTGTCGGTTGGCGGGTCGCCTCCCCCCGCGTAGAGTATCTTTCCCGGCTCGTACATCACCGCGGATCCGTATTCGCGCGATCCGAACCGGCGCAGCGGGCCGTCGGTCCAACGGCCCTCACCCGCGACGTCGAGATAGTACGACTGCCGCCCCTCTCCAGCGTAGAAGATGCGCCCGTCGGGGGCCACGAAATTGCGGGGATAGTACGGCAGGGCGAGGGCCGCCGAGGTGAGCTGGCGCCAGGCGGCGCCGTTCCACACCTCGGGGAGCAGCACAAGGTCGGCGTTTTCGTCCCGGCCCGCCATCGTCACCACTTCGCCGCTTGGCAGGGTGGTGTTCGTGGGATACCACCTTCCCCGCGCCATGGGCATGGTCGGCAAGGCCTGCCACGCTTCGGTGGCGGGATCGAAAACGTTCGTGTTCGGCGTGCCGTGGTCGTCGCTGATGTGCCCTCCGGCGACGAACAGCCGGCCGTCGGGAAGGAAGCCATGGCCGCCGCAGAACACATCGGAGGGGGCCGGCACTTCGGTGAACGCACCGGTCGCGGGGTCCCATAGGTGGCCATTGGCCCTCCCCCAGGTCAACACCTTGCCGCTGACCAGCAGTTGGGCGTGCACCTGCACGATCGGCGCATCGGTCACGGGTGACCACTGGCCGAGGGGCTGCTGGCTGGTCGTTACCTCAGGCCGGGACTCGCTGGAGGGCGCCGAGGAACTGTCGGAATTGCCGCAGGCGGCCAGCATCGGCGAGAGCAGGACCATCAGCACCGCGTACATCACGTGGACGCGCCTGCTGGAGGACTGGGACGAGGGCATCGGCAAAGGCTATCGCGGCGCCTGGTCCATCGTACGTACGCCAACGCACACTGCGGCCGGAAATCGGCGTGTCATTGCACCCATGGCGCACTCGGCGCCCTGCATCGCGACGAGGTATATGCTCGCAGCATGATGTGGCTGGCCTTCAGCCTGGCAGTGATCGTCGCCATCGGCTGCCTTTGGTGGTTCGCCTGGCTGCGCAAAGACCGCGGGCCGCCCAAGCCGACGCGGCCGTACCGGGAGTGGAAGGAATAGGAGTTGCCAGCCGGCTGACTGATTGCCTGAGCAGGATTTCCCTGGGGGCATTGACGCCCCCCGTCGGCCGGGGAGTACCATGAAAAGCGCGACACCCCTACCACGGAGGAGACCATGAGCATCAGGATCCGCGTTGCCGTTCGCTGTCTGCTCGCTGCGGCACTCGCCAGCCCGTTCGCCGCATTCGCGCAATCCGACGCGCTGCGCAAGCCGCTGCCCGTCCCGGTCAAGCTCAAGCAGGGAATGCTCAACGTCCCGGCGCTGTCGCCGCTGTGGCTGCTGCCCGAAGAGGCGGCGAAGTACAACATCCAGATCGAAACGGTGATGTTCCAGCGCTTCGCCGACGCGCGCACGGCGCTCGTGTCCGGCGACATTCAGCTCACCGCGTTCGGGCCGCAGGACATCTCGCTCGCCGTCGGACAGGGGGCGAAGAGCCTGGTCGGCGTGGCCGGCGTCGGCTCGGGCAACGATTGCCTGCTGGTGCGCAGGGGCGAGGACATCAAGGATTGGAAGACCGTCGCGACGAAACGCGTCGGCGTCGGCGCGGGCTCGATCTCGTGGCTGAAGTTCGCCGCGTCGGTGCAGGAGAACGGCCTCAAATACGGCAGCCTCAAGATCGTGAACATCGTCGGCGGCGGGGCGAACTACCTGAAGGCGGTGCGCGGCAACGAGATCGACATGGCGGTGGTGTGGCAGCCGTTCTGCGCCCAGGCGATCGTCGAGGGCTGGGGCGCCTATCCGACGATCGACCACAACCGCTCGAAGACCGTCGGCGGCCTCATCTCGGTGCTCGCGGTGAACCGCGACTTCATGGAGAAGAACCCGGACGCGGTGCAGCGCCTGGTGGTCTCCTACGTCGACGTGCTCAAGGTCGCGAGCGCCGATACCGAGCGCTGGGCGAAGATCTACGCCGAGAAGGCCGGCCTGCCCGTGCCCGTCGCACAGGAGTCGATCCGCATCACGCGGCTCGACCCGACCCTGCCGCTCGAGTCGATCAAGCGCATCTCGAAGTTCCTGTCCGACAACGGCGTGATCACGCGCGACGTCTCGGGCGAGATCGGGCAGCACTACACCTACGAGTTCCTGTCGAAGGCAACCGGCAAGTCGGCGGAGCAGCTCGGCATCAGGCAGTAAGCGGCGATCCGTCGGCGGCCCGGTGCCCAGGATGCTGCGAGCGCCGTGGTTCCTGTTGCTGCCCCTCGCGTTCCTCGCGTTATGGCATTTCGCCGTCGCCGAGCGCTGGGTGGTCGAGGGCATCATCCCGGCGCCGGCACAGGTGATCGACTCCTGGTACACGTGGATCTTCGGCAGCGCCCAGGCGTCGCTCTCGCCGTACTCGGGAACGTGGCTCGCCAACGTCACGTACTCGACGCGGCGGGTGCTGCAGGGCTTCGGGCTCGCCGCGGTGGTGGCCATTCCGCTCGGCCTGATGATCGGCTGGAACCGGCTGGTGGCTCGCGTCGTCGATCCGTCGATCCAGCTTTTCCGCCCGGTGCCGATCACCGCGTGGCTGCCGTTCGCGATCGCAGTGTTCGGCATTTACGATGCCAGCGCGCTGTTCCTGATCGGCCTCGGTGCCTTCTACCCGGTGGTGGTGAACACCACCCACGGCGTGCGCGACACGAACCTCCTCCTGCTGCGCGCTGCGCGCATGATGGGCGCGCGGCCGGCGACCGTGCTCGGCAAGGTGGTGTTTCCCTCCGCGCTGCCCTCGATCTTCACCGGCCTGCGGCTTGGCATCGGCGTGGCCTGGACCGCGGTGATCGTGGCCGAGATGATCGCCGTGAAGTCGGGGCTGGGCTACGTGTTGTGGGACGCCTACTACGTCGGCCGCATGGACATCTGCGTCGCGACCATGTTCTCGGTCGGGCTCCTGGGCTACCTCTCGGATCGCGTCATCGTCGCGGCGTCGACTTTCGTCCTGCGCTGGCGCGCGCTGGAGGCGCACGAGTGAGCGCGCCGCCGGCGATCGCGCTCGAGCGGGTGCGCAAGGAGTTCGTCAAAGGCGAGCGCCGCGTGCTGGCCGTCGAGGACGTCGACCTCGCGGTCGCACAGCGCGAGTTCACCGCGGTACTGGGCCCCTCCGGCTGCGGCAAATCGACGCTGCTCAACCTGGTTGCCGGATTCGACCGGCCGACGAGCGGCCGGGTGCTCGCCGGCGGCGAGGTGGTGGGCGAACCCTCGCCCGCGCGCGGCGTCGTGTTCCAGGAGCCGGCGCTCTTTCCCTGGCTCAGCGTGTTCGACAACGTGGTGTTCGGCCCGAAGACGCAGGGACAGCCCGCCGCCGAGTACCGGCAGCGCGCGGCGCAGATCATCGAGCAGGTCGGCTTGCGCGGCTTCGAGTCGCATTACCCTGCCGAGCTCTCCGGCGGCATGCGCCAGCGGGTCGGCATCGCGCGTGTCCTCATCCTGCAACCGCAGATCATGCTGATGGACGAGCCCTTCGGCAGCCTGGACGCGCAGACCCGAACGCTGATGCAGGAGCTGCTGCTCGGGGTCTGGGAGCGGCACCAGCAGACGGTGCTGTTCATCACGCACGACATCGAGGAGGCGCTGCTGCTCGCCGACCGCGTGTGCGTGATGACCGCGCGGCCCGGTCGCATCAAGAAGACCATCCAGGTCGGCATCCCGCGGCCGCGCTCGATCGAGGTCACCACTTCGCCGCAGTTCAACCGGCTGCGCGCCGAAGTGTTCGCGCTGATCCGCGAGGAGAGCCGGCGCGCCGCGACCGAGAGCGCGCGGGCGGCGAGCGCAGGCTGACGCGGGGCATAGCGGCGCTTCGCTGCGGTACCATCGCGTTTTCGATTCACAGGAGGTGGATGATCATGTCCGAATCCCGAAGCCGAAATCGCCGCAGACTCATCAAGGCGGCCGCCGCGCTTGGCGCCGCAGCGCTGTCTCCCATTCCGCTCGTTGGCCGCGCGCAGCCGGCGCCGATCAAGATCGGCGTGCTGCACCCGGTAACCGGCTTCCTCGCCTATTCGGGCAACCTGTGCCGCCTGGGCTCGCAGATCGCGATCGACGAGATCAATGCCGCGGGCGGCATCAAGGCGCTCGGCGGCGCAAAGATGCAGACGGTGCTGGGCGATGCCCAGTCCAAGCCCGATATCGGCGCCGCCGAGGTCGAAAAGATGAACGAGCAGGGCGTCGCCGCGATCGTCGGCGCCTACGCGAGCTCGATCTGCCTCGCCACCACGCAGAGCGCAGCCAAGTACAACATCCCGCACCTGGTGGACGTCGGCGTCGCCGATCAGATCGTCGGCCGCGGCCTGAAAAACACCTTCCGCTTCGGCCCCGGCTACAAGGTGATCGCCGACAGCGCGGTCAATTACCTGCACCTGCTCAATACGCTCGCCGGCAAGCCCGCCAGGACAGTGATGATCGTGCACGAGGAATCGCTGTTCGGCACCGGTACCGCGAACCTGCTCGCCGCGCAGCTGCCCGGTCTGGGCTACCAGGTGACCGAGGTCATCAAGCACGCCAACCCGACGCGCGATTTCAACAACATCGCGCTGCGCGTCAAGGCGGCCAACCCCGACATCCTGATCCCGGCCAACTACTACAACGAGTACGCGCTGCTCGCGCGCACGCTCAAGCAGCAGAGCGTGGCCCCCAAGGCGATCTTCTCGGTGCTCGGCGGCGCCGCCTCCTCGTACAAGTTCGTCAAGGAGTTCGGCGACGTCGCCAACGGCGTGATCGACGTCAACCACTGGTTCGATCCCATGGACAAGCGCGCCTGGGCGCTGAAGAAGAAGGTCGACGCGCTGCAGGACCAGTTCTTCACCTACGAGGTGTTCCTCAACTACCAGTCGGTGTACCTGCTCGCCGACGCCATCGGGCGGGCCAGGTCCGCGAAGCGCGAGGACATCATCGCGGCGCTCACCGGCAGCGCCTGGAACGAGCACTTCATGCCCTACGGGCCGACGAAGTTCGTCGACGGCCAGAACCAGGGCGCGCAGCCGCTGATGCTTCAGGTGCAGAAGGGCGACATCAAAGTGGTGCTGCCCAACACTTACGCGCAAGCCCAGCCGGTGTTCCCGTGGAAGGTATGAGCATCGGCTAGCGGCGCCAGTGCTCGATCCGGCGATCGTCTTCGCGTCGGTCCTCAACGGACTGACCACCGGCGCCGTGTACGCGCTGATCGCGCTCGGCCTGACGCTGATCTACGGCGTGCTGCACATCATCAACTTCGCCCACGGCGCGGCCCTGATGGCCGCGCTGTACGGCGTGTACTTCCTGCACCAGAAGGCGGGCGTCGACCCGTACCTCGCGCTGCCGCTGATGGTGCCGGCGATGTTCGGCGCGGGTTACCTGCTCTATCGCTGGGTGATCGGGCGCGCGAGCCACGGCCGCGACGAGAACATCCTGCTGGTGACGCTCGGCATCGCGATCGTGCTGGAGAACCTCGCGCTGTACCTGTGGCGCTCGGACACCCGCACCATCGAGACGGCGTACACCTTCGCCATGGTGCCGATCGGCGCCGCGATGATCGCGGCGCCCAAGCTCGCCGCCTTCGCCGGCGCGCTGTGCGCCACCGCGGCGCTGCTCTACGTCGTCACTCGCACCGATCTCGGCCGCGCCATCCGCGCCTGCGCGAAGGAGCGCCAGGGTGCGCGGCTGGTGGGCATCGACGTCGAGCACGTGTTCGCCATGAGCTTCGGCATCGGCCTCGCCTGCCTCGGCGCGGCGGCCTGCTTTCTCCTGCCGGCCTATTACGTCAACCCGCAGGTCGGCAGCGGCTTCGTGCTGATCGCGTTCACCATCGTGGTGCTCGGCGGCATGGGCAGCTTCGTCGGCGCGCTCGCCGGCGGGCTGCTGATCGGCGTGGTCGAGTCGCTCGGCGGGCTGTGGCTCGGCGAGTCGCTCGGCCAGATCGGCATCTTCCTGATCTTCATCGCCGTGCTGCTGTTCAGGCCGCAGGGCCTGTTCGGTGCCCGCGCTTGAGGCCGCTCGCGCTGATCGCGGGGCTGGCCGGCGCGGTGGCGCTGCTGCCGGCGGTCGTCGAGTCGGGTTTCGTGCTCAACATGGCGATCATGACCCTGTACACGGCGCTCATCGCGCAGGCCTGGAACATCCTCGGCGGCTTCGGCGGGCAGTTCTCCTTCGGCCACGCGGTGTTCTTCGGCACCGGCGCCTACGCCATGGCGGTGCTGCAGGTGAAGCTCGGTCTGAACGCCTGGCTCGCGCTGCCGGTCGCGCTCACGCTTGGCGCCGCGGTGGGCGCGATGATCGGCGCGCTCACCTTTCGCTACGGCCTGCGCGGCTCGTATTTCGCGCTCGTCACGCTCGCCTTCGCCGAGGTGTTCCGCATTCTCGCCAACACCTTCCAGTTCACCGGCGCCGGCGTCGGCATCCAGATCCCGCTGCGCGAATCGGCCGCCGACCTGCAGTTCGCCGGCAAGCCCGGGTTCCTGTTTGCCATCCTCGCGCTCACGGTGGCGAGCCTGGTGATCGCGTGGTGGCTGAAGCACTCGCGCTACGGCGCCTGGCTGCAGGCGGTGCGCGATAACGAAGACTCGGCCGCCGCCCTCGGGGTCGACGTGTTCCGCGTCAAGCTCGCCGCGATCGCGCTCTCGGGCGCGCTGATGTCCGCGGGCGGCGCGTTCTACCTGCAGTACTTCCGCTACGTCGACCCGCACATCGCCTACGGGCCGGCGATCTCGGTCGAGGCGCTGCTCGCGGCGATCGTCGGCGGCATGGGCACGATCTTCGGCCCGCTGCTCGGCGCGCTCGTGCTGCACGGCCTGGGCGAGGCGACGCGCAGCCTGATGCAGAACGCGCCCGGCATCAACCTGGTGATCTACGGCGTGCTGCTGGTGCTGATCGTGATGTTCCTGCCGCGCGGCATCGCGGGCCTGTTCGGGAGAAAGGCATGAGCCTCGAAGCACGCGGCCTGTCGATCAGCTTCGGCGGCCTGAAAGCGGTGCAGCAGGTCTCGCTCACGGTGCGCGAGGGCAGCCTGTCGGCGCTGATCGGCCCGAACGGCGCCGGCAAGTCGACGTTCTTCGGCTTGGTGTCGGGGTTCCTGAAGCCCGACGCCGGCTCGGTGCACCTGCACGGGCGCGAGATCACCGGCATGGCGCCGCACGCCATCTGCCGCCTCGGCATGACGCGCACCTTCCAGATCGTGCAACCCTTCGCTGCGCAGACGGTGCGCGAAAACATCGCCGTCGGCGCGCACCTGCGCGAGCCGCGCCGGGCACGGGCTCTCGAGCGCGCCGAGGCGGTGGCGCGCAGGGTCGGCCTCGGCGCGCAGCTCGAGCAGCCCGCGGCGAGCCTGACCATCGCCGGCAGGAAGCGCCTCGAGCTCGCGCGTGCCCTTGCCACCGAGCCGAAGCTGCTGCTCCTCGACGAAGTCCTCGCGGGACTGAACCCGCAGGAAGTCGCCGAGATGATCCCGGTGATCCGCGCGCTGCGCGCTTCCGGCATCACCGTGTTCATGATCGAGCACGTGATGCAGGCGGTGATGAACCTCGCCGAGCAGGTGTGGGTGATCGCGCACGGCGCGCTGATCGCCGCGGGCTCGCCCGGGGAGGTGACGCGCGATGCGAAAGTGGTCGAGGCCTACCTCGGCCACGGCGCCGCCGCGCGCCTGCAGCAGCTCGCCGCGGAGCCCGGTCATGCTTGAGGTGCGGGGGCTACGCGGCGGCTACGGCAGCGTCGAAGTGCTGCGCGGACTCGATCTCGAGATCCGCACCGGCGAGATCTGCGCCTTGCTCGGCTCGAACGGCGCCGGCAAGTCGACCCTCAACAACACCATCTGCGGCCTGTTTCCGGCCTTCGCCGGGCGCATCGCCTTCGAGGGGCGCGACATCACGCGCGCACCGAGCGCGGCGATCGTCGCCGCGGGCCTGATCCAGGTGCCCGAAGGCCGGCGCGTATTCCCGAATCTCAGCGTGCGCGAGAACCTCGAGCTCGGCGCCTACCTGCGCGGGCGGGCCGAGCGCGCGCGCAACCTCGAGCGCGTGTTCGGCATCTTCCCGCAGCTCGAGGAGCGCGCCGGCCAGCGCGCCGAGACGCTCTCGGGCGGCGAGCAGCAGATGCTCGCCATCGGCCGCGGCCTGATGGCCGAGCCGCGCCTGTTGATCCTGGACGAGCCCTCGCTCGGCCTGTCGCCGCTGCTGGTCGACGAGCTGTTTGCGCTCATCGGCAGGCTGAACCGGGAGGGGCTCCCCATTCTGCTGGTCGAGCAGAACGTCGGCCAGACGCTCGAGATCGCGCACCGCGCCTACGTGCTCGAGAACGGCGCGATCAAGTTCGAAGGCACGCCGCCCGAGCTGCTCGCCAACCCCGAGCTGAAGCGCGCCTACCTCGGGCTCTGAGCCGCCATGAGCGCCGCGCCCCGGACCCTCGCCCAGAAGATCATCGCGCGCGCCGCCGGCCGCAACGCGGTTGCGCCCGGCGAGATCGTCACCTGCAAGGTGGACCTGGCGATGTTCCACGACTCGAGCGGCCCCCGACGCCTGCGGCCGATGCTCGAGAAGCTCGGCGCCAGGGTGTGGGATCCGGAGCGCGTCGTGCTGATCACCGATCACTACCTGCCCGCCGAGGACGAGGAGAGCCGCAACATCATCCGCATCACGCGCGAGTGGGCGCGCGAGGCCGGCATCCGCAACTTCCACGACGGCATCGGCATCTGCCACGTGGTGCTGGCCGAGCGCGGCCACCTGCGCCCCGGCATGTTCGCAGTCGGCGGCGACAGCCATTCGCCCACCGGCGGCGCCTTCGGCGCCTACATGTTCGGCATCGGCGCGACCGAGATGGTGGGCGTGCTGGTGACCGGCGAGATCTGGCTGCGCGTGCCGCAGACGCTCCTCATGCGATGGAACGGGCGCTTCGCGCCGGGCGTGACCGCCAAGGACGTGATGCTTTTCCTGTGTACCCGCTTCGGCCTCGACGGCGGCCAGTACCAGGCGGTCGAGTACGCCGGCAGCGCCATTCGCGCACTGCCGATGCAGGAGCGCATGACGCTCGCCAACATGACCGCCGAGCTCGGCGGCCAGACCGGGCTGATCGCGCCGGACGAGACCACGCGGCGCTACCTCGAGGAGGCGGGCGCGCGCGATATCGAGATCGCGCCCTGGAAGAGCGACGCGGACGCGCCGCTGCTCGCGCGCCACGAGTTCGACGCGGCGTCGCTCGCGCCGCAGGTGGCTGCGCCGTTCAGTCCCGCCCTCGCCCGCCCCGCGACGGAGTTCGGCGACACGCGCGTCGACATCGCCTATATCGGCGCGTGCACCGGCGCCAAGCTCGAGGACCTGCGCATGGCGGCGCGCGTGCTGCGCGGTCGCAAGGCGGCGCCCGGGGTCGAGCTGATGCTCGCGCCGGCCTCGCTCAAGGACCAGGAAGCCGCGCGCGCCGAGGGCACGCTCGGCATTCTCGAGGCCGCGGGGGCGCGCCTTTTCGCCACCGCTTGCGGCGCCTGCGCCGGTTACGGCAACCGGCTCGGCCCGAACGTCAACGTCATCTCGACCACGGCGCGCAATTTCAAGGGCCGCATGGGCGATCCCACGGCCGAGGTCTACCTCGGCTCGCCCTACACGGTGGCGGCCTCGGCGATTGCCGGCAAGATCGTCGACCCGCGGGAGTATCTGCCATGAGCGGCAGGGCGTGGATCTTCGGCGACAACGTCGACACCGACGCCATCGCGCCGGGCGCCTACATGAAATCGGGCATCGATGAACTGGCGCGGCATTGCCTCGAGACGCTCGACCCCGCCTTCGCGCGCGAGGTGCGACCGGGCGACGTGCTGGTCGCGGGGCGCAACTTCGGCGCCGGCTCCTCGCGCGAGCAGGCCGCGCAGGCGCTCAGGCACCACGGCGTCGCCGCGCTGGTGGCGCCGTCGTTCGCCGGCCTGTTCTACCGCAACGCGCTCAACCTCGGCCTGCCGGCGCTGGTGTGCCCGGACGCAGGCACCATCCGCCCGGGCGAGCGGCTGCGGGTCGATGCCGAGGCCGGACAGATCGAGAACCTGAGCCGCGGTGGAACCCTCGCCTGCGAGCCGATCCCGGCGCACCTGATGCAGATGCTGCGCGACGGCGGGTTGCTCGCGCACCTGGAAAAGCGCCTCGCGCGCGGGCGGCGGCCGGCATGAGCCTGCGCCAGCGGCTGCGCGAACCGCGCATCGTCCTCGCCCCCGGCGTGTACGACGCGCTCTCGGCGCTCGTCGCCGAGCAGGCCGGGTTCGAGGCGCTCTACCTCTCGGGCGCGAGCATCGCCTACACGCGCCTCGGGCGGCCGGACATCGGCCTCGTCACCGCGAGCGAAGTCGAGGGCACGCTCGTCAACATCCGCGAGCGCATCGCGCTGCCGCTGATCGTCGACATGGACACGGGCTTCGGCAACGCGCTCAACGTCGCGCGCACCGTGCGCATGCTCGAGCGCGCGGGCGCCGGCGCGCTGCAGATCGAGGACCAGGCGACGCCCAAGCGCTGCGGCCACCTCGACGGCAAGGCGCTCGTCGGCGCCGCCGAGATGTGCGGCAAGATCAAGGCCGCGCTCGACGCGCGGCGCGACCCCGACACGCTGATCGTCGCGCGCACCGATGCCATCGCGGTGGAAGGATTCGAGGCGGCGCTCGAGCGGGCCGAGCGCTACCATGAAGCCGGCGCCGACGTGCTGTTCGTCGAAGCGCTGCGCAGCCTCGAGCAGACGCGCGCCGCGGTGAAGCGCCTGGGCGCCAGGGCGCCGCTGCTCGCCAACATGGTCGAAGGCGGCAAGACGCCCCTGCGTCCGGCCGCCGAGCTCGAGGCGCTCGGCTTTTCGATCGCGATCTTTCCCGGCGGGCTGGCGCGCGCGCTCGCCTTCGCCGCGCGCGAGTATTTCGGCACGCTCAAGCGCGACGGCACCACCCGGGCGCTGAGCGCGCGCATGCTCGACTTCGACGGCCTGAACGCGCTGCTCGGTACGCCGGACATGATCGCGCTCGGCAAGCGCTACGACGGTTCATCGGAGAGCCTCGACTGACATGAAAAAACCGTACGATCTCATCATCAAGAACGTACGCGTCGTGCGGCCGCAGGGCAACGCGGTGCACGAGGCGGACATCGCTGTAAAGGGCGGCCGCTTCGCGAACATCGCCCCCGGCCTGGACGCGAAGACGGCGACGAGCGTCTACGACGGCCGCGGGCGGCTCGCCTTCCCGGGCGTGGTCGATGCGCACATGCACGCCGGCATCTATTCGCCGCTTGCCGAGGACGCGGCGAGCGAGAGCCGCGCGGCGGCGCAGGGCGGTGTCACTTCGAGCCTGAACTACTTTCGCACCGGGCGCTACTACCTCAACAAGGGCGGGCCCTACGCGAAGTTCTTTCCCGAGGTCCTGAAGCTCGCGAAAGGGCGCTTCCACGTCGACTACGGGTTTCATCTCGCGCCGATGGACGCGACGCATATCCGCGAGATCCCCGAGCTGATCGCCCGGCACGGCGTCTCGTCGTTCAAGATCTTCATGTTCTACGGCTCGCACGGCCTGCACGGCGCCTCCGATAGCCAGCGCGATTTCCTGATGATCAAGCCCGGGGAGCGCTACGACATCGCGCACTTCGAATTCATCATGCGCGGCGTGCAGGCCGCCCGCGAGCGCTTTGCGCACAAGGCCGCGCAGATCAGCCTGTCGCTGCACTGCGAGACGGCGGAGATCATGACCGCCTACACGAAGCGCGTCGAAGCCGACGGCAAGCTCAAGGGCCTCGCCGCCTATCACGCCGCGCGCCCGCCGCATTCCGAGGGCCTGGCGGTGTTCATCGCCTCCTACCTCGCCGACGAGACCCGGCTCGCCAACATCAACCTGCTGCACCTGTCCTCGAAAAAGGCGCTGAGCGCGGCGCTGCAGATGGCGGAGCTCTTCCCGCACGTCGATTTCCGGCGCGAGGTGACGATCGGCCACCTGATGCTCGATGTCGGCGCCCGGACCGGCGTGCTCGCCAAGGTGAATCCGCCGATCCGCCCGCGCGCGGACGTCGAGTACCTCTGGGAGAAGATGCTCGAAGGCAGGCTCGACTGGGTGGTGAGCGACCACGCCTGCTGCAAGCACGAGATGAAGGTGGCGAAGAAATACTTCGGCAACATCTGGCTCGCCAAGTCGGGCTTCGGCGGCACCGAGTACCTGCTTTCGGCGCTGGTCTCCGAGGGTTCCAGGCGCGGCATGTCCTACAACCACATGGCGCGCATGACGAGCTGGAACCCGGCGCGGCGCTTCGGCCTGAACGCGAAGGGCGACATCGCCGAGGGCTTCGACGCCGACATCGCGCTGGTCGACCCGCAGGAGACCTGGACCATCCGCGCCAGGGACTCGCAATCGGCGCAGGGCTACACGCCCTTCGAGGGCATCGAGCTCAACGCGCGCGTCAAGTCCACGTTCCTGCGCGGCACGCTGATCTACGACCGGGGCGAGGTGATCGGCCCGGCGCGCGGCGAGTATCTGCACCGGCCCACGGCGTAGCCATGCCGGTGCTGCGGGACGACGGGCACGTGTTCGCGCTCGAGGTTCCGGTGGTGGTGGTCGGCGCGGGCGCCTGCGGCCTCGTCGCCGCGCTCGCGGCGAAGGATGCCGGCGCCGACGTGCTGGTGCTCGAGCGCGACGCGACGCCCGCGGGATCGACTGCGCTCTCCTCGGGCTTCATCCCCGCCTGCGGCACGCGCTTTCAGCGCGCCGCGCGGGTCGACGACTCGGTCGAGCGCATGGTCGCCGACATCCAGGCGAAGAATCACGGCGAGGCCGAGGCGCGCATCGTCGAGGCCGTCTGCCGCGCTTCGGGCCCGGCGATCGAGTGGCTTGCCGACGCGCACGGCGTGCCTTTCGAGCTGCTCGAAGGCTTCGTCTATCCCGGGCACAGCGCCCTGCGCATGCACGCGGTGCCAGAGAAGACCGGCGCCGGCCTGATGGCGGCGCTGCTGCGCGCGGCCGGCGCCTCGGGCGTCGATCTGCTGACCTCGGCGAAAGTCGCGGACCTGGTGGTCGACGGCGAGCGGCGCGTGCGCGGCCTGCGCTTCGAGCGGCCGGACGGAACGCGCGAGGAAGTCGGCTGCGGCGCGCTGGTGCTCGCGTGCTCGGGCTTCGGCGGCAACCGCGAGATGGTGTCTCGCCATCTGCCGGAGATCGCCGGCGCGCTCTACTTCGGACACGCCGGCAACCAGGGCGATGCCGTCGCCTGGGGCTCCTCGCTCGGCGCCGCGCTGCGCGACATGGGCGCCTACCAGGGCCACGGCTCGGTCGCGACGCCGCAGGGCGTCCTCGTCACCTGGGCGTTGATGATGGAAGGCGGCATCCAGGTCAACGCGAACGGCGAGCGCTTCTCGAACGAGCACCTCGGCTATTCGGAGCAGTGCCTGCCGGTGCTCGCGCAGCCCGGCGGCGTTGCCTGGAACCTCTACGACGAGCGGCTGCACCGCCTCGGCATGCAATTTCCCGATTACCGCGAAGCGGTCGCGCTCGGCGCGGTGCGCTCGGCAGCGGATGCGGCCGCGCTCGCGAAGCTGACCGGCCTTCCGCGGCCCGCGCTCGCCGCAACCCTGGCGAAGGCCGAGCGCTTCGCGCAAGGCGGCGAGCCAGATCCGTACGGGCGCGACTTCACCGGCAAGCCCGCGCTCGCCCCGCCCTACCACGCGGTCAGAGTGACCGGCGCACTGTTCCACACCCAGGGCGGGCTGCGCGTGGACGCGCAAGCGCGAGTGCTCGACGAGCAGTCCCGCCCGCTGCCCAACCTCCTCGCCGGCGGCGGCGCCGCGTGCGGCGTCTCGGGTGCGCACGTCTGGGGCTATCTGTCGGGCAACGGCTTGCTGAGCGCGATCAGCCTCGGGCGCCTTGCGGGCGCGCAAGCGGTGCGGTCGGCATTACGCAACCCGCGGTGCTAGAGCCGCTCGAGCAGCCGGCTCTTGCTCTTCTGGTACTCCTCGTCCGAGAGAACGCCTTCGTCGTGCAAGCGCTTCAATTGGCGCAGAGCCTCGTAAACATCATCCGCACCAGGATTGACGGGTACCGTCGAGGGCCCGGACGGCTTCGCCTCGCGGGGCGGTTGCGCCTCCCGCTCCGCCTTGGTCTTGTGCAGGGACGTGAGCTGGGTGGCCGGCAGACCGCGCCCAGTCGCGTCGAACAGCTCGGCAAGCTGCGCCCGGAGTCGCTGGGCTTGCGCGTCGGCCTTCCCCTTGGCGCCCCCCTTCAACCGGTATAGATAGCCATCAATCTGCCTGCCCTGATCATCGCGTCCCTGCACCGGTATCACCTCGACTGTATAAGTGACGGTCTCGGCAACGAAGCGCGCGTAACGAAGGTCCGCATCGGTCGGATGCTGCACGAACGCGAAGTAGCCGGGGAACGCCCCCTCGAATGTTGCGATATCCTCGTCGGGGAACACCCTCCGCAATGCCTGACGGGCCAGGGCCAGCGCCTCGGTCTCGGATATTCGATAGATTTGACCCTCCGCCGGAGACAGTTCGTCGGGGGATTTGGCTGTCGATGCGCACGCCGCCAGCAGCGGGATCAAGACCAGCATGCCGATCCGTTGGAGCCACCCTGCAATCGGGTAAAAGCACATGGATCAATTCCTTTCGGGACCATGCAAAATGTTGCATGGTGGCAACAGTTTCAACACAATAATTTGACAAATCATACCGTGGTGCTACCTTTTCGGGGCGGAGAGTTGGTGGTAGCCGCGTCAAACAAACAACACTTGAGGAGAGGAAAGTGATGAAACAACAACGATCTGCTTACCGTCAGCCCCGGCACGGTACTAAAGCAGCGAAGCTAGGGTCCTTGGCAGCCGCGGTCCTTCTGGCCTTCTCTGGCAGTGCGGGCGCCGCCTCGTTCCAGATTCCCGGCAGCAGCACCACGCTCGATGTCGGCGGTTACGTCAAGCTTGACCTCATTTGGAACGACGAGTCCAGCGGCGACAATAGCCAAGCCAACATCGAGTACACACCGCAGCTGATCCCGTTAAAAAATAATGTGGCGGGAGAAGATGGCCAATTCATCTTCAACGGCCGGGAAAGCCGCATCTGGGTCAAGACTTCCACGCCGGGCTCGGGCGGCGATATCAAGACGCACATAGAGTTTGACTTCGACACCAATGACGGTAACCAGGGCGTTAGTAACTCGCATCATGCGCGCGTACGGCACGCCTATGGCACTTACAGGAACGTGCTCTTCGGCCGTACCTGGTCGACATTCATGTATCTCCCTGGCTTGCCGGAAACCAATGACTTCGGCGGACCGACCGGCGATATCTTCGTCCGTCAAGCACAGGTGCGCTTCACCTGGCCCATGGCAGGCGGCAGCTTTGATCTGGCCATCGAAAACGCCGAAACCACCTCGAACGCCGCTGGCGCCCTTGCGCGAGTAGACGACGACAAAATTCCGGACATCATCGGGCGCTACAGTACCAAGAACTGGTCCGTTGCCGCGCTTGTGCGCAGTTTGAACATTGAAGAGGGCGCTGTGGACGACTCAACCCAGGGAGTCGCCGTGCAGTTCGGGTGGAACTATCCGTTTGGCAACGTCACTTTCAAAGGCATGCTGAGCGCCGGTGAGGGCATCGGTCGCTATATGTCTCTGGGGACCCACCCGGATGTCGTCGTTACAGGCTCGACGATCGACGCGCTTGAGAGTTTCGGCGGATTTGCCTCCCTTCAGTTCAAGACTGGCGGACCTGGCAACGGCCGCATCAATGTCGTCCTCGGGCTTACGGAAGCTGATGATCCGGTGGGGATAGCGGGTACGGCCGCGATTGAGAAGACCAGCAGCCTGCATGTGAACTATATGTGGAATCCCGAGAAATCGATTCGCCACGGCATCGAGCTGATCGCCGCCACCGCCGATCAGTACAATGGCGTGGAGCGCGAGTTGACCCGTGTGCAGTGGTCGACGATGTTCGTGTTCTGAACGAGCTTTTTCTGCACCTCGAAGCCCCGCCTCGAGCGGGGCTTTTTTTTGTCGACGGCTAGCGCTGCTGCGCCGCGAACCAATCGGCCACCTGGCCGCCGGTCATGAAGCACACGTCGGCGCGCGCCTGCAGGAAATCGATCATGCGCTCCATGTCTCCCCAGCGGTGCGGAACGCCCATCAGGTGCGGATGCAGGCCGATCGGCAAGATGCGCGTCTGGCGAGCCGCCTCGCGCTCGAAGCATTCGACGGTGCGCACGAGCCGTTTGTACATCTCGTCGGTCGGCTGCTGCTGCACCGCGTAGACGAGGCTGTCGTTCACCTCGAGGTTGTACGGCATGCCGATGATCGGGCCGTGCCGGGTCCTGAGCCACACCGGCACGTCCTCGATCACCCAGTCGTGGCAGTACTCGATGCCGCAGGACTTCAGCACGTCGAGCGTGTCCCAGGTCTGGCGCAGCCCCGGCGACAGCCAGCCGC
>Ga0214472_10002671_pt1 | contig 19058 bp, 16 predicted proteins | sample RVTome_6_FD_207662 | JGI IMG/M metagenome (GOLD analysis project Ga0214472, IMG submission 207662) | Soil microbial communities from uranium-contaminated site in the Upper Colorado River Basin, Wyoming, United States - RVT140D175 | ecosystem: Environmental > Terrestrial > Soil > Contaminated >...
GGAGACCTTGCAAGATCGTTTGGATGAGGTCGTGCAAGAGCGGCCGTGGTGAGGCGGTGCGGTTGAGTTCGCGGAAGATGATCATGCCTTCGGGGATACCAATAAAGATCGGCAGGATGCGCTCCCCGTCTTCTTCGGCTAGGGTGATCACGGCAGCCCCTTTGGATTGGTCGAAAAGCACTGCGTCAATTTTGACTTTCCGCACGATTCTCTCCTCATCAAGACTAACCTTGCAGACCCAGATCCAGCTTATAAACCGCACTATTGTCGGTGAGAATGAGTTCGGTGTCCATGCCAAATGCAATACCGACCAAGTTCACTCCGGTAACGACTTGCTGCAGCTCCCCGTCCGGTGTCCGTTTAAACACCCCACCTTCGCCGCCCACATGACTGACGATATAGAGATTCTGCTCGCGGTCAAGGGCGAGCCCCTGCGGCCGACCCAAACCGGTAGATAGGGTTTGCAGTTCGCCATCAGGCGTGATCACATAGAGATTGTCGTACCCGGAAAGCGTCGGATACGCGACATACAGTCGATCTTGCTGATCAAAAGCGAGGTGGTAGGCGGAGATGCTCGGCGGCAATTTGACCAGGGGCTGGGGGGCACCGCTATCGGTGAGTTTATAAATCGTGCCGCGCCGGTCACCCGCGTGCAGACGGCCTTGGGAATCAAAGGCGATGCCGGTGACAATGCCCAAATGGGTCGCTACGGATGCGACCGTGCCGTTGGCATTGACACGTAATATGGTGCCGGTGTGCCGGCTGCTCACGTACAGCTCTCCATCCGGGGCAAACGCCAGCGCCGTGGCATTGGCAATGCCCGAGGCAAAGGGTTCGACTTCGCCATGGGGTGAAATACGGTAGATGGAGACGGGGACTTGTTGACCTTTAGAGCCGCTGATGGTGGTATAAATGGCGCCGTTGCGGTCCACCGCTGGATTGCTCACGGGATGGAGGTTCTCGGCCACCAGCTCGGCCGTTTTAAAGGTCACGACATTACTACGGTTGCCATTTTGCTGGACCTGTAGACCCGCGCCGTCTGCATGGCGGGGGACAATGCCCATGACAAGAGATGAACTGGCGAGAGCCGGCCGCGTGGCGGTGATGCCAAAATACAACTCGCAGGTATCGAGCGTTGCCGTATCAAGCCCTTGGCAGGGCACTTGAATGCGGCCACCGCATACGCCTGCTTGGGGAAGGACTGGTTGAATGGTGATGGCACTCATCAAAACCTCCGGGAACCCCCGTCGTTCACCGCGGGGAGGCCAACTTTTGCGTCGCAGGGCCCAACGCTTAAAGCGAAAGTGGGTCCGTGCGTCGTGGTCAACGGGTGCAGCGGCCACCGGCCGCTTCGATTAATTGGCTCATGTCAAGGCGGGTGGCGCAGAGGATACCATTGATGCCGGGCCACCGGACTGGTGTCTGGTTCCTAGGGTAGCAGTTTACAAACAGGGCCGCCAGATTGCAAATCCGTTTAAACGGCATAGCGACAGATTTAAAGCTGTCCCTCCGGCGTGGTTGCCCAGGCTCTGGAAAGGGTGAGGATAATAGTATGACCGTCAAACGTCTACTGATCATACGAGGGGGGGCGGTTGGGGATTTTATCGTCACCCTGCCGGCCATTGGCGCACTGCGGCGGACGTTTCCCCAGGCATGGATTGAGGTTCTCGGTCATCCCAGCCGGATTCGCTTAGCCGTGCATCCCCGCTATGCGGACCGGGTGACGGATTTGGAGAGCTTGGATGTGTATCGTTTGTTTCAGCCGGAAGCCACGGTGTCGTCGAGGTTGCAAACCTATCTCCAATCTTTTGATCTGATCGTCGCCTATTTGCCCACTGCAGATGGCGTCTTCACCCAGCAACTCAAGCGGTATGGTGCCGGCCGAGTGATTACCTGGCCCCCTCATCCGCCCGCCGGCTTGCACGTGACCGATTACCTTTTACAAGCACTGGCGCCCTTGCCGCTACATGGCATTGATCCCTCTCCACGGATTGAGATGCATGCTGAGGTCGAGGCCGCGACCGAGGTGTTTTGGCAGGGGTTAGGACGCACCGCCGCGGTCAAAAAAGGCGTGGTGGCCTTCCATCCCGGCAGTGGCAGCCCACAAAAACTCTGGCCATTAGAGGGGTGGCGTGACGTCATGTCGTGGGCCGGGCAATACGGTATTGACGGGATCGTGATTCAGGGGCCGGCTGAGCAAGAGCGCGATTTACAGGCAAAATTGCGGGGTGCGACTCGCGACTGGCCATGGACTGGAGATCTGTCTCTTCACGAACTCGCCTCTTTGCTAAGACGTTGCCGTGTGGTGCTCAGCCACGACTCTGGCGTTGCCCATTTGGCAGCAGCAGCCGGGACCGCCACGCTCGCCTTGTTTGGCCCAACCGATCCGCACATGTGGGGACCTCGGAGTCCCCGAGCTTGTGTCTTACAACCCACAGAGCCTCAGCCCCTAACGCTGCAAAATCTGCCGCCCGAGGTGGTGATCCGAACCCTAGCGGCCTTGCATGCGGGCACCTTTAAATGGGAGCCCGCATGCGTACCGTGTACGATCAGACGGGTTTAAGTGGAGATTGACTCGATTACACCGCACCGGCATCCCGCATCTGTTGAACCTCTTTGGCCGTATAGCCCAGGGTCTGGATTAAAATCTCCTCCGTGTGCTCACCCAACAGCGGCGACGACGCGATCTCCACCGGGGAATCGGAGAGTTTGAGCGGGCAACCGACGGTGGTGAACGTACCGCGTTGCGGGTGTTCCACGTCCACGATCATCTGGCGGCTTCTCAAGTGCTCATCCTTGATGAGATCCTCCGTGGCCATGATCGGACCGCACGGCACATCCATATCGTTCAAGATTTCCATGACCTCGAATTTCGTGTACTGCGTCGACCACTCTTCGACCAGTGCATAGACCTCATCGAGACGTTCGAGCCGGGCCTCGGGCGTGCTGTAGCGGGGATCGCCGACCAGATCATCACGCCCCATCGTCTTGAGCAGCGGCTCCCAAACCTGGGGCTGGAAGACAACGTAGATATAATCGTTCGGGCCACCGGGCTTACACTGCAGGGCCGCGCCCGGATGGCCGCCACCCGAGGCATTGCCTGAACGCGGTACGGAAGAGCCAAAGGTTTTATTGGGATACTCCGGCAGTGGACCATGTTGCAGGCGTTGGTGGTCGCGCATTTTGACCCGTACCAGATTCAGAACACTTTCTTGCATCGCCACTTCCACCCGCTGCCCCTTGCCCGAGTGCGTGCGGTGGTAGAGGGCGGCGAGAATGGCTGCCACCAAGTGGATACCCGAGCCGGAATCTCCGATTTGGGCGCCAGTGCAAAGCGGCATGGAGTCCTCCAGACCCGTCGTGCTCATAGAGCCGCCCATCGCCTGGGCGATCGACTCATAAGCTTTGAGATGGCTCATTGGCCCATAGAGCCCGAAGCCCTTGATCGAGGCGTAAATGATACCGGGATTGAGGGCTTGCATCTTGTCCCACGGGAAGCCCAAGCGGTCCAATACCCCCGGGCCGAAATTTTCCACCAACACATCCCCTTTCTGAATGAGTTGGGTGAAAATTTCTTTGCCCTCAGGCGCTTTGAGATTCAACGTCAAGCTGCGCTTGTTACAATTCAGCATGGTAAAATACAGGCTGTCGACATCCGGCATATCCCGCAGTTGGCCACGGGTAATATCACCCCGCCCAGCGGGTTCGATCTTGATCACATCGGCGCCTAGAAACCCGAGTATCTGGGTACAAGACGGACCGGCCTGGACGTGGGTCATATCTAGAATGCGGACACCCTCAAGAGCTTTACTCATCATGCATTTCCTTTAGAAATCAAGGTCGACATCAGCAAACGTGATTGGCAAACGCGACCGCCGCCATTACACATTAAAACGAATGAGCATCACATCGCCGTCTTTGACCGGATAGGTTTTGCCTTCCAGCCGAAATTTGCCGGCATCTCGCGCTTTGGACATCGAACCGGCGGCGGTGAGATCATCGTAATGGGTGACTTCCGCGCGAATAAAACCGCGCGCCAAGTCCGAGTGGATTACCCCCGCAGCTTGCTGCGCCGAGAAGCCACGAGTGATCGTCCAGGCCCGCACCTCTTTTTCACCAGCGGTGAAAAATGAGCACAGATTCAAAAGATGGTACGACGCCTGAATGAAGCGATCGAGACCGGTTTGCCGCAGACCGAGGTCTTCGAGAAATGCCTCGGCTTCATCCGCAGGCAACTGGGCAATTTCGCTTTCGATACTGCCGTAGATCGGCAACACCTCAAGCGCCGGATCGTCAATCGCAGCTTGGAATTGAGCCACCTGTTCGCGTTCCTTCTCAATCGCATTTTCATCCAGATTTAAGCCCACCAACTGGGCCTTACTCGACAGCAAGCCAAAGCCTCGCAAGCGCTTTTGCTCGTCCTCAGAAAAATTCAGTTGGCGAATTGATTGCTCGTTTTCGAGCGCTTTTTGGCACCGCAGCAGCATCGCGTATTCGCCGGCTAACTCAGGATCTTTCATTTTTCTGAGATCTTTGGACAGCCGTTCGACACGGCGTTCCACCACGCCTAAGTCGGCTAACAGCAACTCGCTATTCAACTGCCGGTAGTCGCGCGCCGGGTCTACCGAACCCGCTGGATGGGACACGGATGGGTTGTCAAACGCCCTCACCACATGCACCAAGGCATCCGCATCGCGCATCAGGGGTAACAGGCTTTCCACATACTGCGTGCCGGTTTGCCCAACGACTTGGGGATCCACAAATTCAATAGTCGCCGGAGTGACCTTGCGAGGCACGTACATGGCCGCGAGGGTATCCAGACGCTGATCCGGAACGGAGACCACCCGTGTTTCAGATTTGCCGCCCAAACGCGAGCCGGGGCTGTCGGACTGGGTGAGGGTCTGAAAGACGAGCGTTTTACCGGAAGACGGGAGTCCAATAATACCAATATGCATTTGCTGGAACCTCATTCAACATGGCAACATGGTGTTTAGCGATTATAGTAGCGCACTTTATGGAATGGGCTCAAGGTGAATTGGCAGAATCCGCGTAGGTTAAGCCGTGTATAAACTTTGTTGCCGAATAAAGTCGGCGACTGCGCCTGGCACCAGGTCCTCGATCGGTTGATGGTGCTGGAGGCGATCTCGAATGGCGGTCGAGGAGATGTGGTCTAGGCCGTCGGGGATGGCAAAGTGGTGAATACGGCTATGATAGGGGATGAGACGCGGGTCATCGGGCATGACAAACGCCCCCTCCCGGTCGCAGACAATGAATTGAAAAGCGCTAAACATCTCGCTCAGGGCGCGTTCGGTATCGTCGTATTCCCAAGTCAGGATGCGCTCGGCGGCATCGCGTCCGGTAATAAAAAAAACTTCCGTTGCTGGCGCATACACGTGGCGCAAGGCCCGCTCGATATCGAGAAAGAGCCCGTGTGAGCACAGCCCGACGGTGGCGTAGGGCCGATCGCGAACCGCCAGTTTCATCATGTCTAGGCGCTGCTCTAGCGAGGCGCCAAAAATTGTCTTGTGCGGTGGCTCTTGCGGTAGACAGAAGAGCACCTCGTTCAGATGCATTGCCGCGACTGCAGCATCGGCAATGGCTAAATGGGCCAGGGTGATGGGATTGTAGGCCCCGCCGAGGACGCCCAAACGGCCGGGGCTTTGTGCCGGTATGCCACGAGGGGCGGGGCGAGCGATACGAAGGTGCGGCGTGTCCGTTGGATGTGTCATGGCTTCGCCCTGGTTTAGAGGTGATACGTCACATTCCAAAAATGCGCCACCGGCCCACTCCCTTGACCGATGCTGAGCGATTGTTTGAGCGCCCCGGTCAGGTAGCTTTTTGCTTGGCGGACCGCGTCGAGCAAGGGCCGGCCACGCGCCAGATAGGCTGCGATGGCCGAGGACAGCGTGCATCCCGTGCCGTGCGTGTTCGGGGTTTCTACCACTTCTCCGGCAAGCAATTCCATGGTGGTGCCATCATAAAACACGTCCGTGGCTCTTGCCGTCGCGTGTCCGCCTTTGACCAACACGGCTTTGACACCCATGCCTACAATGGCTTCCGCCGCCGCTTGCATGGCCTCTAGACCCTTGACGGCATGGCCGACTAAGACCGCGGTTTCGTCCAGATTCGGGGTCACAATAGCGGCCAAGGGTAAGAGCGTGACGCGCAGGCTCTCCTCGGCATCCGGCTGTAGGAGGCGGTCGCCGCTGGTGGCGACCATCACCGGGTCGACCACCACATTAGGTAGCGCGAGATCGCGGATGACATGGGCCACACCGTTGATAATCGGGGCGGAAAAGAGCATGCCGGTTTTGACCGCATCCACGCCAATGTCGGAGACCACGGCACGAATTTGCGCCTCGACCACGGCGGGGTCGATCGCCTGGACGGCGGTAACGCCACACGTGTTTTGTGCTGTGATCGCGGTGATGGCGCTCATGCCGTACACATTCAATGCCGCGAATGTTTTCAGATCGGCTTGAATGCCGGCGCCGCCGCCGGAATCCGAGCCGGCAATCGTCAATGCCTTGGCTAACATATCCACTCAACTCCCCGATGTGACGGGCGTCGGAGAGGGGGCCAGCGCCCGCAAGCGCTCGACTTTCTCCACCACCGCGTCGATCACCGTATCAATTTGCGCTTCTGTAGTGTGCCGCCCGAGCCCAAAACGAATAGCCGAATGGGCCAAAGAGGGCTCGACCCCAATCGCCTGGATGACGTAAGAAGGTTCGTGCGACTCAGAGGTGCACGCCGATCCGGCGGAGAGTGCCACGATATCTTTTAGACTCAGCAAGAGGGATTCGTCTTGCACGCGGGCAAAACAGAGATTTAAATTGCCAGGAACCCGCAACTCGGGATGGCCGTTTAAATAAACGTCATCCAAGCGCGACGTGAGTCCCTTGTAGAGCCGCTGCCGCAACCGGCCAAGGCGCACGCTCTCCTCAGGCATCAGGTCATGGCCGATGCCACACGCCTTGCCGAGCCCCACAATCCCCGGCACGTTCAGCGTGCCCGAGCGCATCCCCCGCTCGTGGCCACCGCCGTGCACAATGGGTTCAAGGCGAATACGCTGCGGGCCCGTTTGGCGCACATACAGGGCGCCAACCCCTTTGGGGCCGTAGATTTTGTGCCCGGATATGGAGAGCAAATCCACTTGCAAGGCATCGACGTCAACCGGAATTTTGCCCACACTCTGCACCGCATCACTGTGGAAGAGGACGCCGTGTTCGCGGGTGATCGCACCGATTTCGGCCAGGGGGGCGATGGTGCCGATTTCACTGTTGACGTGCATGATCGACACCAAGATTGTCTGCGGCGTGATGGCGTTGCGGACGTCGTCGGGGTTGACCCGCCCGGTGCGATCCACCGGTAGATAAGTGATCTCAAAACCCTGTTGTTCGAGAAAGTGGCAGGTATCGAGAATCGCTTTATGTTCCGTCGGGGAGGTGATGAGATGATGCCCACGGTCGCGGTATGCCATCGCCACGCCTTTGAGCGCCAGATTGTCGGACTCCGTGGCGCCGCTGGTAAAAACAATCTCTTCCGGATCGGCGTGAATCAGACCTGCGACCTGGGCGCGGGCGGTTTCCACCGCTTCTTCTGCTTCCCAGCCGTAAGGGTGGGTTTTGCTAGCGGCGTTGCCAAAGGCGTCCGTCAGATATGGCATCATCGCATCGAGTACCGCCACATCCAGTGGCGTCGTGGCATGGTGATCGAGGTAGATGGGACGCTGCATCACAGTTCCCCTTTACGGATACAATTGTTGTCTGGCTTGTACGTCAATGATTCTAATCGCGTCCACCGGACAGCTTTCCGCGGCCGTGACAATCGTGTCCGGGAGGGCGCCAGCCGGGTTGATAATAATGGCGATATCCTTCTCGTCGAGCTGAAAAACCTCCGGCGCAGTATCGACACAGTTGCCTGCGCCAATACAGCGTAACCGGTCAACCACAATACGGAGTGCCACGCTTACACATCCTCGCTGTTGGCTGCCTGGCCCGAGCCATTGTCGGGGTCCGGAAGCGATTGGGCCATGAGTTCGGCAATGTCGTGGACCCGCATGTCGTCCTCAACCCCTTTGGCGCGAATGCCGTCTTCGAACATTTGCAGGCAGAACGGGCATCCCGTGGCCACCACCGACGCACCCGTCTCCTGGGCGTGCTCGGTGCGAATATGGTTGACGCGCCGCCCGATGTTGACTTCCATCCAGGCATGGCCGCCGCCCGCCCCGCAACACAATCCTTTTCTTTGGTTCCAGCGCATCTCATACATTTCTAAACCTGGGATGGACTGCAACACTTCGCGGGGTTCGGCAAAGACATCATTGTGGCGCCCGAGGTAACAGGCGTCATGATAGGTCACCTTTTCCGTCAATTCGGTACTCGGCGACAAGCGCCCAGCCTCGACCAGATGGGCGATGAGCTGGCTGTGGTGGATGACCTCGAAATGGCCGCCAAATTGCGGGTATTCGTTGGCCAGGGTGTTAAAACAATGCGGGCAGTGGGTCACGATTTTCCGCACGTGATAGCTGTTGAGGGTTTCCACATTCTGCTGCGCCAGGATTTGGAACAGGTATTCATTGCCCATGCGGCGGGCCGGATCGCCGGTGCAGCCTTCTTCTTCACCGAGAATGGCAAAGTTCACGTTGGCTGCTTGCAGCACTTTGACCAATGCCTTGGTCACCTGGATATTGCGATCGACTAAGGCGCCGGTACAACCTACCCAAAATAAGTATTCCGCCTCGGGATTGTCTGCAATCATGGGAATGTCGAGCCCCTCCGTCCAGCCCGTGCGCGTTTCCTGCGTGCCGCGCCAGGGATGGCCGCGCTGCTCCAGACTGCGCAGGGCCGCCTCGGCAGTCTCCGGCATGCTGCCTTGTTCGAGCACCAAATTGCGGCGCATGTCGACAATTGTATCCACATGCTCAATCGATACCGGACAGTTTTCCTCGCACGCCCGGCAGGTGGTGCAGGACCACAACACGTCTTCCGTAATCACATCGCCGATCATGGAGATGCCGTTTTCCTCTGCTTCACCGTTACTGTGACCCTTGCCATTTAAGGTCGCGTGCATGTGTTGTTGCAAGTCCAAGATGACAAACTTTGGCGACAACGGTTTGCCGCTTAGCCAGGCCGGGCAGTTGTCTTGACAGCGGCCGCAGCGCGTACAGGCGTCCAGATCGAGGAGTTGCTTCCAGGTGAAATCTTCCAACTTGCTCGCCCCAAATTTGACCCGCTCCATCGCTTCCTCATCGCCCTCTAGGGCTTTGTCGAGATCGGCAATGGGGGCCAGTTCGCCTTTGGCGCGGAATTTATGGAAGAAAATGTTGACCGGCGAGAAGATCAGATGGCTGAGTTTCGAGAAGCCAATATAAGTGAGAAAACCAAAGGTGATGACCATATGAAACCACCACCACCACCGGTGCCATCCCAGAAATTGCGCTTCTGTCACTCCGAGTCCCCAAAAGGCGGCGGCAATGGTCGCCCCTACTGGAGACCAGATGGCCCAGTCGGGATGTTGGGTGAGCTCAGTCGCGCCGATCCGTGCCCCTTCCACCAGAAAACCACTGGCCAGCACCACGATGAAAAAACAGAGAATAATTAGATCTTCGCGGCGGCTGTCCAAGCCGGTGGGGCGAATGAGATAGCGGCGGCAGGTGAGTCCAACGACGCCGAGCAGGCAAAGCAGACCAAAAATATCCAGGGTGATGGAAAAGAACAGATAAAAGTTGCCGTGCAAGAACGCAATGCCCATGTCCTCTTGCACCGCCACCATCAGGGTGCCGATAAACAGGACCACAAAGCCGGAGTACATGAGAAAATGGAGCAGGCCAGGCACGCCTTCGCGTAAGGTTTTGCCCTGCCCAAGCCCTTGGATGAGCATGGTTTTGAGGCGCCCGCCCAAATCGTCAAAACGATTTTCCGGCTGGCCTCGCATCCACCGCTGGGCGTGGCGATACAACGCCCAACCCAACACGCCGAACGACACGAGCATAAACAAATAGACCACTTCACCACCAGCGATATTGCCGTAGATTTCGCGTGTCGGCGTCACGGTACGTCCCCCTACTTGCAAGTGAGTCCTTATTCTGCCGGGGTTTTACCCTCAGCAATGTTCACCGGTTCGTCGTCACCTAGTAAGAGGTTGCGAGGGTAAAGGAAGTTGCCGCGATCATAGGCGGCAAGGGCGAATATACCCGTATCCATGCGGATTGCATCACAGGGACAGGCCTCTACACAGAGACCGCAGAACACACACCGGAGTTCGTCAATGGTAAATGACCCGGGATATTTTTCAACCGTGGGGTCCTCGTGCTCAGCCGCTTCAATGTGGATGCACAGAGCGGGGCATGAGGTGGCGCAAAGCATGCACGCCGTGCACCGCGGAGCGCCGTCTTCTTTGCGCATCAGGCGGTGCCGCCCGCGATAGCGTTCGTCCACGTAAGTCGGCTGTTCCGGGTATTGCTGGGTGACGGTGTGACGGTTGCCAAGCAGGTTGGTCCAGAAATGGCGTGTGGTGGTCCACATGCCCCGCAATATCTCTGGGATGTAGAGTTTTTGCCAGAAATTGAGAGTCTGCATCGTCGCCTCTGTTGCTAGCGCTTGTGCGCTGTTGAATCACTTAAAAGCAGGCGACCGAGATCACCCACTTTTGCATAGCTCATGCCGTCAAAAGCCGGCACTGCGGTGGCCAGTTCCATCAAGACCGCCTCTGCAGAGGCGTAGTCGTCGCCCTGCCCCAACGCCTGCCCCAAGCGCTGATAGATTCGCCAGGCCGGGAGCGCCTCACCGCGTGGCGCGAACGCTGGGTTAAGGCGCTGTACTCGCCCTTCGAAATTGGTAAACGTGCCATCGCGCTCGGTGTAGACTGCGCTCGGCAACACCACGTGCGCCTGTTGCCAACCGGGGCGCTCGTTTGAGGTCTGGACGATGAGACAATCGAGTTTGGCGGCCAGGTGCTCCGCCGCCTCGGCGCCAAACGCGGCGGCCAAATCGGTGTCAATGGCATACAACACCTTGATCGATCCCTGTTCGATCGCTTGGGCAAGGGCGGCGGTGGCCTCTGGCGAAGACGGTGCCGGTAAGCCGATGGCCTCGGCGCCTCGGGTGTTGGGGTTTTTGTCGGCGCGAATGAGGAAGTCGTCTTCATCGCCCGGCTCGCCGGGGTAGAGCAGCACCTGGTCCGCGGTAGACACACGGTCCGCCAGCTTAGACAATAAATAGAGATCTTCGTTGGTGCCCTGTGGCGCGGCGATCATACCGACCCCTGCACCCGCGTGTTGCTGCAAGGCCCGACTGGCCTGTTCCAGCGCCGTTTGCCAATCGGTGCGCGCCAAGTCAGCGCCCTGGCGGACCATGGGATAGAGCACGCGCCGGTCGTTGAGTGACTTATATCCAAAGCGCCCGGCATCACAGATCCAAAGCTCATTGACCGCCTCGTTTTGCCGGGGTTTGAGGCGGTAGACGCGATCCTGGTTGTAGTGTACGTTGAGGTTGCAGCCGCGCGCACACCCCGGACAGATGGACTTCACTTCTTTGAGAAACCAGACCCGTATCTTGAAACGGAAATCTTTGCTGGTCAGAGCGCCTACGGGACAGATGTCCACCGTGTTGCCGGCGTAGGGATTGTCCAGCTTTTTGCCGGGAAAGGTCGCAATCTCGACGGTGTCGCCACGATTGAAAATGCCCAGCTCATAGGTCTGGCTGATTTCCTGGGTAAAGCGTACACAGCGGCTGCAGAGAATGCAGCGCTCGCCATCGAACACGATATCCGGGCCAAAATCAACCACTTTGCCTTTATGGACTTTTTCTTCCTGGAAGCGGCTTTTGTTGAGGCCGTATTGCATATAGTAGTCTTGTAAACCGCACTCGCCGGCTTGATCGCAGATCGGGCAGTCCAAGGGATGGTTGATGAGCAAAAATTCCAACACCCCCCGCCGCCCTTCAATCACCCGGTCCGAATTGGTGAAGACCACCATCTCGTCCCCTACGGGCGTGTTGCAGCTGATTTCCAGTTTGGGCCGCCCCTCCAACTCCACTAAACACATGCGGCAGTTGCCAGCGATACTCAGTTTCGGATGGTAGCAATAGTGTGGAATGGTGATACCGGCTTCGTGCGCGGCCTGAATGATCGTGGCATCGTCCCGAGCCGTAATGTTTTTGCCGTCGATGGTCAGCTTTTTTGGCATAGCGCGGTCCTCATCTCTCCGTGTGACGCCACTGTGAGCTTGGCAGTGTGGGCGATGGTGTCGTTTAGCCCGATATTGAAGTCCACAGTCCGATAATGCCCAGATTGACGAGGGCAATGGGAATCAAGTATTTCCAGCAGGTAGTCATCAGCTGGTCGACCCGCAGCCGCGGCAAAGTCCAGCGGATCCACATCATGACAAAAACCAGCAACAGGGTTTTGAGCAGAAACCAGAATGGACCCGCCAACACATCGGGTACGAAGGAGATGGGGACGAGACCCGTGAAGCCGCCGAGAAACAGGATGACCACCAAGGCACTGGCAATAAACATATTGGTGTATTCGGCCAAGAAAAAGAGTGAAAAGCGGAAGCCGCTGTATTCCGTGTGATACCCAGAGACCAATTCCGATTCCGCCTCTGCCAAATCGAACGGCGTCCGGTTGGTCTCGGCGAGCGCACCGATATAGAGGAGAATCGCGGCAATGACGCTAAACGGTCCGCACCGCCAAATAAACCAGTTCCACACCCCGCCGCTTTGCTGCATGGAGATCTCCACCGTGCTCAGCGAGCCCGCCATCACGATACCGGCGAGGATGGAGAGACCGACCGGAATTTCGTAGCTCACCAACTGGGCGGCGGAACGCACTGCCCCGAGCAGCGACCATTTGTTGTTCGAGGCCCAGCCTGCGATGATGATGGCGATCACGGTAATGGTGGAGAGGCCATAGACGTACAGGACGCCGATGTTGAGGTCGGCCACGATGATGTGCTGGCTAAAGGGCAGGACGATAAACGACATAAACGCCACGGCGAACGCGATAAACGGGGCCACGATGAAGACGGGCCGATCCGCCATGGCCGGGATGATATCTTCTTTGAGCAGGAGTTTAATGCCGTCGGCAATCGACTGTGCCCACCCGTGCCAGCCGCCCACCCGCATGGGGCCAAGGCGGTCTTGAATGTGGGCCGACACCTTGCGCTCCAGCCAGATGAGAAACATGGCGAGGACCGAAATCACGCCGAGAATAACGCCCGCGACATGCAGCAGGGCAATCGTGTACCATGGCATCCACGTCCATGACTCGAGAAACGGCAGGATCATAAAAGCGATATATTGAAAAACGTTTTCTGCCAACCACTGAACCACGATCGCCTCCTCTTGCTGTAAGCGGATAGACCCCGAAAATGAAGCTACCACTGGGTCGGTTGCTTGATCCAATCCAGATCGCCCTTGCCCCAGGAATAGACCAATCCGACCGCCAGGATCGACAGAAAAATCATCATGTGGATGAGGACGTGGGCGCCCGCGCCTTTGAGCACCACGGCCCAGGGAAAAATGAACACGGTCTCGATGTCGAAGATTAAAAAGACCAAGGCAATAACGTAGAAGCGCGGATTGAACCGCACAAAGCCGGTCCCTTCGGATTCCTCCCCGCATTCGTAGGGGGTGAGCTTCACCGGATTCGGGTCGGATGGACGAATCAAACTGCTAATGAACAGATTCATCGCGACAAAGGCGAGGCCAATGAGGAGAAACCAGAAGGCATTATAGTAGCCGTCGAACATATGCGCGCACTCCTTGTTCTGGTAGCGGGTTGAGGCGGGTGTTAGTCTACCTGATGCATGCAAAGAGTTCAATAGGGGCCAGACGTCTCTATATAACGCAAAACGCGATCGCACGGAATGGGCGCGATCGCGTTGGGTGTCCAAGATCGAGGACGCTTAAAAATAGCGGGAAGCTCTAGCGAAAAGATTGACCACAGCCGCAGGTGGCTTGGGCACTCGGGTTCGTGATGTTGAAACCGGATTCCATCAGGCCGTTTTTATAATCCACTTGCACCCCGGCCAGGTACAGAGCGCTTTTGTTGTCGACGAAGACTTTGATGCCGTTGCTCGTAAACACCTGATCTTTTTCCGTCGGCGTCGCTTCAAGTCCCATTTGGTACTGAAAGCCCGAGCAGCCGCCAGCCAAAACGCTCATGCGCAACCCGTACTCCGCATCACCTTCTTTGGCCATGAGTTCCCGAATTTTGACCGCCGCCGCCGGGGTGACGTTGATAAGTGTCTCCGAGGCCATCGGCGCCGGGGTGTCCAGGGTAATGTTCATGAGAGTATCCATGTCGTCCTCCTAGGTAAGCATTGACGCGTGCGTCTATATTATACAAAATACAGCATACAATCTCTATATCGACCAATGGACGCGGTGTGTGGACGCGTCCGGGATTCACTATAATCATGGGTAGTTTACCATAGCCGTGGGTATGGATTCAAATGGTTGGGCGCCATTTTTTCATTTCCGCCATTTTTTCATTTCCGAGGTGCGCTCCCCCGCCATGGCGTGCATCTTATACCGTTTTATGGTACGGTAGCGCCGGAGACGAACGCCTAGCAGTCGGCATCGTCCATGAATTGGCATGAATTGGCATGAATTCGGTTGTAGACATTGAGTCAAGGAGGTGTGGAAGTGGGATTCCAACGAGTCGCTGGAGTTGGCATGCTACTGTGGCTTGGGCTCAGCCAGGCGGCGATGGCGGCAACGTCACCGACCGAAGCGGTGCAACGCTTTGTGGAGTCGGTGCGGCAAGGCCGCTTTGCCGAGGCCCAGAGCTATTTGCTCGATCATGTTGACGTGGGTTCATCTCTGTTCGGGAGTTGGCTGTTCAACAGCGGGGCCGCTGGCAGTGAGGCGGCCACGTCGGACGTCTTTTTCAGCCGCAAGTTTGCCGAGGTCTTTCGCTATAGCATCATCGATACGGCGAACAATGGTGAGAGCCAGGCTTTTGTTACCGCTACCCGTACGACCCCTCATATGGGCCATCTCTATACGTGGGCGCTCGCCCCGCAGCGTGGGGCGTTGCCGTATACGTTGGTCGAGGCAATCGATACCTACCTCACCAAGGTGAATTATCCCATCGAAGAATCGCAGATGCAGGTGACCCTCGTGCGGGAACTCGATAATTGGTATATCTCAGCGATTCACGACGAGAAATTTAAAGAGCTGCGGGAGCAAATCATCGCCCAGCCGCCACTCAGTTCGACCCCGGCGGCGGTGACGTTTGCACCGGCGGCCGCCGGCGCGGCGGCCGCCGCGCCAGTGTCACCACCCGGAACCACGACTTCTGCCAATGCCGGGCGCCAAGCTGCGGATGCCCAATTTCAGGCCACGTTACAGGGTTTAAATAAGGTGCCTCAGGCGGCGGCCGTGCCGGAGGAGAAAGTGAAAAAGAAGGGCTTGTTTGCCCGCGTGGGCCGCGTCTTTGGTATTGGCAGCAAAGACGACGACCTGTTCGCAGCCAAGCCACCAGCCTCGGCGAATGGGCCGTCCGCTGCCCCGGCGAGCGCTCCGCCGGCGGGGGCTGCGCCACCCACCGCTAGTGCCTCTGCTACGCCCATCGGCGGGGTTTCGGATGACCAGTTAAAACGGCGCTTCAATCTCATTCGTGAGGCACTCGCAGTCTATGCGGGGACGAATTATACCGTGCCGGACGACATCACGATCTACAATTGGAAGACGCTGCGTGAGGTGGTCAATTTCTACGGCCGAACAGAACTTCCCGTATCGGAGGAACTGGCGGGTTTTCGCTTTATGAATTATCGTACCATCGGCTCCGATGATTACGTCCTCTTGGTTCAGGTGAATCACCAAGAAGCCGGGGAGACTCAGATAGAGGTCACGCCCTACAGGGTTGAAGCTGTGAATTAACGCATTAAGATCGGGGGATCCCCTCTTGGAAGTGGAACCATGATTAGGGCATCGTCAGAAATTATCAAAAATTTTCTTTGACACTCTAATCATGGTTCCGTTATGCTAGGGGCCCTAGTTGTTAGATCAGGAATCGTCTCATGAATCCCCATTGGGAGGTCACACTTTTTATAGAGCGCTTGCTGCTACCCCATGCTGCAAATCGACGTGACGATGTGATTTGTCAAGACTGAATGCCTCCGTGATGACTTGCAAAAGTGTCTACCTGTAAACATCTTTACGGGCCGACTTCGAGACGATCCCTCAAATCATAACTTAACAGTTATGCCAGGATGGGGGAACGCATGCGCTATTCTTTCGAAGAGTGGGAACTCGATGTCGGCCGTTATGAACTTCGCCGCACCGGTCAACCTATCAAGCTCGAGCCACAAGTTTTCACGGTCTTAGCCTACCTCGTACAGCATCACGATCGAGTTCTCTCGAAGCAGGAGTTGCTCAGCCATCTATGGCCGGGTCAGTATATCGGCGATTCGGCACTCGAGCGGTGCATCATGGCGGCCCGCAAGGCCGTTGGCGACAGTGGCGGTAAACAACGGGTGATCAAGACGTTCCACCGTCGGGGCTACCGGTTTGTGCTGCCGGTCACCGAGCACTTGCCGCCGGATGCCACTGTGGCCCCCTCTGAACCGGCCCCCCCCCCGTCCCGTCAACCGCACGGGCCCGATGAAGCGGACAATGCGTCTGCGCTACTCCCAGTGGCAGAGGCAACCGCAGGTGATCCGGAGCCTCCTGGGGGCGATCCTGATGCACGAATCTGCCCGGCGCTTACCCGTCGCCAGGTCACTGTGCTGTCGTGTGCGATCGCCGCTGCCCTGGACGAGTTCCAGATCGATACGTCCGAATTCTTACGGAGCTATCTCAACCCACTTTTTGACCACATCTCTACTTATGTGCAGCGCTATGGGGGCATGACTGCCCTCCACCGAGACAACGGTTTGGTGGCTCTATTTGGCATCGCCGGGCCCTGTGAAGATCACGCGTTGCGGGCGGTCAAGGCCGCCATCGCATTGCAAGCGTCGTTAGGCAAGACGCATTTTGGTCTTGACGTCTTGCCAATGCCTTTACAACTGTGTATGGGACTTCATACCGGCGAGATCGTCGGCAAGCGCTTTGGCGACGATCCTCAGCGGATCTATATGGCGGTGGGCAATACGCTACAATTTGCTGCGAATCTTCAAGCGTGTACCCCCCCCGGTATGGTCCTCGCCAGTGAGGCGACCTATCGCCTCGTCCAGCACGCCGTTTGCGGTAAGGTGGCTGGGCTGGTGGCGCTCGAATCCGGCCTGCGCCCTACCACGGCCTATTATCTTTCGCATTTGCTAACCCCCTCTGACCCCTCTCCATCGCCCTCTCTATCCACATGCTGAAGGCTCTGGGTTGATTGCCTCTCGGAAGGCTCTGGGCCACCAGCGAATCATCAAGAATTCATCAGTATAGAATCGGGTAGCCATCAGGTTGAACCTGGGAAAAAGATGTATATTAACTTGACAAAAGAGAGCGTCACTTCACACGAAATCATCGAATGATGATCGATAATAGATCATAACTTGGCTAAGATAATCTCTACTCTTTCGTGCATCGTAGACTCCGACTAGGCTTATAGGGGCGTTTATGTACTTTGGTAAACGCGGGTATCGTGCGTGCGGCGTCAATGCGTGTTGACACACCAATCGCCATTGACATGTCGTAAATCGATATAACACAGCGTCGGGGAATCGTCTCACAGACACGATCTTTGTGTGGACGAGAACGTTTCTGCTCTTATCATGTTGAGGAGGCCAGTGATGACGAAACGTCATGTATGTATCGGGCTAATTTGTGCCCTTGCCCTGTCGATCGCCGCGGTCGCCGGGGCGCAGCAAGTGCCCCAGCCAGTCCTGCGCCTGGGCAATGCCATCGAGCTCGCCGATGATGTCTGGGTCGATTTTATCGGTCAGGGCGATATTCGATTTCAATTTACCCATAATACCGACTTCGAGGGCGATATTCAGGATCGCACCCCGTCTCGCGACAATACTTCCACGGTGCCGCACGGTGGCACTGGCGATATCTGGTGGATGGAGGCGAGATTCGGGGCCAACATGCAGTATAAGAAGCATCTGAGATTGCAGGTGCTGATGGAAAATCAGATGACCTGGGACGGCAACCGCATCGATAACGGTTTCAGCCTGGGTGGCACCGACACCGATTTCCCTGACGGCCGCGATGTGAACTGCCAAAGTGGTAATGGGACTGGCTGTCTGCAGCGCAACACGTGGAACCTGGAGCGCTTGTGGATCGATTACACCCTGGCCAACACGCCGCTGCGCTTCCGCGTTGGCGCGGACTTGTGGTATACGGACCCGGCGGGGGTGATTGGCGACGACGATCCGCGTGTCGCTGTCTTCGCCAAGTTTGGCAACCTGGAGCTGTCGTCTGCGATCGTGATGCAGACGACAGGGTTGCGCGCGGGCTTGACCAACGACAATAATGACATGTACTACAATTTCGGGATCAAATACGATCTGAAACCGTGGCGTTTTGCTCTGGATGCCAGCTACTTCCGGTTCCGCTTCGATCAGGACCAAAAGTCCGACACGGTGTTGTTGAGGCCGAGTGCGGTGGGGAGCATGGGGATCATCAGCTTTCTTGCCCAGCCGATGTTCATTTTTGGCTCGGTGGACTCGAACGATCCTGCCCTGCCCAATTACGACGTGATGGCCTTTGGCTTCATCGGTAAGGTCGAGGCGAAATTGGGCAAGGTCACCCCGTTCCTGTCGGTGGTCTACGGTTCGGGCGACGACGACTCCACTGACACCGATTTGGAAGCCTTTTCTCCTCTACCTCAAGGTGAGATCACCCTGACCACGGGTTCTCCGTACTTCAACAAGTATACCAGTTCTTCGTCATGGGGGACTCGCGATGTCTTCCCGCCGGCCGCAGTCAATCTAGGTAGCGGGTTTGAATTCCTCCATACCGTTGGCAACCCTTGGAGTAATCGTGTTGGCAACGGGTTGAGTGCCGGTGTCTCATCGGCCTACAGCAATCCAGGCGTGTTGCTGCTGGCGCCGGGTGTGACCCTTGCGCTGGCCAAAATGCATAGCCTCGATGTGTACTACATCTATCGGC
>Ga0214472_10002672_pt1 | contig 19054 bp, 17 predicted proteins | sample RVTome_6_FD_207662 | JGI IMG/M metagenome (GOLD analysis project Ga0214472, IMG submission 207662) | Soil microbial communities from uranium-contaminated site in the Upper Colorado River Basin, Wyoming, United States - RVT140D175 | ecosystem: Environmental > Terrestrial > Soil > Contaminated >...
GCGCCGGAGACGGTCAAGGCCTTCTTCGACGCCGCGCGGAACATGAATTTTCATGACGATCAGTCGATGACCGTCGGGGAGCTATTCGAAGAATTCTTCCCCGGCCGCGAGGACGTGATCCGGCTGTTGATGGAGCCGATCACGTACGCCAACGGCTCGACGCTGGAGGACCCGGCCATCAGCTACGGCATTGTGTTTTCCAACTTCATGTCCAAGGGCGTGTTCACCTTCAGGGGCGGCACCGACCGGCTGATTGGGCTGATGGAGAAGGAACTGACGGCCAACGGCGTCGATTGGAGAATCCGTTCGGAAGTCGACAAGATTCACGTCCGCCGGGGGCGCGTCGAGGGCGTGACGGTCAACGGGCGGACGATCCGCACCAAAGCGATTGTCTCCAACGCGAATCTGAAAAGCACCATTTTCAACCTCATCGGCGCCGAGCACTTCGACCCGGCGTTTGTCGACGAGGCCCGCGCGGTGCGGCTGAACAACTCAAGCTGTCAGGTCTATATGGCGTTGCGGCCCGGCGAGATGATCGACGAGAGTTGCGGCGACCTGCTCTTCAGCAGCACCGCGCCGCTGTTTCGGACCGAAGCCTTGCTCAGCCGCGACGTGACCAGCCGCACGTATTCGTTCTATTACCCCAAGACCCGCCCCGGCAGCGGCCGCTGTGTGATTGTCTCCAGCACCAACGCCAACTACGCCGATTGGGCCGGTTTGCCGGAAGAGGAATACCGGGCCAGCAAACAGGACCTGATCGAGACGACTTTGGACGCGGTATCGAAATACGTGCCCGATATCCGCCGGCAACTCGACCATGTCGAGGCTTCCACGCCGCGCACGTTCCAGCGTTATACCCGCCACCTGCAAGGGGCCAGCTTCGGCACCAAGTTCGAAGGCCTGGCCGTCAGCCGCGCGCTGCCGGAGCAAGTGGCCGGCTTGTACCATGCCGGCAGCGTGGGCATCATCATGTCGGGGTGGTTGGGGGCGGTCAATTACGGGGTCATCGTCGCCAACGACGTGGACAATTACCTGCTAGATGCCAAGGGGTCACCCACGATCGCCGCGGCGACGACGCCATGAGCCTGGCTGAGATCCACGCGGCGATCCCGCACCGGCGGCCGTTTTTGCTGGTGGATGAAATCGTCGAGCGCGAAGATCACCGCATCGTTTGCCGCAAGACGTTCACCGGCGACGAAGAATTCTACGCCGGCCATTATCCCGACTTTCCCCTCACGCCCGGCGTGTTGCTATTGGAAGCGGCCATGCAAAGCGGCGCCGTGCTGTTGTCGCGCTTCGCCACGGAAACCGCGGGCGTGCCGGTGGCCACGCGGATCAACGACGTGCGGTTCAAACGCATGGTCCGACCCGGCGAAACCATCCAGATGGAGGTCGAACTGGTCGAGCGGCTGGCCGACGCCTTTTTCATGAAAGCCAAGGTTACCTGCGAAGGCAAGATGGCCGCCCGGTTTGAGTTTGCCTGCACGATGGCACCGATGTCGGGAAATGAGTAGCTTAGCGGGTGGCACGTCCCTGAGCGCAGCGAAGGGCGTGGCGCGACCGACACACGCCCATCACTTCGTTCTGGGCGTGCCACCCCTTGGAACAACCGATCATGAACTTCCTCAACCTCACAGACAAAACCATCCGCGTGCTGGGCGTGGCCAGACGGCGCAACTTGCAGGCGGCTTCGTACTGATCTAGGAGCTTCATCCGTTCAGTGTGCCGCGCAAGAAATGCTCGATCAATTCGCGCGGCGATAATCCGCATCCCATTCACTACGTGGGGATTGACAGGCCGATTGACCACAGTATTCTCGAATGCATTTCATTCAGCGAATCAGAAGTTAGGCGGCAGGAGGTGGAGGCCCGAAATGACGCGGCTCGACCATGTCCAACAAGTCCTGACCGAGTTTGAAGCGAGCTACCCGGCGCTCGCGCCGCTCACCGTCGAAACCGTCTGGCATCGGACCTGGACCGCAGACAAATCGAGGGCGTTCAACCGGCGGTCCGGGTGGAAGAAGGCAACTGGAATCTACTTCTTCATTGATTTCTGCACCGGAGACGACATCTACGCCGAATCGACGAACGAGCAGTTCAGCGTCATTCGCAGGATCGGGAAGGCAGAATACAGTTTCGCTGACCGAATCAACGACTACGGGCATCGGGTTTCCGGCAGGCCGGGAGCGCGCCTCACCTGGTACTGGGCCAATGGCGACTGGCAGGAGTGGTTCCGCTACAGCCAAATAGATATCATTCGGATCGGCCCGGGATTGGCAGCCGCCCTCGAAATCTTCGTGCTCGCCCGAGTTGCCACCCGATGCAACGACAGGGACGTACCAACGGTCCTGCGGGGCAACCCGGTCATTTACGATGCGGAGCCAGGAGTGTGCGGTGCTGCTGGCTGATGGGGTGGCCGCGCCGAACCATCCGCTGCAGCAGACCGGGGCCGCACGTTCGGTTTTCGTGAGACATAGGTCACTCAGCGGCCCCGGCTGCTAAGCTCGGTCGTTCGGGCCAAGCTCAGGGAGTGGCGATGGGCTGGATCTCTGTGCCCGACGGGGATGATAACGGCTGCATGGGATGCCTGGCGCTGCTGGGACTTCTCTTCCTGTTTTTGTTGTGTTCCGGTAGCATCAAGTGCAATGGAAAAGCTGCAAAACCTGGCGGCGAATACCACCAAGTTCAACCGCCAGACGAAGGGAGCGGGAATCGTGCCATTGACCATTGAAGTCGAGCAAGAAGAAGATGGCCGCTGGTTGGCGGAAGTGCCCGACCTGCCTGGGGTGTTAACCTATGGCCCAACACGGCAAGAAGCGATCGAACGGGCGCAAGTCCTTTCCCTGCGCGTCCTCGCTGATCGACTGGATCACGGGGAATCTGTTCCGCAGATGAGCGGCGTCTTCGCGGTGACACCGTGAGTCAGTGGCCATCGACCAAGGCCCGGCGCGTCTTGGCTGCTCTTCTCCGGATCGGGTGGAGTATCAAGCGCCAATCGGGTGGATCGCATCGGGTGTTGGAACGAGCAGGGTGGCCAGATTATGTGTTCGCATTCCACGACGACGACGAGCTCGGCCCGCGCATGCTCTCCCGGATTGCCAAGCATACGGGTTTGACTCCGGGCGACCTCTAGTCAGGCCCTAACAAATTGCTGCAGCAGACGGCGGCCGATGCTGGTTCCTGAAGATACGCTGTCTCTCAGCGCGGACCGCTGCTGAGCTTAGTCGTTCGGGGCGGAGGGTCTTTGACATGGCTGATGATTCAGTTCCGCCTGATGTGCGTGGGAACGAAAACGCGTCAGGCGAGGTCGAGGTGCGGAGCGGTGACCGCGACCCGAGTTTCGACCACGGGCAATCTGGGTCCAGCCCCTATTGCTCTCCGGTGAGACCATCCAGATGGAGGTCGAACTGGTCGAGCGGCTGGCCGACGCCTTTTTCATGAAAGCCAAGGTTACCTGCGAAGGCAAGATGGCCGCCCGGTTTGAGTTCGCCTGCACGATGGTACCGATGTCGGGAAATGAGTAGCTTAGCGGGTGGCACGTCCCTGAGCGCAGCGAAGGGCGTGGCGCGACCGACGCACGCCCATCACTGCGTTCTGGGCCACCCCAGGTACAACCGCACATGGATTTCCTCAACCTCACAGACAAAACCATCCTCGTCCTCGGTGTGGCCAATCGCAAAAGCGTGGCATTTCACGTCGGACGGGTGTTGAGCGAAGCCGGGGCGCGGGTGATCTATAGCGTGCGCACGCCCGCGCGGCGCGACAGCGTGGCGAAACTTTTAGGCGAAGCCGAGGTCCACGTCTGCGACGTCACGGACCAAAAGCAAATTGACCGGCTGCGCGCTGACGTGGGCGACCGCCATCGGCAACTGCACGGCATCGTCCACTCGATCGCGTACGCCGGTTATGAAGACGGGCTGAAACCGTTTCACCAGACGGATCGCGCCGCGTTTCTGCGCTCGGTCGACGTGTCTTGTTTTTCGCTCATCGCTCTGGCCGGGGCGTTCCAGGATTTGCTGGCCCGTGACGGGTCGGTCGTAGCGATTTCGATCTCCACGACACGCATGGCCGGAGAAAACTACGGGTACATGGCGCCGGTCAAGGCCGCGCTCGACTCGGCGGTCGTGTTTCTGGCCAAATCGTTCAGCGCATTCTCCGAGGTGCGCTTCAACGCCGTCGGACCCGGCCTGTTAAAAACCGCCTCCTCGGCCGGCATCCCCGGCTACGTCGAATCGTATCTTTTTGCGGAGCAGGCCACGCTGCGCCGCCGCGCGGTGGAAACCGAAGAGGTGGCCAGCGCGGTCGCCTTCTTGCTCAGCCCTCGCTCCTCAGGCATCAATGCCCAACACATCGCGCTGGACGCCGGCATGGGCGTCAACTACTTCGACCACGACCTGGTCCGTCGCGCGATGCGGCCGGAGCAGTAGTTGGAAGATGGGGTGGCACGCGCAGCGTTTTTTTCGAGTCTATAGCAGCATTACAGGGGATTGCACCGCTGTGAATGGAACGTAGTGGAGCACTGATCCCTTTCGCGGGGGGATATTGATAGAGAATGGACGTTTGCCGATGGAACACCACCTTGCCGGAACCCGGCGGTTGGCGACAATACGGGCCATGAGAATCGTCCTTTGCTACCCTGTCGGGCCGCGTCACGTCGCGCAGATCGGCGCCGCGGCCGGCGATGCCGAGATTGTCGACGCGGGGCAGGAGCGGATTGCCGAGGAAATCCTCGCCGCCGACATCTTTTGCGGCCACGCCAAAGTGCCGATGCCGTGGGCCGACGTCGTCCGCGGCGGCCGGCTGAAATGGATTCAGTCTTCCGCCGCCGGATTGGACCACTGCCTGGAGCCGGAAGTTGTGGAGTCGGACATTGTGATCACTAGTGCTTCAGGCGTGTTGTCCGATCAGGTGGCAGAGCACGCCGTGGCGCTGACCACGGCTTTGTGCCGCAGCCTGCCTACATTTTTCCGGGCGCAGCAGAACAAAGACTTCACGCGAAGCCCCACGCGCGACTTGCACGAGGCCACCGTCGGCATCGTCGGTTTGGGCGGCGTCGGGCGGCGTGTGGCCGAGATTCTCAGCACCTTCCGTGCGCGAATCCTGGCGACGGACACGTTTCCGGCCGACCGGCCCGCGCACGTGGCCGAACTGTGGCCGGCCGACCGCTTGTTGGAAATGGCCGCGCAAGTCGACATCCTGTTGCTGACGGCGCCGCTGACCGACGTGACCCGCAACATGATCGATGCGGTGGTGTTTTCGCGCATGAAACCCGGCGCGCTGCTCATCAACGTCGCGCGCGGCGGGCTGGTGGTCGAAGCCGACTTGCTGGCGGCACTGAACAGCGGTCACTTGGCCGGCGCCGCGGTGGACGTGACGCAGCAAGAGCCGCCGCCTGACGACAGCCCCTTGTGGCAGCACCCGCGACTGATCATCACGCCGCACGTGGCCGGTCAAAGCGCCCGGCGGATGGACCAGATAACGGATTTCTTCTGCGAAAACCTTCGCCGTCGCCGCGCGGGGCGGCCGCTGTTGAATGTAGTGGACAAGCAACTCGGCTATCCCGTGCGCGTCGCGAGGGCCGTTCCAGATTGATCCGTGGTGGATGTGGATTCGCACCTCTGCTGCCCAACTGACGGGCGACGGCAGCAAAAGTGAAACCCATTGCCGCCCGGCGCCGCCGTGGCACGCCGATCGCCACTAACGTCCAGGCCCAGGCCCCTTTGCAATCTTCTGCTATCACGATGTGCGGGGGGCCCACGGTTGCGTCAGCGCGGGTGGGTGCAGCGGAACGATCTGGACTTTTAGGCCGGGCTCAATCTAAACTGACGCCTATGGAAGAGTCGACGGGAGAAGGCAACCACGAGGAACAAACGATGTCGACCACGACGTTTCAAGACCCAACGGCGACGCTCACCCGCGGCGGCCGTCCCAGCGATCGCTGCCCAGAAGAGTTGCTGTCGCGCTACCGCACGATCCTCAACGAGCAGCGGCTGAATTGGACGGAACACCACCGGCTAATCAAATTGCTCGGCTCCGGCGGCCAGGGAGTCGTTTATCTTTCGCAGCGGCGCGGAGCGGACAATTTCACGTTGCCGGTGGCGCTAAAAATATTTTCACCGCACCGCTATCCGGACGAACGCGGCTACGACGAGTCGATGGCCCGGATTGCCGATGTCGCGGCGCGGGTCGCGCAAATTCAACAGGACAATCTGCTCGACGTGCACAACTTCGTCGACCGCAACCGCATTCGGCTGATGGAAATGGAGTGGATCGACGGCTACGACCTGAGCCTGCTGCTTTCGAAAAAGATGTTCGAGCGCACGCACGAGCGCGTGAGCAACCGCCGGTGGGATTATCTCAACAACGTGATCGTCACCGCCGGGCCCAAACAGGCTCGGCTAAAGCCCGGCGTGGCCATCGCCATCTTGCGCGACTGCCTGGCGGCCCTGGCGGCGCTGCACCGCGAGGGGATCGTGCACGGCGACATGAAACCGTCGAACATCATGATCAAACGGTCTGGCCACGCCAAGGTGATCGACATCGGGTCGGCCTTCGACGTGGAGAAAGCTCCGCAGCGAAAATCGTGCACGCCCGCCTACGCCGCGCCGGAGATTCTCGAGGCCGGAGAAAGTTCGCCGCGCAGCGACTTGTGCAGTCTGGGCTACGTGCTCATTGAGATGATGGCCGGCGCGCCGCCGTTTGCCGGTTTGATTAGTTACCAAGATCTGCTGGAAGCCAAACGCGTGTTGGTGCACCGATTGCCCCAGATACTGCCAGATGAAGTGGTCCGCAACGAACTGCTGATGAACCTCTGCCGCAGCATGATTGCCCCGGACCCCATGTTGCGCTTCCCCAGCGCCGAGGACGCCAACATCGGCCGCAACGGCGGCGCCGCCAGCTTCCACCGACAATTGGTCAAGAGCGACCTGGCCAGCGAGTACGACAACGAACTGCGCCTGTGGCTGGAAGATTTGGATTGATGGAACCGACGGGAAACCAATCGATGATCATCAACCGCAGAACGTTTCTCCGCCGGACCACCGCAGCCACCTTCGCACTGACCGGCGCAGGCGCGATCGGCAATGCCGAACAACCTGATTCCGCTGCGGCCAGTCCAGAGGATGACCAAGAACAATCCCCGCGCCCCAACCCCATTGCGGTTTCGACGTATTCCTTCTGGCGATTCAAGGACGACACGAAGCTGCCGATCGCCACCTGCATCGACTTGGCCGGCGAGATGGGATTCGACGGCGTGGAACTGCTGCACATCCAGATGGAAGGCGAGGACAATTCGTACTTGCAAGGGCTGAAGCGCCGCGCGCTGGCCAACGGCCTGGACCTCTGCGGTTTTTCCATCCATCAGGGATTCGTCTCGCCCGATGAGGCAGTACGCCAAAAGAACATCGACCACACCCGGCACTGCATCGATCTGGCCTACCGCTTGGGCATCCCCACCATCCGCGTCAACACCGGCCGCTGGGGGACGATCAAGAGTTTCAATGCCCTGATGGAAAACCGCGGCATCGAGCCGAACCTGCCCGGCTACAGCGACGACGACGGCTTCGGCTGGGTCATCGACAGCCTGGAAAAATGCCTCCCGCGGGCCGAAGAGTGCGGCGTCGTGCTGGGTCTGGAAAACCACTGGGGGCTGGGACGCACGGCCGAGGGGGTGCTGCGAATCGTCCAGGCGATCGACTCTCCCTGGCTGCGGGCCACCATGGACACGGGCAACTTCCTGGAAAACCCTTACCCGCAACTGGAGCAGATGGCCCCGCTGACCGCCTTCGTGCAAGCCAAAACCTACTACGGCGGCGGCACGTGGTACACCCTGGACTTGGACTACCCCCGGATCGCCTCCATCCTCCGCCGCCACCACTACCACGGCTACATCTCCCTGGAGTTCGAAGGCCAGGAAGATTACCAGACGGCCATCCCCAAGAGTCTGGCGATGCTGCGCGCGGCGTTTGGGTGATCATCGTATTGCGCGCTGAAAGACGACGCCGTGCTTTACGGGGCACCGCACGGTGGTTCACTCGAATGCCAACCGGTCGAGTCGCTCAGCCAATCGCTCCAGTCCTGCCGGAACGTGCGTTTCCATCTGACGGAACATTTCAGCGTATTCCGCCACTCGCGGACCACGTGCTCTGATGCGTTTCGTCAATCGCGTTCCGCCGCCTTCGCCTTCCAGTGTCCAGGCAAAGCTCAACTCGCATTGCCAATCTGCGTTCATCACCAACGGACTCTATCGCTGCCCGCCGTTGGATCGCGTCTCCGTGCGCCAGGCTTCGATACGTTCGGTCAGCGCGCGGACCATCGCCGTATTTGCTTGCTGCCGTGCCAACACGCGTGCCTGCTCTGCGGTGGCAATTGCGCTGGTCAAATCGTCTTTGGCGGCATAGGCCACCGACAGCGTGTCGAGCACGAACACATTTGAACGTCGTGTTTCAGCGTTGGCAAGCTCGGCCAATTCGACGGCTTTTGCCGGATCGCGGAGAGCTTCGTTTGATTGCGTCGCATATTGCCAGGCCAGGTTATTCAAGACGCGGTAATCATCGTTATGATGCGACTCCGCCTCGGCGAAAAAGTAACGTGCCTGGTTGATGCCGTCGATTTTCGCGTACTCTTCACCAATCCACACGGCCAACAATCCGTACGCGGGATTGTGTTCCAGCAGTGCCCGATTGGCCTCGACGTATTCGGCCGCCTCGCCCAGTTTTTCCTGCTGGACCAGTTGTGATGCAATCTGGATTGGCGCGATCGTCGTCGGTCGACGGTACCAACGTCCGTCGAAGGGAAGCGCGGCATCCATCAAGTCATTTCCGGCCAGACGCAGCTTTTCCACATCGGAGACGAGCTGATCCACGGAAACAGTGCCACGATAGATGGCCGCCAATTCGCCGTTTTCATCGAACAGGATCGACGTCGGGACCACCAACGGAATTCGTCGGTGGAACGGCCATTGGCAGGCGTTCTGCAACTGCTCCAACGTGTGCCGCGTGCACTCGCCACGGTAAAACGGCAATTCGATTCGATCCAGCGACGCATAGGCCATGGATACGTCGTTTTCCGTCACCTGGTCCAGTTCGTCGATCGACAGCACGTAGACGAACAGATCCAATTGCTGCAGACGTTCCGCGTGCTTCGTCCACTCGTTGAATTCGCCAATGCAACTGCTGCACCAACTTGCCCACAGGTTAATCAGCACCGGTCGTCCCGAACCCAGGAGCAGATTTTTGGCCTCGCCCGACGCCGTAACATACTGTAGGGCCGGCATCGGAAACCGGCCGGAGATCAAGACGCGACTGCCGGAGTCCACTTGACCGGTCGCCAGAGTCTGTGGCACGAGTGGCACGGCCGGTTTGGGCAGTTCATTGGCCACAGCCTCTTGACCCTGGACGATCGTGTAATGCCGGTCGACCTCCAAGGAAGAGAGTCGCTGATCGCCGCCGCCGGGCCAATGAATGATCGCGTGGTCAATCGCAGAGCAGCCCCCGAGTCCGAAGTGAATACGCTTCGACGACTGTCCCAGATAACCCTCGCCCGCGTGAAGCGTTTTCGAGATCGAAGGGCTGCCGTCTGCCAGGTGAACCACGACGCGGGCGCCAATGGCATCGCGATTGCACGCAGTCCCTTGCAACCGGAGTGACAACCAATGGTTGCCGCTCCGCTGGTCGTTGCGCAGCAAGCGAACCATCGGACCAGTCCGGTTCGCGACCCACAGGTCGAGATCACCGTCATGATCCCAGTCGACCACAGCCGGAGCACGCGCGTCGTCTGGGAAGTCGAGCCCGGTGACGGCCGAGACCGTGGCGAATTTGTCGTCGCGCGTATTGAGAAAGGCACAGTTGAGTTCATGCCCGCTCAGACTCCCGCCGTCTCGAATGACCTCGTTGATGCGCGCCAGATGCTTGCGATATCCCGACGTTGGACTTTGCAGCCGATCGAGTCCCTCCCGGTCGTCCGGCATGGGTGACTGCGACAGAACCTGCCGCCAAAACACAGTTCACAAATCGTCGATCTGTTCGCCCGTGATATAGCCGTTGGCGACGAACAGGTCCTCCCAGCCGTCGTTGTCGATATCGATGAACAACGAGCCCCAACTCCAGCGTCCCATCGTTGTGCCCGACTCCAAGCTGACGTCTTCAAAACGTCCGCCGACATTACGCAGCAGCGAATTCCCACGGGCCAGGTGGAACATTCGCGACCGGTGGCTTTCGGTCATGCCTTGCATGAATTGGTCTTGCGTCGTGACGCGATTGCCGGCCGAGGAGAACATGTTGGCCTTATAGAAATCGATCCATCCGTCACGGTTGTAGTCGCCGGCGGCGGCGGACATGCCGAAGGTGCCCTCACTCAGGCCTGCTTCCTCGGTCACCTCCACGAAGGCACCCGCATCATTGCGATACAGGTTGTTGTCGCCAAAATCGTTGACGACGTACAGGTCATCGTCGCCGTCTTGATCGTAGTCTTCCCAGACGACGGCATACGAATATCGGGAGTTGTCCTCGTCGAGGCCGACGTCCGCCGTCACGTCGACAAGCCGCATGTTGCCGTCGTTCCGTAACAGGACGTTGCGCCCGCCATTGCGAGCGTTGTAAATTGGCGAGGGAACGGGCAGCTCGTCCGCGACGCTGCCATCGGGGAAATAACCGCAGGCATAGATATCGAGATCGCCGTCGCGATCGAAGTCGGCCGCGGCCAGCGAATGGGGGTGGAAGACTCCGCCAACTCCGCCCACCAATCGGAAACTCCCCGTGCCGGTGTTGGCGAACAACAGCAATTCCTTAGACAGTGCAAGAATCAAATCTTGATCGCCGTCATTGTCCAGGTCGATCAACAGGGCTGCATGTGTGTGGTCGAGCACGTCGACCCCGGCAGGCTCTGCCGTTTCACGCACCGTACCGTCGGGTTGATGGATCAACAGGCGATTGGGGAGACCTCCCGTTTGACAGACGTAGACGTCATCCATCCCGTCTCCGTTGACGTCCCCGACCGCAATTCCCGACATACCAGTCTGTAGGGTTCCAAAGTGCGCCTCAAGACGCCGCACCCACGATCCGATTCCGATAAGAAGCTGCATTTGAAACAAGTCTTGTTCGCGCGCAAAGGCCGCCACGGTGCAGTCGGCAAATATCGGCGGACCGACGACATCGGCCCGTTCATAGTCGGTAACCGCCAGTCGTTTCAATGTTGGAAGCGCCTCCACGTTGTCCCATCGCCAATCGGCGACCCAAGTCGAGTTTTGTTCGCTGTAACCCGTTGCTGTCTCTCCCGAGACGTGCACCAATTGGACCGTGCGGACCTCGCCGTCTGATAATTGGACACGAATGACTTTGAATTTGGCGTGTAGCCTGGCATTCGGCCGATAGTGGTCGGTCAGTTTCGCCAGTGCCTCGACCATCCCATCGGGCCCGTCGTGCTGACGGTCCGAAAGCATTGCCTTATCCACATCGGGTGGGTCCGTGGCTCTGGCGACACGAAAGGAGTCGTCGTGACGTACGAGAGTTGTCGATGGAACGAGATCTCCGGCGGAAAAGCTCGCCTCGACAAGCGCGCCGGCATGAGCCGTGTCCAGATAAGCTCGATCTTCAATCAGCTTGCCGAGCTCTTTCAGTCGCTGGGCGGCAAGGTGATTGAAGTGCTCGCTCAGCCAACCGTCTTCGCGCGGGTCCAGGCTCATCAGGCCCGCGTCGATCGCCGGCCCTTCCTCCGGCACAGCTACGTTAGCAGCCGAATATCGCGCGGACGAAATGTCGCCGCCGCTGTGCCGATCGCCTTCGCCGATGGGTTCAGACGCCGTGGCGCGCGTGGCGTGCGTGCGGCTCTGTATCGACGTGCGATTCCCCTGCTCGGATTTACCGGAACATCCGACGAACATCAATATGGCGGCAGCCGCCGACACGGCCGACCACCGAATCAGGCCGCCGCCGTGCTGATGGGTACCGGTGGCCGCCGCCATTCTGAGCCCGACCTGAGAAGAGGCTACTTGAGGCAACATCATTTTGTTTAGCACAAGCGGCCAGTCCGCGAATCGCAAAAATGAGATTTTCGTGTCCGCACCGAGTGTTTTGAGGCCGCGACGGCACGATCGTTACGTGAGAACTGCCGCAAAAATTTTGGCGAAAAAGGGTCCGAATTTTTCCGTGATTTTGGCCATTCTTCTCTTGACAATCGAAGCTTGCGCGACTATCTTCGGCCCTATAAGTCAAGTTGGCAAACATATGGCCAAGATGGCTTCTGGAAGGTCATGGAGCTTGACGATCTCACAATTCTAACATAAGCCGCCTGCCCGAAGGTCGCTAATTAAACGCCATTTGGAAACTTCCCTATCGCCGCGGTCGAAAGACCGTATCGCGCTCGGGTGGTTTTCAAAGGGCGTTTTTTTGTTGGAAGAACTTGTCGCAGGGAACGAGCGGAAGAGATGGAGGAACTTTGGGATGGGTTGCGAGGGAGCGGTTCGACGGTCGGCTCGCGGTGAAGCGGTCTGACTTTCGATTTGGCCACTTCAAGACTTATCCCCTTTCTTTTGTAGAACCGGCGGTCCTGAGAAGTTGAAAAATGATGATCTTTAGAATGACTGGTTTTGCGGCGGCATTCTGTGCAATGCTTCTTGGAACATCTGTTTGCGCCGCGCCACTTGCGATCACAAATCACAGCTTCGAGACACCGGATGTCAGCATGGGAGGCAACACCTGGTCGGATATCAATCAGGATTGGGGCGATGATGCGGGGGCCAGTCCGGATGAGTTCACTGAGTTCATCTCAGGGTTTGCCGCGGACAGAGCCCAGCACACGGGCATCCAAAATTCGAGTTCAGTGAGGCAGGATCTTGGCGATACATATGCCGCCACGACAGTCTACACGCTCACCGTCGCCGTTGGCAATCGCGACGGTTTCGTGAGTGCCGGCAACCAGTCGATCCTCCGCTTGGCTGATGCATCGGATGGCTCCATCCTAACCGAATCAGTGGCTGACGCTTCCCTTATCCCCGTGGGCACGTTTGAAGACAGGTCGCTCATATTTACTACAAGCGCGTTGGGCGGCCCAATCGGTAACGCCATCCGCATCGAACTTGCGGTGGGAGACCCGGCTGGCGGACGTGCACACTTCGACAACGTCCGTCTCGATGCCACGGTGATTCCCGAACCTGCGGCAGTCCTTCTCTTTGGCATCGGTCTATTGGGCATCGCCGCGCGCACCGGGCGTTGCCGACACCGACTCCCGTAACAGGCTCGACAAATACAATAAACCCCATCGCCGCCGCGACCGTGGGGTTTTGTGTTGGGTACGCCTGCACCATCAGGCGGAATCGAGATTGGCTCCCGCGGTGTTCCGGCGCCTCAACTAGCGGTCCGATTTTCTCCGGAAGCGTTCGGGTAGCAACGGATTCACTGTTTGGGATCGTCAATCGACTTGCCGGCGGGTGATTCTTCGCATTCCAACTCAATCCTCCTCCCTTCCTCCTCGCTCTGCTGCGCCTTGAGCACGACGGTCAATGCCCGGTAGGCTTCTTCCAGGTCGTGGGTGTTGCGGACCAGGCTGGTGACGGAGCGGAAGAAGTGGCCCAACAGCAGTTCGCCGACCGGGCGCTCGCTTTCCAGCGATTCGATGTGCCGGCCGGCCTTGTCGAACCAGACGAGCGTGGTCGGCAGATCGATGAACGCGATGCCGTCAGTGCAGGCCACCTGCAACGCGGCCGGTGGGCGGAACGACATCGCCTCGGGCCAGGTGGCCGGCATGTAGCGGCCGCAACTGATCTGCGCCATGGCGCTCGCCTGCGCGGCCGTGGGCGCGGCGAATTGCAGATTCATCGCCTGATAATCGTCGTCCGCGTGTTCGTGCGGCGCGTCCGGGCGGTGTCGCATGCCAATCACCGAAGTGGCGGGCCGGCCGATGACGTAAGCGCACCAATCGACCAGCTCCACCAGCTCGTGCATCGCCGCCCGGCGGACCAGGTGCAGGTGCGCGCCGGACGACTCTTCGGCCGGCATGCGGCGGTGGCAGAAAACCAGTCGCGGCGGACCCAGCCGCGTGGCGATCAGTTCCTTCAGCCGCGTCGTGGCCGGGGCGTGCCGCCGCGGAAAGGCCGCCATGAACGACACGCCCGATTGTTCGATCTGCTGCTTGATCCAGCAGGCCTGCTCGGGATCGAAATCCATGCCGGCGGCGCAGTAGATCGCCTTGCCGGCGTCGCAGGCGGCCGCGATCGGCAGCGGCCCGCACCATTGCGGGGCCAGGATCAGCACGGCGTCGACGTCCTCGCGCCGGGCCAGCGCGCGATACCCCTCGACGGCCGTCGCGTTAAACTCCCGCGCCGCCTGTTCGGCCCGCAGGGCGACCTGCTCGCAAACCGCGCGGACCTCGAAGCGGTCGCTCAACGCCCTCAAAGCAGGGCGGTGCCGCACTTCCCAGTCGTTGCCAAGGCCCACCAGGCCCACGCGGATTCTCATAGTCGGCCCAATTATATCCCGCGGCGGCCGGTAGGCTCAATAAGATCGTACGCTTGGGGCGTGATATACTGCCAGTTTGGCCATAAGCCATGTTGGATGGCTGTTTATTCGACCCCCAAGAACCCAGAGAATCACGCGAAGGACATCAGGCGGACCGTGGACTGCTGCCCTGGACAATAACAAAGCGATCCGATCATGTCTGAATACAGCTTTTCCTTAATCCTGTTGGTCGAATCCATGACCCAAGACGAGATCCTCGCCACGGCCGACGCGCTGGCGGAGTCCGGGTGCGGGGATGCGTCGATCCGCGGCCACCGCGACGGCGTGGAAGTAATCTTCCACCGTTCGGCTCAATCGTTGCAGGCCGCGATCTCGTCCGCCGTTTCGGACGTGGAAAGCGCCGGGTATCAGGTCGGCAAAATCGAGTTGGAGCGTGAAGCGATCACCGGAAAAGCATCGTAAAACATCCGCCGTCAACTCAATCGCCGCTGACGCGCCTGTGGCACCAACTGGAGGATCGGTCCGCTGCCGCCAATGCAGGTCTCATATCATATCGGCTCTTCGCGCGTGGCGCCCTGCGAGTTCACCCCTGGGAATTCTTCGATCCAGCCGATCCACCAATGGCCGCGTTGCTGGATGACTCCCGTGTAGTTTGCTGCCATTTAAGACTTCCGGCGCGTTGCCTGTCGACGGTCGGCGAGATTCGCCCACGTCCGTCTGAATAACTGACGGATGAGAAATTCGTGCCGAACCGGCGATACGTTTGCTCTGCCGGTTTGAAAGAGTAGAATCAAATAAACAAATCCGGACAACACCATCGTATCGGGTGTGCCGAACAATCACAACCAGAAAAAATCCGATGCCTTACGCGAAATACTCACCTGGTGAAGTGGAAGCACGGGGCGAGCAAATCTACGAACAGAGAATCCGCCGGAACGTGGAAGCCGGCAACACCGGCAAGTTCGTCGTCATTGACATCGAAACGGGCCAGTACGAAATCGACGATGATGACTTGGCGGCAACCAAGCGGGCGCTGGCCAAACGTCCCGACGCCGTGCTTTACGGCGTTCGGATCGGCTTTCCCTCGGCGTACACGCTTGGTGGCCACGTCGCCGGCGAACGAGAATGATCCGCGGAAAGGTGGAAAAACCGCGAAGCTATCATTGCCATTCAGGCGTTTGGTTCGAGCGCCAGCCGGCGCCATTTGGGTGCGGTGATAGACACCGGATTCAACGGATATCTTACGCTGCCGAAAAAGGAAGTGGCCGAGCTTCAGCTTCCGTTCGCCGGCCAACGACGTGCAACGCTTGCCGACGGCAAGACGATTGTCTTAGACGCCTACTTGGCAACGCTCCAGTGGCACGGCCGGAATAAAGAAGTGCTGATTTCACAAGCGGCCGGGGCACCGTTGGTCGGCATGGCGTTGTTATCCGGCAGCCGACTGACGATAGATGTCCGCGGGGGGGCGCCTTGACGATTGAGGAATTGCCGGCCGAAATGTAAACCTACTCTCGGTTCGGTACGCTCGTGACTTCGTTTTGATTTTTTGATTTGCTGGATATGCAATTTCAAGGCTTGTGGTTTCGCTTCTTGCGTCAACTGGCCGTTTTAGCTGTCATTGTCAGTCGCCGGCGATGAAGCACGATCCAGATACAAAGTGCCACGCCGCCGAACCCTCCGATGCCGTAGGCGGCCGAATGCGCCCATAGATTGGCTAAGAAGGTGACGTGTTTTTCCGGCGGCACTCGGCTGGCGAGCGGTTCGACAAGCCATACCCAGACGTTCGTTGCCGCTACGTATCCGGCCAGCCCGAAGAGAACCGAACCGGTCCCTATGCACGCCACGAGCCACGCGGCAGGGCGCACCAACCGTCGCGCAGTGAGTTTTGGCCAGGAGCCGATGCGGGAGAGCAGCGCGGCCGGCACGCCCAGAATTAGGCCGGCCCACCAGGTGGCGATCACCCCCCAGCCGAAGGCCAAAAGCGTCGGCGACGCAGAGTCGAAGACCGGCGGATGGCCGATCGTGAAATATTCCACGCACACCCGCGCCGTCACGTTGTCATGCGCGATCCCATAAACGACCGCCGCGCCGATGGCGAGCGAAAGGATTTTCAACGATTCAATCATCGATAGACCTCCGTCGAGTGCCAGCCTATTACCCAACGATCCGCAATGCGCGTGGTTCGCTGTCCAAGGGCCCCGGAAACGGCGGCGCCGTCGGCGGTATGATGGCGTCAGATTGCTTCAAGTTGAGCCTGCAATTCGTTGTGCACTATTGAATACCGTCTAATCCCCGCCACGTGCCCGCGCGCCCGCCTCCAGCAGTTCAATAATCTTCTCCGCGTCATACACACACCCCGCCCAAGTGCCGCCGCTGGCGCGTTGCAGGGCGGCCCACAAGCGGGTGTCGGTCGGCAGATCGGGGTCGGGCGCCAGATCGTCGCGCGGGGGGCGGGCCGACAATACGTCGGCGCCTTCGGCCGCGCTGATTTCGCGCTCGGCGTCGCCGATGAAATCGACGTGGCCGATCAGGCGAAGACGGTCGATTTCGATTCGCACCCGGTCGCCGTCGCGCAATTTGCCGATCGGCCCGCCGGCCAGGGCTTCGGGGCCGACGTGGCCGATGCAGGCGCCGGTGCTGACGCCGGAAAATCGCGCGTCGGTGATCACGGCCACTTCACGGCCCCAGGAGAGGTGTTTCAGCGCCGAGGTGACCTGGTATGTCTCTTCCATGCCCGCCCCGGCCGGTCCGCGGCAGATGAGCACGATCACGTCGCCGGGCCGGATGGGTTGGCCGCTTTTGCCCTTGATGGCGGCCACGGCGTCGGTCTCGCGTGTGAACACGCGCGCCGGGCCGGTCTTGCGATAGACGCCGTCTCGATCGACCACCGACGGATCGATGGCGGTGCTCTTGATGACCGAGCCCTCCGGCGCGATGTTGCCGCGCGGAAAGCAGGCGGTGCTGGTAAGCCCACGCTGGGCGGCCCGTTCGGGCGACATGATCACGTCGTCGGGCTCCACGCCGTCACGCTCGCGCAATGCCTGACGCAGTTTCTCCCGGCGCGGCGAGGCGGACCACCAATCGAGCAGTTGGCCCCACGTCCGTCCGGCCACCGTCTGACACTCGAGGTCCAAGAGGTCCAACGGGCGCAAACGGAGCATCATCTCCGGCACGCCGCCGGCCAGGAACATTCGCACCGTGGGATGGCCGACTGGCCCGTTGGGCAACACGTCGACAATCCGCGGCACCTTGCGATTGACGTCCTCCCAGTCATCGACCGTCGGCCGCGGCAGTCCCGCGGCATGTGCGACCGCGGGCAGGTGCAACAGCAGGTTGGTCGATCCGCCACAGGCGGCATGGACGATCATGGCGTTACGGATCGAAGATGCGCTGAAAATATCGCGCACTCCGATGCCCCGTTCGGCCATCATCCAGAGCGCTTTTGCGCTGCGGTGGGCCGTGTCCAACCAGATCGGTTGACCCGACGGTGCCAACGCGGAATGTGGCAGCGCAAGGCCGAGCGCTTCGGCGACCACTTGCGCCGTGCCGGCGGTCCCCAAGAACTGGCAACCTCCGCCGGGAGTGGCGCAGGCGCGGCAGCCCCAGGCGGCCGCGTCTTCCAGGCTGATCTCGCCGTGGACGAACCGCGCGCCGATCGATTGGATCTTGCCGGCGTCTTCGCCTTCAGCCGGCGGCAACGTCACTCCGCCGGGGACCAGCACGCACGGCAGCGGTCCGCAGGCGGCCAAAGCCAGCATCATCGCCGGCAGGCCCTTGTCGCAGGTGCCCACGCCCAGCACGCCCCGCCGGGTGGGCAATGAGCGTATCAGACGCCTGAGCACGATCGCCGCGTCGTTGCGATAGGCCAGGCTGTCGAACATGCCGGTCGTGCCCTGCGTGCGGCCGTCGCAAGGATCCGAACAGGCCGCCGCAAACGGCACCCCACCGGCCGCTTTGATCGTGCGCGCGGCCTGTTGAACCAACAGGCCGACTTCCCAGTGACCCGTGTGATATCCCAGCGCGATCGGCGTCCCGTCTTCGGCTCGAATGCCTCCTTGCGTGGAGAGCAGCAGGTACTGCGGTCCCAACATCTCGGCGGGGTTCCAGCCCATGCCGGCGTTTTGCGACAGCCCGAACAGATCGCCGCTTGGCCACCCACGGAGCATCTCCTCATCCAACGGCAGCGATCCGGTGGGTCCCGCCGCGCGGGTCACCACGTCGTAAATCGCCGGATCGTCATCGCCGAGAATGTCTCGAGCGTCGGCATTTATGTTGCTTGGCAAGTTTCTGGCCCTTGAATTGTGCGCGCAAGATGGTGGCAGGTAGACGGTAGTCGGTAGTCGGGGAAGCGCTAACGCGGTTGGTCGGATGCTTGGTGGTTGTGGCAAGTATAAATCCCGTGCAGCGTTCGGATCGCCAGATTGCCTTGCTTCTTCCGGTTCCTCCGCAGAATTTGTGGGTTGATTTCGGTGCTTAAGATCGTAAGCTGTGTTGTATCAATGGGTTCCGGCAGATACTGAAGGGGGGTTTTTGGCGCACGGAAAGCGTCTACGGGTTCCTCGTCTCTGTGCCGGGGGCTCGATCTGGCGGATGCGATACGAGTTG
>Ga0214472_10002673_pt1 | contig 19053 bp, 20 predicted proteins | sample RVTome_6_FD_207662 | JGI IMG/M metagenome (GOLD analysis project Ga0214472, IMG submission 207662) | Soil microbial communities from uranium-contaminated site in the Upper Colorado River Basin, Wyoming, United States - RVT140D175 | ecosystem: Environmental > Terrestrial > Soil > Contaminated >...
CATCGGCCGCACTCGGTGTGGTTCACGCGTTACCCCGCGGGTCGTGAGAGCACGATCTTCGAGGGCCAGATCAACATGGTCTTCAAGAACTCCACCCCGTACGCGCTGCTCATGAACTCGTACGTTTCGAAGGGGTACCTGTATGTCGACATCTGGTCCACGCCGTACTACCGCGTGACGACATCGGCGTCGCCCAAGACGAACTATGTCAAGCCCACGATCCGAGAAGTCCATGCGACCAACTGCGTGGCCTACCCAAATGGCCAATCGGGCTTCACGATCACCAATACGCGCAACCTCTATCTGGCGGACACCCTGGTGGAGACGAAGAGCTACACGTGGACCTACAAGCCCGACAATGGGGTGAAGTGCACTTAGCGTGAGCCGCTTTTCGGCCCCGGATGCGGTTGTATGATGGCGCCATCGCGGCGCCTAACCCGGAGGAGAACAAGTGACATACGTCATCGCCCTGCCCTGTGTGGATGTCAAGGACAAGGCATGCATCGACGAGTGTCCCGTGGACTGCATCTACGAGGGCGAGCGCATGCTGTACATCCACCCCGACGAGTGTGTGGATTGCGGCGCCTGCGAGCCGGTCTGCCCTGTCGAGGCCATCTACTACGAGGACGACGTGCCCGACAAGTGGGCCGATTACTACGGTGCCAACGTGGAATTCTTTTCGGAGATTGGTTCGCCGGGTGGCGCCGCGAAGATGGGCCTCATCGAACACGACCACGACCTGATCAAGTCGCTTCCGCTGCAGGTCACCGAGTAAGCGGCCCCATGGGTCTGCACCCCGGCGACCTTCCCGACTTTCCGTGGGACTCGCTGGTTGCGCACCGAGTGCGCGCAGCCGAACACCCCGACGGCGTCGTCGACCTGTCGGTGGGCACGCCAGCTGATCCGACTCCGGCGGTGGTGCGCGACGCGCTCGCGGCGGCGGCCGACGCCCCGGGATACCCGACCACGCACGGCACCTTAGAGCTGCGCGAGGCCGTCGTTCAGTGGTTTGACAGGAGGCGCGGCGTCCCGGGGCTCGATCCAGCGGACGTGCTCCCGACCATCGGGTCCAAGGAGTTCGTCGCGCTTGCGCCGTCGCTGCTGGGCGTGGGGAGCGGGGACATCGTCGTCCACCCGCGCGTCGCGTATCCCACCTACGACGTTGGCGCACGACTCGCGGGCGCCACCCCGGTGCCGTTCGACGACGTGGACGACTGGGCGGGGCTGCCGGGCGTGCGTGTCGTGTGGGTCAACTCGCCGAGCAACCCCACGGGCGCCGTCGCGTCGCGCGAGGAGCTCGCGCGGGTGGTCCGGGCCGCGCGCGAGGTGGGCGCCGTGGTGTTTTCGGATGAGTGCTACGCCGAGCTCGTGTGGGACGCGCCCTACGCGGCCTCAGGGGCGCCGTCGATTCTGGATCCCGCGGTGTGCGGTGGCACCACCGAGGGGGTGATTGCGGTGTACTCGTTGTCGAAGCAGTCGAATCTCGCCGGCTACCGTGCGGCGTTCGCCGCGGGTGACTCCGCCGTGATCGCCCGGCTGCTCGAGGTGCGCAAGCACGCCGGTTTCATGGTGCCCGCGCCGGTGCAGGCGGCCATGGTGGCCGCGCTGCATGACGACGCGCACGTCACGGCTCAGCGCGCCACCTACGAGCGCCGTCGAGACGTGCTTCGCGACGCCCTCGTGGGCGCGGGTTTTCGGATCGATGACTCGCGTGCGGGGCTCTATCTCTGGGCCACTCGCGGCGAGGATTGCTGGGAGACGATCTCGTGGCTGGCCGAGTTCGGGATCGTCGCGGCGCCGGGCGCGTTCTACGGGCCGGCGGGCGCCGAACACGTTCGAGTGGCCCTCACGGCGAGCGACGAGAGGGTGGCCGCCGCGGCCTCTCGGCTCGTCAAAGCCAGGTAAACTGGCGGCCAAGCACAGGCACAACGGGGCTCGGGAGGACATATGTCGAAGGTTGTCGACGCACGGCTCACGGTCGATGGAAATACGCGAGAACTCCCGATCGAACGCGCAACCGTCGGCAATGACGGCATGTCCGTCGCGACCCTGATGCGCGACACGGGCCTTGTCACCGTCGACCCGGGATTCATGAACACGGCTTCCTGCGAGAGTTCCATCACGTACATCGATGGCGACAACGGCATCCTCCGTTACCGCGGCTACCCGATCGAGCAGCTCGCGACGAACTCGACCTTCCTCGAGGTGGCGTATCTGCTGATCCACGGTGATCTGCCCACGGAGGACCAGCTCGCCGCACTGAACAACCGCGTGTCGCGTCACATGCACGTCCACGAAGGAATTAAGTCGTTCTTGAACGCCTTCCCGCGGGACGCCCACCCCATGGCGGTCCTGTCCGGCGCCATCAGCGCGCTCAGCACGTTCTATCCCGAGTCGTTGGGTCGCGAAAGTGAGCAGGTCGAGCTGGCCACGGTGCTGCTGCTCGGCAAGGCCGCGACGGTGATCGCGTACCTCCAGCGACGCGCCACGGGTGAGGAGCTCATCGAACCCCGCCGCGGGGGGCACTACGTCGACGAGTTCATGCGGATCGCCTTCTCGAACTCGACGGGCGAGCTCGACATCGACCCCACCGTGCGGCACGCGCTCGACATGCTCCTCATCCTTCACGCGGACCACGAGCAGAACTGCTCGACCTCCACGGTGCGCATCGTCGGATCGTCCCAAGCGAACATCTATGCCTCCGTGTCCGCGGGCATCGGCGCGCTGTCGGGCCCGCTGCACGGCGGTGCCAATGAGGCGGCCCTGCGCATGTTCGACACGATCAAGGCGTCGGGCGACACCGTCGAGCAGTTCGTCGCGAAGGTGAAGGACAAGGCCGAGGGCGCGAGGCTGATGGGCTTCGGCCACCGCGTCTACAAATCGTACGATCCCCGCGGCGCCGTCGTGAAGAAGGTCGCGGACCAGGTGCTGGAGCAGCTCGGCGGCAACAACGAGACCTTCGACATGGCGAAGCGTCTCGAGGAGATCGCCCTCAGCGACGAATACTTTGTCGAGCGCAAGCTCTACCCCAATGTCGACTTCTACACCGGGCTCCTGTATTCGGCGATGGGTTTCCCGACGCCGATGTTCACCCCGCTGTTTGCGCTTGGTCGGATGCCCGGTTGGATCGCACACTACCGCGAGATGATCGACGACCCCCGCACCAAGATCGGCCGCCCGCGCCAGATCTACACGGGTGAGGTTGAGCGCGACTACGTCGCGCTTCACGAGCGCGGCTAGTGCTCCGGTGGCGCGCTTTCTCGCTTACTCCGCCGGATTTGTAACAGAGATCACGACGCCGTTCTCGGCGATGGGCGCGTCGAGCGTCGCGAGGCCGTGGGTCCTGACCCACGATTCGGTGCCCTCGCGCACGGCCGAGATCGACAGCTCGTCTGCGGTGGCGACGGCCCAGTTGGCGAGGGAGACCTGCGCCAGGCCCGGGTCGGCCACCGCACCCTTGACAGGGGTGAACAGGACCTCGCTAGAGCCGTCGACTGTGCCGATCACCGTTGCGTCCCAGGTGCCGTCCGGGTAGTCCTTTTTCACTCGCTTTACCAAGGCGTCGGTGCTGCCGGGGGCCGCGGCGTCCAGGTCGCAGTCGACGGCGCCCGGGCCCGCATCGCCTCGCAGGGCTGTGGCCCACGCGCGGGCCTCCGCCTCGTGATAGGCGTAGGCCTCCGGGAACCCGGATCGCTGCACCGCCTGCGCTGCCTCCGTGACGCGGAGGTCCTGCCAGTCGGCGACCTTCTTCAGGGCAAGGTAGAACTTGCGGGTTGAGTAGTAGGCGTCCTGGACTTGTTCCTTGGTGCCCCATCCCTGTGAGGGCCGCTGCTGGAAGATTCCGAGCGAGTCACGATCGCCATAGGCGAGATTGCGCAGCCCGGACTCCTGAATGGCCGTGGCGAGCGCCACCGTCGCCGCGTCCGTACCGAGGTCGTAGGTGGACGCCCGCACGGCAATCAGGGCTGCGAGGTTTGACCTATCGGTCGTCGTCGTGAAGGCCTCCTGCCCCACGGTCGCGGTGCAGAGGCCCGAATGCACGATGGTCTTGTGCATCGTGACGAAGATCGCGGTTCCTGCCACGGCGCCTGCGGTGGTCGCCACGATGACGACGCCCGCCGTCCACCCGCGCGATCGGGCCATCAGTTCGCGTGTAGCGCGGCGTTCAGCTCCACGCCCGCGCCCTGACGGGAGACCGCCTCGAGCGCTCCGGTAACAGAATTCCTGCGGAACAGGATCCCATCGCGCCCGGCCAGTTCGCGCGCCTTGACCGTGACGGGGTGCCCCTCGTCGTCGGTCTGCCCCACCAGCAGCACCTTCGCGCCGGCGGTGACGTAGAGACCGGCCTCGACGACGCAGTCGTCGCCAAGCGGAATGCCGAGCCCCGAGTTCGCGCCGAGCAGCGAGCGCTGGCCGATCGAGATGACCTCCTTGCCGCCGCCGGAGAGAGTCCCCATGATGGAGGCGCCGCCTCCGACGTCGGAGCCGTCGCCCACGACGACTCCGGCGCTGATGCGGCCCTCAACCATCGAGACACCGAGCGTGCCCGCGTTGTAGTTCACGAAGCCCTCGTGCATGATCGTCGTCCCCTCGGCGAGGTGCGCGCCTAGGCGCACCCGGTCGCCGTCGGCGATGCGCACGCCGCTCGGCACGACGTAGTCGACCATGCGCGGAAACTTGTCGACGCCGAGCACGGCGAGGTGCTGACCAGCGGCGCGGAAGCGACCGCGCACGGACTCGAATCCCGCGACCGCGCACGGCCCGGCCGACGTCCACACCACGGTGGCAAGCTCGCCGAAAATGCCGTCGAGGTTGATCGTGCGGGGTTGCACGAGGCGATGCGAGAGGAGGTGCAGCCGCAGGTACGCATCGGCGGCGCCCTTGGGCGCGGCGTCGAGGTCGATCTCGGTAAGCACGACCTCGACGTTGACGCCCCGGAGGTGATCGCGGCGGCCCTCGAGCGTGCTCGGTGCGCGGCCGTCGGCGGTTGCGGCACCGAGGGCGGGCGCCGGGTACCAGGTGTCGAGGACGATGCCGTCGGCGGCGATGGTGGCGAGGCCGTAGCCGTGTGCGGTTCGGGTCATGGCGTCAATGGTACGTGGCGCGGGGGCCGAGTCCTGAGCGCTCGATAGGCTTGTCGCATGACGGAACTCGACCTGGGCGCGCCAGTCGCCGAACTCGCGCTGGCCCTCGTGGACATCCCGTCGGTGTCGGGGGAGGAGACCGTGATCGCCGACGCCATTGAGCATGCTCTGCGGGGCCTGCCGCATCTTGTCGTGCATCGCCACGGCGATGCGATCGTCGCGCGCACCCGCCTCGAACGGCCGGAGCGCGTCGTGATCGCTGGTCACCTGGACACCGTCCCGATCAAGGGGAACGTGCCCGGCGGCTGGAGCGACGACGGCAGGGAGCTCGTCGGCAGGGGAAGCGTCGACATGAAAGCAGGTCTCGCCGTCCAGCTTTCCCTCGCAGCAAGGCTGGTGGCGCCTACGCGCGACGTGACGTGGGTGTTCTACGACCACGAAGAGGTTGCCGAAACCCTCAACGGTCTGGGACGCCTCGTGCGCGAGCACCGCGAGCTCCTCGACGGCGACTTCGCCGTTCTGTGCGAACCGACATCGGCGGCGATCGAGGGTGGATGCAACGGCACCCTGAGAGCGGATGTGCTGATCCCAGGAGTTGCGGCTCACTCGGCCCGCTCGTGGAAGGGCGTGAACGCCATTCACGGCGCGGCACCCCTGCTCACCGCCCTCTCCGAGCATCGGGCGGAGACCATCACCGTGGACGGCCTCGACTACCGCGAGGGGCTGAGCGCCGTCGGCGTGCGTGGCGGGATCGCCGGCAACGTGGTGCCGGACGAATGCGTCGTGACCCTGAACTACCGGTTCGCGCCGTGCTGGAGCACCGCCGAGGCTCAGGCGCGGCTTGAGAGCGTCGTCGGCGCGTCTGGCCTCGAGCGGTACTCGATCGTGTACACGGATCTCGCGCCGGGGGCGCGTCCGGGTCTCGACGCGCCGTTGGCGCAGTCGTTCGCCTCGGCAGTTGAGAACAGCGGAGCCCCGGCCCCGCGCGCCAAGGTGGGATGGACGGACGTGTCCCGATTCGGTGCGTTGGGGATCCCCGCCGTCAACTTCGGGCCAGGAGACCCGGAATTGGCACACGCCGACGATGAGCGCTGTCCCGTCGTCGATATTGAACGCTGTCACGCCGCCCTCGAGGCGTGGCTCGCCTAGGGAGGCAACCGTGTCCGACTATCGCAAGGGTCCAGTACTGCTGCGCGGGAAGAACGTGCCGCTGCGGTCCACATCAGGAAGGCTCTTGGACGATCAGGGCTCCGCCGACTGGTTGCACAGTGACCAGTGGCGCGTGCTGCGCATCCAGTCGGAGTTCGTGGAGGGCTTCGGTGCCCTCGCCGAGCTCGGGCCAGCGATATCGGTATTTGGCTCGGCCAGAATACGCGAGGGAACGCCCGAATACGTTGCTGGTGAGGCCATCGGTCGCCTGCTCGTCGAGGCCGGCTTCGCGGTGATCACCGGCGGCGGTCCGGGAGTGATGGAGGCAGCGAACAGGGGGGCGAACGAGGCGGGCGGCACGTCCGTGGGCCTCGGCATCGAGCTCCCCCACGAGCAGGGCGTCAACGAGTACGTGAACCTGGGCGTTAACTTCCGGTATTTCTTCGCGCGCAAGACCATGTTCGTCAAGTACGCGCAGGGATTCATCGTGCTGCCAGGGGGCTTCGGAACCTTCGACGAACTGTTCGAGGCGCTGACGCTGGTGCAAACCCAAACCGTGACGCGATTCCCGATCGTGCTCGTGGGGCACGCCTACTGGGACGGGCTCGTCGACTGGTTGCGGAATACCGCGGCCGAACGGGGCACCATCTCCCACGTGGATCTGGCGCTTCTCACCATCACGGACGATCCGGCCGAGGCGGTCGCGATCATGACGCAACATGCGGACGGACAGTTCGACGCGACCTGACCCGCGCCGAGGCGACGCCGGTCCGCCGCTGCGGGGTTGGGGACCCCCGTCCGTGACGCGTAGAATGGTCCTCGACGCCGCGGAGTTCGCGGCCCCGCCAGACCTCAAGGAGACACACACGATGGCTGCCATGAAGCCCCGCACCGGTGACGGCCCGATGGAGGTCGTGAAGGAGGGTCGCAGTTATGTGATGCGCGTGCCCCTGGAAGGTGGCGGTCGACTCGTCGTCGAGATCACGGCCGACGAGGTCAAGCAGCTTGGCGACGCCCTGCTGGGCGCCCTGCCGCCCGCCTAGGCGGTCTTTACAGCCACGAGGAGCCCGTCGCCGGCCGCCAAGAGCACCGGCTCAAGGTCCTCGTCGTCACGTACCAGTTTCAGCGTCGTCCGCACGGCGGTCGTATCGGCGTCTCGCTGTGCGGGGTCGGGGACCCGGCCATGCCACAGGGCGTTGTCGATCGCGATGATTCCGCCCACGCGGACCAGGCGCTTCGCCTGCTCGAGGTATTCGGGGTACTCCTTCTTTCGCGCGTCGATCAGCACGAGGTCGTACGCGCCATCCGCGAGCCGTGGCAGCACGTCCAGCGCGCGACCGGTGATCATGCGCGCCCGCTCGGGCGCGAAACCTGCCGCCGTGAGCGTGGAGCGGGCCGCCTTTTGGTGCTCCGCCTCGACGTCGATGGACGTGAGGGTTCCGCCGGGCACCATGCCGCGCAACAGGTAGGTCCCAGAGACTCCCGCGCCGGTGCCAATTTCCACCACGGAGCGCGCGCCCAGCGCGGTCGCAAAGAGTTGCAGCGCGCGGCCCGCACCCGGCAGGACGGGCACGCAACCCAACTGGTCGGCCGCGTCGCGAGCGGTCAGTAGAACTCGATCTTCAGCGACAAAATCCTCGGCGTATGCCCAGTTCGCAGCGTCGGTGCTCATCGAGGCCTCCTTTTCCTTGCATGGTATCGGTGGAACAGCTGCACGGAGGGGTGCCGCTCCGCGCGTAAACGTGGGAACATGGATACACATCCGTCCGTTCTAGAACCGTGGAGGAGGCAGACCGATGACATCGATTTCGATCGACCCGGCCCCCGCTGCGGTGACGAACCAACTCCCACCCGAACTGACGTGGGAACGGATCGTTGAGGAGCACTCCGGACGCGTGTACCGGCTCGCCTATCACCTGACGGGCAACCAGCACGATGCCGAAGACCTCACCCAGGACGTCTTTGTCCGGGTGTTCAACTCCTTGTCGCAGTACAAGCCGGGCACCTTCGAGGGCTGGCTCCACCGCATCACCACGAACCTCTTCCTGGACCGCATGCGCCGCAAGAAGCGCATCCGGTTCGACTTCATGGCCGACGACGACGCCGCAGTTTCGACGTCCGACAGCTTTGACCGTCACGAGCGTTCGGGTCAGCCGGAGGACGCCTTCGAGATGTCGCACCTTGGTGATGACATCATCCAGGCACTCGCCGAGCTTCCCCCCGAGTACCGCGCAGCCGTCGTGCTGAGCGACATCGAGGGGCTCTCGTACGAGGAAATCGCCGCCACTCTTGGTATCAAGATGGGCACCGTCCGTTCCCGACTGTCTCGCGCCCGTGCGAAGTTGCGCGAGTCCCTCGCGCACCGCGCCCCGGTGCGAGGTGAGGTGTGACTGAACGACACCTCGGCGAACGCATCCATGATCTGCTCGATGGTCGACTGTCGCGCGACGAGTCCCACGACGCCATGGCTCATCTGTCGCTATGCGACGAGTGCACCGCGCGTTGGCAGGAGTTGAGGAAGGCCCGCGAGGCGCTGAATACCTCCCAAGCCGGAATCGACATGCGCTTCGCGCAGCAGTTGCTCAATCGTGAGCGCATGGCGGAGATCGCCAAGGGTGAGTCGAAGCATCGCGCTCGTGCGGCTCGGGGGCGCGACCGCCGGCCGGTGACGATCGTCGCGGCGGTAGTTGTCATTCTTGCTTTCACGGCGGGGGCCGCGTACATCGCGGGCACCCCCGACACCGTTTCCCCAGAGTTTGCCGCCGTCTCCGCCGCAGGCGGAGGCGCCAGCATTGCGGTGATGGGACCCGAGTCCATGGACGAGGGCACCGAAATCGCCACGTGGGTCCATCCGGACTGGCAGGACAGTGGACTCGTCCCCATCGGGGCGAGGGTGGAGCGCCACAACGGCGTCAGCATCCTCGTCGCATCCCTGCTCGTGGGTCTCGAACCGATCGTGATCACCGAGCAGCACGGCCACCTGTCGAGCGTGGTCGCGGATACATTTCCGCGGCTTCAGGTCGGAGGCGTCGATGTGTTCCTGGTCAACACCCAGCCCGTCCAGCTGATCTGGCAGTCGGGCCGAGTCGTCGTCGCCGCCACGTGTGAGTGCGCGGTCGACACGCTCGTTGCGGTCGTGGCCTCCTTCCCCTCCGCCGATGAGCCCGGCGTCATCGACAGAATCGCGACCGGTCTCCGCGTCTTCGCAGGCGCCCTCACCGGTCAATGAGCCGCAGAAAGCAGGCAGACTCTATGAACGACAATCCCTTCGCAGCGCCCCACGATGTGACGAGTGGCCCGACAAGTGACGACCCCGGACGGATCGCCACCGATGACGGTGCGGGCGCGCAGTCCGCGTCGGCCGGGGGCGAAGCGGTCGTCGACACCCCGGCGGCGGACCTGCCGGCGCGCTCCCCGCTCGGCGACCCCACGCCATGGCCCCCCTCCGTGGAACCGCCCGCACCGCCCGCGCCGACCGCGACAGGGCCACTCCGCAAGCGAACCGTCGCGCTCATCGCGGCAGGTGCACTCATCCTCGGCGCGGCTGGCGGTTTCGGAGCCGCCGCGCTCTACGACAACTCGAACAGTTCGAGTTCCAATTCGACGGCGACGCTGCCCGTGTCGGATACGAATGGAAACCCGTCGCGAGCCGAGGACTCCGTGGCGTCCATCGCGGCTGCCGCGTTGCCGTCGGTCGTCTCGATCGAGGCCAAGAGCTCAGCCGGCCGCACTTCTACAGGGTCCGGCTTCGTCATCCGTGAGGACGGCTACATCGTCACCAACAATCACGTCGTCGAGGGCGCGAACGGCAATGTCGCGGTCCTGATGTCGGACGGCACGGTGGTCGACGGAACCATCGTCGGCACGACCACGGACTATGACCTCGCGGTCATCAAGATCGACAAAACCGGTCTGACACCGTTGGTACTCGGCGACTCGGACAAGGTCGTGGTCGGTGACTCCGTCATCGCGGTCGGCTCCCCGCTCGGCCTCGACTCCACGGTCACGTCGGGCATCGTCTCCGCGCTTCACCGCCCCGTCACCACGGGTGACACCCAAGCGACGTCGTCGTTCATCGACGCCATTCAGACGGACGCGGCGATCAACCCCGGCAATTCCGGTGGGCCGCTTATCAATGCCAGTGGCGAGGTCATCGGAATCAACTCGGCGATAGCCGCGCTTCCAGGCGCGACGCAGTCGACCGGGGCGGGCTCCGTAGGCCTTGGCTTCGCCATCCCCTCAAACCAGGTGCGTCGCACCGCGGACGAGCTGATCGCCACTGGGACTGCCACCTACCCGGTCATCGGCGTCGTCCTTGACGGCACGAACCAGGGCGCGGGCGTTCTTGTCGCAGACAGCGTGAACGGCCAGTCCGGCGTCGTCGCTGGAAGCCCAGCGGACAAGGCTGGCATCAAGTCCGGCGACGTCATCACGAAGATCGACGGCCGTCCGGTCAGCCGCGACGAGGACCTCGTCGTGGCCATCCGAGCCAAGGCTCCCGGCGACACCGTGACGTTCACGATTCTGCGCGACGGCAACGAGCAGACGATCACCGTCACGCTCGCTGCCAACACGGACGTGGACTTCGGCAACGTGGGCGACCAGTAGCCTCTCAATCATGTTCGGCATCAACGGAGGTGAGTTCCTCCTGCTCCTGCTGGTCGCGACCATCGTGATCGGCCCCGAACGGTTGCCCGAGTACTCGCGCCAGTTGCGCGAGTGGGTGATCAAGGGACGCGAAATCGTGAGGCAGGGCAAGGAAACGATCCGTGCCGAGGTTGGGCAAGACGTCGACTGGTCTCAGTTGGACCCGCGACAGTACGATCCGCGCCGCATCGTGCGCGACGCTCTCAACGAGCCCGCCCCGGCGCCGGCGCCCGCACCAACTGCGGCCCCGGCGCCGGAGCGAGCGCCCTTCGACACCGACGCCACCTAGCGCCGTTCCGAAGCGCTGCGCGACCTGGAACAATGGGGCGCATGACTCAGCGCGTGTTCTCGGCCATGCAGCCGACCTCGGACTCCCTTCAGCTCGGCAACTATCTTGGCGCGCTGAAGCAGTGGGTGGCGCTTCAGGACGGCCGTGACGCGATCTACGCGGTCGTCGACCTTCACGCCCTCACCCTGTCGCCCGAGCGTGACGTGCTCACTAGCCGCACCCGCGCCACGGCCGCGCAATTCCTCGCCGCTGGTGTCGACCCCGAGCATTCGCTGCTCTTCGTCCAATCACACGTGCCGCAGCACGCGGAGCTCGCGTGGGTATTGTCGACCTTCACCGGCTTTGGCGAGGCCGGGCGGATGACCCAGTTCAAGGACAAGTCCGCGAAGGTAGGGGAGTCCGGCACCAACGTCGGGCTCTTCACGTATCCCGTGCTGATGGCGGCCGACATCCTGCTCTACGACACGAACCTGGTGCCCGTGGGTGAGGACCAGCGTCAGCACCTCGAGCTGTCACGCGACCTTGCGCAGAGGCTCAACACCCGGCTCGGCGAGGGCACGGTCGTGGTGCCCGAGCCGTACATCGTGAAGTCGGTCGCGAAGATCTACGACCTGCAGGAGCCGACGGCAAAGATGTCCAAGTCGTCGTCCAGCCCCACCGGGCTCATCGAGATTCTCGACGATCCGAAGGCGATCATCAAGCGCATCAAGTCGGCGGTCACCGACACCGACACCGTGATCCGCTTCGACCGCGAGGCCAAGCCAGGCGTGTCGAACCTCCTCACGATCTACTCGGCGTTCACGGGACGCTCCGTCGACGACATCGTGGCCGAGTACGAGGGCAAGATGTACGGCCACCTCAAGACCGAGCTCGCCGACGTGGTGGTCGCCGCACTGGCGCCCGTGCGGGAGCGCGCGCTCGACTGGATTGAGTCGCCGGAGAGGCTCGACGCGGTGCTCGCCGACGGTGCCGCGAAGGCGTCCGTCATCGCCCAGGCGACCCTGGAGCGTGTCTACGACCGCGTCGGGCTGCTGCCTGCGGTCCACCGGAGCCGATGACGGATCGGCGGAGATCCTGGGCCCGCGTGGTGGGTGGTGCTCGCCGCGCCGTCTCGCGAGGCAAAGGGCTCAAGCTCCGGTTCGATCACACCCACGCCGGGCGCGCGCTCAAGCGTTTCAGCGTGCAGAACGGCAACGTTCTCGCCGGCGGTGTCGCTTACTACTCCGTCGCGTCGATCGCGGCCGGATTCGTGCTGGCGGTCACGGTCGCGAGCGCGGTGGTCGGCGGCAGCCCGCGGTATCGACAGGCGTTCTTCGCCTTCATCGCCAACTCGCTGCCGGGCGTCATCACGACCGACTCCCAGAAGGGGCTCGTGGACCCGAGTGCGCTGAGCCCCACCCCCGTCACGGGTGTCGTCGGAGCCATCGCATTGGTCGTGCTCGCGAACACCGCGACGCGATTCTTCAGCGGCCTCCGGGCGGCCGAGCTCACGATGCTGGGCCGAGGCGCGGGTTCGCCCCTCAAGGGGAAATTGCGTGACTTCGCGGCGCTCATTGGTTTGGTCGTGATCGTGCTCATCGGGGCCGGTCTGCAGATCGCGGCGTCGCGCGCGGCGCGCGTCATCGCTGGTGCGCTGGGCGAAGGCGGTGTGCCGGAGTGGGCGGTGCGGTCGTCGGCGCTCCTCGCAGGATTCGTCACCGACGCCCTGTTCGTGGCCCTGGTTCTGCTCGTGCTGGGCCGCTCGCGGGTGAGCGCGCGGGTCTTGTTGCCCACGATCGCGGGCACGGCGTTGGTCATTGGTGTGCTGCGCGCCCTGAGTTCGCTGCTGGTGGGCGGCGCGGCGTCGAACGCGGTGCTGGCGCCGTTCGCGGCGATCATCACGATTCTTGTTTTCGTCGACTTCGTCTCGCGGGTGTTGCTGCTGTCCGGTGCGTGGATAGGTGCCGTGTCGAACCCCGACGAGGACACGTCGGCGCTCGTGGCGTTGCCGTCACCGGCGCGTCGAGCACGAGGAACGGTGACCACCAAGCGCGCGGTGGGGAAGACCCGCGGGGGCTAGATCTCGCCGGACCGCTCCACACGTCGCGCCCGCTGACAGTTTGAACCACGGCCGCCGACGACACGCCGAGCGGTGGGGCTCGGAACCCACGGATCCCCGCGCGTCGGGCGTGCAGAAGGTTCAAACTGTCGGCGTGGTGGCTGATCGTTAGATCACGCCGCTCGTCAGCGCCTTCTTGACCTCGGAGATCGCCTTGGTGACCTCGATGCCGCGCGGGCAAGCCTCGGTGCAGTTGAACGTCGTGCGGCACTTCCACACGCCGGCCTTGTCGTTGAGGATCTCGAGTCGGTCCCACTGGCCCTCGTCGCGGGAGTCGAAGATGAACCGGTGCGCGCCCACGATGGCCTGCGGCCCAAAGTACTGACCGTCGGTCCAGAAGACGGGGCACGAGGTGGTGCATGCAGCGCACATGATGCATTTGGTGGTGTCGTCGAACCGGGCACGCTCCTCGGGGGACTGCAGGCGCTCACGCTCCGGCGCCGCGCCGGTGGTCATGAGGAACGGCATGATCTCCCGGTAGCTCGCGAAGAACGGCTCCATGTCGACGATCAGGTCCTTCTCCAGCGGCAGGCCCGCGATGGGCTCCACGGTGATCGGCCGCGCGGGGTTCAGGTCCTTGATGAGCGTCTTGCACGCGAGGCGGTTCTTGGCGTTGATGCGCATGGCGTCGGACCCGCACACGCCGTGCGCGCACGAGCGGCGGAATGCCAGCGAGCCGTCCTGCTCCCACTTGACCTTGTGCAGGGCGTCGAGCACCCGGTCGGTGGCGTGCACCTGGACGTGGAACTCCTCCCAGTACTCCTCGCCCGCCTTGTGCTTGTCCGTGCCTTCGGGGTTCATGCGACGGATCTTGAGCACGATGTCGAAGCTCGCGACGTCGCCCAGCCCCATCGAGCCCACGGCCTGGTCGGTGGCGGTCATGTCAGTACTTCCGTTCCATCGGCTGGTACCTCGTAATCGTGACGGGCTTGGTGTCCAGGCGGATCCCCTTGACGGTGGCATACGCCATCGTGTGGCGCATGAAGTTTTCGTCGTCACGCGTGGGGAAGTCCTCACGGTAGTGACCCCCGCGGCTCTCCTTGCGCGCCGCGGCCCCGGCCACGACCACCTGGGCCAAGTCGAGCAGGAAGCCGAGTTCGACGGCCTCGAGAAGGTCCGTGTTGAACCGCTGGCCGCGGTCGTGGATCGCGATGTTCTTGTAGCGCTCCTTGAGGCCGGTGATCACGTCGGCCGCCTCGGCGAGCGACTCGGCCGTGCGGAACACCTGGACATTGCGGTCCATGGTCTCTTGGAGAGCCCGGCGCACGTCGGCCACGCGCTCGGTCCCGTCTCCGCCGACGGTGTCGCGCAGGGTCGCCACGGCATCGGTGATCGGTTGGGCGGCGTCGGCCGGCATCGCGGGTGCGGTGGCGGCCACGGCGTACTCGGCCGCGGCGATTCCCGCGCGACGACCGAACACGTTGATGTCGAGCAGCGAGTTGGTGCCCAGCCTGTTGGCGCCGTGGACGGAAACGCACGCGCATTCTCCTGCCGCGTAGAGCCCCTTGATGACGTCGGTGTTGTTGCGTAGCACCTCGCCGCGGACCGTCGTGGGGATCCCGCCCATCGCGTAATGCGCGGTCGGGAAGACGGGAATCGGTTCCGTGTACGGCTCGACGCCGAGGTAGGTGCGCGCGAATTCGGTGATGTCCGGGAGCTTCTCGTCGATGTGCGCGGGCTCCAGATGCGTCAGGTCGAGGAGCACGTAGTCCTTGTGTGGCCCGCACCCTCGACCATCGCGCACCTCGTTTGCCATGGCGCGCGAGACCATGTCACGCGGCGCCAGGTCCTTGATGGTGGGCGCGTAGCGCTCCATGAAGCGCTCGCCTGTGGAGTTGCGGAGAATCCCGCCCTCGCCGCGAGCGGCCTCCGACAGCAGGATGCCCAGGCCCGCGAGGCCTGTGGGATGGAACTGGAAGAACTCCATGTCCTCGAGCGGGATGCCGCGACGCAGCGCGAGCGCCATGCCGTCGCCGGTGAGGGTGTGCGCGTTGGAGGTGGTCTTGAAGACTTTGCCGGCGCCGCCGGTGGCGAAGATCACCGACTTCGCTCGGAAGGTGTGGATCTGGCCGGTCGACAGCTCGTAGGCGACGACCCCCGCGACGGACACGTCCTTGCCCTTCTTCGCCTTCTGGGGGTCCGCGTCGAGGATCAGGTCGAGCACGTAGTACTCGTTGAAGAACTGGACGTCCTGCTTGATGCACTGCTGATACAGCGTCTGCAGGATCATGTGCCCGGTGCGGTCGGCGGCGTAGCAGGCCCGACGCACGGCGGCCTCGCCGTGGCCGCGCGTGTGGCCGCCGAAGCGCCGCTGGTCGATCTTGCCTGCGGTGGTCCGGTTAAACGGCAGGCCCATTCGCTCGAGGTCGAGCACGGCGTCGATGGCCTCGGTGCACAGGATCTCCGCCGCGTCCTGGTCGACGAGGTAGTCGCCGCCCTTGATCGTGTCGAACGTGTGCCATTCGGCGTTGTCGTCCTCGACGTTGGCGAGAGCGGCGGCCATGCCGCCCTGGGCCGCGCCGGTGTGGGAGCGCGTCGGATAGAGCTTGGTAAGGACGGCGGTCGAGGCCCGCTGCGAGCTCTCGAGGGCGGCGCGCATTCCGGCGCCGCCCGCGCCAACGATGACGACGTCGAATTCGTGTGCGGTCATGTGTGTCCTTACGCGGTGGGGCAGAAACTCGGCAGCAGCGACGGGTCGGCGCCTGCCGGGCAGGGGTCAAAGGTAAAGATGACGAGCGCGCCGAGCGTGACGATGACGCCGACCGCGAGCGCGAGCGCACCCAGCAAGAATGTCCGCCATCTGCGGTTGCGCGCGTAGTCGTTGACGAGCAGGCGCATCCCGTTGCCGCCGTGCAACATCGCAAGCACCAGCATGATGAGGTCCCAGACCTGCCACAGCGGCGAGGCCGCCCACTTTCCGGCGACGAACCCAAAGTCGATCTGTTTGACGCCGCCACCCGTCAGCAGGTTGATGAAGAGGTGGGTGAAGATCAGGAGTAGCAGGAGCGGCCCGGAGAAGCGCATGAAGATCCAGGACCACTTCTCGGCGTTGGAGCGCGTGCGTCCGGAGTGCGGACGCGGCGGCGTCACGGTGGGGGCGGTCATGCTCCACCCCCGAACACGGCGGCGAGGTGCCTCGGCAGAAAGCCGGCCATCGCGAGAACGAACAGGCCCCACACGATCCACACCAGCAGGCGCTGATGGCGGAGCGCCCACGACCAGGTGTCGACGAGGATGATCCGGATGCCGTTGAAGGCGTGCAGGACGATCGCGGCGACGAGGCCGGCCTCCACCAGTCCGTAGAGCGGCGTCTTGTAGCTGCCGATCACCTGGTTGTAGGCCTCTGGCGACACGCGCACGAGCGACGTGTCGAGGACGTGAATGAGCAGGAAAAAGAAGATTGCCACTCCGGTGGCGCGATGCACCACCCACATCCACATGCCTTCGCGGCCGCGGTACAGAGTACGGGCGGGGGACACGGTTTCTCCTTTGAGGTACGACCGGGCTTTGCATCCATCCTAATGTGGAGTCTGTGACCGAAATTCCCATCCCCGGATTCGTTGCTGTGGTGCCCGCAGGAGGCGTGGGTTCGCGGCTGTGGCCGCTGTCGCGCCCCGAGCGGCCCAAGTTTCTTCTCGACCTGATTGGCGCGGGGTCCACGATGCTCCAGGACACCGTGCAGCGCCTGCGCCCGGTGGCCGAGGAGACTCTCATCGTGACAGGCGAGCGCCACGTAGCCGCCGTGCAGGCTCAGCTCCCGACGCTGCCCGCGGACTCGATTCTCGCCGAGCCGACGCCTCGCGACTCAATGGCGGCAATCGCCCTCGCCGCCGCCGTGATCGAGCACCGGCTCGGGCCACGCGTCATGGGCTCCTTCGCCGCCGATCACGTCATCGCCGTGCCACGGGCCCTGCGCGACGCCGTGCGCCTCGCGGCGGCTGCCGCCGCGGACGGCATGATCGCCACAATCGGCATCGACCCCACCGGCCCGTCGACCGCCTTCGGCTACATCGAGTTCGGCGAGCGCTACGGGCAGGGGGTGCGGCGGGTCCGCGCTTTCACCGAGAAGCCCGACGCCGAGAGCGCGCGGGTGATGGTCGACCGCGGTGGTTACGCCTGGAACGCGGGCATGTATGTCGCGCGCACCGACGTCTTGCTCGACCACCTCGAGCGCCTCCAGCCCACGCTGCACGCCGGCGTTCGACGCATCGCCGAGTCCTGGGACGGTCCCAATCGCGCGACGGTCATGGCCGAGGCTTGGCCGCTGCTCACGAAGATCTCGATCGACCACGCGATCGCGGAGCCGGTGGCGGCTGAGGGCGGCGTGGTGGTGGTGCCCGCGTCGTTCGGATGGCACGACGTGGGTGACTTCGCCTCTCTGGCGGAGATCACGCCGGCCGACGCCGACGGGATTACTCGTATCGGCGTGCACGGCTCGGTGGTCGCCGTCGACGCGGCACGGCCCGTCGTCGTCGGCGCGCGCAAGGCGGTCGCGATCGTCGGTCTGGACGATGTCGTGGTGGTCGAAACGGCCGACGCCCTGCTCGTCATGCACCGCTCGGCCGCTCAACGTGTCAAGGACGTTGTTCCCCCCTTGTCGTGATTGCGGCGTGGCAGGCTGGTTTGTGTCCGTTTCGCAATCGAGCGGTTCCAAGGACGTAACAATCCGCCAGTACGCTTGGCGATACGCAATGCCTGGCGTTTCAGGCACGATTCAAGTGAGGATCTACCCATGAAAAACACGATTCGCTTCGTCGCGCTCGCCGCGGTGTCTGCGCTCGCGCTCGCAGCGTGTTCCAGTGCCCCGGAAGCCACGCCCACCCCGAGCGGCACGACGAGCACCAGCACCACGCCGGCCGCGATGGTCGACTACAAGCCCTGCATGGTGTCTGACGCCGGAGGCTTCGACGACAAGTCGTTCAACCAGGCTGGTTTCGAGGGCTTGACGGCGGTGTCGACCGACCTCGGAATGACTCCGTCCACCGCAGAGTCGAAGGACGGCAACGAGTACGGGCCGAACATCGACGCCATGGTTGCCGACAACTGCGACCTGATCTTCACCGTGGGCTTCCTGCTCGGTGACGCGACCAAGGCGGCTGCTGAGGCCAACACTGGCACGAACTTCGCGATCATCGACTTCGCCTACGACACCGCGATCGACAACATCAAGCCCATCCTCTTCAACACGAATGAGGCCGCCTTCCTCGCGGGTTACGCCGCGGCGGGCACAACCCAGACGGGCACGGTCGCGACCTTCGGTGGTGCGAACATCCCGCCGGTCACCGTCTTCATGGACGGCTTCCTGCGTGGCGTGAACTACTACAACGACCAGAACGGCACGTCCGTTAAGGTTCTCGGCTGGGATGGCTCGGATGGCTCCTTCACCGGTGACTTCGATGACCAGACCAAGGGCCAGAACCTCGCCAAGGGCTTCATCGACCAGGGCGCGGACATCATCCTCCCCGTCGCTGGCCCTGTGGGCCTGGGTGCAGCCGCTGCAGCCAAGACGGCCGGCAACACCTGGATCATCGGTGTTGACTCCGACTGGACCAAGACCACGGACTACGCCGACATCATCCTGACGTCGATCATGAAGAACATGGGACCTGCCGTGTACGACGTGGTTGACACGTCCGCGGTGGGCTCCGGGTTCGACAACACGCCCTACATCGGCACCCTCGAGAACGGCGGCGTGGGCATTGCCGCGTTCACCGGTCCCGTTCCGGCCGAAGTCGCCTCCGCCCTTGACGGCATCAAGGCCGGCATCATCGACGGCTCGATCCCGA
>Ga0214472_10002675_pt1 | contig 19048 bp, 18 predicted proteins | sample RVTome_6_FD_207662 | JGI IMG/M metagenome (GOLD analysis project Ga0214472, IMG submission 207662) | Soil microbial communities from uranium-contaminated site in the Upper Colorado River Basin, Wyoming, United States - RVT140D175 | ecosystem: Environmental > Terrestrial > Soil > Contaminated >...
CGACGCTCGGCCCAGCGGAACGATCCGAACTGGAGTCCACGCTCCCGGCCTGGACGGTGGACGGTGAGGTGCTGCGGCGGACATTCGAGTTCGCGAACTTCGTCGGCGCCATGGGGTTCGTGACGCAGGTGGCGATCCTCGCCGAGAAGGCCAACCATCACCCCGCCATCGACATCCGATGGAACAAGGTCGCGCTGGCGCTCACCACCCACGACGAGGGCGGGCTCACCGAAAGGGACGCGAAGCTGGCGGAGAAGATCGACTCGATCTCCTGAACGGTCAACCGAGGATCTCGATGCACGCCTCGACCCACTCCGTGTTGCGGGGATCACCGCGATAGACGTGTTCGAGGTTGCGCAGCATCCGCTGCATGATGCCGGTCGTGTCGACCGGACTCAGCCAACTCCGATCGAGCCGGGGAGAGCCACCCAGCGCCGCCGCCACGAGACCAGCCGCCTCGTCGAAACCGATCGCTTCGCCGTAGTGGAACGGATCGACCATCTGACCGCCGGCGTAGACCACGAAATGCCCGGGCAGACCTACGCCGACCATCTCGATGCCGGCCCGCCGCCCCACTTCGATCCACAGCACGGACAGCGTGATCGGAATGCCGCGTCGCGTGTCGAGTACTCGGTGCAGGAACGAATTCGACGGGTCGTGGTAGTCGTCCACGTTGCCGCCGATGCCGTCCTCGATGGCGATGACCCGCCGCAGGGCGAGATGTGTGTCACCTTCGACACGGGCGGCCATCGCATCCAGCCGGGACAGAGCGGCGGACGAATCCAGGTTCGGATCGACGAATCTGCCGAGCTCCAGACTGGCCTCCGCCAGACGCCCGTCGTACGCCAATTCGGCGAGCCGCTCAGCACGATCGGTGAGGGTGGATGCCACGTTCCCGACCCTACCCGGCGCCGGGCCGCCGGTGTGAGAGTGGGCGTCAGCTCTTCTCGAAGCCGAGCCGGTCGAGCAGCGCGGGCGTGCTCTGCCACTCGGGTTCGACCCTGACTCGCAGATCGAGATGGACCTTCGTACCGAAGATCCCCTCGAGTTCGAGGCGCGCCTCCGTCCCGGCGTCACGCAGCAGCGTCCCGCCCTTCCCGATCACGATCCCCCGCTGCGACCGGCGCTCGACGACGACCCGGGCGGAGATCCACAGGAGCCCGTCGTCCCTCGTCTCCATCTCTTCGGTCAGCACCACCAGCGAGTGGGGCAACTCCTCCCGGAGGCGCTCGAGGAACTTCTCGCGAACGATCTCCGCCACGAGGACGTGTTCCGGCTGGTCGGACACCTCGCCCTGCGGAAAGTAGAGCGGACCGTCGGGAAGTCGCGCCACGATCTCGTCGACCAGAGGTTCGAGATTGGACGCTTCCAGCGCACTGAGCGGCACATAGGCGCCGAAATCCCAGGCGGCTGCCTCGGTGAGCTGGGAAACGACGGCTGCTCGATCGGTGGCGTCCGTCTTGTTGACGACCACCACCACCTCGGTACCGGATTCGGCCAGGCGGCCGGCGATCCTTCGGTCGCCGGGACCGATGGGCTGGGTGGCGTCCACGACGAAGACCACCAAATCGGCCTCGGAGAGACTCCCGTAGACGAGAGCGTTCAAACGGTTGCCGAGTTCGGTTCGGGGGCGGTGGAGGCCTGGGGTGTCCACGAACACCACCTGGGCGGTGGGCTCGCCGTCCTCGTGGCGGGTGAGGACCCCGCGGATCGTGTTTCGAGTCGTCTGCGGGCGTGACGAGGTGATCGCCACCTTCTCACCCACCAGGGCGTTGACGAGGGTCGACTTGCCGACGTTGGGGCGACCGACGACCGGTACGAATCCGGACTTCACCGGCTGTCTGCCAGCGGCTCGGCCACCGGGAGCCGCTCGACCACGACCTCCTGCACCCGCCGGCCCTGGACCCGACGCACCGTGAGTGCGACACCTTCGGCCTCGAACCGCTCACGTTCTCGCGGCACCCGACCGGCCAGCCCCAGCACGAGCCCCGCCACCGTGTCCCACTCCTCGTCGGGCAGTTCGATGTCGATCATCTCCGAGAGTTCGTGGACGGACAGGCGCCCGTCGACCTTCCACGTGCCCTCCTCGAGCTTCTCGAACAGGAGCTCGTCCTCGTCGAATTCGTCGACGATCTCGCCGACCAGCTCCTCCAACAGATCCTCGATGGTCACGAGCCCGGCCGTGCCTCCGAACTCGTCCACCACGACCGCCATGTGTGACTTCGAGGCCTGCATGTCGCGCAGCAGATCGGGGACGCGTTTGGTCTCGGGGATGTGGTCGATGGGCCGCATGACCTCGGCGACCACGCCCGGCCGATCACCGTTGGCGAGCCTCGGCAGGAGATCCTTGGCGATCACGAGACCCACCACATCGTCGATGCCATCGCCGACCACCGGGATTCGGGAAAAGCCGTGCCGGTCGATGAGGTCGAGCAGCGTGCCGATCCCGGCGTCCGCGGTCACGGTCACCATGTCGGTCCGGGGCACCATCACCTCCCGGACGATCGTCTCGGCGAACTCGAGCACGGACTCGATGAGCCCCACCTCCTCCTCGTCCTGTTCATCCTGATCCTCGTCGTCCTCGTCGGTCTCCTCCCAGATGATCTCGGCCGCCCGCGAGCCAAGGCCGACGGCGGCGCGCAGAAAGATGGAGAGGGCGTAGGCGAGCCTTCGCGGCCGGGCACGACCGACCATGCGCGGGAGCAGGTCCGTCACGAGGATCAACAGGAAGGCCAGGACGACGAGCGAGGCGAGTTCGGTCGCGCCGTCGGTCGCGCTGCTGATCGACCAGGTGGCCGGTACTGCAGACAGGATGAGCAGGATCGAATGGACGATGTTGATGGAGGGCACGATCAACTCGGAGTCGTCGAGGAGACGAGCAACCCGCTGTGCGCCGGAACTGCCTTCCGCCGCATCGTGCAGTGCGTCGGCTCGCGGCGTCCGGACGAGCGACGAGCCTCCGGCACGGAGGAGGCCGGCCATGAGAGCGGCGAGGGCCGCGGCCAGCAAGATGGTGATCGTCATCGGCGATCCACTCCGACCAGGGCGAGGATCTCGCGTTCCCGCCGTTCCATCGCCTCGGCGTCGGCGTCGTTCTCGTGGCCCCATCCCATCAGATGAAGGACCCCGTGCACCACCATGAGCGACAGTTCTTCCGCTTCGCTCACACCGTGCTCGTCTGCCTGGCGGCTGATGAAATCGGGGGCGATGACGACATCGCCGAGGAGGATCGGCGGGCCCTCGACGGACGGTGCCACCCCCGGTGTCAGGTCCTCGATCGGAAAGCTGAGGACGTCGGTCGGTTCGGCGATGCCCAGATGCTCCGATTTGAGCGATGCGATGACCTCGTCGCTGACAGCAGTGATCGAAACCTCGGTCTGATCGGGGTATCGCTCATGGCTGAGCACATGCCGGGTGAGTGCGACGAGCGCGTCGGAGTCGATCGTCCGGGTCTGTTCGTCGGAGAAGATCACGTTCACCGACGAACCTCGGTACTTCGAGGGTCGTCCATCTCAGGTGCCGGGAAAGTTCGGGTACGGGATACGACGATGGTAGTGGCCCGCCAGCGCCTCGATGAAGGCGCGCTTGACCTTGGTGAGTTCGCCCATGGTCAGATCGCTCTCGTCGAGCTGGCCATCGGCGATCTTCTCGTCGATGACACGGGTGACCACCTTGTCGATCGCCTCGGTCGATGGCTCGTCGCGCTCGAACACCGCCCGGCACGCTCCCTCCACCGCGTCCGCCACCATCAGGATCGCCATCTCCCGACTCCGCGGCTTGTGTCCGGCGTGACGGAAGTCGTCGAGATCGACGTTGCCGTCGCCGCGTTCGGTGAGGGCCTTGTCGTAGAAGAAGCGCATGATGCCGTCGCCGTGGTGGGTGAGAATCCCCTCGGCGACCTCGGACGGGATCTTGTACCGCTTGGCCAGGGCCATGCCGTCGGTCACGTGGGCGCGGATGATCCTGGCCGACTCCTCCGGCTCGAGCTCGTCGTGTGGATTGGAGATGCCGAACTGGTTCTCGATGAAGTAGAGGGGGTTCTCGGTCTTGCCGAGGTCGTGGTAGTAGGCCGCGGCTCGAGCCAGGAGGTTGTTGGCGTCGATGGCCCGTGCCGCGGTGTCGGCCAGCGTTCCCACCATGAGGGAGTGGTTGAAGCTGCCGAATGCCTTCTCCTGGAGGAGCTGGAGGCCCTCGTGGTTCCTGTCGATGACCTCCAGGAGACGCAGAGTCGTGGTGACGTCGAATATGGACTCGAAGAACGGCATCGCCGCCAGCGCCACCAGCGACCCGATGACAGCGGCGCCCACCGCCCACGCCACGGACAGGCCCACCGTCTGGAGCACCTCCTCGGTGAGGGCGTCGGCGGGTGTGAGAAAGAGCCAGGCGACGGCGGCGGCGATCACACCCACCGCCAGCGACGAAGTGACCACGGAGTTTCGGAATGCCCGCCGGCTCGACACGCGGCTGACGAAACCGATGGGAGCGAGCGTCGCCAGGACCGCGAACACCGCCACCCCCGGGCTACGGGTCGCCGTGGCAGCGAGAATCCCCAGGGCGATCGACATCAGGGTGCCCATCCGGTTGTCGAACAGCACCGCCGCCAGGTACCCAAAGGTCACGGCGGGGAGGATGAACCACGAGGACTGCTCGCGCAGCTCCATCGTCATCCGCACCGCCCCCGCCGCCATCACGATCAGGAGACTGAACAGGCCAACCATCCGCGGCGAGTTCCAGAACTGACGCCGGAAGCGGGACAGGTAGAAGGCGAGGGATGCCATCAGCACGGCGAGCATGGCTGCGATCGAGGCCAGCCGTACCGGTTGAACGTCGGCGGCGTTGGTGGCTGCGATCGCATCGATCGACAGCTGACTGAAGGGCTCGCCGACCAGGATGATCGTTTGGTCAGCGGCGAAATCGCGCCTGAAGTCCGCCTCATGTATCGCCGACATCGCCTCCTCGCGCAGGGCCTCCGTGGCAAGCTGGTCGACCTCGGTGTTGGGCCGGAGGTTGGAAGCGACGATGTCTCCGACGGCGGCGCGCGCCTCTTCGGAGATGGCGCCGTCGATGAACACGATCGGTGGACTCGAAGTCACCTCGTTTTGGGCGATCCGCAGTTCTTCCAGGTTGTTGATCTCGAGCGCGAACCGGCGGACGATCTCGCCCTGAACCTGCGACTCGAGGACCCGGAGGGCGGGCGTGGCTCCCACCGCCTCCCGCACCACATCATTGGTGGCCATGGTGGCGAGGGTGACGATGGTGCCCTCGTCGAGAACACCGTAGGTCGAGCTCAGTTCCGCGATCTGGGAGTCGAGCGGCCGGGTGGCGGGTCCCAGCCCTATGGCAACCGCCGTGCATGTGGAGCCGGCGGAACACGAGACGGGTTGAACGGGCAGCTCGGTCGAGACGGTCACGTTGTCGGGGATGTCGCGATCGGACGTGAGCAGCCCGATCTCGTAGTCACCGGGCGGGACGCTGAAGGAGTAGGAGCCGTCTGGCCGCGTCGTCGCCTGGTACACCTCGCCGGTCTCAGACCGGGCGACGAGATCGATGGCCGAGGCGGCGGCATCGCTCGGCGTCACATTCGGCATGGGTTCGAAGATCCCGTCGGAGTTGGCGTCGATGAAGACGAGACCCTCGATAACTGCCGGTTCGACCTCCTCTTCCGGAGCGGTCGTTGTGGTGCTGCCGTCGTCCGCCGCCGCGGCGGTCGTGGTGGTGGTCGTGGTGGACGGCACGGGATCCACCGACGGAAGCTGCGCCGGGTTCGCCAGGACGACACCAAGACGGACGTCGTTGAACAGCTGGTCGATGGCCAGCAGCGTGTCCCGCTCGGCTGCCTCGTTCCGACGGACCTCCGGCGCCACCGAGTCCGCCGCCTGACTCTGGGCCTCCGCGTACGCTTCCTCGTGGAGAACCGTGGCAGGGGTCTTGGCGGTGTAGGTCCGTTCGGCGATCTCGCCCGGTTCGAACCGGATCACCGTGCCCTGTGCGCCGAAGACGAGGACCGCCCAGGCGAGGACGACCGTCGAGACGAAGGCGACTGTGCGGGCTATGGAAGCGTTCATCGGCCGTCGTCCTCGAAGCGCTGATAGGCCTCGACGATCGCCGCCACGATGCGGTGGCGCACGACGTCGCGAGAGGAGAGCTCGACGAAGGCCACACCCGGGATCCCATCGAGGATTCCGCGCACGATGCGCAGACCCGACTGCTGTTGGCTGGGGAGATCGGTCTGAGTGACGTCTCCGGTGATGATCATCTTCGAGTTGAACCCGAGTCGAGTCAGGAACATCTTCATCTGTTCGGGCGACGTGTTCTGGGCTTCGTCGAGAATGACGCAGGCGTCGTTGAGCGTCCGACCGCGCATGTAGGCCAGCGGCGCGATCTCGATCGTCCCGCGCTCCATCAGCCGTGCCGTCTCGTCGGGGCCGAACATGTCCCACAGCGCGTCATAGAGCGGACGCAGATACGGATCGATCTTCTGGGCGAGATCGCCCGGCAGGAATCCGAGGCGCTCTCCGGCCTCGACGGCCGGCCTGGTGAGGAGGATGCGGCGGATGGATCCGGAGACCAGAGCCTCGACTGCCGCGGCCATCGCCAGGTAGGTCTTGCCGGTTCCGGCCGGGCCGATTCCGAAGGTGAGCGTGTTGTCGCGGATCGCCTGGATGTAGAGCTGCTGGCCGAGGGTCTTCGCCCGCACCACCTTGCCCCGGCCGACCTGGATTCCCTCCGAGAGGACACCGCTGGGACTCGGCACCTTCTCGCGCACCATCCGCACGACCTGGCTGACACGTGACTCGTCGAGTTTCTGGCCTTCCTGGATGATGATGAGCAGCTCGCCGATGGCGGTCTCGGCCAGAGTGACGTCCTCTTCGTCACCGCTGAGCACGAACTCGTTGCCGCGCGCGGTCAGCCGCACCTCGGGAAAGCAATCCACCAAGGTGCGGAGGTGACTATCACCTGTCCCGAGTAGGTCGAGCATGAGGTGATTCGAAGGGACGCGCAAACGGCGTTCGGTGAGTTCAGACTTCACAGTGAAACGCCCCCGGAGAGGGGCGGCCACAGTATAGGTGAGAGGAAACCGACCACCCCCAACCCGACAAGATCGACGCCGCTCGCGTCAGCGTCGCACGGGCGGGATGCGGGACCGAGTTTCAGTTCTCGCGCTCGGCGAGACGGTGCAACGCCTCGGCGGGGGAGGCGGTCTCCAGCAACGCGTTCAGGACTCGCAGGTCCGACTTCCTGACGGCCAGCGTGGGACCGGCGGTGTCTCTCCGCATGATCTGGATGGCAGAGAGGTAGCGGTCGATCAGTTCGCCCTGCTCGGCCGGGACGTTCTCGGCGGCGTCGACGTCGACCAGCACGTGCTCTTCCTCGCCATCCGTTCGACCCGCACCGGGCAGCAGCGTGGCGACGTGAACCTCGTACAATTGGGCGAGCCGCCACAGGCGCGCCGCGGAAACACTTCGCTCGCCCCGCTCGTACGCACCGAGTACGGACGCCTTGAACTCGCCATCGGAAACGGTTTCCACGTCGATGAGGGACCAGCCCCGGCCGCGCCGGGCGTCACGGAGCCGCTGACCCACTTCGTGGCCGAAGCGGCTCATGGTCGACTCCGACCCTGTCGGACGCCGAGGGATAGACGGTTCATCTTCGATTGCCTCCATGCCCCGTGGAGATCGCTCCCTGCGAAGCTCCTGCCCTTCCCCCGCTCCACACGATACCACTCAGAGTGGTCGGAGTCAGCCGACGATTCGATTGGCGAGGACGGCGGCTGCGATGGCGGCCGTCTCGACCCTGAGAACACCGGATGCGAAGGCGAGAGTGTGAGCGCCGACGGGGAATTCACCCACGGCCCAGCCGCCTTCCGGGCCGACGGCGACACAGGGAACCCCGGCAAGTGCTCCGCACTCACGGCCCGACCGGTCCGCGAACACGGTGCCCTCGGGAAGATCGCCGACATCCACCAGATCGTGGCGGACGACCATCATCCACGCCGACCGGCTCTGCTCGACGGCGCTCCGACACCACGCCTCGACCTTGTCCGCCGCCGGAACCCGCCCCTCACCGAACCGGGTCCGCAGCCAACGGAGCTCCTGGACGCCGAGCTCTGCGAGCTTCTCGATCAGGAATCGCGTCCGGTCCTTGTGGGTGGGCGGCGCCACGGCGAGGACCGGCATCGCCGGCCGCGGGATCGACACCTCGTTGCCCCGGACCACCGCGCCTCTCTCCAGCCGTCCCGTCCCCAGACGCCCCCGGCCGTCGGTGTAGGAGATCGGGTCACCGTCCCTTCTGCGCAGGACTCGAGTGAGATGATGAGAAGCGTCGTGCCCCGGTTCGAGTGCCGCGTCGTCCCAGGGGCCGGGAATCAGGAGGTGGGGAATGTGCGACACGTCAGAGCCAGCGGCGCTTGCGACCCGCCGGCTGCTCACGGCGGAGCTCGGCGAAACGACGGAGCAGCTCCTCTTCCTCCGCGCTGAGATCGGTGGGGACTTCGATGTCGACGACGACGACGAGGTCACCACGGCCTCGTCGTCCGAGCCGGGTCATGCCCTGCCCGCCGATACGCGTGACCCACCCGGGTTGGATTCCCGGCGGGATGTCGAGGCTCATCCTCTCGTCGTCCAGGAGGGGCACTTCGATGGTGGTGCCGAGAGCCGCCTCGGCCATCCCCACCGAGGTCCGGTGTGTCAGGTCGTCGCCCTGCCGCTCGAACCGCTCGTCCGGGTGAACCTGGATCTCGACAAAGAGGTCACCGGCCCGACCGCGGCGCCCCGTGGCCTCGCCCTCGTGGTTGAGCCGCAGCCGGGTTCCGGTGGTGACGCCCGGAGGGACCTCCACGCCCACCGTCCGCTCCTGCTGGTACGTGGCCCGCCCGCTGCATCGTTCACACGGCTCGTCGACGATCTCCCCGGCGCCCGAGCAGGTGGCACACGTGGTCACCGACATCATCGTCCCGAGGAGTCCACGACGGGCGACCCGTTGAGCGCCCGAGCCCTGACAGGTAGGACAGGTGCGGCGATCCGTGCCCGGCTTGGCTCCTGTCCCGTCGCACACGTCGCACACGACCGCCGTCCGGAACTTGACGTCGATCGCGCTACCGAAGGCCGCCTGCGCCAGCGAGACCTGAACCCGGGTGAGAACGTCGCGACCTCGCGGCGCGGCCGCCGGTCCCGACGCGGCGGTACCGAAGAGTCCCCCTTCGCCGAAGACCGACCGCAACAGGTCATCGAGTCCCCCGCCGGCAAAACCGCCGAACAGGTCACCGAGATCGAGAGTGTCGCCGCGGTCGTAGGCGGCGCGCCGGTTCGGATCGGAGAGGACCTCGTATGCCTCGGCCGCTTGGCGGAACCGGGCCTCCGCTTCCGGATCACCCGGGTTGGCATCCGGGTGACTTTCCCGGGCCAGTCGACGAAAGGCCTTCTTGATCTCCTCGGGTGACGCGTTCGGTTCGACGCCGAGAGCGGCGTAGTAGTCCTTCGCCATCGTCGGATCAGTCCGCCATCCGGTCGCCGAGCTCACGGCTGACGCCTTCGACCGCCGAGATCACTTTCCGGTAGTCCATCCTCATCGGCCCGATGACGCCGACCCGCCCCTCACCGGCGGCGATCTCGTATCCGGTGGAGACCACTGCGAGGTCGACGTCGTCGGTGGGAAGCTCGTCACCGATGCGGATGCTCGTACCATCGGAGCCTCCGAGCATGGTGAGGAGGATGGCCTCCCGCTCGAGGACCTCGAGGACCCGTTGCACCGTCGCCAGGTTGTCCCACACGCTCGCCATCTGTCGCGTCCCACCCACGTAGACGTCGGCGGTCCGCGCGGCGGATTCGCGCAACGCCTGTTCGACCACGCCGAGGGCGGATCGCACGGGACCGGGGACATCGGCGGTCTTCAGCTCGAATTCGGCCGTGGTCGTTATCTCCTTGCCGACCACCACGCGAGCGAGGACCTCCTCGGCGCGCTCCAACTCCTTGGTGGTCATGGGCTCCGGGAGCCGGCACAACTCCTGGGCCACCCGTCCCGAACCGGTGACGACAACGAGAAGGGCGGTCTTGGCTCCGGTCTGAACGAGATGGGTGGCGCGGACGATCTCGCCGCTTGCACCGGGTCCGATGGCCACTGACGGGTATTGGGTGAGATCGGTGAGAAGCTCGGTGGTGGCCTTCAGGAGGCGACCCAACTCGAGATGCATGGTGGAGAAGAACTCCGAGATTCGACGTTGGGCCGGGATGCGCAACTTGACCGGTGACAGGTGATCGACGTAGTAGCGGTAGGCGCGCGCCGTCGGGACACGACCAGCCGACGTGTGCGGCTGCACGGCGAAGCCCTCCCGCTCCAACGAAGCGAGCTCGTTGCGGATGGTGGCGCCGGAGACGGGGAGACCGGTCGACTCGAGCACCGTTTTCGAGCTGACGGGCTCACCCGTGCGGATGTGCTCCTCCACCAGGGCTCGGAGCACCTCGTCCCGACGTTCGTCCCGATCTTCGGTCCGTCGGTCGTCCATGGCAGTCAAATTAGCACTCTCCCCCCGCGAGTGACAGCCACCGCTCCGTCACCCCGGCGGTTCGAGAGCGAGGACCGTGCGCAGCACCTCGTCGGTGAGGAGCGGCCGGGACACGACCAACCGGTCGCCGGACAGGACGATGACTCCGTGTTCGACGAGGCGCGCCCCCGCTTCGCTCGCCAGCAGGGCACGACCGCCGACACCGGGCTCGACACCGCCGGTGCGGCGCAGACCGACGAAAAGCCGCTCCTGCTCCTTCGCCCATCCCTCGACCGGGTCGGAAGCCTGTACCGGTCCGATACCGCGTTCGACCCGATCGATGTACGTGTCCAGCCTGCGGACGTTCACCGTCCTCACACCGTGCCGGTATCCGTGCGCCCCGACTCCGAACGCCAGATACTCGGCCTGAGCCCACACTGCGGCGTTGTAACGGCAATGGTGCCCCGGTTGGGCGTGGTTTGACACCTCGTAACGCTCGAACCCGGCTCCCGCCAGCAACTCGTCTGCCCGCTCCCACCGGTCCGCCTGGACGTCCCCGTCGGGTCGGGGCGCCCCGCCCCGCACCCGCTTCCACAGCACCGTCCCCGGCTCGACTGTCAGCGAGTAGGCGGAGACGTGATGCGGGGCGAGTTCGACCGCGGATCGCAGACTCCGCTCCCATGACTCGGACGACTCTGCCGGGGATCCGAAGATGAGGTCGATCGACACCGAGTCGAAACCGGCGTCGAGCGCCGCCGTGACTGCCGCCACCCCGTCGGACGCATCATGCACACGACCGAGGTCGGTCAGAACCGCATCGTCGAACGATTGGACGCCCAGCGAGATCCGGGTGAAACCGGCTCGGACGAATGCCGCCGCAGTGGCCTCGTCGACGTCCTCCGGATTGGCCTCCAGTGTCACCTCGGCACCCTCGGCGATGCCGTGATGACGACTGATCCGGTCCAGCAGGGCGGCGAGGCGAGCGGCCCCGACGCGGCTCGGAGTCCCCCCGCCCACGAACACCGCATCGAGCGGACGCCACGGCGCCGTCGACTCGACATCGAGATGGAGCGCCGCCAGGTACCGGTCGATCACGTCGTCCCGCCCGGCGACGACGGTGAAGTCGCAGTAGGGGCACACTCGGGCGCAGAACGGGATGTGGACGTACGCGGTGGCCAGGGCACCGGCCGCCTCGACACTCGCTGCCGAGGCGGGCGAGATCACTGGTCGACCTGGAGGGCCGCCACGAAGGCTTCCTGCGGCACCTCGACCGACCCCACCATCTTCATCCGCTTCTTGCCTTCCTTCTGCTTCTCCAGCAGTTTGCGCTTGCGGCTGATGTCGCCGCCGTAGCACTTGGCAGTCACGTCCTTGCGACGCGCCTTGACCGTCTGCCGAGAGATGATCCGGCTGCCGATGGCGGCCTGGATGGGGATGTCGAACATCTGGCGCGGGATCAGGTCCTTCAGCCGCTCGACCATCATCTTCCCGTACTCGTACGCCTTGTCGCGGTGGAGGATCGCCGAGAAGGCATCCACGGCGGCGCCGTTGAGGAGTACGTCAACCTTGACGAGATCCGACGGCGCGTACCCGTCCGTCTCGTAGTCGAGGGAGGCGTACCCCTTCGTGCGGGACTTCAGATTGTCGAAGAAGTCGAGGATGATCTCCGCCAGCGGGAGGCGGTACGTCATCTCCACCCGCTCCGGACTCAGGTAGGTCATCGATCCCATCTCGCCCCGGCGGTTCGTGACCAGTTCCATGATCGTGCCGATGTACTCCGCCGGGCTGAGGATCATCGCCCGGATGTACGGCTCGGACACCGACTGGATGCCCGCAGGGTCCGGAAGGTCCTGGGGAGAGCGAACATCGACCTCCGATCCGTCGGTCAGAACCACGTGATAGGCGACCGAGGGAGCGGTGGCCACCAGATCGAGGTCGTATTCGCGCTCGAGCCGCTCACGCACGATCTCCATGTGCAGCAGTCCGAGAAACCCGGCCCGGAACCCGAACCCGAGAGCCTTCGACGTCTCCGGCTCGTAGACGAGCGAGGAGTCGTTCAAACGCAGCTTCTCGAGAGCCTCGCGCAGGTTCTCGAAGTCGTCGCCGTCCGTCGGGAAGATTCCGGAGAAGACCATCGGTTTCGGCTCTTCGTAGCCGGGCAGCGGGGTCGTGGCAGGATGCCCGACGGCGGTGATCGTGTCCCCCACCTTGATCCGATCGATCTCCTTCTCGCCGGTGATCAGATACCCGACCTCGCCCGATCCCAGTGTCTCCACCGGCTTGGCCTTGGGCGTCAGGACACCGATCTCCGAAACGCCGTGGTCGTCGCCCGTGGCCATGAACCTGACCTGCTGGCCCTTCGAGATCCTCCCGTCCACGATCCGGATGGAGCACACCACGCCCCGATAGGCGTCGAAATGCGAGTCGAACACGAGAGCCCGCAGGGGAGCAGCGGGATCTCCCCGCGGCGCCGGGACATCGCGCACCAGCCGCTCGAGGAGCTCGTCGACGCCCTCGCCGGTCTTGGCCGAGATGCGAAGCACGTCGTCGGGCTCACCACCGAGGATGTTGACGATCTCGCCGGCGACTCGGCCCGGATCGGCCGCCGGAAGGTCGATCTTGTTCAATGCCGGGACGACCTCCAGCCCGGCGTCGATCGCCAGATAGGCGTTGGCGAGTGTCTGGGCCTGCACCCCCTGGGCGGAATCGGCCAGGAGCAGGGCGCCTTCACACGCGGCGAGGGACCGCGACACCTCGTACGAGAAGTCGACGTGACCGGGAGTGTCGATCAGATTGATCACGTAGTCGTGGCCGTCTCGGGCCCGATACGTGAGCCTCACGTTGTTGGCTTTGATGGTGATGCCGCGCTCGCGCTCCAGGTCCATCGTGTCGAGAACCTGTTCCCGCATCTCCCGTCCGGTGATCGCACCGGTCCGTTCGAGCAGGCGGTCGGCGAGGGTCGACTTCCCGTGGTCGATGTGGGCGATGATGCTGAAGTTACGAATGCGCGACTGATCGATCATGAGGTGGATGGACCGCCGTGCGGCCTGACGCGATTGTACCGGTGCCGGCGAGGCTGGTAGATTTCGGCCTTCGGCAGCGGCCTCCGCCGTCACCCGTCTCGAGGACAGCGGACCGAGTTCGGGCCGACATCCTGCCCGGCGTCGAATACACGACCAGCCGGCCCCGCACACCACGAGATCTCAAGAGGAACAAGTCATGGCCAACATCAAGTCACAGATCAAACGGAATCGGCAGAACGAGGTCAACCGCCAACGCAACAAGGTGGTCCGCTCGGAGCTCAAGACCCGCGAGAAGCAGGTCGTCACCACCGACACCGCCGACGCCGACGCCGCATTCCGTCTCGCCCAGAAGAAGATCGACGAAGCCGTCGCCAAGGGCGTCCTTCACAAGCGGACCGCCGCCCGCAAGAAGTCACGACTGGCCAGGCGCCTCGCAGCCGAGTGAGGCCCGGGTCGGCTCAGCGACCGGCCATCCAACGTGACATCGCCACTGTCAGACGCTCCATCGTGATGCGGTGCATCGGCTCGGGTGCAGACTTCAGGATTCGATCGGCCCTCACGAGCGCGTCCACCGCCTGACGCAGGCTCGAGTCCTTCACCTTCGCCCTGTTTCGCCACAGGAACTCCACCGAGCGGTCGTTCGATCGGGCACCCATCGTTTCGCGGAACTCCTCGACATCGGACGACGAGAGCGCCAACGCACGTCTCCGCACCTCGCTTTCGAGTGCACCGAGCAGCACGAGGGGATGTGTGTGGGTGAGGAGGTCGCCCAGACGCCTGAGCGCCTCCCCCGCGTTCCCTTTGGTGACGGCGTCGGTGTACAGCCACGTCGGTTCGTTCGGTCTGTTCCTGAACCTGTCCTTGATCAGGTTCGCTGTGATCTTCTCACTCACCTCTGCCAGCTGATCCAGAGCCTGGCCGATCGAAGCGGTATCGGTGCCGAAGCGCTGAATGAGGGCCTCCACGGCGGCGCCGTCGATCGACAGCCCTCTGCTGCGAACCTCGTCGACGAGCCACGACTGGCTGTCGCGCTCTCGCATCTTCTTGACCGGTGCCACTTCGCCCCGCGCCTTCAAGACCTTGGCCAATGCCGCCGGCACGGCGCCCGACGAGACGACGACGAGGGCGACCGCCGAGGGATCCATGGTCTCGACGAGCTCGGCCAGAACGGTGGCTTCGTCGGCGGTGAGCTGGTTGGCATCCGCGATCTGGAGCCCCGACACGCCTCCGAAGAGCGAGGCCGACTGCAGCACCGGAATGGCCGCCTCGATCTCCGCCCGGAGGGCGCCGGACCCCTGCTCTCCCCCGCCTCGGCCCGGCACGTCGACACGCACGACTTCGTCCACACCGGCCTCGGCGAGGAAGTCGCGCGCCTTCGCCAGCATCAGATCACGTTCGCCGGGGCCGGCATTCGAGGGTCCGGAGACGTGGAGGATCACACGCCGAGCGTACCGCTCGGATGTGACGTCAGGGACCGACGAGGAGTGAGCCGCCGAACTCGGTCACACCCTCTGGAAGGGACAACGAGATCCGGCGTTGCTCGGTGGCGCCGGCGTCGATCCGACCGATATCCACCGGCACGCGCACCCCGATCACGTCGAGCTCCACCGTGCCGAACCAGTCATTGTCGGACTGGTTGTCGACGTCGATGATCACGTCGATGTCGGCTGACTCGGATGGTCCAGCCCCGATCTGGACCGCCAATCCGCCGCACAACGTCGTCGGATCGTCCGCAGTGATCACCGAGGAGCCCGTCACGATGGGCTCCTCGTCCTCCAGCAGGATGACCTGGAAGGGCGTGTTCACCCTCTCGGTGCAGATCAGTACGTGGGTCAGTCCCCTGAGGGTCGACTGTGTGACCGGAATGAGGAAGACCACGAACAGGGCGACGAGGGCGAGGCGCGATCGAAGGAGTGCGGGCACGAAGGGCAGTGTCGACCTCCGGATGATCCATGTCAACGACTGACGCCCGGCGTACACTCGCCGCCGATGGCAACACCTCGAACGATGACCCTCCGCCGCGCCCGTGACATCACGCTCCTCGTCGGCCTCGTCCTCATCGGCCTCGTCGTCGTGGCGATGCTGCTGCGAGACGTCGACCCGGTCGAGATCACGGCCACCGTGGCGTTCGCCCCAGTCTTCGTGGCCTTCCTGTTCTTCGGCTGGAAGATCGGTCTCACGGTCGGAGCACTTGCCGCCGCTCTATACGTGGCGATGAGATGGTCGGCGATCGACGTCGTCGGGGTCGCGCCGCTGTTCGGGACGATCTCGTCACGGGTGCTGGGGTACCTGGTCTTCGGTGGCGTCGGGGGGTGGGCGGCAGAGCAACTCCAGGCCGCGATCGACAAGCTGGAGCTCCACGACGAGATCGACGATGCCACGGGGCTCGGAAATGCCCGCGCCGCGATCGCCGCCATCGACACGGAACGGGCTCGAGCCCAGCGATACGAGAAGATCGTCTCGATCATCGAGTGCGTCTTCGAGATGCCGGAGATGGTGAGCGAGAGGATCACCTCGGCGACGCTTCGCCAACTGGGAGCCGCCATCGCCCACAGCGTCCGGGCGTCGGACCGCGCCGCCTACATCGAGGACCACGGCGTCCACCGGCTCGTCATCGTGTTGCCAGAGACCGGCGCCGTCGGTGCCGAGACGGTGGCGGGCAACCTCGATCGGGAGGTGCGCGCCCGGATCGGCATGGCCACCGAGACGACCGTGATCACTCTGCCCGGCGACGACGACCAGGTCGAACAGCTGCTGGGCTCACTCGCCGCCCGGGTGTGAGGGACTGACCACCGGCCCGCCGGAGTCGAAGGCGACCACGATGTCCCCGTCGCGATCCGTCCGATACACGAGGGCGCCGGCATCCTCGAGCGTGTCGATCACCCACGGCACCGGGTGGCCGAAGTCGTTGCTGCCCACGCTGATGACCGCGATCCGACCTGAGTGGGATCGAAGCCAGGAGGCGTGGGATGTGGCGCCCCCCTGATGTGGCACCTTGAGGATGTCGACTCGGGGAACGTGCAGCTCCGATTGTGCAACCGTCTCGATGTCCCCGGACAGCAGGATGCGATGGCCCGAGAGGGTGGCGACCAGCACGATCGACTGGTCGTTGGGCCCGTCGTACCGGCGACGGGGTCCGATCACCTCCACGACGTCGCCGCCCACCGTCAGTCTGGCGCCGACCGACGGCGTCTGGACGGGGATGCCGAGGTCAGCCGCTCGTTCGAGGACCGACTCGGACGCCGTGGTGACGTGCGGCTCGAAGGCGACCCAGATGCGTCCGATCGGAATGCGACCGATGATCCCGGCCACTCCGGCGGCGTGGTCGGAGTGGACGTGGCTGATCACTGCGATGTCGATGCGGCGTATTCCGTACCGGCCGAGCCGCTCGACGAGACGGGCTGGATCAGGCCCACCGTCGACGAGCATCGTCACGCCCGACATCCGGACGACGATCGCATCCCCCTGCCCGACATCGAGGAAGACGACGCCCGTGTCGGGGGCGCGGCCACCGGACAGGAGCACAACGGCGATGGCCACCGCGCCGACGACGCTCGAGAGTCGTCGCAGGGGCGGATGTCGCCACCACAGGAAACCCACGGCGGCGAGCAGGCCGAACCCGACCCATCCGATCTGCGGCCAGGGGGCTGCGATCCGCGCCACCACGATGAAGCCCGCCGCCAGGATCTCGGCCAGGCTCACCAGAACGCCGAGGCCCAGTGCCGCCCCGATGCCCGCCAGCGCCGTCGCAACCGTCACGAGAGGGATCGCCACCAGGTTTGCGACCGGCGAGAGAAGCGGCACCGTTCCGAACACGGCCAGCAGCAGCGGGGCCACCGCCGCCTGCGCAGCCACGGTGGCCTTGAAGATCCTCGCCACCGCTCCCCCTCCCGGCCAGCAGCGGGCGGCGGCGATCAGACCGGCCGTGGCCAGCACCGACAACTGGAAGCCGAGGGAGCGAGACAGGCCCGGTTCGACCAGAACGCTGCCACCCGTCACCAGCGCCAGCGCGGTGATCGGCTCGAGCGGGATCCCGGCGAAGCGGCCCAGTCCGATCACGCCCGCCATCGCCGAAGCGCGAATGACGGAGGGTTCCCAACGGGTGAGAGCCCCGAACACGAGCAATCCGTTGACGATGACGAAGAGACGGCCGGTCGGTCGCATGGAGAAAGGCGCGGTCACGACGACCAGGGCTACGAGGAACAGGGCCACGTTCGACCCTGAGACGGCCACGAGATGAGAGAGCCCCGAGCGGCGCATCTCGTCCTCGACGACGGGACCCACCCCCGAGGTGTCCCCGATCAGGAAGCCCACCAGCAGCCCGCGCGCCTCGCTGGACCCGGGATCGAGCTGGGCGACGATGCGGCGTCTGAGGACGTCGGCGGCCCGTTCGTGCACGGCACCGCCCCCTATCGACTCGATCCGGTCGGCGTCGACCGTTGCCGCCATCACACGGCCGGCGATCCGTCGCGAGAGGCCGTCGGACTCGCCGGTGACCCGAACGCGCCCCACGCCCGGATGCGCATCCGCCCTCAGCAGGACGGATCCGTCCGCGCCGGACAGGACGCCGCTCCAGCCACCCCAGGGTGCGGGCAGCTCCATCTCGACCCGCCCCTCGACCACCACGGGCCCCGCCGACAGCGGGGCCGGCGGCCGGGAATCGATGATGCCGGCCGCCACACCGGCCACGAACGCGACGGCGAAGACGAGACGACCGGCCCGACCGACAACCGACCGCCGCCACAGCGAGACCGCCACCACGACCACCGGAGCCCACCACCACCCGGCCACGCCTCCCCACGCCGCCGACGCTCCCGCCACGGCCGCCCGGGCGACGGGCGTCACGGGATGCGAACGAAAGGACGGAGCCGCGCCAGAGTCGCCTCTCCGATCCCGCTCACATCGAGCAGGTCCTCCACCGTTCGAAATGGTCCGTTGGCGTCACGATGAGCCACGATCCGCCCCGCCAGGACAGGACCCACTCCCGGCAGCGATTCCAGATCCGATGCCGAGGCCGTGTTGATCGCCACGGTGGGGTCGGTTGTCGATGAGGCTCCTCCCGTCCCGTCGAGCTGGGACGGAACCATGACCTGGCTTCCGTCGGCCACCTCCGCCGCCAGGTTCACCCCGGCGAGCGTCGCAGCCGACGTCGCTCCTCCGGCGGCCTCGATGGCGTCGACCACCCGCGACCCGGCCTCGAGGCGAACGACCCCTGGCCGTCGCACGGCTCCGGCGACGTGAACGGTGACAAGATCGTGAGCGGGGGCACTGGTCGGCGCCTCGAAGCGAGCTTCGTCGACAGGAGCCACCTCGTCCGGGATCGACGTCCACCACCACGCCCCCAACGAGAGCGTGACGGCGACCGCGGCGACCACCGCCGATTCGATGCGTCTCAGACCTTGGCCCTTCCCGACCACCCGCGCCAACAGGTATCGGCTCCGAGGCGTCCGGTCCATACCCCGGTGGGTTGACCCGAGGGACTCGGCGCGTCATCGAGTGACGGCCGCCATCCCGGTCCTCAGCCTCCGGCGACGCGGCGAGCCTC
>Ga0214472_10002677_pt1 | contig 19045 bp, 19 predicted proteins | sample RVTome_6_FD_207662 | JGI IMG/M metagenome (GOLD analysis project Ga0214472, IMG submission 207662) | Soil microbial communities from uranium-contaminated site in the Upper Colorado River Basin, Wyoming, United States - RVT140D175 | ecosystem: Environmental > Terrestrial > Soil > Contaminated >...
TGATGGGAGTGATCGTCGGCGAGGCGGAGATCTACCCCGACAGGGAGTTGGCGATCAATCCCGGCCAGGTGTTCGGCAAGGTGGAGGGGATCGCGGTCAAGGATCCGGCATTCGGACTGGATGCGATCTGGATCGAGAAGCCGCAGAAAGAGCGGGCGCAGACGCTCGGCTACACTGTAGTCGACGCCAGCACGGTGGTGGCGACCCATATCAACAAGGTGCTGCAGAGCCACTCCCATGAGCTGCTCGGGCACGAAGAGGTGCAGCAACTGCTGGATCTGGCGATGAAGAAGTCGCCCAAGCTGGTCGAGGAGCTGGTGCCCAAGAAGCTGTCGATCAGCGTATTGCTCAAGGTGTTGCAGAACCTGCTGATGGAGCAGGTGCCGTTGAAGGATTTCAGGACCGCGCTGGAGGCGTTGGCCGAGGCGGTGAACCGTACCCAGGATCCGCTGGCGTTGACCGCTGCCGTGCGCATCGCCCTGTCCCGCCTGATTGTGCAGACGATCAACGGCCCGGGCGCGGATCTGCCGGTGATAACGCTCGATCCGCCCCTGGAGCAGATGTTGCTGAGTTCGATGCAGCAGCGTCAGCAGGGTGAAGAGGGGCTGGTGCTCGAGCCCGGCATGGCCGAGCGGTTGCAGAAATCGCTGGCGCAGGCGGCGCAGAGCCAGGAGATCAAGGGGCAGCCGTCGGTTCTGCTGGTGTCGGCGCCGATTCGCCCGCTGCTGGCCAGGTTCGTGCGTTATGGCGAGCAATTGATACACGTGCTCTCCTATCAGGAGATACCCGAGAACAAGAATGTCACCATTGTGGCGACCGTCGGGGGACAAAATGGCTAACGGTTTTCCGCTTGTCGGCCGATAAGGGACGAATATGAAAGTAAAGCGCATATTTGCACCAGACATGCGTCAGGCGATGCGACGCGTACGAGAGGAGATCGGGCCTGACGCCGTGATCGTGTCCAACCATCGCGTGGCCGGTGGGGTGGAGATCGTCGTCGCGCGTGAGGATGAGTACGAGGCCGCGCAGCATGAGCTCAAGCGCGAGAGGGAGCGGCGGCGTGAGGAGCAGGTGCGGATCCTGACGGCGCAGCGTGCCCGGAAGGTCGAGCAGCAAGATAGCCTGGACAGCGAACTGGAGCGTGCGCGTCTCGATATCGCGCGAGCCCGGGAGGGGATCTCCGGTTCGGAGGTGAACCGTGGCGCCAATCGCCAGTTGGCCGAGGATGACGAGCTGCACTCCATTCTTGAATCCCTGCGCGCACGTCAACGAGAGCGTGCGGCAGCGGGCCTGGATCTTGACGAGGAGCCGGTACCCTCGCCCTCGCGTCGTGCGAAGTCGGTCGACAGGAGTGGGCGGGATGAGATGACCGCATCCGCGGACGTGGATGGCGAAGATCACCTGTTGATCCGCAATATGCAGGATGAGATCCATCAGTTGCGTGCCATGCTTGAGCAGCAGATCGGGGCCCGTCAGAGTGCGCCGGTGCCTGCTCGGCAGCCCGCGCGGGCGTCGGTGTCGGCCGCTGCGCCGGCTCCGGCCGCTCCGACCGGTCTCAAGGATCAGCTTGAACGACGCTTCGAACGTCTGGGGTTGGGCGCGCGTTTGTCGCGCTCGGTGCTGGCCTCCATCGAACCCGATCTCGCCATCGACAAGGCCTGGCGCAACGCGCTTGCGCGGCTTGCCGACTCCATCCCGGTGGTGGGCGAAGAGATGATCGAGCGTGGCGGCATGCTGGCCTTCGTCGGCCCGACCGGTGTCGGCAAGACAACCACCATCGGCAAGCTGGCGGCCCGCTACGTGCTGCAGCACGGCAGTTCGAGCCTGGCCCTGGTCACCACCGACAGCTTCCGAATCGCGGCCCACGAGCAGTTGAAGACCTTCGGTCGGATCCTGGATGTGCCGGTACGCGTGGTGGACGAGAACCACAGTCTCGAGGAGGTGCTGCAGTCGTTGAGCGGCAAACGCCTGGTGCTGATCGATACGGCGGGGATGAATGCGCAGGATCCGGCCGGTCAGTTGCAGCTGGAGATGCTGGAGCGGGTGTCGGTCAGGATCAAGAAGCTGCTGGTGCTCTCCTGCTCCAGTCAGCGCCAGTTGATGGAAAGCGCCTGGCAGACATACTCCGCGCTAGGTCTGAGCGGCTGTGTGCTGAGCAAGATGGATGAATCGGGCAGCCTGGGCGAGGCGCTGACGCTGGCGGTGGAGAAACAACTGCCGATCGCCTATGTCGCGGATGGTCAGAAAATTCCGGACGATATAGGAATCGCGCGTCGTCACGACCTGGTCAGTCGCGCCGTTGTAACGGCTCAGCGCGAGGGGCAGCGCAGTCGAGCGGAAAAGGATCGCCTGTTCCGGGCGGGCTGATAGCAGAGAATGAATATGAAGCAGTCACACCCGGTCAAGGTCATTGCCGTTACCGGCGGCAAGGGCGGAGTCGGCAAGACCAACGTGTCGGTGAATCTGTCCGTGGCGCTGGGCGAGATGGGCCGGCGTACGGTGTTGATGGATGCCGACCTGGGGCTGGCCAACGTCGATGTCCTGCTGGGTTTGCGCCCCAAGCGTAATATCACCGATGTACTCGACGGCAAGTGTACCCTGCGCGAGGTGATGGTCAGTGCCGGCGAGAATTTCTGGATCGTGCCCGCCTCGTCCGGCACCCAGGAGATGACCGCCTTGAGCGTCCATCAGCATGCCGAACTGATCCACGCCTTCAGTGATGTCGCCGATGACCTGGACGTGCTGATCGTCGATACCGCGGCAGGAATATCCGAATCGGTTGTCAGTTTTATCCGAGCGGCGCAGGAGGTGCTGGTGGTGGTCTGCGATGAACCGACTTCGATCACCGACGCTTATGCCTTGATTAAGTTGCTCAGCCGGGATTATGGTATGAGCCGATTCCGGGTGCTGGCCAATATGGTGCGTACCGAGGCGGAGGGGCGCAACATGTTCAGCAAACTGCTGACCGTTACCGACCGCTTCCTTGATGTCACGCTTCAATACCTTGGCTCAATCCCTTATGATGAATCTGTGCGGAAGGCTGTTCAGAGACAAACGCCTGTTTTGAAAGCGTTTTCAACGAGTAAGTCGGCAATCGCATACAGGCAGCTCGCCAACAAAGTAGATGAATGGCCTGTTTCCAGGACATCGAGAGGGCATCTGGAGTTCTTTGTTGAGCGGCTGGTTCAGGGTGTGTAGGTTAAGGGCATTGCAGTAGCCTTCATGTATAACCAGCTGGATTTCAAATCAGGCCATGAACTTGTGGAGCAGTACGCGCCACTTGTGAAGCGGATTGCGCGCCACCTCATGGGCAGGCTCCCTTCAAGCGTGGTGCTGGACGACCTGATCCAGGCCGGCATGGTCGGATTGCTGGAGGCGACGGCCAAGTACGATCCGGGCAAGGGGGCAAGTTTCGAGACCTATGCCGGGATCCGCATCCGTGGTGCCATCATCGATGAGGTGCGTCGTGGTGACTGGACGCCTCGATCGGTGCATCGAAACGGGCGGCGGGTCAGTGAGGCGATCGCGCGGGTCGAAGCCAGAACCGGGCGGGATGCCGGCGATGCCGAAGTGGCTGTCGAGCTGGGTATCACCATTGATGCCTACCATGCGTTGCTTCAGGATTCGGCGGAGAGTCGCCTGTTCAGCTTCGATGAACTGAGCGAGTCCGACGACGATGCACCCGGGGAGCAGTTCGCGGCCGACGGTCCCGGGCCTGCGCAAGCCTTTCAGGGCGATGCCTTTCAAGGCGCGTTGACCCGGGCGATAGAAGGGCTGCCGGAGAGGGAAAAACTGGTGTTGGCTCTTTATTACGATGAAGAGCTGAACCTCAAGGAGATCGGCCAGGTACTCGGGGTCACCGAGTCGCGAGTCAGTCAGATACACAGCCAGGCCGCAGCGAGGCTCCGTTCCAGACTGCGTGACTGGCAGTAAGAAGCCTCTGGCTTCATAGGCGCTAATGAGTAGTGTTAATAACCGGGGGAACCTGTCTTGAAAAAAGACACCAAGATTCTTGTCGTTGATGACTTTTCTACGATGAGACGCATCATCAAAAACCTGTTGCGTGATCTGGGGTTCACTAATGTGGATGAGGCCGATGACGGAAAAACCGCATTGCCGATTCTGAAGCAGGGGCGAATCGATTTTCTGATCACCGACTGGAATATGCCGGGTATGACAGGTATCGATCTCATTCGTGAGGTGCGGGCCGATCCCAATCTGGCGCACATTCCGGTGCTGATGGTTACCGCCGAGGCGAAACGTGAGCAGATCATTGCCGCTGCGCAGGCAGGGGTGAACGGGTATGTCGTAAAACCCTTCACGGCAGCTGTGCTGAAAGAGAAGATCGACAAGATCTTCGAGCGCCTGCAGGACTGATTGGAGCTGAGGAGCGCTGATGGCGGAACAGGATATAGCGGTCGACCTCGACGGGTTGGAAGAGGTTCTGAAGCAGAAGGCTCAGGAACTGGTCGCCGCACTGGAACAGGGCCAATTGCCACGCGCAATTGAACTGATCAACCAACTGCAGACAGCGCGCCACGAGGTGTTCTACAACGAAGTGGGGCATCTGACGCGGGGATTGCACGAGGCGATCAAGTCGTTTAGCAGCGATGTGGGCGGCAAGCTGGAACAGGGCGGCGCGGCGATGAGCGATGCCTCCGATCGGCTGGCCTATGTCATCGAACTGACCGAAGAGACGGCGCACAAGACCATGGACAGGGTCGATCAGTCGCTGTCCATGGTCGACCGACTCGACTCCTACAGCGGCCGCTTTCGTGACCTGCTGATGCTGGTCGGACAGCTGGAAGGCGAGTTCGAGGCGCTCAACGGCGTATACGACCGCACCTGCCACCTGAAGGATGAGTCGGAAAAGACCGTCGAGGAGCTGCGTACGGCATTGACCGACATCCTGGTCTCTCAAGGGGTTCAGGACATTACCGGCCAACTTATCCGCCGTGTCATCACCCTGCTGACCCAGGTCGAAGGACAGCTGGTCAAATTGATGGACATGGCGTCCAAGGTCGAACGGCTTGGCGGTATAGACAGCGGTACTCAGTCCATCCGGCACGCCTCCTCCCGTACCGTATCCAAGGATAATAAGAGCAATGAAAGTAGTGGGGTTCAGGCCGAAGGCCCGCAGGTCCCCATAGGCGGCTCTACGGCAGCCTGCGATCAGGACGATGTTGACGAACTACTTTCCAGCCTAGGCTTTTGATTAGGAGCGCCCTATGAGTTTCGATGTCGATCAGGAGATTCTCGAGGATTTTCTCGTTGAAGCGGGTGAGATTCTGGAGCAGCTCTCGGAGCAACTCGTGGATCTCGAGCAGCGTCCGGATGACCGGGATCTGCTGAACGCCATTTTCAGGGGGTTTCATACCGTCAAGGGCGGGGCGGGCTTTCTGCAGCTCGATGCGATGGTCGAGTGCTGCCACAAGGCGGAGAACCTGTTCGATCAGTTGCGTAACGGCGAACTGACGGTTACCTCCGAACTGATGGATGTCGTGCTGCAGGCGCTCGATGCCGTCAACTCCATGTTCGAATCGGTACGCAATGCCGTGGAGCCTGAGCACGCCTCGCCGGAGTTGCTGCAGCGGTTGAGCGATATCTGCGAGGGGCGTGCCGCGACTGCGCCACCCCCTGCACCGACCCGGGCAGCAGCCCCTGCGCCGGCTCCGGCCCCGGCTGCACCGGTTGAGCCGCTACCGGCCAACCCCAATACACCGAACGATGATTTCGAATCGCTGCTGGGCGATCTGGCGGGTGCCGCCGGTGCGAGCAGTAGTGTACCGGCAACTAAGCCGGAGACCGATTCCGATCTGATCACCGAAGATGAATTCGAGGCCCTGCTGGATGAACTCCATGGCCCGGGCGGCGCACCGGGGAGTGAGGACAAGGCGGATCCTGCACCGGTTCCGGCCGCGAAGAGTGCTGCCGGCAGCGACCTGATCACCGACGACGAATTTGAAGACCTGCTCGACCAACTGCAGTCGGAAGGCAGGGGCGCGTTCGCAGCTCCCGGCGTCGATGCACCGATTCAGCACCGGCATGTGGCTCCGGCTCCCGCAGCGGCGGCCCAGGCGGCACCTCAGGACTCGGTCGGCCCGGTGTCTGCCCCCGCGCCCGCTGCCGCGTCGGCGCGTGCAGGCGGTAACCAGAAGCCCGCTCCGGAAACCAATGTCCGTGTCGACACCCGGCTGCTCGACAAGATCATGAACATGGTCGGCGAACTGGTGCTGGTGCGTAATCGTCTGGTGCGCCTGGGGGTGACCCATGAAGACGAGGATATGGGCAAGGCGCTCGGCACCCTCGATATGGTCACCGCCGATCTGCAATCTTCGGTCATGAAGACCCGTATGCAGCCGGTCAAGAAGGTGTTCGGCCGTTTCCCGCGTCTGATTCGCGACCTGTCGCGCAATCTCAAGAAGGAGGTGGCGCTGGAGCTGCGTGGAGAGGAAACGGATCTCGACAAGAACCTGGTGGAAGCGCTGGCCGATCCGTTGATTCACCTGGTGCGCAACGCTGTCGACCACGGCATCGAACCACCGGAGGTACGGGCCAAGGCGGGCAAGCCTCGCGAAGGCCATGTACTGCTGTCGGCGGAGCAGGAGGGTGATCATATCCTGCTGATCATCCAGGACGACGGCGCCGGCATGGATCCGGAGAAGTTGCGTGATCTGGCGGTCAAGCGCGGCATGCTGGATGTCGAGGCGGCGCGCCGGCTGAGCGATCAGGAGTGTTTCAACCTGATCTTCCAGGCCGGTTTCTCCACCAAGACCGAGGTGTCGGACGTGTCCGGGCGCGGTGTGGGCATGGATGTGGTCAAGACCAAGATCACCCAACTCAACGGCACGCTGAGTATCGACTCGGTGATCGGCCAGGGCACCCGGATCGCGATTCAGGTGCCGTTGACGCTGGCGATCATGCCGACCCTGATGGTGATTCTGGAGGGGCAGGCGTTTGCGCTGCCGCTGGTCAACGTCAACGAGATCTTCAACCTCGACCTCACCAAGACCAATATCGTCGACGGGCAGCAGGCGATCATCGTGCGCGAGCAGGCGTTGCCGCTGTTCCACCTCAAGCGCTGGCTGGTCAACGGCGAAGAGTATGCGCCGCTGCCGGAGCAGGGGCACGTGGTGATCGTGACCGTGGGTACCACCCGAGTGGGCTTCGTCGTCGATCAACTGGTCGGCCAGGAGGAGGTCGTGATCAAGCCGCTGGGAACCATCCTGCACGGTACCCCGGGCCTGTCCGGCGCCACGATTACCGGTGACGGCCGCATCGCCTTGATTATCGATATCCCGAATCTACTCAAGCACTATGCACAAGCCTGATCATATGGGGCGGATCGATCTCGGAGGTCGGCGATGGCGATAAAGGTGCTGATCGTCGACGACTCCGGGTTCTTCCGTCATCGTATCGAAGAGATTCTGCGTGAAGAGAAGCGAATCGAGGTGGTCGGCAGTGCCGTCAACGGCAAGGAGGCGGTCGAAAAGGCGCGGGCGTTGAAGCCGGACGTGATCACCATGGATGTGGAGATGCCGCAGCTGAACGGCATCGACGCGGTCCGAATCATCATGCGCGAGTGTCCCACCAACGTGCTGATGCTCTCGTCGCTGACGCATGAGGGCGCCCGGATTACCCTCGAGGCGATGGAGGCCGGTGCCGCCGACTATCTGCCCAAGGATATTCGCGCCTGGATGGACAAGAGCCAGGGGATTCGTCAGCAGCTCATCGAGCGCATCCTGGCGCTGGGTACGTCGCGGCGCTTCCGTTCCGGTTCGGTATTCGAACATCGCTACCCGCGCTCGCGGGCGACCGGCAGTTCGACCATGGTGTTTCGGCCCGAGTCGAGTACGGTTGCGCGCTCGTCCGCCGAGCGGACCGCAACGGCCGAGGCGAGGCGTCCCCCCGTCAACGGAGCCCGACCGGAGCGCGAACCGGCCAGGGTTGCGAGCGCTCCGGCGCTGCGTCCGCGGGGGACCGGCGAGGAGAACGATCCGCCCACCAGCCATCCGGCCAGGGTGCGTTTCCCCGATTGTCGTATTGTCGTGATCGGCACCTCCACCGGTGGACCGGCCGCCCTGCAGCGCATCCTGACACAGATTCCGGCGAACTTTCCCTATCCGATTCTGCTTGTGCAGCATATGCCGAAGACCTTCACCCAGGTGTTTGCCGAGCGCTTGAATCAGCAGTGCCAGATAGCGGTCAAGGAGGCCGAGGATGGTGATCGACTCAAGCCCGGCCTGGCGCTGCTGGCGCCTGGCGGGCAGCAGATGATGATCGATCCGCGGCAGTCGGACCGGGTGCGTGTGCTCGAGGGCGACGTCAAGCTGACCTACAAGCCCAGCGTGGACGTGACCTACGCCTCGGCGGCGCGGGCCTACGGTGCACGGGTTCTGGCGCTGATACTGACCGGTATGGGCGCCGACGGTTGCGACGGCGCTCGTCTGCTCAAGCGCGAAGGTGCGACTATCTGGGCACAGAACCGGGCGAGTTGCACCATTTACGGGATGCCGCAGGCCGTCGTCAATGCCGGTCTGGCGGACGAGGTGCTCGATCTGGAAGATATCGGGCCGATACTGGCCCAGCAGCGCAGGCGTGGTTGATGTTCGGTATATTGGGGATAGTGCTGGCGCTCCTCGCCATTGTCGGCGGGAACTACCTCGGGGGCGGGCAGCTATCGGAACTGTATAACCCGACCGCCGCGTTGATCGTGGTCGGCGGCACCTTTGCCGCATCCGTGATCCAGGCGCCGCGCGAGGATTTTCAGCGAGCCTGGCGTCTGTTCGGTTGGGCCTATCGCGCCTCCAGTCCCGATTTTCAGGCCGGCATGATATCGCTGCGCGGTTGGTGTCAACTGGCTCGCAGACGAGGGTTGGTTGCGCTGGAGGGCGAGGCCCGCAAGGAGACCGACCCGTTCGTGTCCAACGGGCTGCAACTGCTGGCCGACGGCCGCTCGGCGGAGATTATCCGCTCGGTTCTCGAGGTCGAGCTGATCGCCAACGAGCAGCGTGACATGCAGGCGGTGAGGGTGATCGAGAGCCTAGGCGGATACGCGCCGACACTGGGTATCATCGGTACGGTGCTGGGGCTGATCCAGGTCATGGCCAATCTGGCCGAACCGGAAACCCTCGGTCATGGCATCGCCACGGCGTTCGTATCCACCATCTACGGGGTCGGTGTGGCCAACCTGCTGTTGATTCCGACGGCCAACAAGATCAAACGGTTGGTGCAGGGGCGAGCTCAGTATCATGAGATGCTGATGGATGGCCTGGTCTATATCGCCGAGGGGCAGAACCCGGAGGTGATACGCCAGCGTCTACAGGGGTATCTGGGAGCGGACGATGCCGCGTCGAAGACCGCCTGAACCCGATGCCCCGCTCGATCGCTGGGTGCTCTCCTGGGCCGACTTCCTGACGCTGCTGTTCGCGTTCTTCGTGGTCATGTATGCGATCTCCTCGGTCAACGAAGAGAAGTACAAGTCGATGTCCGAGGCGCTGTCGCAGGTGTTTTCCGGGCCGGGCGGACCCAGAGGCGTCAATCCCGCGCTGGAGGGGGGAAGCGGCCTTCTCGAAGGGGGAGAGGCATCGAAAAGGGCGCCGGCCGATCTGATCGGTCCGGTGAACGAGCGGGCAACCCTGCAGTTGAACCAGGTTCGGGCGCAGCTGGAATCCGATTTCAGTCAACAGTCGTCCGAGGGCGAGATCGAGGTGACGGGCTCCGACCTCTGGTTCTCCATCGAGCTGCGTTCAAGTCTGCTGTTCGACAGCGGCGGGGCGATACCGTCGATCGCCGCGGACGACATCCTGGCGCGTATCGCTCAGCGCCTGGAGGGGCTGGACAACCCGATCCATGTGGAGGGGTTTACCGACAACGAGCCGATCGCCACCGAGCAGTTCCCCTCCAACTGGGAGCTGTCGGCGGCAAGGGCGGCCGCAGTGGTGCGTCTGCTGGAGATAAACGGCATCGATCCCGTGCGCATGGCCGCCGTGGGGTATGGCGAGTATCAGCCGGCCTACAGCAACCGCACCGAAGAGGGGCGCAGGCTCAACCGTCGTATCGTGATCGTGGTATCGCGCGACGAAAAGGTGCGCCGCGCCGTTGTCTCCTACGGCAGCGAACAGGTCAGCTCGGATGCGGTCAGCACCCTGTTGACCGAAGAGCCGGATCCATCCGATGAGCCGGCGGCGCTGGAGCAGATAGAAACCGAAGATGGGATACTGTTTCGACAGGCGAAGCCGGAACAATAACAGGAAGAGACTCTATGCAGGTATGGGCTGTTGCTAACCAGAAGGGAGGGGTCGGCAAGACGACGACCGTCGTGACGCTGGCAGGTCTACTGGCTGAGGTTGGATATAAGGTACTGTTGGTCGACCTCGATCCGCACGGATCGTTGACCAGTTACTTTCGCTACGACCCGGACGAGCTGGAGCATAGCGTATACGACCTCTTCGAGCAGCTTCAGGTCGATCCCGAACGTACCCGCGGCCTGATCGTCGACACCAATCGGGAGGGGGTGCATCTGATGCCGGCCTCCACCGCACTGGCGACGCTGGAGCGGCGGGCCGTCGGCAAGGAGGGGATGGGGTTGCAGGTGGCGAAGGCGCTGGCAACGCAGCGGCAGACCTACGACTTCGCGCTGATCGACAGTCCGCCGGTGCTCGGCGTGCTGATGGTGAACGCGCTGGCCGCGTGCAACCATCTGCTGGTGCCGGTACAGACCGAGTTTCTCGCGCTCAAGGGGCTGCAGCGGATGATCAGGACCATCGAAATGGTCAACCGAGCCCGGCGCAACAAGCTTGGATACACCATCGTGCCCACATTCTACGATCGCCGCACCCAGGCGTCGGTCAGCAGTTTGCGTGAACTGCACCGGCTGTACGAGGACAATATCTCCACGGCGGTGGTGCCGGTCGATACCAAGTTCCGCAACGCCAGCCTCAAGGGGGTGGTACCCTCGTCGATGGATGCCGGTAGCCGTGGCGTGCATGCCTATGCCAAACTGCTGAGAAATCTGCTGGAGAGTCGCAGACAGGGTAAAGTCGATGGCTGATCAGAAAAAAGTTGTATTCGAGTATATCGAAGCCTTGCTGGCCGACCCGGAGATCACCGACGGGTTCATCCCCGAACCGACACCGGATGCGGAACCGGACGAGCGTATCTGCGAGCCGCAGGCCAGTGCAGATCAGCAGGATGATGGCTTCATCGACGATGTCGAGGTTGACGTCGGGATGGCCGAGACATTCCATAGTGTTGTAGAGCCAGAGCCAGAGCCAGAGCCAGAGCCAGAGCCAGAGCCAGAGCCAGAGCCAGAGCCAGAGCCAGAGCCAGAGCCAGAGCCAGAGCCAGAGCCAGAGCCAGAGTCCGAATCCGAACTTGATCTTGATGTCGATCTTGATTCCATGAGCGAACACCCCGCGCCGGTTGCGGCTGCCATACCGAGGCCCGCACCGGTGCACAAGACGCAGGTACATATGCTGAACTGTGTGTTGATCGATATGCACGGCCTGAAGCTGGCGGTTCCGTTCGATCGTATCGAGGGCGCGCTGCAACTGAACGACCTGTCGCTGGATATCGCCGGGCAGCCGGAGTGGGTGCTGGGCGCGTTCGGGCCCGAATACTCGCAAACCATGGTGGTCGATACCGCGATGTGGGTCATCCCCGAGCGCTACCAGCCCGAGCACTCCAAGTACGGCGAGGTCGTGATCCTGCAGGGGCGCAAGTGGGCACTGGCCTGCGACGGCCTGGTCAAGTCGCTGCAGATCCCGATCGATCAGGTCAATCTGAACCAGGACAAGGCGCATCGTTCCTGGCTGAAGGGGACCTATATGGCCGAACGTTGTGCGATCCTCGATATCGATCAGATGGTCGAGGAGTTCGAGGCGATGCTGACGTGATCGATCTGTCCGGTTCCGACCTTGCGTTGATCGTGGTGGCGGGCGCGGCACTGCTCGCCACGCTGCTGTGCGTGTTCCTGCTGGTGCGGGTTCGGCGCCAGGAGCGACGCCATCAGGCGCTGATCAACGTACTGCGAAACGAGATCCGGGCGATGACCAACGGCTCCATCGGCATGGGCAATCGCCTGCTGGCGATCGAGCACAAGCTCAATATCACGGTGGAGAAGCAGCAGGAGCTGGAGAACCGCGATCCGGGCGTGCTGGCCTACAATCAGGCGGCACGGCTGATGGAGATGGGCGCCGACGTGGACGATCTGGTGCGCAGTTGCGGCATTGGCCGGCCCGAGGCCGAACTGATGGCGCTGCTGCACCGCGAACTGCACACCGGCGAGTCGCTGCCCTCCCGTCACTGAGTCAGCTTGGATACCAGCTCGTTCGCGTCCCGGGGCTTGAGTTCGTAGGCGAAGGCGATCACCTCGGCGATGGCGCGATAGAGGGATTCCGGAATCTCGTCGCCCAGCTCCAGCCGGATCAACACCTCCAGCAGCTCGGGGCTTTCGTAGATATGCACGTCGTGCTCGCGGGCGAGCTTGAGGATCTGCTCCGCGATAAATCCCGTTCCCTTGGCCGTCACCCGCGGTGCGGTCCCGCTGTCCGGGTCGTATTTCAGGGCCACCGCTCGGCGCGGCGGTAACGCGTCGTCGTGCTCGTTCATGTATGCAGATCCACCAGTCGGCGACTGAGAGCGGGCTGAGTTTCCGCGGGCTGCCGCCCCTGTTGCACATGCAGGGTATCGACTTCGAATCCGCTGCTGCTCAGTTGGGTGGCAAAATCCTGCAGCCGGTCCTGAATCAGCCGCGCCGTCTCTCCACGCTCCGCCCAGAAGCGGGCGCTGAGTTGCCACTCCTGCTGCAGGCTGATGCGGCTGTCGATCGCGCCCAGCTCCTGCAGGTCGAAGTGCAGATTGATCGACCACTCGGAGATGAACCTGTCCTGCTCGTCGCGTCGTTTGTGCTGAGTGATACGGATCTCGGTATTCTCCAGTTGCTGGTCGTTCAGGCGCACGGGCAGATCGAGACGGTACTGGCGCTCGATACTGCCGTCGGGCATATCCTGCCAGTGCTGCAGACTCGATGCCTGGTGCGTGGCGGTTCGCGCGTGGATCCCCTGCAGCAGCGACTGGAAGCGCTCCCGCGCCTCCGGCGGCAGCCGTTCACCGAGTTGCTCGAGGTTGGCGAGCTGCTGTTTCAGCGTGGCCGGTTGTTGGCTGTCGCGCGATTGCGGCGCGCCCTTGGCGCCGGGCATCAGGCCGCTGGACTGAAGCTGCTGCTCCACCGCCTGCCGGGTGGACTGGGGATCGGGCTTGGTGGAGACGCTGAACAGACTCATCATCGACCGCACTATCTGGCCGATCGCGTCCTGCCGGCGACCGCCGTCGCTGCGGTCGAGCTGTCGCAACTGGTTCAGAGCGTCGGCCATCGGTATCTGCTGCGGCAGGCTGTCGCGCAGGATCTGCTGTAAACCCTCCTGCAGGCGCAGTTGCGAGTCCGGTGCAACCTTGGGCGGCAGTATCTCCAGCTGTACGCTGCTCTGGTCGGTTCGCGTCAGTTGCACGTTCAATCCCGCCTGCAGCGGTCGAGGTGTCAGCAACTCGATGTGCTGGCCGTTGACCGATAGCTGTACCGGATTGGGACCCGCCCTGTTCGGTGTCGGAGCGGGGGCCGCTGTCGCGGCGGGTGCCGGCCGGGATCCGCCGTCGCTTGCTGTGCCTGCCGCTCTGCCCGACGCGGCGTCGGCGGTGCGTGGCGGCTCGGTCACCGGCGGTGTCGGTGCGTGTGACTGCGACGGGGTTCTGGTCTGAGTCGGGACTGCCGAATCCGCGCCCGATGTTGCCGTTCTGGCCGTGTCGGCCCGGTTGGGCTGCGGCGGGGAGGGCGGCGCGGTGTCCCTGGCCGGAGTCGACCGAGACTCCGAGGATGCAGGCTCGGTGGCGAGCGCCGGTGTGCCGGGATTGCCGCCGGTCTCCGGCGCGGCGGGTGGGGTGCCTTGGCCGGCCGGAGTCGAGGTGCTGGGTGCCGGGCCGGCGGTGGTATGGGGCGTCGTCGGCTGCGTCGGTGTCGGGCCGGGGCGTGGAGTCGGCAGGGACTCCTGTGCGGTCGGCGGGGCGCTCTGCGGTGAGGCTGTCGTGCCCGGTGTGGAGTTGCCTGTGGAGGCCGCTCCGGGTGGGGCAGCGGGCCGCCCGGCCTCGGCGTTGGGGGGCGGGGCTGTTTGAGCCGGTGCCGTGCCGACCTGTATCCGAGGGCTCGGGGTGGTCGGTGCGGCATTGCCGGTCGGTATCGGTGGCGGGGTGACACTGGGCAGGACACGTCCGCTCTGCGGCTGGTTCAGCGGCAGGGCGCGCTGCAGGGCGTCGCTCTGCAGCTGTGCCGTCGGTATCTGCAGCCGTAATCCGTTGCCGGCGGTGCCGCTGTCGGCGCGCGTGGCGATCGCGGGCGGAGAGGGCGTCCGGGGCGCGGCTTCGGCTTGCCCCGCCGCCGTCTGGCCGGTCAGGCTCAGCAACAGGGCACCGTCGCCGCCGCGGCCGAGCGTGACCTGGGCGCCGATGGCGAGGGGGCGGGAGGTCATCAACTCCATCAGCATGTTTTGCGCCTCGACCTTGATCCGGAACAGGTTGGGGCGCTGCGTATCGACGATCACTTCCTTTACACTGGCGTTCAGCGTGCGGCCTGCGTCAAGCTGCGCGCGCAGGTCGCCGCCCTGTGACTCTCCGGGGCGGCTGAGTGTTTGCAGTGACTGTACCGCAAGCGTGAGTGGCAAGGGTTTCGATCTCCGTTATGGCGTGGGCGGTCGGGCCCTGTGTAGTACAGCTTACAACCTTAGACCTAATCGGTGCCGGTGGTGCCTCTTCCCGCCTGACGTCAGGGGGGAATCCGTTTATAATGGCGCGTTTGAAAATAGTCGGCCAGTGTCGGCACAACTGAAGTATGTATGGACCGCCGCGCACGGCAAAAAAATCACGGATGGAAAGATCTCGGGTGGAGAGTCACTGTTTGTCCTGGCCGATGTTGAAAGTGGAAAATCTGTTCTGCGAACGGGATGACCGCGTACTTTTCGATGGCCTCGGGTTCTCCGTCGATGCCGGCGAGATCGTCCAGATCGAGGGTGCCAACGGCAGCGGCAAAACCACGCTGCTGCGGATCCTCAGTGGCCTCTCCCGCAACTACGAAGGCGAGATCTACTGGCGCGGCGAGCCGGTGGAGAGAGTGCGCGACCGCTTCCGCCGGGAGCTGCTGTATTTCGGTCATCAGCCCGGGGTCAAGGCGTTGCTGACACCGGAGGAGAATCTGCGCTGGTACTGTGCCCTGCACCCCTCGCTCGATGCCTCACGGGTCGACGAGGCGCTGGAGCAGGTCGGCCTGCGCGGCTTCGAGGATGTGCCCTGTCATTCGCTGTCCGCCGGTCAGCACCGCCGGGTTTCGTTGTCGCGCCTCTATCTCAGCGATGCGCCGTTGTGGATCCTCGACGAGCCGTTCACCGCCATCGACAAGCGCGGCGTGGCGGCAAAGGAGGCGTTGATCGGTCGGCATATCGCCCGCGGCGGCAGCGTGATTCTGACCACGCACCAGGATCTGCAGGGGAGCAGTGCCGTACGCTCGATCAATCTGGACCGACAGGGTGGAACCGATGGCTGAACTGCTGACCGACGCCGTGGCCGAGAGAGCCCAGATCGGCCCCGGTGGATTGTTCCTGGCGACGCTCAGGCGCGATCTGCTGTTGTCGCTGCGGCGCAAGAGCGAACTGGTGAACCCGCTGATCTTCTTTTTGATGGTGATCACGCTGTTCCCGCTCGGTGTCAGTCCGGAGCCCGGTTTTCTGGCCCAACTGGCGCCCGGCGTGTTGTGGGTGGCGGCGTTGCTGGCCACGCTGTTGTCGATGGATAGCCTGTTTCGCACCGATTACGACGACGGCTCGCTCGAGCAACTGCTGCTCAGTCCGCAGCCGCTGTTTATCGTCGTGTTGGCCAAGGTGCTGGCGCACTGGATGCTCAGCGGGCTGGCGCTGACCCTGGCGGCGCCGCTGATCGCGGTGATGCTGTTCCTGCCCGCCGAAGGGATGCCGGGGTTGATGCTGAGCCTGCTGATCGGTACGCCGACGCTGAGCCTGGTCGGGGCAATCGGCGCCGCGTTGACGGTCGGGCTCAAGCGCGGCGGGGTGCTGATCTCCCTGCTGGTGCTGCCGCTGTATATCCCGGTGCTGATCTTCGGTACCGGTGCGATTCAGGCAGCGGTCACCGGTCTGCCCCTGGCCGGTTATCTGGCGCTGTTGGGTGCGCTGCTGGCGCTGGGACTGGCACTGGCGCCGTTGGCGATCGGCGCCGCGTTGAGAATTTCGGTAAGTGGCTAACGAGTAGGTATGAACGGACATGGCTGACAAGAAATGGATGCCGCGCTGGTTTTACCAGTTGGCGTCTCCGCGCTGGTGCTATCGGATCTGCGGTAAGCTGCTGCCCTGGTTTATGGCCGTCGCTTTGCTCCTGCTGATCGGCGGTACGGCCTGGGCGCTGCTGTTCGCGCCGGCCGACTACCAACAGGGCAACAGCTTCAGGATCATCTATCTGCATGTGCCGTCGGCGATTCTGGCCCAGTCCTGCTACATGCTGATGGCGGTGGCCGGTGCCGTCGGTCTGATCTGGAAGATGAAGGTTGCCGACATGGTGGCCAAGTCCTGCGCCCCGATCGGCGCGTCGCTGGCGGTGCTGGCACTGCTGACCGGCGCCATCTGGGGCAAGCCCACCTGGGGCTCCTGGTGGGTCTGGGATGCGCGCCTGACCTCGATGCTGATCCTGTTTTTCCTCTATCTCGGCGTGATGGCGTTGAACTCCGCGATCGAGAGCGAGTCTACCGCTGCACAGGCAACCGCCGTGCTGGCACTGGTGGGGTTGGTCAATATTCCGATCATCAAATACTCCGTCGAGTGGTGGAATACGCTGCACCAATCGGCAACCTTCAAACTGACCGAAAAACCGGCCATGCCGGCGGAGATGTGGCTGCCGCTGCTGGTGATGGTGATCGGCTTCTATGCGTTCTTTGCCGTGACGTTGATGCTGCGTCTGCGCAACGAGATCCTGCGCCGCGAGCGTCGTGCAGGCTGGGTCAGGGAACTTTTGCTGTCTTAACGAAACGGGTGTAAGCGAGGTCGATGTGAGCTTCAACTCCTTTTCCGAATTTTTGTCGATGGGTGGCCATGGCCTCTATGTCTGGCTCAGCTACGGCCTCGGCCTGGCGGTGATCCTGGCCAATCTGATCGTGCCTATGCAGGCAGGGAAGCGTCTGCGCGCACAGCTGACCCGCCGTTTACTGAGGGAGAACCGGGGCTCATGAATCCGAAACGTAAGCAGCGCCTGTTGATCGTGCTGTTCATCGTCGCAGGTGTCGGTATCGCGGTGGGTTTGACCCTGTTCGCGCTGAACCAGAACATCAATCTGTTCTACTCGCCCACCCAGATCGCGGCCGGCGAGGCGCCGACAGGGACCCGCATCCGCGCCGGCGGCATGGTGGTGGACGGCAGCGTGCAGCGCGCCGCCGACAGTCTGGCGGTAAGCTTCGATATCACCGACTACGAGAAGACGGTCAGGGTCGAGTACACCGGCATCCTGCCCGATCTGTTCCGCGAGGGGCAGGGGATCGTGGCGCAGGGGCAGCTCGACAGCCAGGGTGTGCTGCAGGCGGTGGAAGTGCTGGCCAAGCACGACGAGAACTATATGCCGCCGGAGGTGGCCGACGCGCTGGAGAAAGCGGGCAAGATGCCGAAACCCGCCGGCCAGGAGTTCAATAAATGATCCCCGAACTTGGTCAATATGCACTGATTCTGAGTGTCTGCCTGTCGGTGTTGCTGGGAACGGTGCCGATGGTCGGCGCGACGGTCGGCAATGCGCTCTGGTGCAGCTACGCCCGCCCGCTGGCGATCGCCCTGTTCGGTTTCGTGCTGTTCGGCTTTCTCTGCCTGAGTTGGTCGTTTCTGCAGAGCGATTTCTCCGTGGTCTACGTGGCCAACAACTCCAATACCGCGCTGCCCTGGTACTACCGCCTGAGCGCGGTCTGGGGCGGACACGAGGGCTCGCTGCTGCTCTGGTTGCTGATACTGACCAGTTGGACGCTGGCCGTGGCGTTGAAGAGTGCCAACCTGCCGGAAGATATCCTGGCGCGGGTGCTCTCGGTCATGGGGCTGATCACCACCGGCTTTACCCTGTTCATCCTGTTCACCTCCAGCCCGTTCGAGCGTTACCTGCCGCGTATTCCGGAGCAGGGCGCCGATCTCAATCCGCTGCTGCAGGATATCGGTCTGATTCTGCATCCGCCGATGCTGTATATGGGCTACGTGGGCTTTTCGGTCGCCTTCGCCTTCGCCATCGCCGCCCTGCTCAGCGGCCGGCTCGATGCCGCCTGGGCGCGCTGGTCGCGGCCCTGGACCAACATCGCCTGGGCGTTCCTGACCCTGGGGATCGCGTTGGGCAGTTGGTGGGCCTATTACGAGCTGGGCTGGGGCGGCTGGTGGTTCTGGGACCCGGTGGAGAACGCCTCGCTGATGCCCTGGCTGATCGGTACCGCGCTGGTGCACAGCCTGGCGGTGACCGAGAAGCGCGGCGTGTTCAAGAGCTGGACGGTGCTGCTGGCGATCTTTGCCTTCTCGCTCAGTCTGCTCGGCACCTTCCTGGTACGCTCCGGCGTGCTGACCTCGGTTCACGCCTTTGCCTCGGATCCCGATCGCGGTTTCTTCATCCTGGCGCTGCTGGCGATCACCATCGGCGGGTCGCTGCTGCTCTATGCGATCAAGGCCTCGCATGTGAAGAGCGAGTCGAGCTTCGCTCTGTTGTCGCGCGAGAGCTTCATGCTGATCAACAACGTGCTGCTGACGGTGATCTGCGCCATGGTGTTGCTCGGCACCCTCTACCCGTTGCTGGTCGATGCGCTGCAACTGGGCAAGATCTCGGTGGGCGCGCCCTATTTCAACGCCCTGTTCGTGCCGCTGGGGACGCTGCTGGTGCTCTGTCTGGGCATCGGCATGTTGCTGCGCTGGAAGCAGACCTCGACGGCGTTGCTGATCAGGCAACTCTGGCCGCCGGGGCTGCTGGCGCTGCTGGCCGGCGG
>Ga0214472_10002678_pt1 | contig 19034 bp, 13 predicted proteins | sample RVTome_6_FD_207662 | JGI IMG/M metagenome (GOLD analysis project Ga0214472, IMG submission 207662) | Soil microbial communities from uranium-contaminated site in the Upper Colorado River Basin, Wyoming, United States - RVT140D175 | ecosystem: Environmental > Terrestrial > Soil > Contaminated >...
CCGGCGCGTAGCGCGTAGGAGCGCGAGACACCGCCGACTTCGCCGCGCAGCCGGTAGTGGGCGGGCTGGGGACCGGCGTCGGTCACGTCGGCACTCATCTCTTGATGCCTTCGATGCGGAACGCGCGGAGCGTACCCTCGTGTTTGGCCTGGATGCTCGTCGGCTTCGACTGCACGAGCTTGAACACGCGCTGGTGGACCTCAGGGCTGACGAGCACCTCGCCCGCGCCCGCCTCGTCACAGTAACGCGAGGCGCGGTTCGCCGCATCGCCGATGACGGCGAACTGGATCCGCTCGGCGTCGCCGATGAAGCCATGCAGCACCTCGCCGCAATCGATCCCGATCCCGATCTCGCATGTCTCCTTCCTGCGGGTGGCCCGTGCCGCGTTCAGCTCGCCCATCGCGGCCTGCATCGCCAGCGCCGCCCGCACGGCCTTTTCGTGTTGCTGGAGGTCGTCCTCGGGGCTGCCGAACACGGCCACGATCGCATCACCGGCGAACCGTTCGATGGTGCCATCGTGGTCCAGGATGACTTCGACGAGGCGCGGGAAGACCTCGTTGAGCAGGTCGCCCGTGCCTCGTGCTCCCAGCCGCGCGGTCAGCTCTGCGAACCCGCGAATATCGGAGATGAGCACCGTGATCGGCGACTGCCGCGTGCCGACCAGCAGGGTTCCCTCGCTCGCCTCCCTCAACAACTTCTCGCGCGCCCGGCGCGGGAAGTGGCTGGCAAAGAACCGGTTGGTGAACTCCGCGTGCCGCTGCAGCTCGTCCTGGGCGTGGTGGTTTGCCACCGCCATCGCCGCCTGCTGCGCGACCGCGGTCATCAGGCGCAGGTCCTCCCCGGTGAACGAGTCACACGCCTCGGAGTTGTCCACCGACACCACGCCCAGCGCGTTGCCTTTCCACAGGAGCGGCGCATACATCCCTGACGTGATGGCGTACTCGGTCTGGCTGACCGTCACGTCGGCGCTGCGACGCCAGACGAACGCTTGACGCTGGTCCATCGCCTGCCGCGCGGACGTGAGGCTCACCTCGGGCTCTCCACCAGGCGCCCAGGCCTTCGGGAGCAGTCGTCCCGTTGCGCGGTCTTTGACGAGAAGGGCACTGCGCCGTGCGCCGGGGATCACCTCGATCAGGCGATCCACGATGGTCTGCAGCAAGGCATCCACCCGCGCTTCCGCACCGAATTGAAGGGACAATTCGCACAGGAGCGCGAGGCGTCGGCCCGAATCCCCGGTCGTCGCTTCCCGGGCGTGGAAGACAGGGGCGTCCGCGTCGATCGTCTCTACGATCTCGCCGGACTCGTCAGGCCGGCTGGCCGTGGCGTCGCCCGTGGGCAGGCCCGATGCCGGCAGGTCGCCGCCCGTCCCCGCGATCGCGAGGTCTTCGTGTTGCGCCTCTTCGAGCCGGAGGCTCACCGGCCCTACGCGGACCTCGTCTCCCGGCTGGAGCCGGGTGCGCCGTATGCGCACGCCCTTCACAAGTGTGCCGTTCCTCGAGCCCAGGTCCTCGAGGGTGAGCCCTTCGGGCGCGACCGTGAGGAGGGCGTGCCGTCGCGAGACGCCCCGCACCGGCAGCACGATCGTGTTGCCGGCCCGGCTGCCCACCGAGTTCTCCCCGGCCCGTAGCGCGTAGGAGCGCGTGACGCCGCCGACCTCGGCGCGCAGCCGGTAGTGGGCGGGCCGGGGACCGGCGTCGGTCACGTTGCCTCCGGATGCGACTGGATCGAGTGCCGTCATTGTATGCCTCGTCCGACGTGGAAGGCTCTCAGCACGTCCGGTGCCACTCCTCGAACATCACGCCACCCCGTGTCCGAGGCCAGGACCGCCTCCCACCTCCGGTTCACGATCGCGCAGTCGGTGTGCGAACGCCGCGCAGTCACTGGGCAGGCCGCACAGCGTCTTCGCGCCTTCCGCGCAGGCCCGTTGCCGGTAAGGTGCTGTACCTGCGCGCGGTTATGCGAACCGCTCGTCGCGCGGCCGCGGCGGGCACTCCGCCTGCAGTACGAGACCGCGAGCCGAAGCGAGGGCAGACGCCCTCGACGGCAGGAGGAAACAATGAATACGATTCGACGCACACTGACCCTCGCAGCGGGGCTCGCGCTCGTGGTGGCGCTCGGAGGCTGCGGCGGGGATTCCGGCGGCCCCGATTGCACGGCGAATCCCGCCGGCCCGGGGTGCCCGCCGACCCCTCCTCCAACCCCGCCGCCCCCGATCACCGTGGCCGAAGGCGAAAGCGCCCTTGCGTTCGACGAGCTTCTCCGGGTGCCGTTCGAGACGACGCGGCCCGGCACCCTGAACGGGACCGTGCAGTGGAAGTCCCCCTCAAACGGCATCCTGGTCATCGTGACCAACGGTGTCTGCACCTTCGACCAGCTCCTGGCCGAGCAGTGCGCGCTCATCTCGACCTCGCTCGGCACGACCCCCAAACCGCGGAGGTTCTCGCTGTCCGGCCGGTCCGCGGGCCCCTACACGCTCTTCATCGGCAACATCGGGCCCGGCGACGATTCCGTATCGTTCCGGGTCGAGCTGAACGCGACTGCGGCAGCGGCGGCCGCGGGTGCGCAGGCGACGCCGGCGGCGAACCCCGGGACGCTCGACCTGAAGCGCTTCAAGCGCCGCGTGACGCTGCCGTAGCCGGCGATGGTGGGCGGGGGAGAACCGGGCGTGTGCCGCCCCTCCTCCGCCCTTCAGGTCCTCGTCACCCGGCTGTCTACTGCCCTCAGGCCCGCTGCCATCGGCCGGGCGCCAGCATCGCCGTCATCCGCTCCGGGTTCCTGATGCCCTCACCGGCCATCCACGCGTCGGCGGAGCCGACCAGCCCTCGACCCGCGTCGCCGCCCATCAGCTCGCCGCGGCGCCGCCGGGCGGCGGCGGCGTGCAGGGCCATGGCCGCGGCGCCGAAGCCGGCCTCGGCCGATTGCAGGAATCGCAGCGCCGGCTCAGCCTCTCCGCGCGTCGCGGCCGCGCCGGCGCGCAGGAGGAAGGCGAGGGGTTCGCCCCATTGCGTCCGCTCGCGCAGGATCGTCCGCGCGTGCCCTTCCGCGCCCCGCAAGAGCTCGTCACGCTCGACCCCGTTGCCGGTCTGCGCGGCCGTCGCCAGGCGGCGCCGCGCGCGCGAGTCGAGGCCACGGATGAAGCCGGCCTGGACGAACCGGTCCAGGGTCCGGGCGAACGCGCGAGAGGACTCGCCCACGGGCTCCGGCGCCACCGGCGTTTCGCCGGAATAGAGGGCGATGTCCGTGTGCGCGCCGCGCACCCACAATCGCAGATAGTCGAAGCTGGTCCGCCTCCACCCGGCAAGTCCGGTCTCCAGCTCCTCGCGGGCCCGGCTCGGGTCGTCCGCCGCCAGCCAGGCTACGTGCGAGCAGAAGCCGATGCGCAGGAGCGTGGCCCGGAGCAGGCTGCCCCGCGCCTCCGCCTCCTCGAGCAGCGCGGGGAGCCGCTGCGACAGTGCCGCCACCTCCCCGAGGAAGAACATGGAGGCCAGGCCGAAGAGCTGGGCGGTGAGGATCTCCCAGTCCACCCCCGTGCAGCGCTCACGCAGGATCTCCTCCGCGCGCTCACAGCCGCTGCGGGCCTCCTGCCAGCGGCCGTCGAGCCAGGCGGCGTTGCCGGCCGCCATCGTCGCGAGGCCGATGGCGTAGGGGTGGTTCACGCGCTCGGCGAGCGCCTGCGAGGCCTGGAGCAGGCGCCCGGCCCGGGCCCGGCTCCGGTTTCCGCCCATGGCCACGTAGGCCCCCTCCATGGCGACGGCGCGAGCCACGCGATAGGGCTCTCCCGCGCGGAGCGCGAGGACGAGGTGGCGGGCCTGAAAGTCCGCGCCGCGGACCATGTCGACCATTCCCATGCCCACGCCCACCGACCAGCAGGTATCGATCCGGAGCAGGTCCTGGGCGGAAATCTCCGTCTCGTCATGCTCCTTGAACCGCAGCCCGCGCAGACGGATCTGGGCGCGGCGGAGAAGGAGGGAGAAGAGGGCCATGCGCGGCGTCTCCGGGAGCTTCATGCCCAGCTTCGCGAGCACGGTGTTCAGGACGCGCCCCCCATCCTCGATGTGGCCGCTGATGAAGAACTGCTGCGCGGCGCGCCGGTGAAGGTCGATGGCGAGGGCGGGGCCGGCTTCCTTCGCCGCCCCAAGGTAGGCCTGGGCCGCCTCCGCTCCCCGGCCCGCGTTGGCCAGGGCATCGCCGAGCTGGACCTCCAGGCTCGCCCTGTGCGCCGCCGTGCCCCCCCGGAGGTTGAGCGCGAACCGGTACAGGCCCGCGGCTCGGTCGAAGGCCAGGGCCTCCGACGCCTTCACCGCCGCGGCCGTCGCGTACTCCGCCGCGCTCTCGGCGTCGCCCGCCCCGATGTAGTGCCGCGCCAGCGTCTCCGGATCGCCCCGACCGGAGGCGAGCAGGGCCGAGGCCAGCCGGTGATGGCACTCCTTGAGCGCCGCCGGCGTGAGATGAGCCGCCACGGCATCGCGGATGCGGTCGTGGTAGGTCTCGATCTCGTTCCGGCCGAGGCCGGTGCGCGTCCGCACGAAGTGGGCCGCCCGTAGCACCGCCAGGACGCTCTCGCCCTCTTTCTCGAGGTCCGCGGCCCGGTAGGCGACGCCGACCTCGATGGGCACGCCCGCGACCGCCACCACGTCGAGGAGCCGCCGGGCCTTCCCGGGTAGCCGGGACACGCGGGTCTCCAGGACGTGGTCGAAGGTCACGTCGAACAGCCCCCCCGACGCGGGTTCGGCCTCGGCCTGCGAAAAGCGCACCAGCTCCTCGATGAAGTACGGGTTGCCGCCCGACTCGCGGGCGATCGCCTCCGTCCGCACCGTCGTGCCCCGGGGCTCGTCGCCGGCAACGGCGAGGGCGAGGGCCAGCTCCTGGCCTTCGGAGGCCGACAGCTCGCCGACCACGATGTCACGCCTTTCCAGGGAGGAATCGACGGCCAGCCGCTTCGGCAGGATGGTCTTGAGCAGCGGGCTGGTCTCGGCTTCCTCCGTTCGGTAACACCCGATCAGGAGGAGCACGGGGGGTTCCGGCGGCCGCAGGAGGTCCTCGAGCAGCGCCGCGCTGTCGATGTCCCCCCACTGGAGGTCGTCGATGAACAACACGAGCGCCCGGCGGTCGGCCAGCCGTACGAACAGCTCCCGCAGGGCCGCGAACGCCCGCCGGCGCACCTCGAGCGAGTCGGGGATCTCCAGCACCGCGCGTCGCGCCCGGGTGACGGCGTCGACCTGGCGCAGCACCGGAAACACGCGGGCCAGCGCCAGGATGTCGTGGGGCAGGAAGGCCTCCGCCTGCGCGGAGGGCAAGCGGCGGAGGTACCGGCTCAGGGCATCGACGAGGGCGTCGAGCGCCTTGTAGGGGACGGACTCCCTCTCGTAGCAGCGCCCCGCCAGGACCACCGCCTGAGGGTCCTGGCTCTTCAGCTCCTCCAGGAATCGACGGACGAGCGCGGTCTTGCCCATTCCCGAGCCGCCGTGGACGGCCACCGTCAGGGCGCGGCCGGCCTTGAGCGTCCGAAACGCGTCCCGCAACGCCTCGAGATGCCGCTCGCGGCCGACGAACACCGGCGAGCCGGCGGGAACGGGCGGCGCCGGGGCCTCCGCGGGCCCCCGCCCGACGACTCCCTTCAGGGCGCGCGCCACGTCCGCCCCCGAGGGGCGCTGCGCGGGATCGCGGCGCAACAGGGCCCGGCAGAGTTCGTCGAGGTCGGGGGGGATGCCCGGAGAGAGCTCGGACGGCGGAACCGGCTCCGACTCTTGCTTGCGCTGCATGACTTCCAGGACGCTGCCTGCGAACGGGAGCCGCCCGGTGAGCGCCTGGTAGAGCATCGACCCGACGTTGTACCAGTCGCTGGCCTGGGTCAGGGGAAGCCCGGCGATCTGCTCCGGAGACATGTACGCCGGCGTGCCCACGGCGTCGAGCGTATGCGTTTGCGCGGGGGCGATCTCCGCCACGAGGCCGAAGTCGAGGAGCACCACCCGCCCTTCGCGCGTCACCAGGACGTTCGAAGGCTTGATGTCGCGGTGGAGCTTCCCCGCTTGGTGCAGGGCCAGGACGCCGTCGGTCAGCTGGGGGAGCGCGTGACGGAGCCGGTCCAGGTTCAGCCCCCCCTCGGCCGGCACCTTCCCGGCGCCGCGGTCATCGCGGCCGTGGTCGAAGAAAGCCTGGAGCCCGGACGTGGTGGGCGAGGAGAGCCCGCTCGTGGGGCCGGATTCGGCAGGGTCGGTCTCGCCCCGGACGTACCAGAGGAAATTCACGCCGTCCACGAGCTCCATGGTGAAGAACCACTGATGCTCGTGCGACGACAGCTCGTAGAGGGTCACCAGGTTGGGATGGGAGACGTCCGCCAGCGCGCGGAACTCCTGCTTGAACCGGACGAGGGCCTTGGCCGCCACGTTGCGCAGCGTCTTGAGGGCGACGAGGAGGTTGCGCTCCCGGTCGAGCGCCCTGTACACGACGCCGTAACCGCCCGCGCCGAGACGCCCCTGGACCAGGAACCGGTCGTTGCCTTGGAAGTCGCCTTCCTCGAGCCCTGGCATTTCACGCGCCTCGCCACGAAAGGCGTCGTAGCGGGGAGGAGCGGGGCCATGCTACGCGATAAGCCTCAGGACTTCACGGTGCTCAGACCGTGGGCACCATCGCCCATCCACTGCGCGCGTTCTCGAGCGACCTTCTCACTCCGCGACCAGGGCTCAACGAGTTGGCGGACCCGTCGTCGCTGGCACGGCCGATGCTGAGCGTCGTGCGACACGCTACGGCGCCCGATCTGGGCCGAAGGGAGGCTGGCGACATGAGAACGATGGTCGGAGCGGCGGCCGGTCTTGCGATGCTCTTCGTCTCGATGCCCGCGCAGGGGGGGGTCCGGGTCGGCGCCCTCGCCGGCGCCAACGTCGCGACGCTGGATGTCAACATGGAAGATCCGGATGTCACCTTTCGCGCGAAGACCTTCTTCGCCGCCGGGGCGGTGGTGGAGGTCGGCCTTTCCCGGCACCTGTCCCTGCAGCTCGAGCCCATGTACCTGCAGAAGGGCGGAAAGATCGTCATCCGTGATTTCTTCGGCGAGGACGCGTCCGCCAGCGTGCGCCTCTCTTATGTCGAGCTGCCGGTGCTCCTCAAGGTCTCCAAGCCCACGGGCCGGGTGCGGCCGTACCTGGTCGTGGGCCCCAGCGTGGGCTATCGCACGAGCGTCAGGGTGAAGGACGAGACGACGGGCGAGGAGGAAGACCCCGCGGACGCCGACGAGAACCTCAGGAAGTGGGACTTCGGCGTGACCGCGGGCGCAGGGCTGGCGGTGCCGGCGGGGCGCGCGACCGTCTTCGTGGAGAGCCGGTACACGTGGGGACTCGTGAATCTCGACAAGGAAGACGAGGACCTGACGCTGAAAAACCGGGGGATCCAGGTCCTGGCCGGATTCACCTTCCCGATCGGGCGCCGCTGAGCCGCTGATCAGGCCGAGGGTCCGCCGGCCCTCTTCGCGCGGCGGGACGCGCTCAGCGCCGAGGTCGACCGCAGAAGGTCGTCCCGCATCTCGTCCAGGGTCCGGCCGGTAGCCGCCGGACGCGAGCCCAGCCACGGCCAAAGGGCCGCGGACACGGCACCCGGCAGGACGTTCTGCAGGTACTCGAGGGCCGTGCCCCGCAGCGAGCTGTCTCCGGCGCGCCAGGCGCGCAGGGCCACCGTCAGGGGCTCGCCGGGCAGGTCCAGCGAGAGCAGCCCGAACACGTGGTCGAGGCCGCGAGCCGATGGCTGGGGTCCCTGCAGCTCGCGGAGCGCCGCCGCGAAGCCGGCGGCCACCGGTATGAGCAGCGACGGGTCCTGTTGACGCAGGCGGCTCAGCGTCTGGGCCGAGCGGTATCGCACGTCGAAGCGCCCGTCGCGGAGGGCAGCGAGCAGCCCATCCACGGCACGCTGGTTGGGCACGGCCGTGAGGACCCTGGGCACGCGCCGGCGCACCACCGGGTCCTGCTGCGCGTCCAGGAGCACGTCCACGAGCTGGCCCGTGCAGCGAGCGCCCACTCTCCGCAGCGAGGCCACGGTCTCCGTGAACAGATCGTCGCGGGCCAGGAGCGGCACGATCAGGGGCACCAGCTCCAGGGCCATGGCCGGGTCCTGCAACACGCTCCGGATGCGCTCGCGGTCGCGCGAGCGCAACGCCGCGGCCGCCGCCATCAGGGACTCGTCCGCCCCCTCCGGCGGTGGACCGGGCGGGGCCACCGCCTGCTCGGTCGCCGCCGGCGGCTCCCGGGGGCCGGTGCTCGCCAGCATGGCCCGGGTCGTCAGATCCATCACGGCGTCGGGATCGAGCTGGACCGTACCCGCGCGCAAGCTCTCAGCCAAAGCGAAGACGTACCCTGTCTGCAAGCGGCGCGTCAGCACCAGGGTCACGACGGCCAGCGCGCTGGCCAGGAAGAGCAGGAGGAGGGTGGTCCGCGTCGGGACCAGGAGCGCCAGCAGCACCACGACGCTGCCCGCGATGGTGCCCACCCGGTCCGCTCCCACGTCCAACAGGGCCTTGGTCGGGCGCTTCTGCTCGGGCCCGAGCGGCGTGTAGAGCAGCTCGTAGGCCGACCGGAACACCGAGTTGCGCAGAACCGCCAATGCGCCGCGCACGGCCACCCGCGGCCACAGGCCCGGGACGACGGTGGCCAGCGCGCCGCCGATGGCCGCCACTGCGGGCTGCAGCGCCAGGCTGCCGCCGAGGCCGAGCCTTTCCAGTGACCGGCGGGTCAGCGTCGTTTGCACGGCGAGGGCCAGTACCCCGATGGCGGTGTGGTACAGCGCGAAGAAGGACATCAGCGGCCCACCCCGCGCGAACCGGCTCGTCACCGCCGCGCTCAGAACGTAGTCGAGCGCCGATTCGGTCAGCGCGCACAGCGCCACGAGCAAGGCCACGTTGCGGAGGTAGGGATGGCGCCGGATGAGATGCAGCGCGAAGGCCGGGCTCGCGGCTGCGGGCTGGGGCCCGGCCGGGCGCTTCCGTGCGGTACGGTGCAGCGTCTCCAGCGCGACCAGGCAGGCCAGCGTGAGCGCGGCCATGGCCAGCAGCATGCTCGGCACGCCGATCGCCGCCGCCGCCCGCCAGGTCAGCAAGCCGCCCAGCACGCCGCCGAAGGATGCCCCCGTTCCGATGCGGCCGATCACGTGGCGGGCGGTGTAGGGGTCGAAATGCTCGTTGACCACGGACCAGAAGCCGGAGACAAGCGTGGCTCCGAAGACGCCCGCATGCACGTAGACGGCGACGGCGCCGAGCCGGGGCGCGGCGAGGGCGAGCGACCACTCGGCGGTCAACAGGGCCGCGCTGGCCGCCAGGGCCCACCGCATCGTGACGGGCGGAGACGACCGGGCCATGCCGCGGGAGAACGCGAGCACGCCTGCCAGCGAGAGGCCCGCGGTGACGCCGGAGGCGAGCGGCAGCGCGGTGACGGGATAGTTGGAGAGGAAGAACGCGTCGCGCGTCGCCTTGGCGGCCACCAGTTGCGCGACCAGCAGACCGGCGGCGACGCACGCGGAAGCGACGGCAGCGTTCACCGGCGCCGTCGTCGCGCCGGGACGCGGGCCTGCCGCAACGCCTGGTCGTGCCATGCGTGATCGCCCGGGGAACGGCACCGCCCCGGTCTCCGCGCGCCGAGTATACCGGGGGGGCGGGCCTGCGCGCCTGCGAACGGCTTGACACGCCGCGAGGCCCGATCCTATAGTGCCGCTTCGGCAGGGCGAACGATCATGGCTTCCCTCACCGCTGCGAGCGCGTACCAGTTGCGGGCGGTGGTGCGGAGCTGGCGTCCGATCTACAACCTCTACCGTTAGCGCCGGGCCGGGAGGCCCGGTCACGGGTTTCCTGGAGAGATCGGACGGGCAAGAAGGCCTCTTCAGGGATCCTGAAGAGGCTTTTTTGATTTGACCGGCGGGGACCGTGGCCCAGATCTGCGTCAGCCTGACCGAGGGGACGACGAGCGGCGTGGTCCACCGCATGGCCGCCCTGGCGGGCGTGGCCGACATGTTCGAGGTCCGCGGCGACCTCGTCGCGGACCTGGACCTCCTGGAGATCCTGCGGGCCCGCACGCGGCCCATCGTCTTCGCCTGCCGTCCCGTGGCCGAGGGCGGCCGCTGGGACGGCGGCGAGAGCCGGCGGCGCCTGGTCCTCCTGGAGGCGGTCAAGCGGGGCTTCGACTACGTGGACGTGGAGTACCGCAGCGACCTCCTGGACGTGGCCATGGAGAAGTCGGGCAGCGGCCTCGTCGTCTCCTACCACGACATGGAGGGCACGCCCGCGGACCTCGAGGGCCTCTACGCCCGCATGTGCGATCGCGGCGCCGACGTGGTCAAGATCGCGGTGACCCCGCGCTCGGTGACGGACGTGGGCCGCGTGCTCCAGCTGGCCGCGCGCGTGGCCGCGTCGCACGGCAGGCCGCTGGTGGCCATCGCGCTGGGGCCGCTGGGAGTGATCACGCGGGTGGTGGGCGGGCGCTACCGCGCCCCTTTCACGTACGCGGCGGCCGCCGCGGGCGCGGAGGCCGCGTCCGGACAGTTGCCCGCGGAGCTGATGGCGGAGATGTACCGCGTCCGCGACGTCACGCCGGCCACCCGGGTCTACGGGGTCGTGGGCGGCGCCGTCCGGAGGAGCCTGTCGCCCCTGCTCCACAACCAGGCCTTCGCGGCGCGCCAGGTCGACGCGGTGTACGTCCCCCTCCAGGCGGAGGCCCTGGGCCCCTTCGTGCAGGCGCTGCCCGCGCTGGACCTGGCGGGCTTCAGCGTCACCCGCCCCTACAAGGTCGGGATCCTCCCGCACCTGCACGAGGTCGAGGACTCCGCGGCCCTCTGCGGCAGCGTCAACACGGTGGTGGTGCGCGAGGGGACGCTGCGCGGGTCCACCACGGACGGGATCGGGGTGGTGGGCGCCTTGAAGAAGCGCGGTGAGCTGAAGGGGAAGGCGGTCGTGATCGTGGGCGCGGGGGGAGCGGCGCGGGCCGCGGCGCTGTCCCTGCGCCGCAGGGGCGCGCGCGTCACCCTGGCCGCCCGCGATCCCCGGCAGGCGGCGGAGGCCGCGGCGGCGGTGGGGTGCGCGCACGTCCCCCTGGCCGACCTGGCGCGCCAGTCCTGGGACGTCCTGATCAACGCCACGCCCGTCGGATCCGCGGCCGACCCCGCCGAGACGCCGGTTGCGAAGAGCCTGCACCGTCCGGGCACGATCGTCCTGGACATGGTGTACGACCCCCTCGAGACCCGCCTGCTGCGCGAGGCGCGGGCCGCGGGCTGCACGGCCGTGGACGGGCTGGAGATGCTGCTCGCGCAGGCGGTCGCGCAGTTCGAGACCTGGACGGGCCTGGAGGCGCCCGTGGACGCCATGAAGGCGGCCGCGGCTCGCATCGCGCAGGAGCAGCGGGCGTGAGCACCCGCGAGGCCGCCGCGCGGCCCGCCTCCGGACGGTACTCGCGCCAGGAGCTGTTCGCGGGCATCGGCCCGGAGGGCCAGGCCAGGATCCGCGGCGCGCGGGCGGTGGTGGTGGGCTGCGGGGCCCTGGGATCGGCCCTGGCCGAGATGATGACCCGGGCCGGGGTCGGCCGCCTCACGCTGGTGGACCGCGACTACGTCGAGGAGTCGAACCTCCAGCGCCAGTCGCTCTTCGACGAGTCGGACGCCGCGCGCGGGCTGCCGAAGGCGGTGGCCGCGGAGTCCAGGCTCCGCGCCATCAACTCGGACGTCGAGGTGCGCGGCATCGTGGCCGACCTCTCGACCGAGAACGTGGACGAGCTGCTGGCGGGGGCCGGCGTCGTCCTCGACGGGACCGACAACTTCGAGGCGCGGTTCCTGGTCAACGACGTCTGCGTCCGCGACGGCATCGCCTGGGTCTACGGCGCCTGCGTGGGCGCCTACGGCCTGGCGCTGCTCGTGCGGCCGCGGGTCTCGCCCTGCCTGCGCTGCGTGCTCGAGGAGATGCCGGCCCCGGGCTCGGGCCCCACCTGCGACACCGCGGGGGTGGTGGCCCCCATCGTCCACGTGGTGGCCGGGATCCAGGCGGGCGAGGCCCTGAAGGTGCTGGCGGGCCGGACGGAGTCGCTGCTCCCGGGGGTGGTGACCGTGGACCTGTGGCAGGGCCTGTTCGAGGTCATGGACCTGCGCGGCCGGGCGCCCTGGTGCCCCGCCTGCACCGAGGGACGGTACGACTACGCGGTCCCGGGGGCGGCCGGGGCGCCGGCGGTATTGTGCGGCCGGGACGCGGTCCAGGTCCGCGCGCCGCGCGGGACGCGCATCGACCTCCCGGCCCTGGCCTTGCGCCTGGCCGCCGCCGGCTCGGTCACCGCCAACGAGCACCTGGTGCGCTTCGTGGGGAAAGACGCCGAGCTGGTGGTCTTCGGCGACGGACGGGCCATCGTCAAGGGCGTGCGGGACGCGGCCCAGGCGCGGGGCGTCTACGCCAAGTACGTGGGGAGCTGAGGCGTGAGCGGAGGACGGCCGTGATCGTCGTCCCCGCCGTGGACATCCGCGGCGGCAAGGTGGTCCGCCTCAAGGGGGGCGAGCTGCAGGACGACCACGTCTACGGCAGCGACCCGGTGGCGGTGGCCCGCCGCTGGCAGGACGAAGGCGCGCTGCGTCTCCACCTCGTGGACCTCGATGCCGCCATCTCCGGCCAGCCGCAGTTCGACACGCTGGCCGAGGTCATCGCGGCGGTGACCATACCCGTCGAGGTGGGCGGCGGCCTGCGGGTCCTGGAGAACGCCATGCGGTACCGCCAGCGCGGCGTCGACCGCTTGATCTTCGGCGCCGCCGCCATCGCCGCCCCCGGCGTGGTGCAGGAGGCCGTGCGCCGGTGGCCGGAGTCGGTGGCCGTCGCCCTGGACGCGCGCGACGGCAAGGTCGCGGTGGCGGGCGGGAACGAGATCAACCGCGTGGAGGCGGCGGACCTGGCCTCGCAGGTGAAGGCCTGGGCCGTGAAGCGCATCCAGTACACCGACGTGGTCCGCGACGGAGGCGGGGCGGTGGGCCCCAACCTGCCCGCCATGGAAGCGCTGGCACGCTCGTGCGGGCTGCGCGTCACCGCCGCGGGCGGGCTCTCCGCGCTGGACGACGTGCGGAGGCTGCGCGAGCTGGAAGAGTGGGGGGTGGACGAGGTGGTGGTGGGGAAGGCGCTCTACGAGAAGCGGTTCACCCTGGCCGAGGCCATGGAGGCGGCGCGGTGAGACGGCTCTCCTTCGAGGAGTACGACCGGCTGTCCGCGGGGGGCGGGCTGGTCCCGGTGTTCCGCGAGATACCAGGCGACCTCCTCACTCCCGTCTCCGCCTTCCTCTCCCTCAGGGGACGCTCGGAGCGGGCCTTCCTGCTGGAGAGTGTCCTGGGCGGCGAGCGCCTGGCGCGCTACTCGTTCGTCGGCCGCGACCCCGTGGCCACGGTGGAGGCGCGCGCCGGGGACGTGGACTTCCTTCGCGCCCTGCGCTCGCGGCTCGGTCCTCCCGCGGCGGAGGTCCCCGGCCTGCCCCGCTTCACGGGCGGCGCCGTGGGTTACCTCGCCTACGACGCGGTGAGGCTGTTCGAGCGCGTCCCGCAACGGCACGGTCCGAGCGACGCGCCGGTGGCGTCGTTCTCGTTCTACCGCTCCCTCGTGGCCTTCGACCACGTCTGCCAGCGCCTGGTGCTCATCGCAGACGCAGAGCCGGGACGCCGGGCGGATTTCGAGGACGCGCAGGCGGTCCTGGACGGCCTGGAGTCGGACCTGCGGCAGGCGCGGCCCGCCGGCGCGGGCGCGCGCGCCTCCACGCCGGACCGGGCCGACATGGAGGCCATTCTGGGGGACGCCGCCGGCTACCGCGACGCGGTGAGCCGCGCCCAGGCCTATATCGCGGCGGGCGACGTCTTCCAGGTCGTGCTGTCCCGACAGACGGCCGTCCGGTGTCTTCACGATCCCTTCACCGTCTATCGCGCCCTGCGCATGGTGAACCCGTCGCCCTACATGTACTTCTTGAAGGACGGCACGTCCGCCATCGCCGGGGCCTCGCCGGAGATGCTGGTGCGAGTGGAGGGCCGGCGCGCGGAGATGCGGCCGATCGCGGGCACCCGGCCGCGGGGGGCGACCGCGGAGGAGGACGCGCGGCTGACGGAGGAGCTGGCGGCGGACCCCAAGGAGCGGGCCGAGCACCTGATGCTCGTGGACCTCAGCCGCAACGACCTGGGCCGGGTCTGCCGCTTCAACAGCCTGAGCGTCCCGGAGCTCATGAAGGTGGAGCGTTACAGCCACGTCTCTCACCTCGTCAGCTCCGTGACCGGCGAGCTGGCCGAGGGCAAGGACGCGCTGGACGCGCTGGTGGCGGCGTTCCCCGCGGGCACCCTGAGCGGCGCCCCCAAGGTGCGGGCCATGGAGATCATCGACGAGCTGGAGCCGCTGCCCCGCGGGCTCTACGGCGGGGCCGTGGGCTACATCGACCTGCGCGGGAACCTCGACTTCTGCATCACGATCCGCACCCTCCTGCTCGAAGCCGGGCGGGCGGTGGTACAGGCCGGGGCCGGGATCGTGGCCGATTCCGACCCCGCGGCGGAGCAGCGGGAGACCGAGGCCAAGGCCGCGGCCCTGGTGGAGGCGCTCGGCCTGGCGGGGGAGCTCTGAGCCATGCTGCTCCTCGTCGACAACTACGACTCGTTCACCTACAACCTCTACCAATACCTCGGCGAGCTTGGCGCGCAAACACGGGTCGTCCGCAACGACGAGCTGACGGCGGAGCAGGTGCTGGCGCTCCAGCCGGAGCGCATCGTGATCTCGCCCGGCCCGGGTACCCCCGATCAGGCGGGCATCAGCCTGGAGCTGATCCGCCACGCGGCGGGCCGCGTCCCGCTGCTCGGGGTCTGCCTGGGCCACCAGGCCCTGGGCCAGGCCTTCGGCGGACGGGTGGTGCGGGCGCCCACGCCCATGCACGGAAAGACCTCGCCGATCCATCACGACGGCCGCACGGTCTTCGCGGGCCTGCCCGATCCCTTCATCGCCACGCGCTACCACTCGCTGGTCGTGGACCGCGGCAGCGTGCCGGAGTGCCTCGAGGTCTCGGCCTGGACCGCCGACGGGATCGTCATGGGGCTGCGCCACCGCGGCTTGCCGCTGGAGGGCGTGCAGTTCCATCCCGAGAGCATCCTCACCGCCGCGGGCAAGGACCTGCTGCGGAACTTCCTGAAGCTGGGGACCGCGGCCCCCGCCGAGCGGGCCTCGTGATGAGGGACCAGATCGCCAAGGTCGTGCGCGGGGGCCGCCTTGCCGAGGACGAGGCGGGCGCGGCCATGGCCGCGATCATGGACGGCTCCGCCACCCCCGCGCAGATCGGCGCGCTCCTGGCGGCGTTGGCCGCGCGCGGCGAGACCGAGGACGAGGTCGTGGGGTTCGCCCGCACCATGCGCGCGCGCGCCGTGCCGCTGCCGTCGCGGGGCGCCGTCGACACCTGCGGCACCGGCGGGGACGGGGCCGGCACCTTCAACATCTCCACCGTCGCCTCGCTGGTGGTGGCCGCCTGCGGCGTCCCCGTGGCCAAGCACGGCAACCGGTCCGCCAGCGGGAGCTGCGGCAGCGCCGACGTCCTCGAGGCCCTGGGCGTGCGCATCGACCCGCCCGTGGCCACCGTGGCCCGGAGCATGGCCGAGGTGGGATGGGCGTTCCTTTTCGCGCCCAGCTTCCACGCCGCCACCCGCCATGCGGCGGGTCCGCGGAAAGAGCTGGGCGTGCGCACCGTGTTCAACCTCCTCGGTCCGCTCACCAACCCGGCCCTGCCCGAGGCGCAGGTGGTCGGGGTGCCGCGGCCGGAGCTGACGGGCTTCATGGCCCGCTGCCTGCAGCGCCTGGGGGTGAGGCGCGCGTGGGTGGTGCACGGCGCCGGGCTGGACGAGGTCTCGCCCTGCGGCCCGACGACAGTGGCCTCCTTCGACGACCTCGGCGCGAGGTGCTTCGTCCTCGATCCCGCGGAGGCGGGCATCGAGCCCTGCGGCCCGGAGGCGTTGCGCGGCGGCGACGCCGCGGCCAACGCGGCCATCCTCCGCGGCGTGCTCGCGGGCGAGCGGGGACCGCGGCGGGACGCCGTGCTGCTGAACGCGGCTGCGGCCCTGGTGGTCGCGGGGCGGGCGGAGAGGCTGCGCGACGGCGTGGCCCGGGCGGCGGCGGCGGTGGACTCGGGGAAGGCCGCCGACCTGCTGAGCCGGGCCGCAGAGGTTTCCCGATCGTGAAGACCCCGGACGGCGTCCTCGGCCGGATCCTGACGCGCACGCGCGAGCGCGTCCTCTCGAGGCGCCGCGAGATGCCGCTCGACCGCATCCTCGTGACCGCGCCCACGCCCACGGGCCGCCGGCCCTTCGGCCCCGCCATCTCCCGGCCCGGGCAGGTGAACGTGATCGCGGAGTTCAAGCGCCGCTCGCCCTCGCGCGGCGTGATCCGCGAGGACCTGCACCCGGTGAGCGTGGCCCAGGCCTACGAGATCGCCGGCGCCGCCGCGCTCTCGGTCTTGACCGAGGAGCAGTTCTTCGGCGGCAGCATGGAGGACCTGAGGGAGGCCCGCGCCGCGACGCTCTTGCCGACGCTCAGCAAGGACTTCGTGGTGGACCCCTACCAGATCTGGGACGCCTGGTACGCGGGCGCCGACGCGGTCCTGCTGATCGTGGCCGCCCTGGAGGACGGCGAGCTGAAGCAGCTCCTGGCCACGGCCGAGGAAGCCGGGGTGGAGGCCCTGGTGGAGGTCCACGCCGAGCCGGAGCTGCGGCGGGCCCTGGGGGCCGGCGCGCGCATCGTGGGCGTGAACAACCGCGACCTCACCACCATGGTCGTGGACCTGGGGACCGCGCTGTCCCTGGCCCCCCTCATACCCGACGACGTGGTGGCGGTGGCGGAGAGCGGGATCAGCGGCCCGGGCGAGGTGCGCCGGCTGCGCGACGCCGGCTACGACGCGGTGCTCGTGGGCGAGCACCTGATGTCGGGGGCGGACCCGGGGAAGACGCTCGAATCGATGATCCGCGAGTCGTCGGCGCAGCGCTGGGCGGGCCGCGCGGACCGTGCCGGCACCCGCGTCTTCGTGAAGGTCTGCGGCATCACCAGCGTGGACGACGCGCTGGTGGCGGCCAGGGCGGGCGCGGACGCGATCGGCCTCGTGTTCTGGCCGGGAAGCCCGCGCCGCGTGGACCTCGAGACCGCCCGGCGCATCAGCGGCGCCCTCCCTCCCTTCGTGCTGCGGGTGGGCGTCTTCGTCGACGCCCCGCGGGAGGAGCTGGCGCGGACGGCGGAGGAGGTCGGCCTCGACGTCCTGCAGCTCCACGGCGACGAGCCGCCCGACGCCCTCGCGGGCCTCCCGCGCCGGGTGGTGAAGGCGGTGCGGGTGGGGCCGGGCTTCGTGGCCGAGGACGCCCTGCGCTACGAGGGCCGCGCCGACGGCGTCCTCCTGGACACCCGGCTGCCGGATGCGGGCGCGCCGCCCGGGGGCACCGGCGCCTCGTTCGACTGGTCTTTTGCGCGCGAGGTCCGCGAGAAGGCGTCGTTCCTGATGCTCGCGGGCGGCCTCACGCCTCAGAACGTGGCCAAGGCCCTGAGCGCGGTGAGGCCCGACGCCGTGGACGTCTCGACCGGCGTGGAATCGTCCCCGGGCCGCAAGGACCCCGCGAAGGTGCTGGCCTTCCTGGATGCGGTGGCGCGCGCGGGCACGCGAGGGCCGCGGGCATGAGGCCGGACGAGGCGGGACACTTCGGGCCTTACGGCGGACGCTACGTCCCCGAGACCCTGATGGAGCCGCTGCGCGAGCTGGAGGCAGCCTACACCGAGGCGCGGCGCGAGCCACAGTTCCGGAGCGCGCTCGCCGACGCGCTGCGGGACTTCGTGGGCCGGCCCACGCCGCTGTTCCTTGCCTCGCGGCTCTCCGCAGAGGCGGGATGCCGGACCTACCTGAAGCGTGAGGACCTGTGCCACACCGGCGCCCACAAGATCAACAACGCGATGGGCCAGGCGCTCCTCGTGAAGCGCATGGGCAAGACCCGGGTGGTGGCGGAGACGGGCGCCGGGCAGCACGGAGTGGCCGCGGCCACGGTCTGCGCCCTCATGGGGCTGCGCTGCGTGGTCTACATGGGCACCGAGGACATGGCGCGGCAGGCGCAAAACGTCCGCCGCATGCAGCTGCTGGGAGCCGAGGTGCGGCCCGTGGGCTCGGGCTCGCGCACCTTGAAGGACGCGATCAACGAGGCCATGCGGGACTGGGTCACGAACGTGCGCACCACGCACTACCTGCTCGGCTCGGTGCTGGGAGCGCACCCCTACCCGATGATGGTCCGGGACTTCCAATCGGTCATCGGCGAAGAGGCGCGGTCGCAGTTCCTGGGCCGCGAGGGCGCGCTGCCCGACCTGCTCGTGGCCTGCGTGGGCGGCGGCTCCAACGCCATCGGCCTCTTCCATCCCTTCCTCGACGATCCGGTCGAGATGGTCGGCGTGGAGGCGGGGGGGCGCTCGCCCGCGCCCGGCGACCACGCGGCGAGGTTCCTGGGCGCCGGCGCCGCAGTGGGGGTCCTCCACGGCACGCTCACCTACCTGCTGCAGGACGAAGCCGGCAACGTCCTGCCCACCCACTCGGTCTCGGCAGGGCTCGACTACCCGGCGGTGGGACCCGAGCACGCGCTGCTCCGTGACGAGGGCCGCGTGCGGTACGCCGCGGCCACCGACGAGGAGGCCCTGCGCGCGTTCCACGTCCTCGCGGAAACGGAAGGCATCCTCCCCGCCCTGGAATCCGCCCACGCCGTCGGCTGGTTGCTGCGCGAGGCGGCGTCCCTGCGCGGCCTGCGCGTGATCGTGAACCTGAGCGGGCGCGGGGACAAGGACCTCGCCATCGTGGAAGCCGCCGCCGCGGAGCGGCGCGTGGCCGCGGTGGCGGCGGAGCCCCGACCGTGAGCCGCATCGGCGAGGGCTTCGCGCGAGCGAGGCGGGACGGCCGGAAGGCCTTCGTGGCCTTCGTGACCGCCGGCGACCCTTCGCTGGACCGGACGGTGGAGGCCGCGCGGGAGATGGAGGCGTCCGGCGTGGACGTCCTGGAGCTCGGGGTGCCGTTCTCCGA
>Ga0214472_10002679_pt1 | contig 19030 bp, 25 predicted proteins | sample RVTome_6_FD_207662 | JGI IMG/M metagenome (GOLD analysis project Ga0214472, IMG submission 207662) | Soil microbial communities from uranium-contaminated site in the Upper Colorado River Basin, Wyoming, United States - RVT140D175 | ecosystem: Environmental > Terrestrial > Soil > Contaminated >...
TCTCGGACTTCACCCGGAGCCTGCTACGCGGCGCTCCGGCGCTTACCGCGGCGGGACTTGCACCCGCAAGTCTGATGCAGCACCTCGGCCGGACGGTCCAGATTCGGCCTCGTTCAGGACGCACCATTGCCGGGAGTGTATCCGCGGTTTTCCTACTTGAGCCAGCCCTCGGAACCGCTTCAGGAACTCGCGGCGGGGCTTGCTCATGCCGGGATTGTGGCGGGAGCGCGTGGTCGCCGCTACCGCTCGAGACGGCCTTTCAGGCTTCGGAACTCCCGGGTCAGGCTCTCAAATCCCGCCCGCATCTCGTCGTGCAGCCGATGCTCGGACGCCTCGACGGCCTCCGCAAGGACCTGCTTGACGTCTGGGAGCAGTACGTCGCGATGGAACCGGGCGAGTAGAGGAACGAGATCCTCAGGCACGGTCTCGATCCTACTCCAGCGATTGGGCGGGTCCCAGCGTGGCAGCGGAGCGACGTAGAGTGCGTTCGTGCCGGAGATCAGCCGGTTTCGGGGCATCGTGATCGGGATGTACTACAAGGACCACAATCCGCCGCACTTCCACGCCACCCAGGGCGAGCATGAGGTCGCGATAGCCATTCGAGACGGGAGGATCCTCTGGGGCATCCTGCCGGCCCGCGCGCTCGGTTACGTGCAAGACTGGAGGCAAGCGCATTTGGCCGAATTGGAGGATGATTGGGAGCGGGCCAGGGGGCGGCAGCCCTTGAACCCTATCGCACCGCTGGAGTAGTCATGCCGAGACTGGTTGCAGCGCGATATGTTCGAGACTTCGTCATCTGGCTGCGTTTCAGCGATGGTGTCGAAGGCGAGGTGGACCTCGCTGGCGACCTCGACGGCCCTATCTTCGAGCCACTTCACGACGTTGCTTATTTCCGTTCCTTTGTCCTTCATCCCGAGCTCCACACGATCGCGTGGCCGAATGGAGCGGATCTTGCGCCCGAGTTCCTGTACGACCGCATTCGAGTACCCGCCTGAGCGATTCATAGCCCCCATGAGATCGGTCATCCGCGCATGAGGATCCCGAACACCGATTCGATTCAAGAGCTGGCTGACTTCTGGGACACCCACAGCGTTACGGATTTCGATGACCAGCTCGAGGAAGTCAACGAGCCCGTGTTCGGTCGTCACCTCGCTCATACGGTTCGCGTGCCTCTCAGCGACGAGGAGCGCCTGGCCGTACGCCATATTGCCGCATCTCGCGGGCTCCAAGAGGCTGCGCTCATCCGCGAATGGGTGAAGGAGAGGCTCCATACCGGGTAGCGCCGTCCTGGGGATCAAGAAGATCTCAAACGAGACCCGTGACGCGCACCCGGACGTGCCATGGAAGCCCGCTGACGTCGCCCGCGACGGTCCTGGAGAGCGCGGATATCCTGTCGTAGCGACGCTCCCGTCCGTGTTGCCCGCCGTGTAGCTGGACCGCCCGCGGCCGGGCGCTGTAGTAGCGTCATGCGGCCGTTCTCCCCGGCCGCGTACCCCGTGTACGGATGCAACGCTGGCATGCCGTGAAAGACCCTCATCCTCGCCTTACGCTTGCATTCGGCCTAGCCGTTGCTAGCATAATGCTAGCTTCGAGGAGGAGCGACCGCATGGCTCAGGTGCTCATCCGGGATCTCCCGCCCGAGACCGTTTCGCGGCTCAAGGAGCGGGCGAAGCGCCGCGGGCGGTCGCTTCAGGCGGAGTTGAAGCAGCTCCTGGAGACCGCGTCGCGGCAGAGCGGGCTCGAGGCGCGCGCGCTGGCGGATCGGGTACGCCTGGAGCTCGCGGGGCGGCGCCACAGCGACAGCGTCGAGCTTCTGGCCAGGGATCGGGCTCGTTGAGCCTCTACGTCGTGGATGCGAACGTGGTGGCCAAGTGGTTCGTGCCGGAGCGGCTTTCCTCAGAGGCGCTGCAGCTCCTCGACGGCACGCATGAGCTGGCGACGCCCGATCTGATGTGGTCCGAGGTCGGCAACGTGCTCTCCAAGAAGACCCGCGCGGCAGAGCTGACGCGGAAGGAGGCCGCGCGGATCCTCCACGCCCTCGACCGGTGTCCCCTGACGGTCTTCCCGTCGCGCGTCCTGCTGGAAGCCGCGCTGGAGATCGCCCTGCAAACGAAGCGCAGCGTTTCCGACAGCCTCTATCTGGCGCTGGCGGTCGCGTTGGAATGCCGCGTGGCGACGGCCGACGAACGTCTGGCGCATGCCTTGGCGGGGGGACCGCTGGCTGCACACGTCGCGTGGGTCGGTGCGCCGGGTGCCATTCAGTGAGAGCACGCTTGACATATGACCACTCATGACCATCATCAGGTCATGAGCAGGGTGGGTATCGCCGATCTCAAGGCGCACCTGAGCCGGCATCTCCGCAGAGTGCGGGGCGGACGGACGATCACGATCCTCGACCGGGACACGCCGGTTGCACAGATCGTCCCCTATGACGCCGAGCGGCCGCTCGAAGTCCGGCGTGCGAGCCGCAAGCCCGGTGACCTCCGCCTGCCGCCACCGTTGGCGAGGCCGACCGACAGCCTGTCGACCCTCCTCCAGGACCGCTCGTCGAGGTGATCGCCTAGCTCGACACTTCCGCGCTGCTTCGGCTCGTCCTGCGCGAAGCGGGCTCCCTCGACGAGGAAGTGCGGTCTTGGGAAGGGCTCGTCTCGAGCGAGCTTCTAGCGTCGAGTCCCTGCGGACGATCGACCGGTTACGCCTTCAGGGCGACCTGTCCGTCGAGGAGGCGGCATCCCGGCGCGAGACGGTGACGGAATGGCTCGAGGCCGTCGATCTCGTTCTGCTCCAGCGCCCGATCCTCGCTCGCGCGTCCGAGCCGTTCCCGACGCCACTGGGCACGCTTGACGCGCTGCACCTGGCGACGGCGCTGGTCTGGCGGGATCGGATGCGCCAGGCGTTGGTGATGGCGACGCACGATCGCGATCTCGCGCTCGCCGCGCGATCCTTCGGCCTGGACGTCCGCGGCGTCTAGAACGCTGGCGGTCGCTCGGCGGCTACGGCGAAGGCCCGTTCCATCGCTATCCCTGCAGGGCCGATGATGCTGCCGCCAGTCTTGCCCTCCTCGATCAGCCTCGAAGACATCCTCGCGTCAGCCGCCACTCACACGAGGCCGGTCAGCAGGCGGAGCGCCGGGGCGACACGGATCCCTTCCGGGCTGACGTAGTCCTTGTTGCCGACGGCCGAGATCTGCCAGGCCTCGGCGGTGGGGAAGCGCGCCTTGAGGTAGCGGAGGCCGCGGTCGATCTCCGCGTCGGACCACTTGCATTCGACGAGGAGGCGCGGGGTGTGGCCCTCGACCACCACGAAGTCCACCTCGCGGCCGTCGACGTCGCGGAAGTAGCGCAGCTCCACGTCGCGGCCGCGTACGTCCTGCTCGTGGTGGACCCATTTCAGGACATGGCAGGCGACCAGGTTCTCGAAGCGCGCCGGGTCGCCAGGCACCACCGACCAGTCGAGGTGGTAGTGCTTCTGCTCCTTCTTCACGGCCCGGATGCGCGGCGCGCCCCAGGGCGCGAGGCGGAACACCGCGTACAGCCTCTCGAGGGCGGCCATCCAGCTCGACACCGCCTTGTGGCTGACCTGGAGGTCCTCGCGCAGGGCATTGATCGAGAGCGGCGAGCCCACCAGCTCGGGGAGCCGCAGCATCAGCAGCTCCAAATGGCCCAGGTCCTGGATCCGCTCCAGCGAGACGACGTCCTCGCGCACGAGCAGGTTCCGGTGCTGGCGCGACCACCGGCGGGCCTCGGTCTCGCTTCCCGAGAGGTAGGGCTCCGGGAATCCGCCCAGCCGCAGCAGGTCCAGCAGCTCCGCGGGACGGGCGAGATGCAGCTCGGCCGCCGAGAAGGGGTGGAGGCGGAGCAGGTGGTAGCGGCCCTGCAGGGAGTCGCCGCCGAACCGGTACAACTCCAACCGGCCGCTGCCCGTCACCAACATCCGCTGCCCGGAGCGCCGGCCGTCGTAGAGGCCCTTGAGGTAGTTCCTCCAGCGGCGGTACTTGTGGAGCTCGTCGAAGATCCACAGGCGGCCGGGCGGGAGCTCGCGCCTCAGGATGCGCTCGCGGTGCTCCGCGACGTCCCAGCTCAGGTAGGCCTCGCGTGCGCGGGGGAGGCTCAGGGCGAGGGTGGTCTTCCCGACCTGGCGGGGCCCCGCCAGGAGCACCATCTTGCGGGCCAGGTCGCGCCGGACCTGGGCGGCGAGGTAGCGGGGGCGGACCATGCGGCCATGTTACCTCTATCTTCGACTATAGGCAAAAACACTCGCGACTGATTTCGACTGGTGGTAAACCAGGCGACGCCTCGGCGGTCCTTGGGGCCCAAAGCTGAGCGGGCGCCGGTACAAGACGTGCTGCCGGCCGAGGTGAAGACTGCGCCGCTCCCTCCGGCCGAAGACTGGTCCCATTTGGCGCTATCTTCGCGGCACCACGGCCGAACCTTCTTCAGGCCCGGGGTATCTGGGGTAGCTGATCGAAGTGCCGATCTCGCGCGCAGAGCACGAGGTCGTGCTGGAGAACCAGCGCCGCGATCCACAGGTCATGGACAGGAACAGGCTTGCCCCGGCGGCGAAGGTCACGGAAGAGAGCAGCGTAGTGATGCGTGGTCTGCCCGTCGGCGAAGAGAGCGGCCACGCCGGGCTTGGCCAGGAACGTGCGCAGGACGCGCTCGTTCTCGGCGCCACGCTTTCCCAGCGCGAAGCCGGCCCGAAGCTCGGCGATGACGACGAAGGGAAGGAGGACCGCTTCGGCGTTCCGGACCAGCTCCACGACCCGTGCCTCGCCCCGGCACAGGTCCGTGTAGGTGTTGGTGTCGAGGGCGAGCTTCAACGCCAGAGGCGTTTGTCGATGCGGTGCTGGGCGGCGCGCGCCCGCTCGAACTCCGGATCCTCAACCCAGGTGCCGGCGATGTCGCGGAGGTCACGCTGCGGACCGGCCTGGCTGTCGAGCCCGGCGCCCTTGGCCAGGGCCTCCAGCGCCACGCTGTTCAGGCTGCGGCGCTCCGCACGCGCGCGCTTCCGCAACCGCGTGTCGACAGCGCGCGGCACCTTGCGGAGCGTGTACTGCACCATGCAGGCATTATACGCCGGAGTGCCTGCACCAGCCCAGAATCCCAGGCGCCGCCCTTCCCGCTAGGGGATCTCGGAGCCGCGGCCCGGCGCGGAGCTTCGCCTGGGCCGGCGGACGGCCCTCACCTTCCCGCTCTTCCCTCCTCCGCAGAAAAACCGATCGCCGCCATCGGACTCGAGGCCCGAAACCTCCACTCCGGGCGGCATCTCGAGCTTCTCGAGGACCTCGCCCGTTCGAGGGTCGACTAGCCTCAGCTCGCTCTCCTCACCTTCCCAGGTGCCGTGCCAGAGCTCGCCGTCGATCCAGGTGACCCCGGTGACGAAGCGGTTGGACTCGATGGTGCGAAGGATCGCCCCTGTCTGGGCGTCGATTTGGTGGATCTTCCGGTCCCGATACTGGCCCACCCAGAGCGTCCCTTCGGCCCACGTGAGGCCCGAGTCGCCGCCGCCGCCGGGGGCCGGGATGGTGGCGAGCACGCGGCCGGTGTTCGGATCGATCTTCTGGATGCGATCCTCGGCGAGCTGGAACAGGTGCTGGCCGTCGAAGGCCGTTCCGGCATGCGCGGCGGCATCGATCGAGCGCACCGTCTTCCCGCTCGCAGGATCGAAGGCGTTCAGCTTGTCTCCGGCAGCAAACCAGACACGCTGACCGTCATACGTGACGCCATGCACGCGGTCGGCACCCGGAAAGGGCCCGTACTCACGGACGATCTCGGCGGTTGATCGACGCATGCTCCCATCCTAGTCAATCGGCAGGGGAGCGGGGAGTAACAAGGTCGTCGTGAATCCCGGCACGGGCGGGGTCATCCAGCGACGAGCCCGCCCGCGGCCGAACGACTGCACCTTGCCTGCGGCCGCAAGCGAGTCCAGCGCCCGCTGCACGGTGCGCTGGCTCCTTGCAAGCGCAAGCGCAAGGGCCGAGCTCGACCACGATTCACCATCGGCGAGGAAGGCGAGCACCGCCGCATGCTCCTCTTCGACGGGCCGCGCCAGGACGACGACCTCGCGTGCCCGGCGCGGTGCCAAGGCAAAACCCCGCTTCGTCGCCCTCACGTCGGCCAGCGCCCGAAGCACCGTGCGCAGCCGCCCGACTTCGACTCTCAACCGCGCCCGATGCGATTCGTCAGCGAGCTTCGATCCGAATGCGCGGGCGACGAGCGTGCCCCTCGGGGCGTCGCCCGGCCACGCTTCGCCCAGCGCGCGCGCGAGCGCGAACAACACGGGACGCGTCGCGAGCGAGATCACCGTGCCTGCGTGGCGCACGACATGACGGCAGGCGTCCACTACGAACGCTTTCGACGCCAGCAACGCTTCGACGTCCTCGAGCAGGAGGGGCCGCTCCCCGCCCCTCGCAATCAGGCGCGCGGCGGGCGTGTCCAGGACGAGGAGCGCGCTCTCGACCTCCGCGGTCAGGGCAGGGATGCCGGCCTGGCGCGCTGCGCGCTCCGCCCGGGCGAGCGCCGCGCGCGCCGCCTTCGTCCGGAGGCGCCGCAGCGCGATGCCCGCGGCCACCAGCTCGTGAGCGGTCGTCGACGCGGGAGGGAAGGGGGCGGGGTCGAGCTCGGCGAGCGTACGCTCGGCTTCGTCGATGCGCCCGATCAGGAGGAGGCGCCGGGCCTCCAGATAGCGCGCGTGCGCGGCGTTGGCCTGGTCGCCGTGCCCTTCGAGGGTCGCCCGTGCCGCGTCGAGCGCCTTCGCAGGCCAGCCCAGGTCGCGCGAGGCGAGCGCGATCTCGGCCTCGGCGACCACGCACCGCGCACGGGCCACGGCCTCTTTCGGACCGAAGGCACGCGCGGCGCTTCGCAGGAGCGTCTTCGCCCGAACGAGATCGCCGAGCTGCGCCATCGCGATGCCGCGCAGCGCTAGAGCCGGCGCGTCGTCGCGCAGGGCGACCCGCTTCAATGCGCCGAGGGGATCGCCCGCCGCGAGGGCACGCGCCGCGGCGGTGATCAGCGAGTCCATCGGAATCCCGCCACACTTGTCACTCCCACTCGTTCGTGACCCGGCGCTAATTTATCTCATGACCAACGACCACCGGGTCGTCTCGAGAAAAGGAGATACGAGCGATGACGAAGCACAGGACCGGGACACGTAAGGAGTGGCTCGCCGCGCGGGTCGAGCTGCTCGAGGCGGAGAAGGAGCTCACGCGGCGCAGCGACGAGCTGGCGCGGCGGCGGCAGGAGCTGCCGTGGGTGCGCATCGACAAGGGGTACCGATTCGAGACCGACCAAGGGAGCGCCTCGCTGGCCGACCTCTTCCGAGGGCGCTCGCAGCTCCTCGTCTACCACTTCATGTTCGGGCCCGACTACAAGGCGGGGTGCCCGTCTTGCTCGGCGATCGCGGACGGTTTCGACGGCTTCGCCGTCCACATGGCCAACCACGACGTCGCGCTTTCGGCGGTGTCGCGGGCGCCTCTTGCGAAGCTGGAGGCGTACAAGCGGCGGATGAGCTGGGCGTTTCCCTGGGCGTCCTCGTTCGGCACCGACTTCAACGCCGACTTCAGCGTCGGGTTCACCGAGGGACAACAGCGCGAGGGGCACATCGAATACAACTACCGGCGCGAGGCGGCGTGGCCGTTGCGCGGCGGCGAGGGGCTCGTCTCCGAGATCGCGGCCATGGCCGGAACCGACGCCGCCACGTACACGCGCGAGAGGCCGGGCATGAGCGCGTTCGCGCTCGAGGACGGCGTGGTCTACCACACCTATTCCACCTATGCGCGCGGGCTGGACGGCCTCTGGGGCATGTACCAGTGGCTCGACCGCGCCCCCAGGGGGCGCAACGAGACGGGCGTCTGGTGGCGCCGCCACGACGAGTACGAGAAGCGCTGAGCGAAATCGTGGTCGCCTTCCTCGGCGTCTCGGCGCTGCTCTTCGCCGCCAGCGTGGCGGTGACGATCGCCTGGTGCGCGTCCATGTCGGCGATGGGGGCGATGCCGATGCCCGGCGGCTGGACGATGTCGATGGCCTGGATGCGGATGCCCGGACAGACGTGGCCCGGCGCCGCGGCGTCCTTCCTTGCCATGTGGGTCGTGATGATGGTGGCGATGATGCTGCCGTCGGCGCTACCGCCAGGCCGTCGGCAGGACCGGCGAGACGCGCCTGGGTCGGCTGACCGCGCTCGTGGGCGTGGGGTACTTCTTCGTGTGGACCGTGCTCGGGATGGCCGCCTTTCCGCTGGGCGTCGCGCTGGCGGCGGCCGCGATGCGGCAGCCGCCGCTGGCGCGCGCCGTTCCGATCGCGGCCGGCGTGGTCGTCCTGATCACCGGCTCCCTCCAGCTCACCGCGTGGAAGGCGCGTCAGCTTGCCTGCTGCCGGGAGGCACCCGGGCGCGGCCGTACGCTGCCGGCCGACGCCGGCACGGCCTGGCGACACGGCCTGCGCCTCGGCCTCCACTGCAGCCGTTGTTGTGCCGGTCTGATGGCGATACTCCTGGTCATCGGGGTCATGGACCTTCGCGCGATGGCTCTCGTGACGGCAGCCATCACCGTCGAACGTCTCGCACCGGCTGGTGAGCGCGTCGCGTGCGCCATCGGGACCGTCGTCGTCGGGGCAGGGTTGTTCCTGATCGCGCGAGCGGCCGGGCTGGGATGACGCATCCGAACGGCGGCGCGCGAGGCCTAGCGGCGGCGGGCGGCGGCGGCGGCCTCGAGGGCCGAGAGCTTCTCCTCCACGAAGGAGCGGGGGATCACGAGCCGCAAGATGAGCCCCAGGAGGATGAGGCCGGCCGGGATGAAGAAGGCGAGCGCGACGATCAGCGTGACCTTCTCGCCCGTCCAGCCGCGATAGGTGCCGGGCGAATCGGAGTCGAGGAGCCCCTGTATGCCCAGCCGGTGGTCGGAGGGTGTTTGGCCGAGCGGCCAGGAAGACTCGGGGGACTGCCACCGGGTGCCGTCGGCGCACCCCAAGGCGAGGGCCTCCCAGGACGACTCCTGGCCGCCGATCCGTAGCCGCCGGGATCTCTCCGCCATCGTCTCCGAGTGCACTCCCGACTTGACCTCGACAGACAAGATCCGCGAGAAGTGCAAGTCGCCGAGCGGAATGAAGCCGTACATGCGCCGCTGGACGGTACAGTCCACCGAGCCGTTCGCCTGGCGCGCGCAATCGTAGAAGAGGACGGGACTGACGTAGGCAGCGCCGACGCCGACGACGGCGAAGACCGCCGCCACGCCGATGTAGAAGAGCTTGTCGCGCAGGCTCTCGCCCGGGCGGTGGCGGCGCGGCGACGGGGACGGATCCGCCGAGGCATCTGGCCCAGTGGCCGGCCCTTCCTCGACCCGCGTCACGGTGATCCGCTGGGAGCGGAGGCTCTCCAGCACGGCCTCCCGCGACGGCGCCTCCAGGTCACCGCGGACGAGGCTGCCCGTGACGGTCCGACCTTCCCAGGAGTAGCGGGGCATGCGGTGGCGGGATTATAGGCGGCACCCACCCTGCGTGAGCACCAGAAAGCGCGATCCCCGGCCGAGCCGCGGTATCCTTCGCGGCGATGGGGCAGACGCGGGTCGACCTGCTGCACCTCCTCGAGGACCTGCGGGACGCCTACCCGGGGTCGCTCGAGGAGACGATCCTGAGCGAGATCGTGGCCAACGCGCTCGACTCCGGCGCGGCGCGCATCTCCCTGCGCACCGATCCCGGCGAGGCCGTGCTGGTCGTGGTCGACGACGGCGATGGGATGAGACGGCGGGAGCTGGCCCGCTATCACGACATCGCCGCCAGCAGCAAGGTCCGCGGGCAGGGCATCGGGTTCGCGGGCCTGGGCATCAAGCTCGGCCTGCTCGCCTCCGAGGAGGTCCTGACCGAGACGCGCCGCGCCGAGGGCCACGTGGCGACGCGCTGGCGGCTGCAGGGCCGCCACAAGGCGCCGTGGCGATGGGTCGATCCTCCGGGGCACGTCGCCGAACGGGGCACCGCGGTCTGCCTGAAGCTGCGCAACCCGCTCTCGCCCCTCCTGGATCCGGGATGGCTGGAGTCCACGCTCGTGCGCCAGTACGCGACGCTCTTCGATCCGGGGTTCGACGAGCTGCTCGCCGACGCCTACCCGCGCCCGCCGGAGCTGCGGGTCAACGGCCGCGTGCTGCCGCGGGAGCGGCGCGGTCTCCTGGGCGAGACGGCGTGGCTCAGCGTCCGCCTGCCGCGGAAGAAGAAGCCGATCGCCGTGGGTTATCTGCGGCGGGCGGGGGACCCGCTGCCCGAGGACGACCGTGGCCTCGCGATCAGCACGCTGGGCAAGGTGATCCGTCGGGGCTGGGACTGGCTGGGGTTGGCGCCGGCGGACCGCGCGGTCATGGGTGGGCTCGTGGAAGCTCCGGGCCTCGCGGAGTCGCTCACGCTGAACAAGGGCGACTTCATCGGCCAGGGCGTCCGCGGGGTGACGTACCTCGCGTATCGCAAGGCGGTCCAGGAGGCGGTCTCCGCGCAGCTCGCGGTGTGGGGAGAGGGCAAGGACCGCGAGGATTCGGCCCGGCGGCGCGCGGCGCGGCCGCTCGAGCGCGATCTGGAGACGGTGCTGGTCGACCTGTCGGAGGAGTTCCCGGCGGTGGCGGCGCTGGTGGAGCGCCGTCCCGGCGGGCAGCGCAAGCTGCCGATGGCGGCCGGCGCGGAGGCGCCGCGGCCGGCACTGGTGGCGGTGGGAGCCGCCGGTGCTGCTTCAGCGGCGGCCGAGGCGGTCGAATCGCCCCAGGCCGGGGCTCCGGTGCCGCAGCCCCAGGCGTCGTCCGAGAGCTCGTCGGCCGTTCTCGATCGCGCGGCCGCCGCATCCGGCCCGCGCCGGCCGGCGCGCTACGGGCTGCGCATCCAGTTCGAGGAGCGGCCGGACGCGCCCGACCTCGGCCGGCTGGTCGAGTCCACGGTGTGGGTCAACGCGTCGCACCCGGCATACCTCCGGGCGGTGGCTTCCCGTGCGGAGGGCTATCACGTCGCGCTGGCGGTGGCGATGGCCCTCGCGCCGCTGGCGGTGGAGCCGGCGGGCGCGCAGGCGTTCATGACCGCGTTCCTGGCCGCCTGGGGCGACGCGCTCGGCCGTGACAGGCGGCGGCGCCAGAGCCGCCGGGGCCGGTTGCGGCGGCGCCGGATGGGCTAACGGCGACGCCGGCGCCCGGCAGTCGCCGTCCGCGCGGCGCGCTCGAGCGCCTTGTCGGCGGAGGAGAAACGGACGGCTTCGCCCGGGAACTCCTTCGCTATCGCCAGGAAGGAAGCGAGGTGCAGAGCGTCGAATCCGCGGAGCCGGTGGCGTTCCGCCAGGTCGCCGGCTTGTCTGGCCAGGGGCTCGGCCACGTCGAGCGACAGCACCCGTGGCCAATCCGCGTCGAGGGCGCCGCGCGCGGCACGGTGAGCGGCGGGCGAGAGGCTCCGCTCTCTCCGGCGCCGGGCGAGCGCGGCGCGCGCCTCGGGATAGGCCAACACCGAGGTGGCTGCGATCTCGGCCGTCTCGAGAAGCAGTGCCACGTCCTCCGAGCCGGGCTCGTCGACGTACAGCTTCACCAGGCTGCTCGTGTCCAGGTAGAGGATCAACGTCGGTCTTCGATGACAGCGTCCGACACGAGGCCACCGCGGGGACGTGGGGCGCGGGCCAGCCCCTTGGGCTTTCCGCCACTCCAGCTCGCGACTCCCTTGCGGACCAGCGCACGCGCGTGCTCGGCGCTCCGGCCCCTGACCGCGGGCGCGAGCTCGCCGATCGGTTTGCCGTGATCGGTGATGACGAGCGACTCTCCCTCCCGCACCCGGCGGAGGTAGCGGCTCAGGTTGTCCCGCAGCTCACGGACGCCTACGCTGGCCATGACCCGTCCATAGTGGCCACATCTTAGCATGAATGTGGCTACTGGGCGGCGCCCACAGCTCGCCGCGCAGTGCTTCGATGTCTCTCTGGCCAAGAGCCAGGGCCTCCTCTCAACGGTCCCCGCAGGGCAGCGGCATCCTCAATATTGGAGGATGCCGAAGCCGCTTTGGAGATCGGTGGGCTCGCCGACATCACGGCGCACCGGCCAGCTGAGAGCGTCTTTCGTAACCGCCTCAAAGGAGTTCGCGGAGAGTCTTGCCGCCGAGTTGCGAGCAGTGAAGATCGCAGTGTCTCGCGTATACGTCGAGGCCCGCGGCGCAGGCAGGGATGTCTATCAGCTCAAGCTGTTCCGGCAGGAAGACGCCCTGGCCCTTTGTCGTTGGATGTACGACGGAGTCCCTGACGGGCAGCGACTCAGCCGAACATATGAAACGTACCGCCGAGCTGTTGGGCTCGAAACACCAGCTACTGACGCGGCTGGCGGCGGCGAGGGCGTCGACGTTCGTCGGGCCACAGGTAAGCCCGCACACGATCGAGCAGTCCTGGGCCAGCCTTCTGGGCCAGCGAGATGACCTCGGCGCAGCTCCGATGAACCAGGACGCGTTGGGACCCCGGCTCGCGCCGGTGCTCAGCTACCGCGGTACCCGCGACGGCGGCGCCGCATACAAGACAGTTCGACTGCGACGTGGCGGGTGCCGTACGGACGGCCGAAGGGTCATGCTGTTCGCAGAAGACCTTGCCCGGCGCGGCCGGTTCATCACACCGGCGACACAACCCTCCGGTTCGCCGACGTAACCGGCTGCCGGCCTTGAGAAGGGAGATCCACTCACGGTGCTGGCGTGTCTCGCGCTGGCCGGCCGGGAATGGCGGGACGCCGTTCTCGTTGGGCGCCACCTTGTAGCGCGCACAGTAGTCGGCGATTCGGGCTTGTAGGACGTCCTCGGTTACAGCGGGACGACCTCTAGGAGCCATCACCCGGGAATATAGGCGGTTACGCCTTTTTGTCAACCTTATTGGTTACCGCGAGAATATATCTTATCGGAAGTTGACTGTGGGCCACCCCCGAAGCCGTGGAAGGCCCTGGTGCTTGAACCGAGTGACCGTGGGGCTCGCCCGGGGGCGCGCGCCGGGTGCGTGTGAAGCCCTGGCAGGACCTATTCGGTCGGGTTCTGCGTTGGGTGGCGTCGGACCCGAACCGCCCTGTTGGGGGGCAGAATGGCATTGAAAGACGGCCGATTTGTCTCGGCCGCCGCATGGTAACTTGTCGCGAGGATAGGCCCCGGATGCCGGAACGCTCGAACGCGCCTCTCTCCACGGATCTCGACGATCCCGCAGGAATACCCTATTTCCTCTGGGACGAGCCCATGACGGTCGCGGAGTTCCGTGACCGCCTGAACGGCGCATCTCGCGGGGAGCGGTTGCGCCTCCTCGGGAAGGTGCTGCGGGAGGCGCGAGATACGGATGTCTGGAGGTTCACGTCGCCCGCGCAGGTGGCGTCGCTCTGGTCCGATCTCGCCGGTCATCTGGGGCGGCGCCGCTCGTTCTGGGAGTTCCTGCTGCGCCAGTGGCGGGAACAGAGGCTTCTTGACCCGTAGCCGCCTGGGCCGCCTCCAGCAGGATCTGCTGGAAGCGTTCTTTCGACATGAGACCCGGTTCTTTCTCAGTGGCGGTGCCGCGCTGGCGGGTTTTCACCTCGGGCATCGGGAGACCGACGATCTCGACCTCTTCACCACCGAGGACGTCATGGAACAGGGCCGGCTCGCCCTCGCGGAGGCCGCCCGGGAGCTTGGGGCGACTCGGGAGGAGATCCAGACTGCTCCCGACTTCCAACGATATCTCGTGCGGCGCGGTCCTGAGTCTTTGGTCGTCGATCTGGTCCGTGACCGGGTCCCGCAGATGATCCCGGAGAAGACCGTCATCGGCGGCATCCGGCTGGACCCGCCCGAGGAGATCCTTGCCAACAAGCTGTGCGCCCTCCTCTCCCGGGCCGAGTTGCGCGACCTCGTTGACGTTCGCGCGCTTGAACAAGCGGGATTCCGGGTTGAGGACGCGCTTGAGGCTGCCGCACGGAAGGACAAGGGCCTGACGGCGGGCCAACTCGCCTGGGTCCTGTCCCAGATCACCATTGGAGACGACGCGCGTCCCCCAGGCGCCGCGGCGGTGGCAGAGCTTCGTGGCTACCTTCGCGAGTTGGTCGCCCGGCTGTCGACGATGAGCTTTCCGAAGAGTTAGGCCACGGATGACCCGCCTGCGGCCCGGAGGAGGGTGAGGCGAGGGGTCCCGGCCTTACTTTTCCAGGGCGTGATTTCACCGTAGCACCCGAAGAAGGGCGCGACCTCCCCGCCGGGTCGGATCGTCTTCGATGCGTGACGACGCTCGGCCGGGCTGGCTAGCGGCCGGAGGGTTTCGCGCGAAGCCGGGCCGAGATCCACCACGTGCGCTGGATGGCCGTGGCGAAGGTGCCGACGGCGATGACGGCCAGGACCCAGAGGACGGCAGTGCCGGAAGGCCGGCCTGTCGCGGCCGTGATCGGCGCGTCCAACAGGCAGACCAGGAACGTCAGCACCAGCCGCTCCGCCCGCTGCATCAGGCCTTCCTTGCACAGGACGCCCACCGACTCTCCTCGAGCGCGGGTGTAGCTGACGAGCAGCGAGCCGGTGATGGCGGCCGCGGCCACGAGCGGGCCCCAGGTGAAGGCCCGCAGGTAGTAGACGAAGCCCAGGAACGCGAAGACCTCGACGAAGCGGTCGAGGGTGCTGTCGATGAACTGGCCGTAGGGAGACACGAGGCCGCGGGCCCGGGCGATGCGCCCGTCCAGGATGTCGCAGATGCCGCCCAGGGCGATGGCCCAGCCGCCCAGCTCCAGCTCGTCGGCGGCGATCAGGATCCCGCTCAGCAGGCCGAAAAAGAGGCCGGCGAAGTTGAAGAAGTCCGGGGTCAGGCCCAGGCGCAACGAAAGGCGCTCCACCGGACGCAGGACCCACATGAGCCAGTGGACGAGGAAGTCGCCGATGCCGAGAAGGAACTGCGAGCCCTTCTTCTCCGCGTCCGCGTCCCGGCGGCGGCCAGCCACCGCGTAGACCGCCATCGACAGGACGGCGGCCGCCAGGATGGCGGCGAACACGGCCAGCGGCGGGGTCAGGCTCCCCTCCCCTGCTTGTCCTTTTGCCGGAGGTACCGGACGACCCGCGGCCACAGGAAGACGAGGGGCAGGCGGCGCTCGCGCGGGGTGAGGACGATGTCCTGGCCGCTGTGGCGCCGCGCCTTGCGGAGGATGTACTCCAGCCAGTCGTCGAAGGTCACCATGTACTTGGCCCACCGGGCGGTGGCCCGGACGAGCGACCAGCGGAAGTAGGCCTCGACCCGGAGCCGCTCGCCGGTGGTCACCGGCCGCGCCAGGGAGTATTGGCCGCCGCCCTCGACGAGCTCCCCCGCCCGCGCGAGGTCGGTGAGGAGGAGGCCGTAGACTTCTTGCAGGTACTCCTTCTGCACTTCCCATAAGGCATCGGCCCGGCCGGAGGGCTCGGGACGGATCTCGCGGGCGAGCGAGACACGCAGGAGCGTCCGGCCGTACGCCTCCACGTCGAAGCTCGGCGGCAGCCAGGGGCGGACCCAGGCGTAGGTGAGGGCCCGCGCGCTGGCCAGGCCGCCGGTCACGCGTTCACGCGTCGCCTCGTCCGCGGCGTGGACGACCTCGGCGGGCTGGAACATGCGGCCCAGGAAGAAATGGTCGTGGCGGGCGGCGGAGGTCTCGCGCAGGAAGCAATCGATGGTGGCGACCGCGCATTTGGCGCGCCAGATCTCACCGCCGGCGCGCGATGGACGGATGGAGATGACGTTGGGAGGTAGAACGGCGTTGAGCGCAGCGACGAGCCATGGGGGCCGATGGAGCGCGCCGGCGGAACGGAGGGATCGATACAGCAACGAGTAGTCATGAGTGAGGAGGAAGAAATCGTACGCGCTGTGCTCGTCCGTCCGAGCCAGGGTCTTGCGGGACCCGAAGAAGATCAGGGCAGCAACGGAGCCGCGACCGGCTTGGGCAACGGAAGCGGCCACGCGCCGGACGTTAGCCGCTTCCGTTGCGTGCGTCACGCATCTCCTCCAGCTTCGAGATCATCGTCTCGCGCATCCGCTCCAGGAAGGCCGTCACCTCGTCCTCCGCGGCGGGAGGGTCGAAGGGGCCCAGGACCTCGGTGCGCCCCTCGATACGGTGGATGCCGAGGAAGAAGTCCTTGGCGTTGCGGCACACCCAGAACCCGTCCGTCACGATCAGGTAGACCGGGCTGCGCCCCTCCTTCAGGATCGCCCGCATCCCCGCGGTCGCGAAGGGCTGAAGCTCGCCGCCGCGCCCGCGGTGGCCCTCCGGGTACAAGAGTACGCCCTGTCCCCGCCGCGCCGCCTCCTGGACGACGGCCACGGCCTGCCGGCGGTCCTTCTTGGGGTCCACGAGCGGGTACCGCTGGATCCGGAGCATCGGCGACACGAGGGGGATCCCCCGCGCGTACAGCTTGCGGGTCACGATGAGCGGCACGTTGGGCCGGCAGAGCGCGACCGCCGTCGGTATGTCGAGCAGGGATTGGTGGTTCATCAGCACGAGCACCGGCCGCTCCGTCGGCACGTGGCCGATCTCGGTGATCCTGGCCCCGCCGGCGCGCATGCAGGCGAGGACGGAGCGGGCCATGAAGTGCATGAAGCGGTCCATGACCGGCTTGCGCCGATCGGGCCGGAAGAAGAAATACGGCCACAGGACGAACCGCTGGAACGACCCGGTGACGACGAACAGCGGCGCGATCAGGAGGAAGCCGAAGGCGCTGCGGAGGGATCGGAGCGCGCCCACGGGTCAGACCGCGGGGCTGGGCATGTTTCCCACAGCGGCGGACACGGGCACGAGCGTCGGCGCGGCCGCGGGGACCAGGACGCGCAGGGCGCCGGGCACCGTCTCGACCTGCAGCTCGGCCGACCGGGCCCGGTTCCATTCGCCGTCGGTCTCGTACGCGGGCGGGGCGTCGAAGCGCAGCCGAAACGACCGGCCTTGCACGGCCGCGACCGCCGGGTCGGCGCCGTGCGTCCCCCGCAGGAGCTTCACCATGATCGGGAGCCGGCGGCGGAGCGGCACGTTGGCGAAGGCGACGCTGTCGAGCTGGCCGTCGGCGAGGTCGGCCTCCGGCGCGATCCGGAACCCCCCGCCGAAGACCCTGGCGTTGGCGAAGACCAGCATCAGCATCTCCCGGCGCCGCTCCGGGCCTCCGTCCACGGCCATCGACACCGGAAAGCCCGGGAAGCGGTGGAGCTGGCGCACCGCGCAGTAGAGGTAGAGCAGGCTGCCGCCGAGCCAGCGCACGCCCCGGGAGTCCTCGATCACCGCGATGTCGAAGCCGAAGCCGGCCACGTTCACGAAGTACCGCCCCTCGATGCGGCCGACGTCGATCGCCTGCGTGGCGCCCTCCCGGACGATGCGGGCGCAGGCGGGGACGTCCCGCTGCGGTATGCCCAGGGACTTGGCCAGGTCGCAGCCGGTCCCGCCGGGGACGAGGCCGAGGCGGACGCGGGCCGCGGCCCCCGACTCCAGGATGCCGTTGGCCACGCCGCCCCAGGTGCCGTCGCCGCCCACGGCCACGATGGTGGTGAACCCGCGGGCCACCGCCTCGCGCGCCAGGCGGGCCTCGTCGCCGGCGGCGGCGGTCAGGCCGTGCTCCACCGGCCCGCCCGCCTTGAGCGCGGCCAGCAGCGGCGCGACCAGCCGCGCCCCGCGCCCCTTCCCCGAAGCCGGGTTGAAGACGACGAAGACGGGGTCGGCCACGGCCGCGGGGTCAGGCCGTCTCGAGCTGGATCAGGGGATCGAAGGTCTGCATCCCGTCCCGCATCCACAGCTCGCGGAACGGGACGTCGCTGACGTCGGCGAGGACGAGGTCCTTGTGGAACGGGTGGTCGTGGAGGCGGAGGTGGCCCGTCTCCTCCTCGTGCTCGCTCTGGCCGCCCTCCATGACGATGTTGGCCAGGTAGGCCCGATCCCCGTCCTTCATGAACGACTGGTAGAGGTGCGACACGGGGGCCCAGGAGTAGTCGCTGATCGTGAGGTCGGCCACCGGCGACCCGCCCACCGCCACGTTGGCGGTCACCTGGCTGCCGTTGCGGGCGAAGCCGATCTGCACGTCGTCCATCCAGTGCGGCAGGCGCCAGCGCTCGATGGCGTGGTCGCGCGCGGCCTTGGTGGTGGTGGCCACCAGGTAGGGGTAGAAGGCGGCCTTGGGCAGCCGCTCCCCCGGCTTCACCAGCGGGGACACGATCACGGACATCACGACCTCGCCGTACGGCCCCACCATGCTCTCGGTGAAGTCGAAGGCGGTCATGGAGAAGATGCTGCTGCCGTGGTGCAGCTCCGCGGGCTCGAGGTGCGGGGGGAGGATGCGGCGCGCGTTCTCGGTCGGGAACTCGAAGAAGCCGCTGATGGCGTCCCGGAACCCGTACCGGGTCAGCGACATATTCCTTCTTCGCGGAGCACGCCCGCGATCACGCCCACCGCCGTCTCCAGCTCGGCCTCGCTGTGCGCGGCCGACACCGAGATCCGCAGCCGCGACTTGTGCTTGGGCACCGCCGGGTAGGTCACGGGCTGCAGGAAGAGGCCGCGGTCCTGGATCTTCTCCGCGATGGCGAAGACCTTGGCGTCGTTGTGGACGAGGACGGGCATGACCTGCGAGGTGGACTTGCCGATGTCGATCCCCTCCTCCGCGAAGCGCCGCCGGAGGTAGGCCACGTTGCTCCACAGCTTCGCCCGCAGCTCCGGCTCGTTCTCCACGATGCGCAGGCCGGCGAGCAGGCCAGCGGCGATCGGCGGGGCCAGGTTGCAGGAGAAGAAGCGCGACCGGCCGAAGGCGTTGACGTAGTCCACGAGGTCCTGCGTCCCGCACACGAAGCCGCCCTGGCCCCCCAGGCTCTTGGAGAAGGTGCCGAGGTGGAAGTCGATCTGGTCGTCGAGGCCGAAGTGCTCCGCCACCCCGCGGCCGTTGGGCCCGAAGAGAAACGTGGAGTGGGCCTCGTCGATGAGGATGCGCGCCCCGTGCCGCTTGGAGACCTCCACGATCTCCGGCAGCACGCAGACGTCGCCGTCCATGGAGTAGACGCCCTCCACCACCACCAGCTTCTTGCCCCGCACGCCCGTGAGCTTGCGCTCCAGGTCCAGGGGGTTGTTGTGGCGGAAGAA
>Ga0214472_10002680_pt1 | contig 19023 bp, 12 predicted proteins | sample RVTome_6_FD_207662 | JGI IMG/M metagenome (GOLD analysis project Ga0214472, IMG submission 207662) | Soil microbial communities from uranium-contaminated site in the Upper Colorado River Basin, Wyoming, United States - RVT140D175 | ecosystem: Environmental > Terrestrial > Soil > Contaminated >...
TGGAATGGTTTTTAAAATTTTTGCCGACCTATTTATTTTATTATTTCAAATACGCTAACTTTAATGTATTGGGTTTACCTCGCAAACATAAAAACATTTTTCGTTAATATTTTTTTCTTTGTCAGAATTAGATAAAGGATTTATGATAAGGGATAGGTTTTCTGATGCATTTTCTTTCACCTCTTTTGTCTCGTAAACAACAAAATTAGTTATATTTTCTCCCGCATTAGCTAAAGAAGGAAATGTAGAAGGAAATTCACTAGAAATTTTATTTAAAAAGATTTTTGTTAATCTAATGTCATTATAAGTAGAAACAATATTATTTTTAACCATGGGGGATAAAATAATTACAATTAAAAAAACAATGATAAATTTTGTCATTCCTTCTAATGTTTCTTTATCAAATTGTTTTGTATTATAAAAATCTGTAGGTAGATTTTCGGGGGCTTGATTTTTTTCTGAATTCATTGAGAAAATAGTATCAAAATCAAAATAACGAGTCAATCACTATGCTTTTTTATTGGCGACGTAGAGCGAGAGTAATCGGAAAGACGGAACGAAGTGGAGTCTTTCAGATTACCGAGTTATTGCTTCAAATTATTCTTTAGTTTTTAAAGGAATAATCCGAAGAGGAGCCAACAAAGGATCTAATACCCCGGGCCTTCAGGCCGGAATAGTGTGAGCGAAGCGAACTCCATAATACCCTAGGGATCCTTTATTTTATTTTTTCTTGGAAATCTTCCAAACTCATTGCACCTATATTTCCTTCTTCTCTGCTTTCAATTGTTATCATTTTGCTTTCTACTTCTTTGTCTCCAATTACAAGTAGGTAGGGTATTTTTTCCATTTTTGCATTACGGATTTTTTTACCAAGCGATTCATTTTCATTATCTAGCTCAACACGATAATTTTGTTTTTTTAGATTTTCAAAAATCTCTTTTGCATATTCTTTGTGATTATCTGTGATAGGTAGTATTTTTATTTGCACAGGGGATAGCCAAAAAGGAAATGCTCCTGCAAAGTGTTCTATCATCACCGCCATAAATCTCTCTAAAGAACCAGCAATCGCACGGTGAATCATAACAGGAGTTTTTTTAATCCCGTCTTTATCAGTGTATTCTAGAGAAAATCTTTTTGGCATTACGAAATCTATTTGAGCTGTGGCTAATTGTCTTTCGCGACCAAGAGCGTCTTTAAACATAAAGTCTAATTTAGGTCCATAAAAAGCGGCTTCACCTTCTACTCTTTTGTAATTAAGGCCTTCTGATTTTGCAATATTTTCCAATATGCTTTCTGCTTTATCCCAAAGACTTTCATCTCCTAAATATTTTTCTGGTGTTTGTGAATCACGAACAGAAAGAGAAACCCAATAATCGCCCTCGTTAAACATATGTAAGGATTGATAAAATTCTCTTATTACACTTATTATATTTTTAACTTCTTCTTCTATTTGTTCTGGTGTACAAAAAACATGTCCATCATCTTGTGTAATACTTCGCACACGAGAAAGTCCTATCAGTTCTCCTGCTTGTTCATCACGATAAACTTTTGTCGCTTCGGTATAACGAATTGGTAATTCTTTATAACTCACAGGCTTGCTTGCATATATTTGAGTATGATGAGGACAGTTCATGGGTTTCATTACAAATTCTGCATCACCCTGACCTTTTACTTTGAAAAGTTCGTCTCCAAATTTTTCCCAATGACCAGATGTTTTGTATAAATCAGATTTTGTGATGTGAGGGATATCTACTCTTTGATAACCAAAATCTTTTTGAATGTTGTGAATTTTTTCTATAATCAAATCGCGGATTAATGTTCCTTTTGGAGTAAACAAAGGAAGGCCTGGGCCAACTAAATCTGAAAAAGTAAATAACCCTAGTTCTTTTCCTAATTTTCTATGGTCTCTTTTTTCTGCTTCAATCATCATATTTTCATAAGCTTCCAATTCTTCTTTTGTATCAAATCCGACACCATATATTCTGGTAAACATCGGATTTTTTTCGTCATTTTTCCAATAAGCCCCAGCGACTTTTGTGAGTTTAAAAGCGTCAGGGTTTATTTCTCCTGTTGAGTCTAGATGAGGACCAGCACACATATTAATAAAGTCGCCTTGTTTATAGAAAGAAATTTCTTTTTCACCTTTTGCTTTTAGTTCTTCGGCCAACTCAGCTGTATAAGTATAGTTTTTGTCTTTTAGAAGTTTGATGCCCTCATCAATGGGTAGTATATTTTTTTCAATCGGTAGTTTTTGAGAAATGATTTTTTTCATTTGCTTTTCAATCTTTTTTAGTTCTTTGTCGGTGATTTTTGTTTTGCTATCAAAATCGTGATAAAAACCATCCTCTATAGCAGGACCAACTCCTGGTACAGCATCATAAAGATTCTCAAGAGACTGCATTAAAATATGCGCAAGTGAATGTCTTAATTTTTCTTGTTTAATATCCATAATAATTTTAAACCGTCATTGCGAGGAGTCGGGTAGAATTTTCTTAAAAGATAATTTGCAAAGCAAATTATCTTTTAAGAAAATTCTACCCAACGACGAAGCAATCCAGTACAACTTTTATTTAATAATTTATATTAACATTTTTGTTTTCCAGAGAAAACAAAAACGCCCCAATATTTATAACCTAAAAAAAGCTTTAAATATTGGGACGAATTTCTCCGCGGTTCCACCCAACTTGCTCAAAAGTATTGAGCCACTTAATTAACTCAATAATAACATCTTTAAAAAACATTGCAATTTGTTTCAATTTGAGTAAGATAATTTTAGGAAAAAGTATTTTTAAAAAAACAAACACATACTATAGAAGGAGAAGAAAATGGTCAAAAAAAAAGAAGATGAAGTCACAAAAACATATTTTTTGGTTCGTAATGGAAAGGTTGATTGTGAGGAATTAAATTCAAAAGAATGGTTGTCTTTACTGCAAGATTCTCTGAAGTCCTGTAAACCACTTCTTCGTCAGATGGCGGAAAATAAAAAATCCGCAAATACAATTATGGCTTTCTTAAACAAAAAACTTACCGGAGAAGGTTATCATCATAGTGAGGTAAGAATAGTTGGTGAGGATGTTTTAAAAACTATTCCTAAAGTTTTTCTCGTCAACGATTATTGGCTTTTTATTCCAATAGTAACATTAGAGGAAAGTGAGAAGAAGGGGCAATTTTTTGAAAGATGTTTATTTATTCTTGCTGATTATCCAGTTTTTGTGATTATGGAAACAAAATATCGCAAGGAGCCTATTGATTGTGGAGAGGAAAATCAAAAACAAGATCCTCCTCTAATAAATGAAAAAGTTGTTTCGGTTGAGTTTATCGCTGACAGAGACCTTTTTAAATTAAAAGATGGAGAAATGAAATTTGAAAGTACAATTCTCCCTTATCTAGCAGATAAGAAAAAACAATTAGGTAAAAAAATTATTGACTCTGATCTTGAGCCAGCGATTGATATCCTGAGAGATAAGAAATCTGAGGTAAAAAAATAGAAGAATCTCTCAAATCTTTTTTGGATATCAGAGAACGTCTTGGTATGTATAACAATTTGTAGAAAGATTGATTTTTAAAGTCCTCGTAAACATAAATTTATGAGGACTTTTTTATTGCAATTTGTTTCAATTTGAGTAAGATAATTTTAGGAAAGTTTGAATAAGATAAATTTAAAAAATAAAAGAGGTGATTTTATGAGTATAGGTATTCAGATTTTGATAGTCGGAATCGTTGCTTTTTTGTCTGTTGGTTTTGCTTATTTTTCAGGAGTAATAAGGGGACAGAAAAATCCTGTAAAGATAATAAAACCCGGTGTTTATATTGCTTGGGGAGGACATAGAAAATATTGTTTTGAGAGAGATAAAGAAATTTATTTTATTCTTTTGAGGGCTACAAAAGATAGCAACTCAGTACCAATCTATCTTGATACAAGTAATTATGCTTTATCAAAACACAATCTTTCGGGACAGAAAGTTGTTGTAACAGAAGATTATAAAATTAGACTAATGGAGGACAAAGATTTTTTTAATTCTTGATGCCTAAAAGCAGACAACCTTGTGTTTCGCACGTAAGGTTGTTTTTGTTTTGTAGATAGTTATTATAAATAACAATGAAAGACAAAATAATCGTAATCCTTGGACAAACATCTTCTGGAAAAACAGAGTTGTCTGTTGAGATTGCTAAAAAATATAATGGAGAAGTCGTCTCTGCCGATTCTCAACAAGTGTATAAAGGATTAGATATAGGAAGTGGAAAAGTAACTAAAAAAGAAATGCGAGACATTCCTCATTATCTTTTAGATGTTGCGAGTCCGAGAAGTGTTTTTTCTGTGGCACAATTCAAAAAAAAGTCAGACAAAGTAATCAAAGATGTTTTGAAAAGAGGGAAGTTGCCGATTGTTGCAGGAGGGACAGGGCAGTATATTCAAGCAATAGTAGATAATATTGTGTTGCCAGAAGTAAAACCAAATTTGAAATTAAGAAAAGAATTAGAAAAAAAATCTGCGCAAGAATTGGGAAAGATTTTGAAAAAAATGGATATTGGTCGCTTTAAAGAAATTGACCAAAAAAATTCCCGCCGTCTTGTTAGAGCAATAGAAATAGCTACAGCTCTTGGTAAAGTTCCAAAATTAACCATAACTGGGTTATGGTCAAATAAGGATTTTTTGCAGATTGGAATTAAAGTTGATGACAATATTTTGAAAGAAAGGATTGAAAAAAGATTTAAAAAAAGAGTAAAACAGGGAATTGTCGCAGAAGCAAAAAAATTGCACGAACAAGGTGTTTCTTGGAAAAGAATGAATCAGATTGGTTTGGCACACAAATATGTTGTGAAGTATATAAAAGGAGAGATATCCAAAGAACAAATGATAGAAGGGGCGATAAGAGAAGAAAGAAGATATGCAAAACGACAAAAAACTTGGTTTAAAAGAGATAAGAGAATACATTGGGTTGAGTATGAACAGAAAAATAAAATAGACGAGTTAGTCAGAGATTTTTTGAGTAAGTGAAATTTTCAATTTTCAATTTACGAATTTTCAAACAATTTTCAATTTTAAAATTTTTTAATGAATTAAACGAATTTCGCTCCGCGAAATTCGTCGTTTGAAAATTAATTTATTTTTTCATTGAAAATTGTTTGAAAATTGAAAATTCGTAAATTGAAAATTTAACTTAGGACCTAAGAGTTTGCCTTTTTCTTCATAATGTAGTAGATTTATACCTGTTAAGTATAAATAATTTTACATTTTGCATTGTCATTTTTGTATTTGATTTTTGCATTTTGAATTTGAAACATGTTAAAACTAAAGATAGAAAAAAGAGATCCAAAGCAAAACTTGGATGAAATAAGAAAAGGAGAAAATATTCCAGCTGTTTTTTATGGTAATGGTGTAGAATCTACCTCTATTACACTTTCAGAAAGTGAATTCAAAAGTGTTTGGAAAAAAGCAGGAAGTTCAGCTTTAATTACTTTGACAGGTGTTGATGGTGATAAAGAGGTTATTATTCAAGATATGGATATAGATCCTGTTTCAAGCCAAGTTCGTCACATTGATTTTTATGTAGTTAAAAGAGGTCAGGTTATGGAAGTGGATGTTCCTTTGGAATTCGTAGGGGTTTCTCCTGCTGTGAAAGAATTGGGGGGAATTTTGGTAAAAGTTATGCATGAATTAAAGGTAGAGGTTCTTCCAAAAGATATTCCTCAACATATAGAAATAGATATCTCATCCTTAAAAGAATTAGATAGTCAAATAACAATCAAAGATCTTAAATTACCAGAAGGAGTGAAAGCTCTTGATGAAGAAACAGAAGTAGTTGTTGCTATATCAGAAGCACAAGAAGAAAGTGAAGAAGCAATACCTACAGATATTTCTCAAATAGAAATTGAAAAGAAAGGAAAGAAAGAAGAAGAGACAACTCAATAATTTAAACTTAGAAAAATAGAAAAACCGTTTCGCGAAGCGAAACGGTTTTTCTATTTCTCTCTTTTGGCATTTTTGTTATAATTATTATTATGAATATTTTTATAAAAAAAATAGGGGTGATGTTTTTCGTTTCCCTTTTTTTGTTTTTTCCAAAAAATACTTTTTCAGAAGTAGTTTGTTCTATTGATTTGGAAGGAAAGACAGATAGTGAGTTGGAAATATCTTTACAAAAATGTGAGCAAGAAATAGCCGAGCAAGAAAAGTTGCTTCAAGAGAAACAAAAAGAATCTGTAAATATAGAAAGAGATATTGATATTCTTGGTTATAAAATAAACAAAACCAAATCGGATATCAGGGCAAAAGAGATAAAAATTACTCAATTAAAAGGAGGAATAGAAGAAAAAAAAGAAACCATAGGGCAATTAAATAAAAGAGCGGAGAGAACACTGTCTTCTATTTCGGGTTTGATTAAAAAAACAAACGAACTAGATTCGTTTTCTTCTGTTGAAGCACTTTTGTCTCAGGAAAGTATTTCAGAATTTTTTGTTGATTTTGATAATTTTAATGTTTTGAAAGATGATTTGAAAGATAATTTGGAAGCCATAAGACAAATAAAGGGCGAAACAATGACAGCTCAACAAAAACTAGAAGAGCAGGAACAAAAAGAAAGAGCATTAAAAATTGCACAAGAAGAGGAAAAAAGAAAAACAGAAGTTTATAAAAAAGAAAATGAAAAACTGTTAAGTTTGAATAGACAACAAGAACAAGAATACAAAAACACAATCGCTGAAAAAGAAAGAATAAAAAACGAAATCAGAAATAGAATTTTCCGAACAGTTGGTGGAATAGAAATGACATTTGCCGAAGCATTAAGACTTATTCAGCCTTATGAAAATATTATTGGAGTTGAATCGGCTTTGGTTTTGGCTGTGCTTACGCAAGAGTCGGCTATTGACGGAGTGATAGGAAGCAACCTTGGAAGATGTACTTATAATCAAACAGCCAGAAATGCTAGTGGGACGGTAATGAGTAATTCTCAAAAAGAATCTTTTTTGGCAATAGTAGGTGAATTAGGATTGAATGCAAATACCGTTCCTGTTTCCTGTCCAATTTATGCCGATGGTGCTTATGGTGGAGCCATGGGTCCTTCACAGTTTATGCCGAACACTTGGTGGGATGTCGGAACTGGTTATGGTTATAAAAAAAGGGTGGCAAAAGTTTTGGGAATAGACAAACCTTCTCCTTTTGTTAATTTGGATGCTTTCGTAGGGACAGCATCATATTTGAGTGATGCCAGAGAAATGTGTTCTGGACCCAAAGGTTTTGATAGTCAGTTTGATATTTGGAGTTGTTCTGCTGCAAAATATTACGCAGGTTTAGGAGCAAAAAATTCAACATTATCAAAACACATGACATCAAAATGGAGTTATGGTTATAAAGTGGCCGAAAGAGCACAGTCTTTCCAGAAAGATATAGACACACTTGATTTGTAAAAAACTTCCAAAAATGACGCTTTGCTTCGTGCAAAGCACTCGCAATGACGGACGAATTTTGGCGAAGCCAAAATTCGTCAACAGAAAAGCGAAGCTTTTCTGTCATTGCGAGGCCTCAGCCGAAGCAATCTAGGAAAATCGTATATGTTAGCAATCCAAGTTATATAGCAACACTTCTGGATTTATTGCTCCGAATTTTTTACCTAAAAAATCCGAAGTTCGCTATCGCTCCCTCCTTCGCTAAAGCTACGGCGGGCAGGCGCAATGACGGACGAATTTTATTATTGCTTTAAATTATTCAAAAGTTTTTTAAAGAATAATTTAAAGAGCAAAATCCGTCTCGTTATTCGTTGCCATTCGTTTTATTCGCATCATTTATATTGGGACCGTCCAATAAATTGTGTCTGGATTGCTTCGGGCAAAGCCCTCGCAATGACGAAAAAGCGAAGCTTTTTCGTGACGAATTTCCAAAGGAAATTCGTTAACGGGAAATTTGCTTCGCAAATTTCCCGTCATTACGAGAAACGGAGCGAAGCGGAGTGACGAAGTAATTCATAACTTTGTATTTTTTGTCTAAAAAATTCGTAACAATAATAAATCCGGACACAATTTATTGAACGGTCCCTTTATATTTGTCCGCCTATGGAGGATTAGTATGTTTATCTTATCCACAATTGACAAAATATGAGTTTGACAAACTTATTTTTTTAATATAAACTTATTTTCAATATATATCTGTAATTATTGAGTTGCGATTGAATCCCTAGTTTAATTAGTTTAATAGTTGCGTTTAGCAACAAAAATTTATTTTGTTAAAAGGCGACAAATAAAATAAATAAGAGTAAGAGAACCTGTTTGGCGACGCGGTTTTCTTTTTGTGTTTTGTTATTAGTAGATTAGTGGCTAAGTTATTAGCTAAAAGTTTTTAAGATATGAGTAAAAATAAACTAGATAAGAAATATTTTGGTAAATTTAAAAAACCTTTAATTGAATTACCAAACCTTGTACAAGCGCAATTAGATTCACATAAGTGGTTGATGGAAGAAGGAATAAAAGAAGTTCTTAAAGAATTTTCACCAATCAGAGATTATTCTGAGAAAAAATTTGAACTTGATTTCAAATCTTTTGAAATAGGAAAACCAGAACATGACGAATTTTATGCTAAAGAAAACAAACTATCATACGATGCTCCTCTTAAAGCAAAAGTTAAACTAATAAACAAAACTACAGGTTCAGAAAAAGAACAGGATATTTTCTTGGTTGATTTTCCTTTGATGACAGATCACGGAACTTTCGTAATCAACGGTGTTGAAAGAGTTGTTGTTCCACAACTAGCTCGTTCATCAGGTGTTCTTTTTACTGCTCAAGAAATTAAAGGTAAAAAATATTTTGGTGCAAAAATAATTCCGTCTCGTGGTGCTTGGATAGAGCTGGAATCAGAAGCTGATGGTGTTATTTATGTAAGAATTGATAGAAAAAGAAAATTTCCAATTTCTTCTTTATTGAGAGTTTTTGGCGCAAAAGAAGATTTGACTTCTATGTTTAAAAACCCGACTGTTAAGAGTGTAATAGAGGCGTCTGTATCAAAAGATGTTGCAAAAGATTTAAATACTTCTTATATAGAAATCCACAAAAGACTAAGAGATGGTGGAATGGCGACAGTAAGCCATGCCAAAGAATTTGTTGATGGAATATTAGGTGAAGAAAAATATGATTTATCTGAAGTAGGTAGATATCATTTTAATAAAAGATTTGATAAATCGGTTGATAAGAATGCTCTAAAAGGAAGATTAATCACTCTTGAAGATTTAAAAACAATAATTGAATATGTTGTTGAATTAAACAACACCTCTGGAGCAATAGAAGATGATATTGATCACTTGGGCTCAAGAAGAGTAAAGTATTTTGGAGAAATGATTCAACAAAAATTTAGAGTTGGAATGCTTCAAATGAAAAGAAACATTCAAGACAGAATGTCTATTATAGATACAGATGCAAATCTTCCTGTTCAGTTTATAAGTCCGCGTCCTCTTCAAGCTAGAATTAAAGAATTTTATACTACAAACCAACTTTCTCAGTTTATGCAACAAGATAACATCATGCATGAATTAGAACACTTGAGAACATTGTCTGCTTTGGGTCCTGGAGGTTTGATGAGAGAAAGAGCCTCTTTTGAAGTTCGTGATGTTCACCCATCTCATTATGGAAGACTTTGTCCTATTCAAACTCCCGAAGGTCAAAACATCGGTCTTATTTTGAGATTGGCAAATTATGCTAAATTAAATCCTTATGGAATGATTGAATCTCCTTATGCAAAAGTAGAAAAAGGAAAAATAACAAATGAAATTGTTTATTTAAACGCTTTAGAAGAACAAAAATATAATATAGCTCATTCCGCTATTAATTATGATAACAACGGAAATATAAAAGATTCAAAAGTAGAAGTTAGACATAACGGAAAACCAGGATTGGTGCCTAAAAATAAAGTTGATTTCATTGATGTTTCAGCTAACCAAGCTTTTTCTGTTGCCACTTCTATGGTTCCTTTTGTTAACCACGATGATGCAAACAGAGCTTTGATGGGATCAAACATGCAGAAACAAGCAACTCCTTGTATTGTTCCTGACGCACCTTTAGTTGCAACAGGTATTGAAGAAAAAGCAGCCAGAGACACAGGGAGACTTATTTTGTCTGAAGAAGACGGTGTTGTTTCTTATGTTGATGCAAGAAGAATTGAAATAAAAAATAAAGATGGAAAGAAAAAAGAGTATAAGCTTGTTAATTTTTCAAGAACAAACGCTTTCTCTGTATTTCATCACAGACCATCTGTTGATATGGGTCAAAAAGTAAATAAAGGTGATGTTCTGGCTGATGTTACATCATCAGACAAGGGTCAAATTGCAATTGGACAAAACTGTTTGGTGGCCTTTATGTCTTGGTCAGGTTCAAACTACGAAGATGCTATTATTCTTTCAGAAAGATTGGTAAAAGATAGTAAATTTACTTCTATTCATGTAGAAGAATTTACAGAAGATGTTCGTGATACAAAACTAGGAGCAGAAATAACTACCCACGACATTCCAAATGTTAGTGAAGCTAAATTAAAAAACCTTGATGAAGAGGGTATTATCCGTGTAGGAGCAGAAGTAGGTCCTGGGGATATTCTTGTGGGTAAAATTACACCAAAAGGAGAAACTCAACTTACTCCCGAAGAAAGATTGCTTCGTTCTATTTTTGGTGAAAAAGCTAGAGATGTAAAAGATACTTCTTTGAGAATGCCTGGAGGAAAGAGAGGAAGAGTTATTAATGTAAAAGTTTTTTCAAGAGAAAAAGGCGAGGTAAATGAATCTGGTGTTATAAAGAAAATTTATATAGAAATTGCAGAATTAAGAAATATCTCTGTTGGAGACAAGTTGGCTGGTAGGCACGGAAACAAAGGTGTTATTTCAAAAATTCTTCCTGTAGAAGACATGCCTCATATGGAAGATGGAACTCCTGTCGATGTTATTCTTACACCACTTGGTGTTCCTTCTCGTATGAACTTGGGACAGATTTTGGAACTACACTTAGGTCTTGCAGCTAATACTTTGAATTATCAAGCAATAGTACCTCCTTTCCAAGGAGCGACTGATGTTGAAATTAAAGAAGAATTGAAAAAAGCAGGATTTCCTGAAACAGGAAAAATACCTCTTATTGATGGTAGAACAGGAGAAAGATTCAATCAAGATATTGCTGTTGGTTATATGTATATTTTGAAACTTCATCATATGGTTGAAGACAAGATTCACATGCGTTCTGTAGGTCCTTACTCTCTTATCAATCAACAACCTCTTGGAGGAAAGGCACAAGGAGGAGGTCAAAGATTTGGAGAAATGGAAGTTTGGGCATTGCTTGGACATGGTGCTGCTTATACATTAAGAGAAGTGCTTACAATAAAATCAGACGACATCGTTGGTAGGTCGGCCACTTTTGATGCAATTATAAAAAACAAAAGAATTCCTGAACCAAATATTCCAGCTTCGTTCAATGTGCTTTTGAAAAACTTGAAAGGATTAGCATTAGATATTGAAATGAAGAAATCAGGAGAAGAAAATAATTAAAAATTAAAAATTTTTAAGAAAGTAGAAAGTAGAAAGTAGAAGGTGGAGGAAAATTTTGCAAAGCAAAATTTTCCAAAAACTACTTTCCACATTCCACTCTCTACATACTAAACTTATGAAAAAAGAAGAAATAAAAAATACAAACGAATTTGACTTCATTGAATTGAAGTTGGCTTCTCCTGAAAAGATATTGGAATGGTCTTATGGTGAAGTAACAAAACCAGAGACAATTAATTATCGTACTCAAAGAAGTGAAAAAGGAGGTCTTTTTGACGAAAAAATATTTGGTCCAGAAAAAGACTTTGAATGTTATTGCGGAAAATACAAAGGAATTAGATATAAAGGAATTACTTGTGAAAAATGTGGTGTTGAAATTACAAAATCAGTAGTAAGAAGAGAAAGAATGGGTCATATAGAACTAGTTTCTCCTGTATCTCATATTTGGTATTTAAAAAATATACCATCAAGAATAGGTTTAGTCTTGGGTATTTCCACATCTGATTTAGAAAAAGTTATTTACTTTGCTGGTTATATTGTTGTTAAAACAAACGAAGATGAAAGAGAAAGAATTATAAAAGATGTTGAAGCTGAATTTAAAACAAAAGTAAAATCAATAAACGACCCCAAAACAAAAGACAGATTAAAGGAACTACTTCTTAATGTAAAAAAAGAAATATCAAGCATCCAAAAAGGTGTTGTGTTTGACGAGGCTACATATCACAAATTCTCTATGAAGTATGGAACAATCTTTGAAGCAGGTATTGGAGCAGAATCAATTTATAATATTTGTAAAAATATTGATTTAGGAAAAGCTGTTGAAAAATTGGAAGGAAGAATGGAAAAAGCTGGAGCTATTGAGAAAGTTAAATTAAATAAAAGACTAAGCCTTTTAAGGTCAATGAAAAATGCTGGAGTTAGACCAGAATGGATGTTTTTAAGTAGAATTCCTATTATTCCACCAGCTCTTAGACCAATGGTTGCTTTGGGTGGAGGAAGACATGCTACTTCTGATGTAAATGATTTGTACAGAAGAGTTATAAACAGAAACAATCGTCTTAGAAAATTGGTAGAAATTAAAGCTCCAGAAGTTATTTTGAGAAATGAAAAAAGAATCTTACAAGAAGCGGTTGATGCTCTTATAGACAACTCAAAACAATCAGGTGTTATGTCTCAAGCTCAGAGAAGACCTTTAAAATCTCTTTCTGATAATCTAAAAGGAAAACAAGGTTTGTTTAGACAAAACCTTCTTGGAAAGCGTGTAGATTATTCCGGCCGTTCTGTTATTGTTGTTGGTCCTTCATTGAGACTTGATCAATGTGGTTTACCAAAACATATGGCACTAGAGTTGTTCAAACCTTTTGTTATTTCTAAAATTTTAGAACAAGGTTTAGCTTTTAATATTAAATGGGCAGGAAGACTTATTGAAGATGGTGTTCCAGAAGTTTGGGCTATTTTAGAAGATGTAATCAAAGGAAAATATGTTCTTCTTAACCGTGCTCCTACTTTGCACAGATTGGGAATCCAAGCCTTTAAACCAATTTTAATAGAAGGTAATGCTATTCAAGTGCATCCGCTTGTTTGTTCTGCTTTCAATGCTGACTTTGATGGAGACCAAATGGCTGTTCATGTACCCCTTACAGAAGAAGCTCAGTTAGAAGCAAAAGAAATAATGGCTTCTGATAAAAATATTTTGAAACCAGGTTCTGGTAGACCTGTAGTTTCTGCAAATTTGCTTGATATTGTTCTTGGTTGTTATTGGATGACAAAAATTGTTGAAGGAGAAAAAGGAGAAGGAAAAAGTTTTTCAAGTCCGAACGAAGCAATCACAGCTTATGACTTGGGAGCAGTAGGCTTTAGATCAAAAGTAAATATTCTTGCTACCGAAAATGAAAAGTATGGAGAATTTGAAGGAAAAATATTTGAAACATCTATTGGAAGATTGTTGTTTAATTCGGTTTTGCCTTCCGATTATCCTTTCATTAATGCTGAATTAACAAAAAAATCAATGTCTAATTTGATTGATGATTTGATTACAAAATATGGAACAGAAAGAATTCCAGAAATAATGGATAAGATAAAGGATTTTGGTTTTAAATATGTAACAGAAGCTGGGATCACTTGGGCAATTGATGATGTTGTTGTCCCTGAAGGAAAAGGAAATGTTATTAAAGAAGCTCAAAAAAAATCAGACGAAGTATGGGCACAATTTGATGAAGGACTTCTTTCAGAATCTGAAAGACACAGAAGTAATGTTGAAATTTGGCACAAAGCCAAAAGTGATATAGAAAGTCTTATTCCAGCATCTCTTGACCCAAATGGTTCTGTTCATGATATGTGGCAATCAGGAGCTAGAGGTTCTCTTGGAAACTTAACCCAAATGGTTGGAATGAAAGGTCTTATTCAAAATACTCTTGGAGAAACTATTGAATTCCCGATTATTTCTTCTGCTAAAGAAGGGCTTACTCCGATTGAATACTTTATTACTACTCACGGTTCTAGAAAAGGTTTGGCTGATACCGCTTTGAATACCGCTAAAGCTGGTTATTTAACTAGAAGATTGTTTGATGTGGCTCAAGATGTAATTATAAATATGGAAGATTGTAAAACAAAAGATGCTATTATCATTACAAGAAAAAGCTCAGCTGGATTTGAAGTGTCTCTAATAAAAAATATCAAAGGAAGATATTTAATGAAAGATGTTAAAGATAAAGATGAAAAAGTATTGTTTAAAAAAGATCACTTTATTACAAAAGACGATGCTCAAGTAATAGAAGATGCTGGGGTAGAAGAAGTGATTGTTCGTTCTCCTATGTCATGTATGGCAACAAGAGGTATTTGTCAAAAATGTTATGGACTTGATTTAGGAAGTGATAAATTGATTGATAAAGGAGAGGCTGTCGGAACTATTGCTGCCCAAGCGATTGGAGAACCGGGAACACAGTTAACAATGAGAACATTCCACTCTGGAGGTACTGCATCAGTAGGAGGAGATATTACATCAGGTCTTCCTCGTGTTGAAGAAATTTTTGAAAGAAGAATACCTAAAATACCTGCAACAATAAGTAAGGTTGATGGAACCGTAATAGAGATTGTAAAAGAAGGAGGTATGACAGATATTACAATATTACCTGAAGCAGAAGATAGAAAGAAATTGAAAAAAGATAAGAAAAATACTTATTCTATTTCTCCAAGAAGAATGATTTTGGTTAAAGTAGGGGATGAGATTAAGAAAGGAGATATGTTGACAGATGGTTCTGCAGATATTTCAGAAATGTTCAAATACGCAGGAAAATCAAAAACCCAAAATTATATTATTGATGAAGCGACAAAGATTTACGAATTGCAAGGAGCTTCTATTTCAAGAAAACATATTGAAGTTATAATTAAACAAATGTTTTCAAGAAGTAAAGTTAAGAGTTCGGGAGATACAAGCTTGACTGTCGGAGAAATTGTAGAAGACCACATTTTGGTAAGAGAAAATGCAATTGCAAAGGAAAAGGGATTAGAAGAGGCAAAGACAACACCTTTGATATTGGGAATTACAGAAGTTTCATTAACAAGAGAAAGCTTCTTGTCAGCAGTATCTTTCCAAAATACAACAAAGATGCTTATCAATGCTTCTACTCGTGGAGCTATAGATAATCTACAGGGATTGAAAGAAAATATTATTATTGGAAAATTAATACCAGCAGGTACAGGTTATGAAGGAAGTAAAAAGAAAATAATGATAGATGCTCTACAAGAAGAATTGCAAGAAAAATATGGGAGAAGAGAAGAATAAAAAAAGCAGATAGCAAATAGCTGATAGCCAATAGGTGGACAAAATTTGCGAAGCAAATTTTGTCCCGTGCTATAAACTATAAGCTATAAGCTATAAGCTTATAAAATGAACAACACTCAAAAAATTAAAGAAAGGTTAAATATTGTTGATGTTGTTAGTCAGTATGTAAAATTGGATAGGGCGGGAGTAAATTTAAAAGGAAGATGCCCTTTCCATAACGAAAAAACACCGTCATTTTTTGTTTCTCCAGACAGAGGAACATATAAATGTTTTGGTTGCGGAGCAGGAGGAGATATTTTTACATTTACAGAACAGTTTGAGGGGGTTGATTTTGTTGGGGCTTTAAAAATTTTGGCAGAAAAGTCAGGAGTAGAATTGGAAAAAGAAGACCCTAAAAAAAGAGACGAAAGAGAAAGATTGTTTTCTACGATGGAAGAAGCTACAGTGTTTTTTGAAAAAAATTTGAAAGAAAACAGGGAAGCAATAAAATATCTTGAAAACAGAGGTTTGAAAAAAGATACAATTGAAAAATTTAGAATAGGATATGCGAAAGAAGAGTGGAGAAGTCTGAATGATTTTTTGAAAACAAAAAATATCAGCGATGATGTTCAAGAAAAAGTAGGTTTAATTAAACAAACAGAAAAAGGATATTATGATAGGTTTCGTGGAAGAATAATTTTTCCAATGTTTGATAATTCGGGAAGAGCAATTGCCTTTTCAGGAAGATTGTTCGTTGAAGAAGAAGGAAAAGACAGTGCAAAATATTTAAACAGTCCAGAAACAGTTCTTTTTAATAAATCAAAAGTATTATATGGATATAATTTTGCTAAAAATGATATTAGGAAAAGAGATTTTTCTATTTTGGTAGAGGGTCAAATGGATATAATAATGTCTCATCAAGCAGGATTTACTAATACTGTTGCGACATCTGGAACAGCTTTAACCAGCGAACATCTTTTGCTTTTGAGTAGACTTTCAAACAAAATCGCGATGGCATTTGATGGAGATGAAGCTGGTTTAAGGGCTGCTAATAAAGGAGCAAAAATGGCTTTAAGTATGGGGACGGAAGTGAAGCTAGTTCAAATACCAGAAGATTCTGATCCAGCAGATTTGATTTTGAAAGATAAAAATAGTTGGGTTAAGTCTTTGCAAAACTCTTCTCATATTATAGATTTCAATTTAAATTCTTTATTGAGCAAAGATACTGATGAAAGAAAATTAAGATTGGATATAGGTAAAATCGTTTTGCCTTTGGTGTTGAGTGTAAAAAGCTCAACAGAGAGAAGTCATTTTGTTTCTCAAATATCTCTAAAAACAGGCATAAAAGAAGATGTTGTTTGGGATGAGTTGAATAAAATTGACGAAGAAGATGATCATATTCAAAATGATATAAGCGACAGGTTTTTAAGTTATGGAAAGGAAAAATCATCCCAATTAAAAAAGAAAGCAATAAGAGAAATATCTGGAATATTATATTGGCAAAAAAGTTTGGAAAAACCATTTTTAAATATAAAATTTGAGGAAGAGAAATTAAAATTTTTAGTAAGGGAAGATACTTTTGGTAAGATACAAAATTTACCAGAAGAAATAGTAAGTGAAATAATTTTTGAAGCAGAAAATATGTATGCAGAGACGGAAGATTTGGAATCAAAAATAAAAGAATTATTTAATAATTTGGAAAAAGAAATATTAAAAGAAGAAAGAGATAGGGTTGATAAAGATGATCTTAAAAAAATAGATGAAATTTCAAGAAAGATAGAACAACTTAAATAATTCAAAATTATAAATTAAAAATTATGGTTAAAAAAACAACCACAAAAAAGAATAAAGTGCAAAAGACAAAAGCTGTAAAAAAACCAGTTTCTGTAAAAGTGAAAAAAGGCAAGACAAAAATTGTTAAAAAGAATGTAGTTAAAAAACCCATAAAAAATAAAGTTGTTAAAAAGGTTGTAAAGAAAAAAATATTATTAAAAAATAAAACAATACCTACGGTCAAAAAAACCGCTATTAAGAAAAATCTAAAAGATTTGGATAAAGACAAAAAAGTTTCGAAACTTGTTTCCTTGGGTAAGGAAAGAGGTTTTATTACTCACGAAGGAATTTTAAAAGAATTTCCTTATATTGAAAAAGACATAGATTTACTAGATGATTTGTATGAAAAACTAGAAGAAGCTGGTGTTGATATTGTTGAAAATTCTGGGATGTTGGAATTAGAAGAAGATGATTCTCTTTTGAAAAAAGCAGGAGGAAAATATGATTCAATTCAAATTTATTTAAAAGAAATTGGTAAATATTCTTTGCTTTCAGCCGCAGAAGAAAGAGATTTGGCACAAAAAATAGAAACAGGAGACGAAGAAGCAAAGAATTTACTTGCGAGAGCAAACTTGAGATTGGTTGTTTCCATTGCAAAAAAATATATAGGAAGAAGTCCAAATCTGACACTTTTAGACCTGATTCAAGAAGGTAATCTTGGGCTTTTCAAAGCGGTTGATAAGTTTGACTGGAGTAAAGGTTTTAAATTTTCTACTTATGCAACTTGGTGGATTAGACAGGCAATAACAAGAGCTCTTGCAGACCAATCTAGAACAATTCGTGTGCCTGTGCATATGGTTGAAACTATTGCAAAGTACAAACAAACAATGAGAAAACTTTCTCAAGATTTAGGTAGAATGCCTACTCCAGAAGAAATGGCAGTTGAGATGGATTTGGATCTTGAAAAAATTTATAATATTCAACAAATTGATCAAGCAACAGTATCTCTTGAAAGTCCTGTCGGAGATGATTCTGATGGAGGAAAGTCAGTCTTAGGAGATTTTATTGCAGATGATAAAATTCTTACTCCTGATCAAGATTCTTCAAGAAGAATTTTGACAGACCAGGTGCGAGAGATTCTTGATGAGCTTTCTCCAAAAGAGAGAAAAATTTTGGAAATGAGACATGGTTTGGTAGACGGCATCACTCATACTTTGGAAGAAGTAGGGAAGGAATTTGGGGTGACAAGAGAGCGTATTCGTCAGATTGAAGCCAAAGCTCATGAGAAAATAAGGCAGAATGATAAGGTAGATCGTCTTCGAAATTACTAAAATAATTCCAAAATTAGCGATCTTCAGCTTTTCTTTTGCAAAAATGTCAGTCGTCGTAATAAACATACGCCTTCTCCCATTTTCACAAAAGAAAAGCTGAATTTCATCTAATTTTGAAATTATTTTTACTGAGAGGAGTTGAATTAAATTTTAGAAAAACAAAAAAAAGGTGGTGTCTGACGACATCACCTTTTTTGGACTAAAAGTCTAGCTTCTTTGAGAATCATCTCTGCGACCATTCGTGAAGAAATTTTTTCATCACAAATTCTTTTTTCTGATTCTTCTCGGTCCATTGTTTGAAAAAAATCAGGATTATTTTCTGATTCTCTCAAGCTCAAACTCCGTTCAGTATTTTCTAGTGTTATAGGAGTTTGGATATTAACTTTGCCCACAACATCATAAAAATAAAAACCTTTTTTTATTTTCATTTCAAACCCCCCCTTTATCTAATTTAATAAGTTAAGTTTTGTTTTTATACCCTCTTTTTTAATTGTACTATATTATTTAGTTATTGTAAATATACAATTGTTTTAACTAAGGACATTTGGCACTTTTTGTTGATGTAATTTTAACATCTCGTTTGGTGTTTTTCCATTTAAACTACAATGTTCTAAATTATTATAATAATTATTCCAAATCTTAAGTTTGGTTT
>Ga0214472_10002681_pt1 | contig 19015 bp, 17 predicted proteins | sample RVTome_6_FD_207662 | JGI IMG/M metagenome (GOLD analysis project Ga0214472, IMG submission 207662) | Soil microbial communities from uranium-contaminated site in the Upper Colorado River Basin, Wyoming, United States - RVT140D175 | ecosystem: Environmental > Terrestrial > Soil > Contaminated >...
GAGCACTGTCCCCTCCGATCGCTCCGAGGCAAGGAGACGCAGGCTCCGGATCGGGAAACGGCGCTCGGCCAGGATCGCGAGCATGGTCCGCCCCACCGCTCCCGTCGCCCCCACGATCGCCACGCTGAATTCTCGTCTGCTCATCGCTTCGCTCAGTCTCAGACGCCCTTCAGAGTTCTGGGTTCATGACCCTGAACCGCGCAGCTTAGAAGCCGCGGATATACGGCAGGCTGCGCGCGACCCGCTCGATCGCCTCGCCCGCTTCGAGCAAAACGCCTGTGGCGTTCCAGGTCCCCGTGACGAGCTGCCGGCGGACGCCGTCGGGGATGGCCGCGGCGATCGTCCGGTCGCCGAAGCGCACCTCCCCCTTCTCCAGATCCAGGACGATCTCGCGCCCCGGCTGCCGTGCCACCGCGTCCATCAACCATCGGACGTCCGCCATCTCTGCGGTGAGACACGGGACCCCGAGCGCGGTGCAGTTCCCGAAAAAGATCTCGCCGAAGGATTCCCCCACGATCCCGCGGATCCCCCAGCGTCTGAGCGCCTCGGGAGCGTGCTCGCGCGAGGAGCCGCAGCCAAAGTTCACCCCCACCACCAGGATCGCCGCCCCCTGGTACCGGTCCTCGTTGAACGGATGGTCCGGGTTCTGCGTGCGATCGTCGGCGAAGACGTGCGCCTCGAGCCCCTCGAAGGTGACGCTTTTCAGGAACCGAGCGGGGATGATCCGGTCGGTATCGATGTCGTTTCCGGGGAGGGGAATCCCGCGGCCGACCATCGTGCGCCGGACGTCGTCCCGGCTCATGTGAGCAACTCCCGCACATCCACGACCTGGCCGCTGACGGCCGCCGCGGCCACCATCGCGGGGCTCATGAGGAGCGTCCGCCCGAGGGGAGACCCCTGGCGTCCCTTGAAGTTACGGTTGCTGGAGGACGCGCAGATCTCCCGGCCCGTGAGCTTGTCCTCGTTCATCCCCAGGCAGAGAGAGCATCCGGCCTTCCGCCATTCGAAGCCGGCCGCGAGGAAGACGTCGTGCAGCCCCTCGGCTTCGGCCGCGGCCGCTACGGCCTGGGACCCCGGGACGACCAACGCGCGCACCCCCGTCGCGACCTTTCGCCCCTTCGCCACCGCGGCGGCCGCCCGCAGATCCGAGAGCCGGGCGTTGGTGCACGAACCGATGAAGGCCACGTCGATGCGCGTCCCGGCGATCGGTCGGCCGGATTGGAAGCCCATAAAGGCGAGCGCCTCCGCCCATGCGGCCCGGTCCGTCTCGGAAGCCTCGGCCGGATCCGGGATCGGGTCGCGCACTCCGACGGACTGGCCCGGGTTGATCCCCCACGTGACGACCGGCTGGATGGCCCCGGCGTCGAGCGCGACCACGTCGTCGAAGGACGCCCCCGGCTCCGTCGCCATGCCCTTCCACCACTGTACCGCCCGGTCGAAGGCCTCCCCCTGCGGCGCGAAGGGCCGGCCGCGTAGGTAGGCGAACGTCGTGGCGTCGGGATTCACGTAGCCCGCCCGCGCCCCTCCCTCGATGCTCATGTTGCAGATGGTCAGGCGCTCCTCCATCGACATCGCTGCGACCGCGGACCCGGCGTACTCGTAGGCGTAGCCCACCCCGCCTTTCACGCCGAGCCGCTGGATGATCGTCAGGATCACGTCCTTGGCGTACACGCCCCGCGCGAGTCGCCCCTCCACCCGGATCTGTCGCAGCTTCGGCTTGGGGAGGGCGAGGCACTGCGTCGCCAGCACATCCCGCACCTGGCTCGTGCCGACGCCGAAGGCCAGCGCCCCCAGGGCGCCGTGGGTGGCGGTATGACTGTCGCCGCAGGCGATGGTCGTCCCGGGCTGGGTGAGCCCCAGCTCGGGGCCGATGACGTGGACGATGCCCTGCCGACCGCTGTCCAGATCGAAGAGCGGAACGCCGAATTCCTTGCAGTTTCGGACGAGATGGACGGCCATCTCCTCGGCGAGCCGATCGCCGAAGGGACGGGCCTGCGAGGCGGTCGGGACGATGTGATCGATCGTGGCGAAGGTGCGCTCGGGGAAGCGGACCTTGAGCCCCGCCTCCCGGAGCATCTGGAACGCCTGGGGGGTCGTCACCTCGTGGATCAGGTGCAACCCGATGAAGAGCTGCGTCTGCCCCGAGGGAAGCACACGCACAGTATGCGCACGCCAGACTTTGTCGAGCAGGGTCTCGGCCATCGCAGTTCATTCTCCCAGATTTTCGCGCCCGGGACAAGCGCCGGACGCGGGACGATCTCCCGCCCGATGGCGGGATCGGCGTCGCGGGATCGTCCGCCGCGCTCCCCGCTCAGACGCCCCGCTTGACCTCCTTGGTCGCGGGCGCTGTGCGCCCGATGACCCGGTTGATCGCGTTGAGATACGCTTTCGCGCTGGCCTCGATCACGTCCGTGGAGGTTCCGCGGCCGATGACGGTCTGCCCGTCCACCTCGAGGGAGACCATCACCTCGCCCAGGGCGTCCTTGCCCGAGGTGACGGCCCGGAGGCTGTAATCCTTCAGCCGCGGATGAATCCCCGTGATCTGGTCGATGGCTTTGAAGGTCGCATCGACCGGCCCGTCCCCCCATCCCGACTCCTGGAAGATTTCGTCTTCCTTCTTCAGGCGGATCGTCGCGGTGGGAATCATCCCCGTCCCGCTCGCAAACTGGAGATGGTCGAGGACGTAGGTCTCGGCGATGGTCAGGACCTGCTCCTCCACGATGGCGAGCAGATCGTCGTCGAAGACCTCCTTCTTTTTGTCGCACAACTCCTTGAAGCGCACGAAGGCGCGGTTGAGGTCTTCTTCGTTGAGATCGACGCCCAGGTCTTGCAGCCGCTTCTTCAACGCGTGGCGGCCCGAGTGTTTCCCCAGGACCAACCGGCTCTGCGGCACCCCCACGGACTGCGGCGTCATGATCTCGTACGTCAGGGCGTGGGAGAGCATGCCGTGCTGGTGAATGCCGGCCTCGTGCGCAAAGGCGTTGGCGCCCACGATCGCCTTGTTCGGCTGGACCGGAACGCCGGTAATGGTGGTGAGGAGCTTCGAGGCCTTGTAGATTTCCTCGGTGTTGATCCCGGTCTCGGCGTCCAGCAGGTCGCGCCGGGTCCGGATGGCCATCACGATCTCTTCGAGCGAGGCGTTCCCCGCCCGCTCCCCGATGCCGTTGATCGTACACTCGATCTGACGCGCCCCGTACCGCACCCCTTCGAGGGAGTTGGAGACCGCCAGGCCCAGGTCGTTGTGGCAGTGGACGCTTACGACCACCGTGTCGATATTGGGGACGCGGTTCATGAGGTTGCGGATCCGCTCCCCGTACTCCCACGGGATCGCGTAGCCGACCGTATCCGGGATGTTGATGGTCGTGGCGCCGGCCGTGATGGCCGCCTCCACCATTCGACAGAGAAAGTCCAGGTCGGTCCGGCAGGCGTCCTCGCACGAAAACTCTACGTCGTTCGTATAGCCACGCGCTCGCTTCACGGCGCGGACCGCGGCCTCCATCACTTCCTCCCGGCTCATCTTCAGCTTGTACTGCATGTGGATGTCCGAGGTGGCGATGAAGGTGTGGATGCGCGGCCGCTCGGCGTGCTGCAGGGCCTCCCAGGCCCGATCGATATCCTGGTCCCGGGTCCGGCAGAGCCCGGCGATGCTGATCCCCTCCCGGATGTTCTGGGAGACGACCTTGACGGCCTCGAAGTCGTCGGGCGAGGCGATCGGAAAGCCGGCCTCCATCACGTCGACCCGCAGCCGCGCCAGCTGCCGTGCCAGCTCCAGCTTCTCGCGGGTATTCATGCTGTAGCCCGGCGATTGCTCTCCGTCGCGCAACGTCGTGTCAAAGATCACAATGCGCGTCGCCATCACATCCTCCTCTCGTAGTGCCGGCACGGAGCCCGGTGCGGGCACCGTGATCCTCACCAATCATCTATTCGGCCGGAGATTCCTTTAGGTGCTGGCACGCCGGGGGAACCCTCCCTCAGGGAAAGCGGGGCTCCCCCGGCGTAAGCTCGAGCTCGTCACCCAAGTCGAGGAGGAGGCGCTTGCGCCCGAAGGGGAGGTACCGGAGAAACCCGGAGAGGGCGTACAGGAAGAAAAAGCCGAAGAGCAGAAGGGTCGGCTCCAAAGCGACGATGAGGGTGGCCAGGAGCAGGGTGATGAGAACCGTCATGGGACGCCGTCGCGTAATGTCGATCTCCTTCAGGGACCGGTACCGGACCTTGCTGACCATCAGAAAGGCCGTCGCCGCCACCAAGACCACCATCAGCGCCGACGTCAGCTCGGGGGACAGGACCTGCGCCTCGAAGATCACCAGCGACGGCGTATCGCCGAGGAGGAGCACGGACGAGGCGATCATTCCCGCCGCGGCCGGGATGGGGAGCCCGACGAAGTGTCGCTTGTCGAGCTTCTTCGTCTGGGTGTTGAACCGCGCGAGGCGGAGCGCCCCGCAGGCGGCGAAGAGGAAGGCGGCCAGCCACCCGATGCGCCCGAAGGGGCGCATGGCAAAGACGTACGCCAGCATGCCCGGCGCGACCCCGAAGGAGACCAGGTCGGCGAGCGAATCCAGCTCGACCCCGAAATCGCTCGTCGCCTTTGCGATGCGCGCGACCGCCCCGTCGAGGAAATCGACGACGAGCGCAATGATGATGGCCAGCGCCGCCTTGGAGTAATCGTTTTTGTAGATGGCGATGATGGCGTAGAATCCACAGAAGAGATTCCCGATGGTGAGGATGCTCGGCAGGAGATAAACCCCGCGACGGACTCCCCGCCTCATGCGACCACCCCGATGATGCTCTCCCCGCCCCGCACGTGATCCCCCACCTGAACCCGCGTCGCCACGCCGTCGGGCAGTAGCAGATCAACGCGGGAGCCGAAGCGGATCATCCCGATCCGCTCGCCGGCCCGGACCTCTTGCCCCGGGCGGACCCGCGTGACGATGCGCCGCGCCAAGACGCCGGCCACCTGCCGAACGAAGATATCCCCGAACGCCCCCTGCAGGTGAATCAGGGTCCGCGCGTTCACCGCGGAGGCCTCGGATTTCCACGCGACCACGAATCGCCCCGGGCTGACCACGACCTCCCGCACCCGCCCCGCGCATGGCGCGCGGTTGATGTGGACGTCGAAGAGCGAGAGAAAGATGCTGACCTCGGTCCCCCGCCGCCCGTCGATCGTGGGTCCGATCCGCACCACCCGTCCGTCTGCCGGGGCCAGAATCGCGCCGGCCTCGGCAGGCGGCATCCGCTCCGGGTCGCGGAAGAAAAAACAGACCGCTCCCGCGAGGAGGAGCAGAAACACCCCGCCGCCCGTCAGCCCCCCCAGCCAGAGGATCCCCCCGGCCCCAAGGAGGGGAATGATGAAGGGCCACCCCTCCGCAGCGATCGGCATGTGTGTCCGCTGTGCAACCGTCCGGGGCCGCAACCCCTGGGAATCCTTGTATACCACGCTTCCCTCGGGTCCGGCAAGGCCTTATGCCTGTGGAGGCTTCCCACCCTCGGCCGCCAGGAGCCGCCGGATGATGCTCGGGACCTGCCCCAGGGCCCGGTCCAGTCCCGAGGGGTCCTTCCCTCCCGCTTCGGCGAGGTCCGCCCTGCCGCCTCCTTCCCCGCCGGTCATCCGCGCCAGCTCCCGGACGAGTTGTCCCGCGTGCACCCGCCGCGCGACGTCCGCCGTCACTGCCGCCACCCAGCCGACCCTGTCGTCGGTCACGGTCGAGAGGACCACCACGCCGGAGCCGAGCGTGGTGCGGATCCGGTCCCCCAGGTCCCGGAGCCCTTTCTGGTCGAAGTGGTCGACGCGACCCCGCACCACTCGAAGTCCCTCGACCGTCTCGACCCGTTTGAGCAGCTCCTCGACCACGGCCCCCGCCAGGCGGCTCCGCAGCCGCTGGATCTCCTGCTGCAGCTCGTCTCCGCGCCGGGAGAGCCGCCCGACCTTCTCCGGCACCTCCAGCGGCTGCGCCTTCAGCGCCTCCGCCGATTGCTGCAGGGCCGCCTCTTCCTTCAGGAGGTAGTCGTAGGCGCCGGGACCCGTGTACGCCTCGATGCGGCGAATCCCCGCCGCCACGCCGCCCTCGGTGCCGACCTTGAAAATCCCGATCTCGCCGATGGCCTGGACGTGCGTGCCGCCGCACAGCTCGAGCCCGAACCCGGGTACCGCGACGACCCGCACCCGGTCGGCGTACTTGTCGGCGAAGAACGCCCTGGCGCCGCGGGCGATGGCTTCTTCATACGACACGCCGTCCTCGATGATCACCGGGAGGTTTCGCCAGAGCTGCTCATTGACCATCCGCTCGATCCGGGACATCTCTTCGGTGCTGACCGGGCCGAAGTGGCGGAAGTCGAAACGCAGGCGGTCGGGCGCGACGAGGGAGCCTTCCTGGCGGACATGATCGCCGAGGACCCGGTGCAAGGCCTCGTGGACGAGATGGGTGGCCGTATGGTTCTTCAGGATCAGGGCCCGTCGATCCTCATCAACGACGGCCAGCACCCGGTCCCCCGTGCGGATCGTTCCCCGACTGCCCCGGACGCGGTGGACGGCCACGGCCGGGAGGGGACGCTGCACATCGAGGACCTCCGCGACCCCCCGCGGCCCTTCCAGGAGGCCGACATCGGCCACCTGCCCGCCCGCCTCGGCGTAAAACGGGGTGCGTGACAGGACGATCTCGGCCTCCTCCCCTTCCGCGACGGCCTCGCCCGGCCGTCCCCCCTTCACGATGGCGATCACCTCGGCGTCCGCCTGCCGGTGATCGTACCCGATGAAGGGGGTCGGCGTGGACGCGGCCAGCTCCTGCACGACCGGAGCCACCTCGGTTCCTTTGAACCAGGCCGCCGCGTGCAGGCGCGCCCGCTCCCGCTGCTGCTGCAGCTCCTTCTCGAAGGCCTCCCAGTCGCACCGGATGTCCTGTTCGCCGGCGATCTCCTCGACGATGTCGCGCGGCAGACCGTAGGTATCGTACAGCTTGAACAGGGTCTCCCCGCTCAAGCGGGGATCGTCCCGCCTCTTGGCCTCGGCGATGGCCTCTTCGAGCCGCGGGATGGCGGTCCGCAGGGTGTGGCCGAAGCGGTCCTCCTCCGCCAACGTTTCGCGGGCCACCCGGGCCCGGCTGGCCCGCAGGTCCGGGTACTGCCCCTGCATGAGATCGATGACCCGATCCGTCATCCGCGACAGGAAGGGGCCGTCCAGCCCCAGGAGCTTGCCGTGGCGCAACGCGCGACGCACGATGCGCCGGAGCACGTATCCCCGTCCCTCGTTGCTCGGCAGGACCCCGTCGCTGACGAGAAACGCGACCGCCCGGGCGTGATCGGCCATCACCCGCATCGCAACGTCGTCCCGGTCCTTCGTCCCGTACCGCTGCCCGCTCAGCTCCTCTGCGAGGCCGATGAGGGGGCGCAGCAGATCCGTGTCGAAGTTGCTATGGACCCCTTGGACCACCGCGGTGATCCGTTCGAGCCCCGCCCCGGTGTCGATGCTCGGCTTCGGGAGGGGCGTGAGCGTTCCGCTCGCGTCACGATTGAACTGCATGAAGACCAGGTTCCACAGCTCGAGATAGCGATCGCAGTCGCACTCGACGCCGCAGTCTGGGCGGCCGCATCCCACCGCGGGACCCTGATCGATCACGATCTCGGAGCAGGGACCGCACGGGCCGGTGTCGCCCATGGCCCAGAAGTTATCCTTCTCCCCGAGCCGGACGATGCGGTTCGCGGGGAGGCCGGCGATCTTCTGCCACAGCCCGAAGGCCTCGTCGTCGTTGGTGTAAATCGTGGCCCAGAGGCGATCGGACGGCAGCCCGAGGTCCACCGTCATCCACTCCCACGCATAGGCGATGGCCTCCTCTTTGAAGTAGTCGCCGAAGGAAAAGTTCCCGAGCATCTCGAAGAAAGTGTGGTGCCGCGCCGTCCGCCCGACGTTTTCCAGGTCGTTGTGTTTCCCGCCCGCGCGGACACACTTCTGGCAGGAGCTCGCCCGGACGTAGTCCCTGCGCTCGCGTCCGAGGAAGCAATCCTTGAACTGGACCATGCCGGCATTGGTGAAGAGCAGCGTCGGGTCCGCCCTGGGGATCAAGGAGGAGCTTGGGACGACGGTATGGCCCCGGTGAGCGAAGTAATCGAGAAAGGCCTGCCGGACCTCCGCTCCGCTCAGCGTCCGCATCGTCGGTCCCTCTCTCTGTTCACCGGAATCACAGTGACTTATCGTAGGGCACCGGGGCGGCATTGTCAAGGAACGGGGGCGCCGTCGTGGGGCCCCAGGAGGGAGTCCGCGAGCGCCGCGCGTCGGCAGAGGGTTACCGGTGGGTGTCGTCGCGGGCCGGGGGGGTGACCACCACCAAGGCGGTCACCACTCGGTGGATGGTCTCCGACGCGAATCCTCGTCGCTGCAGATAGGCGGCCAGCCGCCGCCGCGCCACGGGGAGCGACAGGCGGCCGAGGCTCTTCAGGCGCCCGGTCGCTGCCGCCAACGCCACGTCCTCTTCCGCGATCTCCCCGAAGAGGTCCCGGATTACGACCTCCACGATGTCCGAGGCGACGCCCGAAGCGCGCAGCTCGGCGCGCAGCCGCCTCGCCCCGACGCGGCGCACCAGGACGGCCGTCCTGGCGCGCTCGGCGGCAAACGCCCGATCGTCCAGCAGTCGGCGGGAGCGCAGGTCCTCCAGGACGCCCGCGACCACGGCCGGGGCGAACCCGCGGCGGTGGAGATGCCGGGCAAGCTCCTGCTGGCTCCGGGCTCGGATGGTGAGCAGTCGGAAGGCGACGTGCAGAGCGGCCTCGCGGCCCGAGGACGACCGGCGGCGCATGGAGACTATCCGGCGAGACGCTCCAGGCCGGCGACCTTGGCGCCCTCCTCCGTCGCAACCTTTCCGCCCTGGTCGAAGGTGGGCTCGATCCCCCGCACCCTGAGGGCGAAATCGTCGGGGTTGGAGGCCCAAAGGAGCGCTTCCTCGTAGGTGATGAGGCCGCGCTTGTAGAGGATCATCAGGGACTGATCGAAGGTCTGCATCCCGTACTGGCTGTGGCCGGCGGCGATGAAGTCGGGGATCTTCCGCGACTTGTCGGGGTCGACGATGCACTCCCGCATGGTCTGCGTGACCACCATGACCTCGACGGCCGGGACCCGGCCCCGCCCGTCTGCGCGCGGGATCAGCCGCATCGAGACGATCCCCTTGAGCAGCGACGCGAGCTGGAGGCGCACCTGCCGCTGCTGGTACGGGGGATAGACCGAGATGATCCGGTTGATCGTCTCCGCGGCGTCGACCGTGTGGAGGGTGCTCAGGACTAGGTGTCCCGTCTCCGCCGCCAGGATGGCCGTGGAGATGGTTTCGTAGTCCCGCATCTCTCCCACCAGGATCACGTCGGGGTCCTGACGGAGCGCGCTGCGGAGCGCATCCGCGAAGGAGTCGGTATCCACGCCGACCTCACGCTGGTTGACGAGGCATTTCTTGTCCCGGATGAGGTACTCGATGGGGTCTTCGATGGTGATGATGTGCGCCGTGCGCTGCGTGTTCATGTGCTCGACCATGCTCGCCAGACTGGTCGACTTCCCCGTCCCGGTCGCGCCGGTGACGAGGATCAGGCCACGCGTTTCCATGGCCAGCTTCTCCACGACGGGCGGCAGGTTCAGCTCCTCGATGGTCAGGATCTTCATGGGGATGACCCGCATGACCATGCCGATGGTCGAGCGCTGCTGGAAGACGTTGACGCGGAAGCGTCCCAGGCCGGGGACGCTGTGCGCCATGTCGATCTCATGCTTGATCTTGAAGTGCTCCCGCTGGATTTCGTTCATCAGGGGAAAAATCATCCGGATCGCGTCTTCCTGGGTGATGCGCGGCTTTTCGGTGAGGGGGATCAGGCGGTGGTCGATCCGAATGACCGGCGGGCTTCCGACCTTGATGTGCAGGTCCGATGCCTTTCGCTCAACGGCAATCTTGGCCAGCTCTCCGAGATCCATGGCGCCTCCGGCAGATGTCAGGTGTCCATCGCTGGGGTTTGGCTAATGCATTTTTTGTGCCGGGTCGTCGACCCATGCGGGGGCTCCCCGCCCTCAGTCCTCGTCCTTCTGGTCGGCCTTCGGGCCGTCGTTCATCCCCAGGATTCCGCGGAGCTTCCGGTCGATCTCGGCGACGAGCGCCGGATTCTCCCCCAGGTACCGCTTGGCGTTTTCCCGTCCCTGACCGATCCGCTCTCCCCCGTAGGAGTACCAGGCCCCGCTCTTCTCGATCACCTTGTGCGTGACGCCGAGGTCCAGGAGGCTCGAGGTCCGGGAGATGCCCTCCCCGAAGATGATGTCGAACTCGCATTCACGGAAGGGGGGGGCGATCTTGTTCTTCACCACCTTCACCCGCGCCCGGGCGCCAATGACCGTCTCCCCGTCCTTGATGATGGCTATCTTGCGGATATCGAGCCGGACGGAGGCGTAAAACTTCAGGGCGCGGCCCCCCGTGGTGGTCTCGGGGTTCCCGAACATGACGCCGATCTTTTCGCGGAGCTGATTGATGAAGACGACGCAGGTCTTGGACTTCGAAATGGCCGCCGTGAGTTTCCGCAGGGCCTGGGACATGAGGCGGGCCTGGAGGCCCATGGTGGGCTCCCCCATTTCCCCCTCGATCTCGGCCCGCGGGACCAGGGCGGCCACCGAGTCGATGACCACGACATCCACGGCGCCGCTGCGGACCAGGACCTCGGTAATGTCGAGGGCCTGCTCGCCCGTATCCGGCTGCGAGATCAGCAGGTCTTCGATGTTGGCGCCGAGCGCCTCGGCATACCGGGGATCGAGCGCGTGCTCCGCGTCCACGAAGGCGGCTGCGCCGCCGAGGCGTTGCGCCTCGGCGATGATGTGCAGCGCCAGGGTGGTCTTGCCGGAGGATTCCGGGCCGAAGATTTCGATCACCCGTCCCCGGGGCACTCCCCCGATGCCGAGGGCGTAATCGAGCTCCAGGGAACCCGTCGGGATCGCGGCAACCGGCTCCAGGGCGCCCGCCGCCCCCAGGCGCATGATGGACCCCTTGCCGTAGAGCTTCTCGATCTGGGCAATGGCGAGGTCCCGCGCCCGTTCCCGCTCCCGCTTCTCACTCATCCCCCATCCTCCGTCGTGCCACCCGCCGCACCTGCCGATGCGCCACCGCCTGGCCGCACCCTATGCGATTTCGCCGTGCCTGTCAACCGCGTCGCCCTCCCGCCCGACCGGCGGAACGGGCCCTGGACGGCTCTGCACACGGGACTGACGAGCGATGAACCGGTGGGGCGCTTCAGACGAGGCATCGGGGGGCGATTTCCGCCCGAGGCGACTACAACCCCAGCTTCTTCTCCAGCTCCCTGAGCTTTTCCTTGAGCGAATCCAGTTCCGCTTTCACATTCCCGGCCGTTTCGGCAGGGGCGGCCTCCCGATCCGGCACCGCTTCCTCACGGTCTCCCAGCGTGGCCCACCGGGTGACGCCCTTTTGTGCCTCCCGCTGCACGGAGATCATCGTCTCCATGCTCGAGGAGAGGTACTGCCGGAAGAAGTCTTGGTACATCTCGCCGTACTTGATGAGCTGGTGCAGGAAGGGGACGGGGAGGAGGTTCCGCCGCTTCTCCCCCTCGAGGAGGACTTGGACGAGCGTGATGTTGGTTAAATCCTCTTGGGTCTCGGCGTCGACGATCTTGACCTGGCGTCCCTGGCGAATCAGCTCCGCGATCTCCTCCAGGGTGACGTACCGGCTCCGGGTGAGATCGTAGAGCTTCCGGTTGCTGTACTTCTTGATGAGGACTTGCTCCTCCGTCACCGCTCCTCCGCCTGGCTGCTCGAGGCTTCCAAGATTTCAGACCCGTCCGGGCCCCCCCGGCGTCTTCGGGAGTGTCTCGACTTCTCCCTGGAGGCTGCGCAGTCGCCGCGGACCGCTGCACGACCTCCTCGCTCCTCACAAGGTGGTTTAGGATAACAAACAGGTTCGTGGCTGTCAAAGAGAAATGGCGCTTTGCGTTAAGAGCAGCGTGCCCCCGCCGGCCCAATGGAAGGTTAGCGTGATTACTTCACCATCGTGACCCGGACCTCTCCCTCTTTCCGAACGATCTCGATCCCGACGTCCTGCGCATGGCGGCGCAGCAGCAAGTCGAGCGAGCCTCCATTTATTCGGAGCCCCTTCAGCTCAACCGTCTCGAGGAATGTGGGGAGCACAGGACGGGAGAAGCGGATTTCCTGCTCTGCGGCGTTGAAACAGAGCCCGAGGCAGGCTTGGAGGAGGAGGAACACCGATCCGGCGGCCCATGACTGCGGCGCACAGGCCACTGGATACAGGGTGGGACCCTCTCCGGGGCGGCGGTGAAAGCCGCAGAAAAGCTCCGGCAGTCGATGAAGCTCCGTGAACAGGCTGGCATCGAATAGCCCCGTAACGATCCGGAGGACCGGCTCGGTCAACCCGTAACGCGCAAGCCCAAGGGCAATCAGGGCGTTGTCATGGGGCCAGACGGAACCATTGTGATAGGACATGGGATTGTAGCGGACTTCGGAGGCAGCCAGAGTCCTCACCCCCCAACCGCTAAAGGAGCCGTTCTGGAGCAAGGTCTCGGCCACTCGACGGGCTCGCTCTGCGGCGACGATGCCGGAGAATAGACACTGGCCAGCGTTCGAAGATTTGACCCGACAGGGGCGTTTGTCGCCGTCGAGCGCCAGGGCATACGTCCCAAGGTCCTCACACCAGAAGGCCTCCTCGAATTGTCCTTGGAGGGTCCTGGCTTCGCCCTGGAGCCTCTCGGCCAATGTGGTGTTGCCGAGACGATGGGCCAGTACGGCCGCCGCCGTCTTAGCGGCATAGACGTATGCCTGCACCTCGCAGAGGGCGATGGGACCTTTCGCCACTGTGCCATCGGCGTGGAATACGGCGTCTTCAGAGTCCTTCCAACCCTGGTGGGTCAGGCCATGAGGAGACCGCCGCGAGTATTCCACGAAACCGTCTCCGTCAATGTCGCCCCAGCGATCAATCCAGTCGAGGGCCTTCTCGACGGCAGGCCAGAGAGCTTGAATGAAGGCCAACTCTCCGGTGAGGTCGTGGTACGCTCCGGCCAGGACGACAAAGAGGGGGGTGGCGTCGACACTGCCGTAGTAGCGCCCGAAGGGAATCTCGCCAAGCGCGGCCATCTCCCCTCCACGGATTTCGTGGACGATCTTGCCAGGTTCGGCATCGCGCTCAGGAATGGCCTCCTTGGCTTGGGTAGAGGCCAGAAAGGCCAGGACCCCGCGGGCAATAAGTGGATTCACCCACAGACACTGCAGGGCAGTGATGAGTCCATCCCGGCCGAAGGGCGTCGAGAACCAGGGGACCCCGGCATAGGGGAAGGGGCCTTCAGGGGTGTTCGTGACCATCATGTGGAGATCCGCGAGCGAACGATTCACCAGGTCGTTAAACTGTTCGTTGGACGTATAGATACTACACGCCTCACAACTGGCCCGACGCGAGGCCTCGGTCGCCATCATGGCCGCTTGATCGTAGGTCCAGATGGCGGGACCAGGGGATTCATCCTCGCAGGAGACCGTGAGAGAAACCGTGACCTCACCCCGCCGAACTATTCGGATTGTCCAGCTGACCTCGGAGTTAGTGAGGGTCTCCGGGTCGGGGAAGAATCGCAGACAGGTCCGACGGAGGACGCCATCCAGCCCCCGATAAGCGAGGATTAAGCCCCCATCTTCCACCTCGGGGGGAAGGAGCATGCCTCGCCGGGCTCGCTTGACGCCTCGCACCTCGAATATGTCGGCAAAATCTGCTGCTAATCGCAAGGCGAAGGAGATCTCTATAGGACAGGGGGCAAAGTTATGAAACCGGAAGCGCTCGTAGCAACAGCCCTGCCACACCAGTTTCGACCGGAAGACGTGCACACTGTTCCGAGGCAGCACCACCTGGCCATCGAGGGAAATATCCGGGTTAGTCAGATCCACCGCGAGGAAGGTGTTGTCGTCCTTGACCGTTGAGCTTAACAGCAGTGGGCGTTGTCCCTCAAGCCGCACCTCGAGGCGGCTCAGGAATCGGGTCCCCTCATGATACAGTCCTTGTTCCCCCAGGCCTGTCGGCTGGATGTCCCCGTAGCGGTCGAAAACAGCGAAGGTCTCCCCGTCTTTCAGAACACGTGTCCGACCGTCCGCAAGGGGAGAGGTCGCCAGAATATAAAACTGATTTCTGATGCGAATGACGTCTTCCATGGTTCCTCGAATCCGTCTCAGGCGGCAAACCGTACCGCCCGCCCGAGTAGCCGGTGGTAAATGGCCAGGTACCCTTGCGCCATCTGGGTCACTGTAAACCGTTTCTCAAAAACCTTCCGACAATGCTTCCGGCTCAGGCTCGCAATCCGCTCCACCGCCCGGACGGCTTCCTCGACGCTGTCGCAGATAAAGCCCGTAACGCCCTCCTGCATCACTTCGGAGACAGATCCCCGACGGCACGCAATGATGGGCGTCCCACAGGCCATGGCTTCAATCATCACCAACCCGAAGGGTTCCGGCCAGTCAATGGGAAAGAGGAGCGCATAGGCATTCCCCAAAAACTCATCTTTCTCCTCGTCCCCGATCTCTTCCACGTACTCAACTAGCGGGTGATCGAGCAGCGGGCGGATGACTTCGGTGAAGTACTCTCGATCCACCTTATCAACCTTGGCTGCGATCTTGAGTTCCATCCCTGTGTGCTTGGCAATCTCGATGGCCGCATCCACCCGCTTTTCAGGACTGATGCGGCCAAGAAAGGCCAGATACGTCCCTGGCTTCTCCCGGTAGGTATACAGGTTCTCCGGCAGCCCGTGGTACACGGTGCCCTGCCAATTGAGCCACGGCAAAGGCTGGCGCTGGGCGTTGGAGATGGGGACGACGGGCATCTCTGAAAACTCTCGGTACAGGGGGACGAGGTCTGGGATGTCGAGGCGTCCGTGCAGGGTGGTCACCACCGGTATCCTCTGACGCCTCGCCAGCGGAAAGGGTAGATAGTCGAGGTGGGAATGGATGATATCAAACTGGGACGCATCCCGGAACACTTTCTCCAGTTGCACCACGTGATGGGCCATCTGATCGATACAGGACTTGTCCAAACGGAGAGAGCGACGACAGGGTGCGATCAGGCGAGCCCTGGTCACGGAATCCCCGCTCGCAAACAACGTGACGTCGTGCCCTTGCCGAACCAGCTCCTCCGTGAGATACGAAACCACCCGTTCTGTCCCCCCGTAATATTTGGGGGGTACACTCTCATACAGCGGGGCAATTTGCGCAATTCTCACCGGATCCTCGCCTCCAACATAGTGCGGTAGCTTCAAAAGTTAGCCTTGCACTTCACTGTTCACATTTAACTATTATATCCCATCCAGCCTGCCTAGATCCAACCGTTTGTGGTTGCACAGGCGGGTGGGACCGGGACCGACAGAATCGCTCGGCCACACTGGCTCGAAACGAAGCGCCCTTTCTCGCGCCAACCGTTCAGAATTCACATCAAAACGATACGAGATTTTCAGCGGCCGCCTGAAAATACCTGCGGCGATCGCCAGGATGTAAGGAAAAAAAGAAGGGGGGGCTATGCCCCCCCTGTGTCTTTTCGACCCCCGGGTTACAGTTCGGATCGTCCCTTGATGGCCCCGCACTTGTCACATCGCAGGACAGTCCTCCCCCGCCCGTTCTGCCCAAAATACTGCACCCAGAGCATCTTGCTCCCGTCGGCAGGGCAGCTGTACACCCGGGCGGAATGCTGGTTCGTCTCCCGGGAGGCCAATTTCGCCGCCTTCACCTCTGTCTTGGCCATAGGGTCCTTTCACCTCCTTCGTTCTGTGGCAACAAGCTGCGAACGATAGATAACGACCGAGGCCTTGTCAAGTGCATTTTTCATTCCAGGGGGAAATCGTGTTGCGCTGATTCACCCTTGGTCTGCTAAGCTCCCGAAACTGAAGGCATCTGCAGTTTCCGGACCGTGACCTTGAGGGAAGACTCCCTCGTCGAATTGGCTGCATGCGGCATAAAGAACGCCAATGTAGCTGACCGAGAGGTCTGCAGTGGCCTTCTCCCGGTCCCGGGCGTGCCGCGATGGGTCACGACCGGGGCCGAGATGGACGCTAGGCGTGGCGGGCGGCTTGGATCACGGCCTGAAGGTGGGCCGGGGTCGTTCCGCAGCAGCCGCCGAAGATCCCGACCGCCGGGGTCAACAGGGCGGGCACGAACCGGGCCATCGCCTCGGGCGTGCGGGGGGTGCCCGGCAGGCCCGCATGGGGCTGGACGACGAGGGGGAGTGTCGTTGCCTCCTGCATCTCCTCCAGGACCGCGAGGGCCATCTCGACTTCGACGCAGTTACACCCGAGCATGTCGGCGCCCGAGAGGTCGCGGACTGCCTCGCCAGGCGAGGCGCCGTCCAGCGTGTGAGGCGCTCCCCCCTGATCGAAAAAGACCAACGTGACGGCGACGGGGACAGGTCCAGAGCTCCGGGACGCTTCGAGGGCGACCCGGGCCTCCGCGAGGTGCGTCATGGTCTCGACCAGGATGAGATCGACCCCCGCCTCCGCCAGGACCGCCATCTGCTCCTCGAACGCGGCGCGGATCTCCCCCTCCGGCCCGATACGCCTCCCCCGCTGGAAGCCTCCCGTGGGACCGATCGCGGCGGCGACCAGATGATCGCCGCTCGCCGCTCCTCGGGCGATACGAACTCCCTTCCGATTGATCTCTGCGATCTGGCCGTCGAGGCCGTACGTGCGGAGGCGGAGGCGGTTGGCGCCAAAGGTGTTCGCCGTGACGAGATCGCACCCGACGGCAAGATAGGCGGCGTGCACCGCCGCGACCGCCTCGGGCCGCGCCAGGGTCCAGAGCTCCGGGGGCTCGTCCGCGCCGAGGCCTTCAGCCCGGAGCATCGTCCCGAGCGCCCCGTCGGCCCACAGCGGGCGCCGCATCAGCCGGGCGCGCAGGGGTTCGACTCGGCTCACCCCCCTGAGCCTGTCGAAGGGCGGTTCGACGCCGCTCACTGCCCTGGGGGGTTCGACTCGGCTCGGCGCTGGACGCTTCTCTCCTATCCCCATCGATTACCCCCCGGGTCGGCCGATGATGATCCGGCCCGGATCGATCTCCTGCCGCAGGATGGCCAGCTCCTCGGCGGTCGGCGGCTCGAGCGTCTCGACCTTCTCCGCCACGAGCGGCGCAAAGCCCATGCCGCGGATCACCTGGTCCGCCGCACACCCGCGCTGGACGCCGAGGAGCACCATCCGTTTCGACTCCGCGTCGAAGCCGAAGAGGGCCTTCGACGTGACGACCCGATAGGGCCCGGTCCCGCGCGGCAGCCCCGCCGCAAGGACATTCATCAGAGACCCGCCTTGGCGAGCAATTCGTCCACCGCCGAGTACGGGTCCACCTCGCGCCGAACGATCCGCTCGATGGTGATGTCCAGCGTGCCGTTCGCGGTCGCGCGCTCCACCAGGCGGCGGGTCACCCGCTCCTGGAGCAGCTCGAAGAAGACGGCGCGGGATCGCTCCCGGTGCCGGGCCTCCCGCCCGCCCTCGCGGTCGAGAGACGCCTGATGGGCGAGGATCTCCTGGGCCAGCTCGGCGATCCCCTGCCCCTGGGTCGCGACCGTCTTGAGGATGGGGGGCGTCCATGCGCGTCGGCCGGAGGCGAGGCCCATCATCGCCTGGAGCTCCGCCGCCGCCTTGTCCGCCCCCTCGCGGTCCGCCTTGTTGATCACGAAGATGTCGGCGATCTCGAGGATGCCGGCCTTGATGGCCTGCACGTCGTCTCCGAGGCCGGGGACGGTCACGACGACGGTGGTGTGCGCCGTCTTGACGATCTCCACCTCGTCCTGTCCCACCCCGACCGTCTCGATGAAGATCAGCCCTTTCCCGGCGGCATCGAGGACGTTCGCCACGTCGTTGGTCGCCCTGGCTAGTCCCCCGAGGTGGCCGCGCGTCGCCATGCTTCTGATGAAGACGCCCGGGTCGAGGCTGTGCTGCTGCATCCGGATGCGGTCGGCCAGGATCGCCCCACCCGTGAACGGGCTGGTGGGATCGACGGCGACGATGCCGACCGTCTTGCCGCCGCGGCGGAACTCCTTCGTGAGCAGGTCGGTTAGCGTGCTCTTGCCCGTGCCCGGCGGGCCGGTGATCCCCACGATGAGCGCGCGGCCGGTGGCGGGATAGAGGGCTTTCAGGGCGGCCGTGGCTTCGGGCCCGTCGTTTTCGATCCAGGACATCAGGCGCGCCATCGCCCGCACGTCCCCCTGCCGCACGCCCTCTACGATATCCATGCCGATCCCCCCGAGGCGCGAGCCCCCTGCACGAAGCGCAAGCGATGCGACGCCCGCGTGTGGATGAGATGTAGCACAGGGCCAAAACCCTGTCGAGGATTAATTGTATTACGACCGTTTTTATTGGGGAAATACAGTCGTGTAGGTGAGTATCTTATAGGTCTTACTTTAAGGAGAGGCGCAGCGCGTTACGCGTCACTTCTTTTCGGGCCGGGAGAGGCGCCGCACGTGGCCGCGGACGTAGTCAATCGCCACCGTGGTCGGCGTGCCCGGGGTGAAGATCTCGGCGATCCCTGCCGCTTTCAACTGGGGGATGTCCTCGTCGGGGATCGTGCCGCCGCCGAAGATGACGACATCGTCCACGCCCCGCTCGCGCAGCAGCTCGACGATACGGGGGAAGAGATACATGTGGGCCCCCGAGAGGCATGACAGGCCGATGGCGTCCACGTCCTCCTGGATGGCGGCGGTCGCGATCATTTCCGGCGTCTGGCGGAGCCCCGTGTAGATCACCTCGAATCCCGCGTCCCGGAATGCCCGGGCAATGACCTTGGCGCCCCGATCGTGCCCGTCCAATCCCGGCTTCGCCACCAGGATCCGAATCTTGCGCTCTTCGCTCATTCGCTCATCGTCCCGAGAGGTCCGTGATCCTCGACACGCAGGCGCGGATCTGGTCGTGCGCCGGCGGCCGCTCCCGCGCCTATCTTACACCGGCCCTCGCCCCGCCCGTCAATGGCAATCACAGCACGGCCGGTTCGACGTACTCCCCCCAGGCGTCCCGGAAGATCCCCATGATCTCCCCGACGGTCGCG
>Ga0214472_10002683_pt1 | contig 19005 bp, 16 predicted proteins | sample RVTome_6_FD_207662 | JGI IMG/M metagenome (GOLD analysis project Ga0214472, IMG submission 207662) | Soil microbial communities from uranium-contaminated site in the Upper Colorado River Basin, Wyoming, United States - RVT140D175 | ecosystem: Environmental > Terrestrial > Soil > Contaminated >...
AGCGGATTGACGTACTGATCGTGGGACATGGAGAGATTTCTGGAACGCTACCGGATTATCAGCAATCGATTCATTGTACCGTGCCGTAGCAAGCGATAAAGGACGGCGGCGGCACCCGGGAGTGGCAAGATCGCCTGGCATCGAAAAATCGGTCGTAACGGAGAGTCTTTGGCGACGATTTTCTCAAGGCAACATGATCGACTACTGTGATCGCCTAAATCGCGGGAAAGGGTTTGAAACGTCCACTTGCCCCGCAGGGGCGAAGGGCGTCTAGCCGTGTGCGTCAGCCCACGGGACCTCGCGATTAACCACTCCGTAAGCCCCATCGGGGCGACATCACGCTGGCGCCGCCGTGCGGGATGTCGCCGCTGGGGCGGCTTGCGAATCGAATCGCGAACAAGGTTCCGTGGGCTTGCGCCCACGGCTAGTGCGATGTCGTCGCGTGCGCGACTGGATGAGGGCGCCGACAAACGCGGCGATCGGCCGTACCAAGTCCGCCATGAATACATGAATAATCGCCACACGCGTCGCTTCCGGGTATGGCCTGGACGTCCACGCGTGGTACGATTTCTCAAAACCGGCGCCGACGGTTACACTAAACTTGAGCAGCGCCAAAGCATGCGCTTGAGGTGTACCGTCTGCTGATGGCGGCCCGCGACCAGCGCGGATAAAATGGACTCGATATTCACTTCAAACTTCAGGCATTCGGCCGATGGCTTTAATGGCGGATTGCAAGCTGCCCTTGATATTGTCGACGTGGCTCGCGCTGTGTGGTCTGGTTCAATCCAGGGCCGCGGCGGACGTCATCGTCGTCTCGAATCGCACGTCGTCGGCGATTCCATTTTCAGCGACTAGCGATGGCAAAAGCGAAAACTTTTCGCTCGCCGCGGGCGATCTGGCGCCGATCCGCGTGCGCGACGCGGCAGTCATCGCATATCGCTCGCGTGGAGGAGTCCAAAGGTTTCGACTGGCGCCAAATTCTGTTTGTTTTTTCGCGCAAGACCAATCCGGCGGCGCCGTGCAATTGCACGAGATCGGCTTCGGCGGCCGTAACGAGGTAACAGAGACGCCGCGCCCGGAGACCTTTCCGGCCCCTGAGACGTTTTCCACGGACGGCGCGACTATCACCGTAAAAATCTTGGTCGATGACGATCAGCCGCTGGTGCAAAGAGTCTGGGAGCCGGAGCTGCGCAAGCGGATCGCCGCCTGTTCGGATATCCTCAGGCGACACTGCTTCGTGCGGCTCAAGGTGGTCGCGGCCGGCTCGTGGGATTCCGACGACGCGACGACCGATTTCAGCAAGGCGCTGCGGGAATTCGAACGGGAAGTCGACGCCGGTCCGGCGCAATTGGCCATCGGGTTCACCAGCCAATTCCACGTCACCCGCGGCCGCACCAACCTGGGCGGCATCCGCGAGCCGTTCAGCCGCCACATATTGATTCGCGAGTGGCGCCACCGGGCGTCGGAATCGGGCCGGCTGGAATTGCTGGTGCACGAGTTGGGCCATTATCTGGGCGCCGCCCACAGCCCCGAGCAGATTTCGGCCATGCGTCCGGTGTTGGCCGACAAGCAGGCCAACGCGGTCGGTTTTCGCGTCGGCTACGATCCGGTCAACACGTTGATCGCCAATCTGGTGGCCGAAGAATTGCGCAATCGCGACTTGGTGAAATACCATCAACTCACGCCCTGGACGAAAGCCCAACTGACGCCCATCTATGCAGAAATCGCCCGCACGTTGCCCAAGGACCCGGCCGCGCCGCAGTTTGTCGCCTTGATGAACGCCGGCGGTTCGCGCCGCGGCGCCGTGTCCGCGTCCGGCGTCGTCGGCGGCGCCCGGCACGTGTTGGCCGCCGTCTTGGCGGCGGCCGAAGCGAACCGCGCCGCGACGGGCGGGCTGGCCGAACCGCTGGACGGCGATCCGCTCGCCGAACTGTATTTTCGCCAGGCGGCCTCGGCCGCGCTGGAACTGGAAGACAAGCTCGCGGCCCCGGCGTACTTGTTGGGATTGGCCGTCGCGTTGGGGCAGCCCGACACGCTGGCACGCAGCCCGGTGGTGGCGAAACTGCTCGGGGCGATTGAGAACCCACAGCAGCGCAAACGCCGCGCTGCCGTGCTTGGCAACCCGACGATGCACGGGCGGGCGGATCTGCTGGCGCACTTTGTCGTATCGGCGGCACTGGCCGCGACGGGCGGCTCAAAACTAGCCGAATCGGCCGGCTTCCTCAAGGAGTACGCCGACGCCGGGGGCGACAGCGGTTTCAGCTTCGCCGATCTGGCGGCCGATTACGCCGGCATTCAGTTTGCCGTGAAACTGGGCCGCTCTCCGGACCTGCTGAACGAAATCGCCGGCTCGTTCGTGGCCGCCGACTACGTGCTCTCCGACCAAGGGCTGCCGGAAGGTTTGTCCAGCGCCCAGTTCGTCCTTCAATACGGCACGTCGACCGACGAGCGCTTCCTGGAGATGCGCGAGAACATCCTGTTGCAAGTCGCCGGATTGCCCGGATATGCGGGGGCCCGCTGACCATCTATTCAGAGCTCGGTATCTGGTTGGGCCACACGATTGCCTCGCCGGCAATCGGGTTAACGCCGCTGCATCTTTCGCGGTTTCCTCTGTAGACCACAGTTCTGCATTACAGGAATCACCGCCGTGCAATCCGCTGGTCAATCAAGCATGATGCGTCGCACAGCTGCATTCGAAGCATGGTGGCCGTTGTTGTTGCTGCTCGCGACGGCGATCGTTTTCGGTTCGTGGCTGACGCCTTGGAAATATATGTGGGTTTTGGCGCTGGCGATCTTTGCCGGGTGCAAATGGCTCACTTGGCGCCGTTTCGTACGCATGCACGGCGAGCTTTCGCCGGCAAGGACCGCAGGATACTTGTTGACGTGGCCAGGCATGGATCCGCGCCCGTTCTCGCAGTGCGCGGCGGACCAGCGCCGGTCGCAATCTCTCGATTGGCTCGGCGCGACGGCCGCCGTATCGGTAGGTGCCGCGACATTCTGGCTGATACCCGGAGTTTGGTTATCTGAAAGCCATCCGTTCACGCCTTGGTTTGGCATTGCGGGTGTAGTGCTGATGTTGCACTTCGGTATGTTTCGCGCATTGGCAGTGGGTTGGCGGTGCGTCGGCGTGGCGGTGGAGCCGTTGATGCGGTCACCGGTGCAGGCCCGTTCGCTACGTGATTTTTGGGGACAACGGTGGAACAGAGGTTTTCGTGACTTCGCCCATGCCTTTGTGTTCCGACCGCTGGCTGCGCGGTACGCAATCGCGCCGGCCACGTGGGCCGTGTTCCTTTTCTCCGGGCTGGTGCACGACGTCGTGATCTCGTTGCCGGCAGGCGCGGGCTACGGATTGCCAACTTGCTATTTCGCATTGCAAGCCGTTGGCATGCGCCTCGAGCGAACGAACATCGGCAGGCAAATTGGACTGAATAATCCGGTTATCGCAAGAGTCTTTGCGGCGGCGGTGATTGTGATGCCGATGCCGATATTGTTTCACCACGCCTTCAGACAGAACGTAATACTGGAAATGATGCGCGCCGGCGGCGCGCTGAATTGAGGAGAGCTACGATGCCCTACATCGAACTGGCCGTCTGGATCGGCGGCTGGCTTCATTTCGCCACACTGACCGCCAGCGCACTAGTGCCGTTTGTGTTGAACTGGCGCGAACAATTGTCGCGGGTCGATCCGCTGGTGCGGCAATTGTTCTGGGTCTACGGAGCCTTCATCGTGCTTTCGATCGTTGCCTTCGGCTGGGTATCGGTCACGCAGGCGGACGCGTTAACGCAGGGAACGCCCTTGGCCCGCATTGTCTGCGGATTTGTGGCAGTTTTCTGGGGAATGCGACTCGCCGTGCAACTGTTCGTTTTCGACGCTCGACCTTATCTAAAACACTGGACACTCGCGTTGGGATACCACGGTCTGACGGTAGTCTTCGCGTATCACGTAGTTGTCTATTCACTGGCAGCGGCAGTTTGAGTCGTTCAAGAAGCGCGCGGAACGACTCATCTCGCGCATCCGCCACCTTTGTTTTTTCAAAGTGTCTGGGTGGGACTCAACGGGCCGTGATCCGTGGAATTCAATCCGCCGCGATCTACATTACCGTCACTTCGTCTTGAATGCGCGCCGGTGCCCGGTCGCGGGGATGCTGACGATGTATGACTTGGCGTCCGGGGCGACGCTGAGCTTGATGAAGTTGCCGTCGCACTCGCGGGGCAGATTGGCGATGTGATCGTCCGGCGTGTTGTTGACCTCTCCGTCGGGACGCAGATTCTTGTGCATCTGGTAGATGGCCTGCAACGACTCGGTCTCGCCGAGCGCGGCGAATGTGCGCGCCGAGCAGCCCTTGGTCACGCCGTTGTTCATCACGGCCACGGTGGGCTGCACCGACCGGAGCACGACGGGATTGTTGCTGGTCTCCAGCCCGTGATGCGTGACCTGATACACGTCGACGATGCCCGGCAGGTTCACCGGGCAGACCAGCCTTTGTTCCTGCGTCCAGGTCAAGTCGCCGGCGTCGAGGAACTCGAACGTCCCGAAACGCACCAGCATGACCACGCTGTTGGCGTTGTCCGACGCGTCGCGTTCCATTGGCTGGTGCAGGGCGCAGATTTCCTCGTTCGTTTCGGCGCCCGCAGGCGGAGCGATGAACTGCTTGCGCGTGCCCAGACAGGTCATTTCCACTTGTGTGGCATCCGCGCCGTCGGCTTGCAGCAGCGGCAGGCGGTCGCCGGGGTCGATGACGTGGCGCTCGCCGCAGGGGAATTCGAAATATTCCGGTTCGGGCCGTTCCGGCATGCCGTCGAAGATGCCGTTGTCGTGTACGTTCACAATCGGCAACATCCGCGCCAGCGTCGCGGCGCCGCCGTAATGATCTCGGTGATAATGCGTGACGATCAGATGATCGATCCGCCGCAGCCCGGCTTCCCGCGTGGCCACTTGCACGATGCGGTCCGGATCGCGGCGGCCCGGGTTGCCCGTGTCGATCAACACCCCCTCACCCGCCGGCGTGACCATCAGCGTCGCCGCGCCCCCTTCCACGTCGATCCAATAGATGTCGAAACGCCCGTCGGCAGGGCCGGCGATGGCCGCCGTGGGGAGATACCAGAACCAAAATACGAAAAGGACCAATTTCCCAAGCCGTCTCATGGTATGCGATTCCTCGTTCGATTACTTTTCGATCAGTTCACCAAGCAACCGTTCAGCATAGCTGCGGCCAATCCGAAAGAAAGCCCCTCGAAACGTGACATACCTCGCAGCTCCCATCCTGATCGACGGCACAACCGGCCCTCCCTCGTTCGTTGCCGCAAACCGCCTATATTGCAGTGAACGCGTCAAAGCGACCTGGACAATGGGCGGCCTTTGAAGTACCTTCTCGCCCTCTTCATTTCTGCCTGAACGGTTCCCGGTTTGTTGCCGAAGCATTCGGAGATACGGATGCCCGCTGCCGCTACGTCCCCACTTGGCGCCTTCGGCCGAGCGAAAGATCTGATCTTTCCCATCGGCATGATTGCCAGCGTGCTGGTGATCATCATGCCGTTGCCGCCGGCGCTGATGGACGTGCTGCTGGCGCTCAATATCAGCATCGCCGTGATCATGCTGCTGACGACGATCTACGTCCGCACGCCGCTGGAATTCAACATCTTCCCCTCGCTGCTGCTGGCCACCACGCTGTTCCGCCTTGTGCTGAACGTGGCCACCACGCGGCTGATCCTCACGCGGGCGGATACGTCGGGACTGATGGCGGCCGGCGCCGTGGTGCGCAGCTTTGGCGATTTCGTGGCCGGCAACCGCATCGTGGTGGGACTGATCATCTTTGTCATTATTATCGTGATCCAGTTCGTGGTAATCACCAAAGGCGCCACGAGGATCAGTGAAGTGGCCGCGCGGTTCGCCCTGGACGGGATGCCGGGCCGGCAGATGGCCATCGACGCCGATCTGAACGCCGGCATCATCGACGAACACGAAGCCCAACGGCGCCGTGAGGAGATTACCCAACAGGCCGACTTTTTCGGGGCGATGGACGGTGCCAGCAAGTTCGTCCGCGGCGACGCCATCGCCGGCATTATTATTACCCTGGTCAACGTGGTTGGCGGACTGTTCATCGGCGTGATCGAGTCGGGCATGTCGTTTGCGCAGGCGGCCGATCTATTCACCCGGCTGACCATCGGCGACGGTCTGGTCAGCCAGGTGCCGGCGTTTTTGATTTCGCTGGCCGCCGGTCTGCTGGTGACGCGCAGCAACGCGTCGGTCAACTTGCCGAGCGAGTTTTTAAGACAGCTCTTTTCGCGTCCCCAGGCTTTGGCCGTCACGGGCGGATTTCTGGGGATTTTGATCTTTACCAGCCTGCCGACTTTGCCTCTGTTGTTAATCGGCGGGGGCTGCGGTGGCCTGGCCTTGATGCTGTCTCGTCAAACCCGCGACGCCAACCAGGCCGCCAAGCGAGCCGAAGATGAAAAAAAGGCCAAGCCGCCCCAGGAGCGGATCGAGGACTACCTGCTGGTCGACCCGATGGAGACGGAAATCGGCATCGGCCTGATCCGGCTGGCCGATCCCAAGCGCGGCGGCGACCTGTTAGAGCGGATTCAGGGAGTCCGGCAGAAGATGGCCGGCGACGTAGGCATCATCATCCCGAAGGTCCGCATCCGCGACAACTTCCGCCTGGAACAGAATCAGTACCGCATCAAGATTGCCGACATGCCGGTGGCCGAAGGCGTGGTCCACGCCAATATGCTGCTGGCCATGGATTCCGGCATGACGACCAAAAAAATCGACGGTCTGGAAACCACCGATCCGGCCTTCGGCGCGCCGGCCGTCTGGATCGACCCGGCCATGCGCGATCAGGCGGAGTTGTACGGCTATACCGTCATCGAGCCGGTTACGGTATTGGCCACCCACTTGACCGAAGTGGTTCGCAAACACGCCGACGAAATCCTCACCCGCGACGCCACGAAGCACTTAATCGATCAATTGAAGGAAACCTCGCCGGCGGTGGTCGACGAGCTGATCCCCGGCCAGATGAAACTGGCCGAAGTGCAACAGATCTTGCAGATGCTGCTGCGCGAGCAGGTGCCGATCCGCCAGTTGAGCGCCATCCTGGAAACCTTGGGCGACTACGCCAGCCGCACCAAGGACCCCGTGCTGCTGACCGAATACGTCCGCAATCGCCTGGCCCGTTCGATCTGCACCCGCCTGCGGGACGATCAGAACCGGCTGCACGTGGTGTCGCTCGACCCGGCGTTGGAAGACCGCGTCAAGGCGGGCATCGAACACACCGAGCGCGGACTGTTCGTGCGGATGTCGCCACAGGCGATCGAGATCACCTGCCAGCGGATCGCCGTGGAAGTGGAAAAGCTGGCGCGCCGGAACCACTTCCCGGTGTTGCTGGTCAGCCCGCAGATACGCGCCGGATTGAAACAGATGACCGCCGCCAATTTGCCGCAGCTTCACGTGCTCAGCTACGCGGAAATCACCAGAGATACGGTAATTGAATCGCACGGCGTGGTGACGGACGCCACGGACAGGTAGACAGTAGACGGTAGACGGGGACGCGCGGGTGGAAAAATGCCAGGAAAGAAACCCTTGTCCCTCGACCCTTGTCCCTCGACCCTTGTCCCTCGACTCTTGTCCCTCGACCCTTGACCCTTGTCCCTCGACCCTCCGCCAAACAAAGGCTCATGCAGAGACGCAGAGGACGCGGAGGAAGTGAGGGTGGAGACTGGAGACGGGAGCGGAGCGAGAGGGCGATAGACCAGGACTCGTTTGCAAAAGAACCATCCGCGCCAGCGCGTCCCCGTCTACCGTCTACCGACTACCGTCTACCTCGTAACATCATTCAATACGTGGTGAGAAAACAAATGGACGTAAGAACGTATCGGGCAAAATCGATGCAGGACGCGCTGCGGCTGGTGCGGGCGGAACTGGGCCCGGAGGCCGCGGTGTTGCACACCCGCGAGATTGGCGGCGGCGCGCTGATGCGGTGGATACCGGGTGTGCGCAAAATCGAGGTCACCGCGTCGGCCGACGTCCGCGTGCCCAGCCGTATCGCCCCCCGTACAGTGAGCGGCGAACCGCCGCGGGGCGCGGCCACCGGCACCCAGTCGTCGCCGCACCCGGTGAATGACGAGGTCAATGGGCGGCTGACCGATTTGCACGCGATGGTCGAAAAACTCTGTCGGCAAACGGGCGGGCGCGGACACCACGGTCTGCCGGAATCGTTGTTCCACATTTACACCGACTTGATTGAAGCCGAGGTGAACGAAGACCTTGCCCGCGAATTGATCGAGCGCGTGCGGGTGGAGGCGCCCGGCGAGGAATTGAAAGATCCGATCATGATCAAGGCCCGCATCGCGCGGATGGTCGAGGATCAGATCACCGTGGCCGGACCGATTCGGCCAGCCGCCGGCCGCCGGCACTTGGTGGCGTTGGTCGGACCGACCGGAGTTGGGAAGACAACCACGATCGCCAAATTGGCCGCCAACTTCAGGCTGCGAGAGAAACGCCGCGTCGGCCTGATCACCGTTGACACATACCGCATCGCCGCGGTGGAACAATTAAGGACGTATGCCGACATCATCGACCTGCCGATGCAGGTGGTCTCCACGCCGCGCGAGATGCGCGAAGCGATCCAGCGGATGAACCACCTCGACTTGATCCTCATGGACACGGCCGGACGCAGCCCGAAAGACGAGTTGAAGCTGCAAGAACTGAAGGCCTTCCTCACCGAAGCGTCGGCCGACGAGGTGCACCTGGTGCTCAGCAGCGTCTGCGGCGCGGCGACCTTGGAGCGGACGGCCGCCCGGTTTGCCGGCGTCGGCACTACGGCGCTGGTGCTGACTAAATTGGACGAGGCTTCCAGCTACGGAAACTTGCTGCCGGTATTGCGCACCAGCAAGTTGCCCTTGAGTTACCTGACGGACGGTCAAAACGTTCCGGACGACATTCAGGCCGCCGACAACCGGCGCCTGGCCCGGATGATCCTGGACCTGGATTCCGCGGAGTCGAGGTAGCCGGCCATGATCCGCGATCAGGCAGACGAGTTGCGGCAACTTGCCCTGCGCCATGCAGTACGTCACGACGTCCCGCACGCCGCGCCCGTGCCGCTGGTAGCCGTGGCCGGCGGGAAAGGGGGTGTCGGTTCCACCACGATCGCGGTGAACCTGGCCGCGCAATTGGCGCTTTTCGGCCACCGCACTATGTTGGTCGACGCGGACTTGACCGGTCCGGACGCCACCGCGATGTGCGGCTTGGACGCCGGCTGCGGGCTGCTTGACGTGTTGTCCGGCCACCGCGACCTGCACGAGGTCCTCTTGGCCGGTCCGGCCGGGATACAGGTGTTGCCCGGCGCGTGGCCGAGCAGGACCGAAACGAAAGTTGCCGCGGGCGGACATTCACGACTGATGGAACAACTCCGCTCGTTGCGCAGCCACGTCGAGGCCGTGGTGGTCGACGCCGGCAACGGAGTGCGTCGCGACAGCGATCGATTCTGGCGGCAGACCGACCTGGTGTTGTTGGCGACCAAACCAGATGACGTCTCGGTGATGGACACGTACGCGGCGATCAAAGTGCTGTTGCCGATGGATTGCCCGACGCCCGTTTTCACCGTCATCAACCGCGTGAACAGTCCGGATGAAGCCGGTGCCGTGCACCGGCGTCTGGCGTACGCCTGCCGGCGTTTCCTGGGCCGCCCGATCGGGACCGCCGGACATTTGGCGGAAGACCCTCACGCGGCCGAGGCGGCCGCCGCGTTCTCGCCGCTGGTATTGCACCGCCCGCGGTCGCGGGCCGCTGTTGCCGTAGCGCAGCTTGCGCAGTTTGTCATTCAGCGCTTATCTTTATCGCAAAACGCACAAACAGAGGGCAGTAGGCAGAGGGCAGAGGGCAGTGAAGCGCTGGCGCGGGAATCTGCCCTCTGCCCTCTGCCTACTTTTCCCCCGCGCGGCACTCATGAAAAAATCCCTGGGACCCGACAATTCGACTCAACCCGACGCCACCCGGCGGCCGATGTACACGAAACAACTTCGGCATCGACTGCTCCGTCAAAATAGAGCGCTTGGAGCAACTTTGACGGCCAAACGCGGGAGAAACACGTGGGGCGCAGTTACGCCGGCATCCTCGGTCCGCTGGCCTTTATGGTCGTCGTGGGACGTGGTTGGTTGGCGGGGACCGGAGTGGAGTCCACGCTCTGGACGGCCTGGTTGGGGTTGATCGCCTTCGCTGGCATCGGATACGTGCTGGGGCAACTTGCCGACTGGATCATCTACGACTCGGTGCGTTCCGCGCTCACCGCCGAATTGCGGCAACAAGCCACGAAAACTGAGAAGTCGGCCAAAGCCGCTATGAATTGATCGACGTTCGAATTGAAGCAACCGGCAGAGCGGAGCTCGCCGGACCGTCGTCGCCCGCCGCGCCGCGATTAGACAACTACGAAGCCAAACGCACTCACGGAGGAATGCATGGCACTTGCATTGGCACCTGAAGACGTGTCCCTGCTCTGGGACGACTTCAAGCGCGACATGTCCAATCAGGAACTGCGCAACCGGCTGATCGAATTGTATTTGCCTTTGGTCAAATACAACGGCGAGCGCATCTGGGCAAGGCTTCCCGAAGGCGTCGAACTGGACGACCTGATCTCGGCCGGCGTCTTCGGCCTGATGGATGCCATCGACGCCTTCGACCTGTCGCGCGGCGTCAAGTTCGAAACCTACTGCGTACCTCGCATCCGCGGCGCCATGCTCGACGAGCTGCGCACGATGGATTGGGTCCCCCGCTTGGTCCGCTCGAAGGCCAGCAAACTGAACGAGGCGCTCCGCACGCTGGAAGCTCGCCTGGGCCGCTCACCGACCGAAGTCGAATTGGCCGGGCAGTTGGAAATCACCGTGCCCGAGCTGGAAAAGATGATGCTCGACGCCAATGCGGTGAACCTGATCAGCCTCAACAAGAAATGGTACGAGACGGACAGCTACAAGGACGTCCGCGAGATCGACATCCTGGAGGACAAGAAGGGCGAGGACCCGACCAAGCGCATCCAGAAGAATGACCTCATGCGGCTAGTCACCAAGGGACTGAACCGCAACGAGCGGCTGATCATCATCCTCTACTACTACGAAGAGTTGACGATGAAAGAGATCGGCGCCACGCTTGATCTATCGGAAAGCCGCGTCAGCCAGATGCACAGCTCGATCGTCCAGCGCCTGCAAAGCCAGTTAGGCCGCCGCCGGCCGGAGTTTGGGACGTGAGAGGAGAGAGTTGAGAGTTGAGAGTTGAGAGAGAAGTTCCGGCGACGCGTCCAATCGCGACAACGCGTCCTCTGGACTCTGGACCCTCGACTCTCGACTTTATTTGCCGTCTACCTTTCTCAAAACATCAACGCGAAATAGGCCGCCACGCCCAGGCATACGGCGAGCAACGCGATGATCGTGGCGATCACGCGGGGGCTGACGATTTCCAGCGGATCGTCCGGTTCATCGATTTGAGTGCCGTCGCCGAAATCGTGATTGCACCATTCACAAAGGCGAGGGTACTGGGGCGTGAACGCTTCGTCGCAGGTTTGACACACCAGCAACGACGTCGCCGATGATTCGGAATCTGCCTCGGCATCTAGTGGAAGGCCGGCGTCGTAGAAATTCTCTCCGCCGGTGGTTCCGCAAGCAGGACAGGCCGTGATCCGCGGTTTTCCGCAGCCAGGGCACACCGGCCGTTCTGATAGTGTCTCCCGGCCGTCGTCCGCCGATTCCACTGTCAGGAAGCCCTCGGTCGATTCCTCAAATTGACTGGCGATCAGACGAGCCTGATCGGCGTCAGGTTCAAACACGGCTAACACTGTGCGCCCCGGCGACAAGTGCGGCGCGTCGTCGTTGTCGCCCTGGGCCGCATCGTTTATTACGCGGACCGTGATGCCCTCACGTTCCAGCAGCGACTTCAACTGCTGCGCCCTCAGCGTGTCTTCTGAGTCGTAGACGGCGGCCATGTCTTCGCTCATGTGAGTGGATCTCCGACGTACCGGGTGCCACTGCTGGATTGTCCGGCACCGCCCGAATCCCATGCAAACCGGTGCCCGGACAAATAGGGCAGCGTCCTCGGTTTATCACGGGGCGAAATCCTTAGCGAATCGTCGCCCCGTAAAATCAATTCGCATTCCACCGGCGGCTGGCGTACATTATCCAAATCCGGAGCCTACGTGGCCAGGCGAATGGTCCGCTCCATCGACAATCCTTCAATCCATCGGAAGTCCGCCATGCCGTTCGAGACTCAACACCGCATCATGCGATCCACATTCCGCAGCCTGTTGATCACTTGTATTTGTATACTGCCGACATGCCTCTCCCTGGCCGCGGCGCCGCGGGCACTGCCTGCCGGTCAACTTCCGAAGGACCAGCGACTTAAGCCGCTTGAGGACCTCGACGGCCACTTCCCGTTCGAACCGGCCGCTTCGCAACAGCAGTGGCAGCGCCGCGCCGAACAAGTCCGCCAGCGGGTATTGGTTTCCATGGGCCTGTGGCCGATGCCCGAGCGGACGCCGCCCGAGGCGGTCGTGCATGGACTGGTCGATCGGCCGGAGTACACGGTCGAAAAGGTGTATCTGCAAAGCTACCCCGGCCATTTCGTCACGGGCAACTTGTATCGACCCAAAGGCGGCGCAGCCGGCAGGCTGCCGGCCGTGTTGTGTCCACATGGGCATTGGTCCGACGGCCGCTTCCACGACGCGGGGCGTGATAACGTCCGCAGGCAGATCGTCCAAGGAGCCGAACGCTTCGAAGTCGGCGGCCGCAGCCCGCTGCAATCGCGCTGCGTGCAGTTGGCCCGCATGGGCTGCATTGTCTTTCATTACGACATGGTGGGCTACGCCGACAGCGTGCAGATTCCGTATGAAGTGGCGCATCGCTACGCCAAGCGACGACCGCACATGGATACGGCCGAGGACTGGGGCTTCTTCGGCGCCCAGGCCGAACTGCGATTGCAGAGCATCATGGGCTTGCAGACCTACAACTCGATCCGGGCGTTGGACTGGCTGTGCGAGCGGCCCGACGTCGATCCCAATCGCATCGCCGTCACCGGCGCCAGCGGCGGGGGCACGCAGACGTTTATCCTCTCGGCGATCGATCCTCGCCCGGCCGTTTCTTTTCCGGCCGTGATGGTGTCGACCGCCATGCAAGGAGGCTGCACCTGCGAAAACGCCACGTATCTGCGGATCGGCACCGGCAACGTCGAATTGGCCGCGCTGTTTGCGCCCAAACCGCTGGGGCTGACGGCAGCCGACGACTGGACCCGCGAGATCGCCACCAAGGGCGCGCCGCAGTTGCGGCAGCACTTCGCCATGCTGGGCGCCGAGGAGAATTTCATGGCGGCGCCGCTGTTGCACTTCGGCCACAACTACAACTACGTCAGCCGGGCGGTGATGTATGGCTGGTTGAACAAACACTTGAAGCTAGGTTTTGAAGACCCGATCGTCGAAGAAGACTATGTCCCGCTCACCCGCGACGAACTGAGCGTCTGGAACGACGAACACCCGCGCCCCGACGGTGGCGAGGACTACGAGCGAGAACTCATCCGCGAGATGACGGAGAGTTCCGACGCCCAAATCGCCGCGCTGCGCCCGACGGACGAAGCGTCGTTGAAGAGATACCGTGAAGTCATCGGCGGCGCGGTCGACGTGATGATCGGCCGCGACTTGCCGGACCCCGCGGATCTCGAGTACGAACGGACCGGCAAGACCGATCGCGGCGATTACCTGGAAATGACGGCGCTATTGCGCAACACTGCTCACGGCGAGGAACTGCCAACGTTGTTCCTGTTTCCGAAACAATGGAACCGGCAGGTTGTCGTCTGGGTCCACGAAGAGGGCAAGGCCGGCCTGCTGGCCACTGACGGCTCGCCGCGAGCGGCCGTGCGAAAACTGCTCGACGGCGGCGCGGCGGTGGCGGGGGTTGATCTGTTGTACCAGGGCGAGTTTCTGGCTGACGGAATGCCGCCGGCCGTCACCCGCAAGGTGGAAAACGAACGGGAGTTCGCCGGCTACACATTCGGATACAACGACCCGCTGTTTGTCCGCCGGGTGCACGACGTGCTCACCATGCTCTCCTTCGTCAAACACCACGAAGACCAACCGGAACGCATTGACCTGGTCGGCATGGACGGCGCCGGGCCTTGGGTCGCCCTGGCCGCGGCGCACGCCGGCGAGGTGGTGGACCGCGCCGTCGTCGACACCGCAGGATTTCGTTTCACGCAGTTGGAATCCTTCCGCGACCCCCAATTCCTGCCCGGCGCGGCCAAATACGGCGACCTCCCCGGCATCCTCGCGCTGCGCGCCCCCCGTCCGCTGTGGCTGGCCGGCGAAGGCGATCATGTGGCTGCCGTCGTGAACGCCGCATATCAAGCTGCCGGCGCCTCGGACGCGCTCAGCGTCTACGACGGGGACGAGGCCAGGAAAACCGAATCGGCCGTGCACTGGCTGCTGCATTAGCGCGACCGGCGCTGCCGAATGCCCAATGAAGTGTGCGGACATCGGGCGCCCCGCCCCGAAAGGGCGTGGGGGAGAAGTCATGCGCACGCCGCCAACAAAAGCGCAAAACTGTTTCGTTGGCAGCAATCGTTCGATGCGCTGGCGGCCGTCGAATGCCGCGAAAGCCAAGCGGCACTGCGCCGCGCCATCGAAGACGTTCTCAGCGTTTCATCGACTAATTCAATCGCACGTTTGCCAAGCCCTTCCGCTGGACATACACTGTACGTCCCGTCACCGCCGACACGGTCAGACGCCCCCCACGTGGCAGGAAAACTGGGCAAGCCAACGAGAAAACAGCCAAACCACGCCTCCGGTGGGCCAACAATCGTGAGTTGCGGCGCCAGTTTGGATGCAGGCGGACAAATCAGGTCCGAGACGGGATCAGCCAGCGATGCCCGAACCGAATTATGCCGACGGGGACGGACCGGGATGGTTCGGTTGCCTGCTGTGGATGGCGGCTGGAATCGGGCTATTGATCTTGCTGAGATCCTGTTAACGGTATTCGCGTTTTCTGGGACGCCGCTCGCCCGCGGCGATTGTATTACAAGGCGGCGAATCGAATGACCATCGCTTTCAAATGCCCCGCGTGCGGCGAACGAACGGAAGTGGCCGAACAATACGCCGGGCGGTCCGGGCCCTGCGCGACTTGCGGAACCTATGTCACGGTGCCGGCCTTGCCGTCCTTCGATTCAGCCGAACGCACCGGCGGCCGCCGGGCGGTGGGGCCGTTGATCTTCGCGGCGATGGCGCTGTTGCTGTGCGTCGTTGTTGTCATCGGCATCGTGATGAGCTTTGCCCGGCCCGCCAGCAGCGACTTCTCCGTGATGCCGCAGAGCGCCGAACAAACGACCGTCGATCAATTGGATCAGTGGGAACTTGTCCCGGTCGACCTGCAGGCCCACGCGAACAATCGGCTGGCGGAGGATTTTAGCGACTCGGCAGGCATCAACCTGGCGGAACTGCCGCAAGGAGACGTCCAATTCACCGTCCAACGACAGGGCGCCGCCGACGAGGAAATCGGCTTTCACGTCGGACCGGGCTTCATTCATCTGAGCGGTCAGAAACGGCCTCAACTGCCAAAGCGCGTCGACGGCATTCCCGTGAACCGCCGTGGCCACGCCCTGTTCTTCCTGCAAGGCGCGCAGTTCGGTCAACCCGGCAACGTGCGCGTCGGTACGAAGGTCGGCTATTACGTGGTCCACTATGAGGACGCCAGCAAGGAAATGGTGCCGATCGAATACGGCCGCGACGTGCGGGACTGGTACGACAATTCTCGACCCGTCACGCGCGCCTTCGTCGTGTGGAAGGGCCAGAGCGAAGCCAGCCGCCGGTCCAGCACTCCCAACCTGCGACTTTGGCTCTACGTGCGTGCGTGGGAAAACCCCAAGCCCGCCGTGAAGATCAACGCCGTCGATTTCGTCTCGACCAATTCATCGGAAGTTGCGCCGTTTTGCCTGGCGATTTCGGTGGCGGTTGAAGAAGATGAAAGGGCCAGAGTATTTGCCGACGGACGGCGCGAAGAGATTGTGCCCGTGGGCTCGACATGGAAATGGCTCCATCCTACGGACGGGATCGATCCGGCCGAGCAAGATGAAGATTTCCACGCGACGTTTTCCACGCTCCGATTTGACGACACGACGTGGAAAGCCGGCAGCGACAGCGCCGGTCCGGGCGGTGGATTTGGTTACGGACAGGCCGGCAACCACCCGCCAGCCGGAGTGGACATTGGGTTGCCCGCACTCGAAGAGCGGAAGTCGGCCTACTTCCGCCATGCCTTTTCTACACGGCAAGTCTACGAGGATCTGGTAATCACACTCCAGCGCGACGACGGCGTGGTTGTTTATCTGGATGGGCAGGAGGTGGGCCGCGACAATGTAGGCGACGGCGCCGAGGCCTACGGGCTGCACGCCGAGCAGATCATTTCCGGCGACGACGAAGTTCGCGTGATCCGCCTGCGTCTGGCAGGTACCCTGCCGGCCGGCGATCACGTGTTGGCCATTTCCCTGCACAACCGGGATGGCGGCAGTTCCGATATGCGCATCGCCGAGATCTCACTGCACGGCGTGCCGGTCAATGACCAATCGCCGCAACAGGACGGCAACGCGGAAAACACCGGTGAAGTCCTGGACACCACCATGGAAGAAATCGAGCCACGGGAGACAGAGTCATCCCGACAAAAAGCGCTGGCCGCAATCGAACGACTGGGCGGCAACGTCAAGTTCATGGACGGCGCCGATGAATCGGTTTTGTCCGTCTCTTTACGCTCGACCGGCGTGACGGATGACGAGTTGCGCGAACTGGCGGAGCTTCCGGAAATTGAAGCTCTGGATCTGAGCCACACGCAAATCACGGGCGAAGGCCTGGAGCACTTGAAATCGTTGGGCAAATTGAAACGTCTGTTTCTGAACGACACCAGTACAGGTGATGCGCACATGGCGGCGTTGGCCGGGATGGCCGATTTGCAATTGTTGCAGTTGGCCGGAACCCAGGTCACTGATGAAGGTGTAGCGCAACTGGCGGGGCTTGCCCAATTGCGGATCCTGACGCTGAACGGCACCGCGGTGACTGACGCCGGACTGGAGCACCTCGAGTCGCTGGCGAACTTGCAGACGCTGAATCTTTATGATACGCCTGTCACCCAACAGGGCGTGGCGGCGCTTTCGGCGGCACTGCCGAGGGCGACTATTTCTCATTGATTTCCTCATCCCTGGCCGAGGTGTGCAACATGCAATTGGGCTTCGTTTCCGCAATTTTGCCTGATCTCCAACTGAACGACGTGCTTGGCGTGGCCGCCGAGATCGGCTACGACTGTGTGGAAGTGATGTGCTGGCCGGTCGGTGCCGCCGACCGAAAATACGCCGGCGTGACGCACATCGACGTCACCGATTTCACCAAATCCGCCGCCGACGACGTGCGGGCGTTGTGCGAGCGGCACGGCGTGGCGATCTCCGGATTGGGCTATTACCCGAACATCCTGTCTGCCGACTCCGAAGAGTCCGAGGTGGCCGTCACGCACCTGAAACGGGTCATCGACGCCGCCGTGCTGCTGGGATTGAAAAACGTCAACACGTTCATCGGCGCCGACCATACGAAGCACGTCGAGCAGAACTTCGCCCGCTTCCAGGAGGTCTGGCCCGATTTGATCCGCTACGTCGAGGACGCCGGGGTGTACCTGGGCATTGAAAACTGCCCGATGCTGTTCAGCACCGACGAATGGCCTTCGGGCAAGAATCTGGCCTACTCTCCTGCCCTCTGGCGGCGGATGTTCGACGCCATCCCGTCGCCGCATTTCGGTCTGAACTTTGACCCATCGCACTGCATCTGGCAGATGATCGATTACATCCGGCCGCTTTACGAGTTCTCCGACCGGCTGTTCCACACGCATGCCAAAGACATGAAGATCGAACACGAACGGCTCAGCCGTCAGGGCATCCTTTCGCTCGGCTGGAGCACGCCCAAGGTGCCCGGTTTGGGCGACGTCGACTGGCGCCGCTTCGTCTCCACATTGACAGATATCGGCTATACAGGCGCCGTCTGCGTCGAGGTGGAAGACAAGTCCTTCGAGCACGACCTGCCGGCGCGCAAGAGTTCGCTGCAAATATCGCACAACGTGCTGTCGCCGCTGGTGGTGTGAAATCAAAAACGGCATCCGTGCTGCGTTAGGTGCTTTAATAGATCGCGTCGTTTCACGGTGTTGGACTTTCCGCGGTCACAACGACACGATGCGCGGCCGTGAGCACCAGGTGGATCGGCTCTTCCAAGTCGGCGTCGGGGTCCGTGCAGGCCGGATCGGGCGCCGGCAGGGGTTCGCCGTGCATCAAATGAGTTTCGGCGACATCCACCAAGGCGCTGGCCAGCAATCGACGCGCCTCGTCCAGGTCTCGACCGGCCGTGATGGCTCCCGGAAAGTCGAGCACTTCTGCGTGCACCGCGTCGTCCAGAAACTTGTACATGGCCTTGTATGTCAACATCGTTGCTCCTCACGACTGTCGGCGCGCTAGCAGGCGTTGGCGGATATCGTTTAAGTCGTCTTGCCGGGCTTGGACACTTTTCTCGGTTTCGTGCGCCTGTTGTTCGCGCTGCGACAAATAGGAATCGACGTCATCTGGATGGCCCAGGTAATACGCTATGACGGCGTAAACTTCAGCGAGCGTCAGCGTGGAATAACGCTGCACAATCGCTTCCGGCGTCGCGCCGTCCTGGAACGCACGGATAACCAGTTCGAGCAAGACACGCGTATTGCCGATTCGCAAAGCGCCCGCTGTGTCTTCACGGACGGGTGGCACTTCGGCTTGGACATTGAAAATCAAGGTAGCGTTCTCCGTGAAGCGCAATTTGTAACGGCAGGCGCGTAGAAGCGTGACAGGTTTATCAATTTGCCCGGAAGCAATCGGAGTTTGGTGTCCCCGCAGCCACTATCATTTTAGTACGGTCTCTTCGTCCAAGGAAGGAACATGGCTTCATCCACCAGATATGAGTGCAAAATAGGCGGATATAACGTCACGTTG
>Ga0214472_10002684_pt1 | contig 18991 bp, 21 predicted proteins | sample RVTome_6_FD_207662 | JGI IMG/M metagenome (GOLD analysis project Ga0214472, IMG submission 207662) | Soil microbial communities from uranium-contaminated site in the Upper Colorado River Basin, Wyoming, United States - RVT140D175 | ecosystem: Environmental > Terrestrial > Soil > Contaminated >...
AGTCGATCCACTAGCGCGCTGTCAGCCCGCAAAAAAGAGAGCCGGCCTCTTGGGGAGGCCGGCTCGAGTAAAGGCCCGGTGGGGTCGGGGATGGGTGGGGGGATGGTCACCGGGCCTTGTAAACTGGGTGTCGAAAACTCCTGCTAGTGGCTGTTAGAGGCTGAAATCGCGGTTTGCGGCGCGGTGTCCGGCGGCAAGAGCGAGATCCACACCAGCGGATTCTTCTCGGACTGCCGCTTGACGAAGGTGTAGGGCGTTTCGGCCCAGCGCACGACGTCGCGGCGCTTGTTGTCGAGAACGAAATCGCCGCCGTCGGTGCGCACCGTCAGCACGGCGTGGCCTTCGTTGTTCTCGTCGCGGACTACCGTGATCAGTAGCGTGCTCTCAGGAAATCCGCGCTCGACAAGCATGCGGCGCTTGAGCAGCACGTAATCCTCGCAATCGCCTTTGTTGGCGGCCGGGTAAGTCCACACTTCCGGCTTGCCGTAAAGCTCGATATCGGTGATGGGAGCGACGGCCGTGTTCACGGCGCTGTTCACCTCCTCGATCTCCTGGAATTTCGCGGCAGTGAGCTGGATCCGGTCGGCGAAGCGGCGCCCTGGGCGGCACTCGGCTTGGTATTCCCGGCAAAATGTCACGTAGCCGACCGGCGGCAAGGTATCGCCGAAGGACGTCATGAACGCGACTTTCTGCACGTGTGGCGTCGACACCAGGCTGATCGCACGATCATTGGTGGCATCGGCCGGCATGGACGAAATAAACATCAAGAAGGCAGAGCCCACGACAAACTGTTTCATTGCACCCCCCGTATTCTTGAGGGGCACTATCTCAGAGAGACTTTGAGATCCCGATAAGAGAAGAGATCGCTTTGAAGTAGTATTGGTAGGGGTTTTTTAGTGAGGACTACTCAAACCTGAACGTTCTGGCATTAGCTAAAATTTTAGCTAATCCGGGAACAAATCGTGTTTCCGCGCCCAAAGCGGGCGCATGCCGCGCCGGCGATCATCTCTCAAGAGGGCGGGGCTGTCCTAGCCGAAGCTGCGGGCGAGGCTGTCGGGATCCTGAAGCTCGACGAACTGAAGGGCTATGCCCTGCTCGTGGTGGCGCACGACGCGGCCGCGCATACGGCCGAGAATGACCACCGTGCCGGTGGGCGGCTTTACGGCGCAGGCGACCGAAGCGCCGCTCAACGAGACGTCGATCACCCGGCAGTTATGCACGTCGCCGTTCGGCAGGATCAGCTTGGAGGCGTTGATGCGGGGCACGACGCGCTCGTGCTTGCGCTCCTCGCCAAGCCCCAGGCTCTTCTGGTTGACGAGCCAGGTCAAAAGATTGGCAATGCGTTCTCGCTTATAGAGGCTCGCCAGAATGCGCACGGCAAAGCCTCCCTCGAAGGCGCGCACCACGATGCCCTCGATGCGGCCGAGATTGTCGAGATAGGCCACAATGCGCTCGCCAGGTTCGCAGGCCACGGGCGCCAGCATGGCCATCCCGCCTGCCGACATGTTGATGACCTGGCAAGGATATTCCTGTTTGTCTTCGCGCATGAAGCGGCCGAAGACAGTCACCGGCACCCGGCGGTGCCGGCGGCGTTCCGGCACGATCTTGGCAAGCGGCCGGTGCATCCTGCGCTCAAGGAGCCGCTTCCCGCGTTCCGTCAGGGACTCTGCGGAGGTTTGATCCTCGATTGTGGGGACGCTCATCCTGCCGCCGGGGTTGCGTGGCATAAAAATGGCAAATTCACGGGCACGCTAGGCCGATCTCGGTTAAGGAACGGCTAAGCTTTCGCCCCAAAACGATAATTATCCGTAGGCGTCCTTGTTGCGCGGCTAATCGCCTTCGCCCAGGCCGCCCTCCAGGACGCGGAAGCGCCGCCTGGCGAGGCGTATGACGTCGGCGCCGCCTGGCGCCATGAACCCCGGGACCCCATCAGGCCAATGCGTGTTGAGCTCGATGATCTCCTGGCGCAGCAGCGGTTCGGCGCCGAGCCAAAAGGGCGGTTCGATCGCGGTGATGGCGCCGAGAATGCGATTGATTGCCTCGCCGGTATGGATCAACGGCAACAGCACGAACTCAAAGTTCGCCTGCCGGTTGGTGTGCGAATAGGCCTTGAAGCGGCCGTATCCGACGGCGGCATCGGCGAACACGGTGCGGAGCAGGGAGGCGACGGCGTCGCGGTCGGCGTCTTCCCACAAGCTCAACAGGTCCGCGCCTCGGAGCTCGCGCCCAAACTGCTCGCAAATCCTCGTGCCGGCAAGGCGGAAGCGGTGGCCGAGCAGCCCGACGCCTTCGGCAATGAAGGTCTCGGGCAAGAGGGCGGCGATCCTGGCCGGCTCGATCTCGAAGCGGCGCGGCGCAACGCGGCCATTGCGTACGCGATCCCAGTACGCGTAAAGCTGCCTGCTCGTTGGCTGCTGCATTACCCCACCCGACCCTAAACGCTACACCGTACCCAAACGCGCGCCCAACCTTCCGCCAAGCCAAGGTAAACATCCCTCTTTGGCACAAAGGCTGAGCTTCCAATGCTCATGGACCAACAAAGCAGGGAGTGTGCCAGCGCTAGGGAAGCGGCGCGCGCTGCGGGCGCTTGTCGGTCATTATGGTTGCCGCGGGCGGATGTGAGCGCTTTTCGAGAGCTTCTCAGCCATGGCAACGACTGAACCGGTCCTCAACGTCCCCCGCAGCGTGGCAGGCGTCGCGGCGCTTCTGATCGGCGTCCAATTCGTCAGAGGCCTCTTGCCCGATGAGTTGGATCTCACGCTGCTGCTCGCGCTGGCGTTCATTCCGGCGCGCTATAGCGGCGCTGCGCTCGAGCTTCCTGGGGGATATCTCACCGCGGTGACGTCATTCGTGACCTATATGGTGGTACATGCCGGGTGGCTGCACCTCGTGGTGAATTTGCTGTGGATGCTCGCCTTCGGCAGCGCCGTGGCGCGCCGCATGGGCGGTCTCAAGTTTCTCTCCTTCTCGGTGCTGTGCGGCATCGCCGGAGCGTTCACGCATCTGCTCTTCCACTATGGCGATATGGCGCCCGTCGTCGGGGCTTCGGCGGCGATCTCGGGTCAGATGGCGGGCGCGCTCAGGTTCATCTTCGGGGCGCGGCGGCTTCCAGGGCAGCGAACTCCCGATTTTGTGGGCGCGCCGCTGATGAGCCTCGGGCAGACCTTGAGCGACAAGCGCATCGTCGCCTTCCTCCTCTTCTGGGTGGCGCTTAACGCCTATTTCGGCCTCAGCGCCGTCAGGATCGCCGGCGAGGAAGGCGGGATCGCCTGGGAGGCCCATATCGGCGGGTTTCTCTGCGGTTTGCTCATCTTCGGCGCCTTCGACGAGGGCAAGCCGGTCGAGGACGAGCCCCGTCTCGCTTAGGGGGCCGGAATTCTGCTGCAACTTTCCAGGTCTCTTGCGCGTCTATCCGGTCCGGGACAGAATGTCGCAGACAACGGGGCCGCAGTTCCCGGGCTGGAGGAGACGCGTATGAACGTCGCTGCAATTCTGAAGCAGAAGGGCAGGGAGGTCTTTACCACCGCGCCCGACACGACGCTGCACGATATCGCCAAGCTGCTCGGCGTTCACCGCATCGGCTGCATCGTCGTAACCGGATCGGACGGCAAGGTCATCGGCATCGTGTCTGAACGCGACATCGTGCGCGAGATCGCACGAGCCGGGTCCAAGGTGCTGAAAGACCCGGTCGAGACCTGCATGACCAAGGCGGTGGTGACCTGCCGGGAATCCGACACCATCGACAGGCTGATGGCCGAGATGACGGCACACCGGTTCCGCCACATGCCCGTGGTCGAGAGGGGCCGGCTGATCGGGCTCGTCTCGATCGGTGACGTGGTGAGGATGCGGATCGCGGAAGCGGAGATGGAAGCCGCGGCGATGCGCGAATACATTGCCACGGGCTAAGCGGATCTAGGCGGCGAGCGCCCGAACGGCAGCCTTGATCTCGTCGATCTGCTTCTCGGCCGCTCGCTCGCCGAGCTCAATCGCCTCGTAGGCGCGGTGGAAATCGAACAATCCGAAGTCGCCCAGCTTCGGCCCGATGGTGATGTCGGGCGGGTCGCCGGCGAGCCGCGACCGCGCGATGCGGTCCTGAGTGATGTGGATGGCGTCCATCATCACCGCCGACATGCCGGGCGCGCCGTTGCTTCGGCCGAAAATCTGCCGATGCAACAGATGAACGGCCGCGCGGCCGTTGCTGCCGACAAGCTCAGCCCCGTCGGTGGCCAACGAGGGTTCGGGTAAGGCTTCCTGATCGTGGATCACGGCGCCTTTGCTGAAGACGTCGTTACTGAGATTGACGGCGATGACGATGCGGGCGCCGAGCGCGCGGCACACCGAGACCGGGATCGGGTTGACCAGCGCGCCGTCGATCAGCCAGCGGCCGTTGATCTGCACGGGCCGGAAGATGCCAGGCAGCGCGAAGGACGCTTGCAGCGCGTTCACCAGACTCCCCTTGTTGAGCCACACCTCGTGCCCGGTGCCGAGCTCGGTGGCGACCGCCACGAACTTCCGCTCCATTTGCTCGATGGTGAAGTCGCGCAGATGGTGCTCGAGCCGCTCGTTCAAGCGCTGGCCGGTGATGAGACCGGAGCCCGCGAAATTGATGTCGAGGAAGCCGAAAAGGCGGCGGCGGGTCAGGGCGCAGGCGAAGTTTTCCAGCGCATCGAGCCGGCCGGTGATGTAGCAGGCGCCGGCCACCGCCCCGATCGAGGTGCCGGCAACGATGTCGGGCTCGAGCCCCGCGGCGATCAGGCTTTTCAGCACGCCGATATGGGCCCACCCGCGGGCCGCACCGCCGCCAAGGGCGATGCCAATCGTCGGTCGTCCGGTACTCACCATGGTCAAGGCCCAAGCCGGAGAGGGTCCGGCCGCTCCTGGGCCGCACACGACCATCCTTGGACTTCAACCGGCATGGCCGAATGCGACGATCTAGCCGCGGAGTATATTACTCCGAACTCTTTAAGGTTCTCTTTGCGGCACCAGCATGACGGTAGACGGCCTCCGGGTCGAACTGTCGCTCCGCGTCAACGAAGCTGAGCGACACGCTGCCAGGCGCGGCACCGAGCGGGATCACCCGATAGAAGCAGGTTCGGCGCCCGGTGTGACAGGCCGCCTCGGCCCCAGCCGTCTCGACCTTCAGCCAGATCGCATCCTGGTCGCAGTCGGTGCGCATCTCGACGACGCGTTGAGAGTTCCCGCTCTCCTCGCCCTTGCGCCAGAGGCGGCCACGCGACCGCGACCAATAATGCGCTTCCCCGGTTTCGATGGTGCGGGCAAGCGCCTCTTCATTCATGTAGGCGAGCATCAACACCTCGCCGGTCCTGGCGGAAGTGGCGACCACGGGCACGAGGCCTTCGGCGTCGAATCTCGGCGCGAAGACGGTGCCTTCCTCGCTTTCGGGCTTGTTCTTAGGGGCAGGGAAGCGGGCAGCGTTGCTCACCGCGATATGTCCTTCGCGGCCGTTTCCGTCAGCCGCGGCCGCGCTCGGTCGCAAGCATCATGAAACGCGCCTGCTGCGCCGGATCTTCTTTGAAGATGCCGGTGAACTGGGTGGTGATGGTGGCGACGTCGGGTTTCTTCACGCCGCGGATCGACATGCATTGATGCACCGCCTCGATCATCACCGCGACGCCCTTCGGCTTCAGCGCCTTGTCGATGGTCTCGGCGATCTGCGCGGTCATGGTCTCTTGCGTCTGCAAGCGGCGCGCGAACACGTCCACCACGCGGGCAAGCTTGGAGATGCCGACCACCCGGTCGGTCGGAAAATAGGCGACATGCGCCTTGCCGACGAAGGGGATCATGTGATGCTCGCAATGAGAGTGGAGCTCGATGTCGCGCAGCATGACAATGTCGTCATAGCCAGCCACCTCGTCGAAGGTGCGCGACAGCACCTCGAGCGGATCCTCGCGATAGCCCGAGAAGAACTCGTCATAGGCCGACGTGACGCGGCGCGGGGTCTCACGCAAGCCCTCGCGGTCGGGATTGTCGCCGGCATAGGCGATCAGAGTGCGCACGGCCTCCTCGGCCTCCTCCCGCGACGGGCGCAGAATGCCGGGTCCGCGGCCGATCTCGGCTTGCGGCCGCGTCCTGAGTTTCTTAACCGTGGCGTCCATGAGATACGAAGCTTTCCTTGTCTGGCTTAACGCCTAACGGCCATGGGCCGTTTCGGGCCTTCACTTGGGATAGTATAGCGTGCTCGTCAACAATCAGGTTGCGGTCCTTGCCTCCCCGCCCTCTCATTCTTAAGCCCGGCTGCATATATAATGCGTGATTTCTGCCTGCAAGGCGAGCCCGGCCTGACCGAGACAACGCATGACATTGCCTGACGACATCTATAGCCAAAGCATCCTCGAACTTGCCGCCGCCATGCCGCGGACGGCAAGGCTTGCCGCGCCTCAAGCCACGGCAAGGGCCCATTCGAAGCTCTGCGGCAGCACCGTCACGGTCGATCTCGCCATGGAGGGCGACATGGTGACCGACTATGGCCAAAGCGTGAAGGCTTGCCTTCTTGGCCAGTCGGCGGCTTCGGTGATGGGCCGCGAGATCGTCGGTTCGACCGCGGCGGAATTGCGCGCGGTGGGAAGCGCCATGCGGAGGATGCTGAAAGAGGACGGCCCGCCGCCGCACGGCAAATGGGGCGACCTGGCCGTGCTCGAGCCGGTGCGCGACTACAAGGCCCGCCATGCCTCGACCCTTCTCGTGTTCGACGCGGTGGAGGACGCCATCTCCCAGATCGAGGCCAAGCGGGCTGCCGAAGCCAAGGCTCCGCGCTCGGAAGAGCATGTCTAAGACGATCCGGGAGAGCGAGGGCAGCGTGCCGGGCGGCGCGCGGATTGCAAGGGCGTTGCTGCTTGCCCCGATTGCCCTCTATCGCCTCACCATCTCGCCGCTGCTTGGCGTGAACTGCCGGCATGTGCCGTCCTGCTCAGACTATGCGCGCGAGGCCGTCGACACGAACGGGGCGTGGAAGGGCGGCTGGCTCGCGCTGTCGCGGATCTGCCGCTGCCATCCTTGGGGCAGCCACGGCTTCGATCCCGTGCCCGACCTGAGAGACGAGCGCCATCCCTTTGCGCCCTGGCGCTACGGCCGCTGGCGCATAAACCCCCGTGACGCGGTAATCGATTCCCGCTAAAAGCACGCGCACGATCAATCCATCTTACCTGCGCTGGTACGCAGGAGTGAGAGGAGCAAACGTCATGTCGCAAGTCTCCCTGACATTTCCCGATGGCGCCAAGCGCGAGGTGCCGGCCGGCACCACCGGCCTCGATGTGGCAAAGTCGATCTCGCCGTCGCTGGCCAAGCGCACCGTGGCGATGAGCCTCGACGGCAAGCTTGCCGACCTCGCGTCTCCCATCAGCGCCGACGCCGCGATCAAATTCCTCGCGCGCACAGATCCCGAGACGCTCGAGCTGATCCGCCACGACGCCGCTCATGTGATGGCCGAGGCGGTGCAAGAGCTATATCCCGGAACTCAGGTCACGATCGGGCCGGTCATCGAGAACGGCTTCTACTACGACTTCGCGCGCGACGAGCCCTTCACGCCCGAAGATCTTCCCAAGATCGAAGCCAGGATGCGCGAGATTATCGCGCGCGACTCTCCCTTCTCCTGCGAGGTGATGGACCGGAAGGCGGCGAAGAAGCTGTTCGCCGACAAGGGCGAGGTCTTCAAGCTCGAGCTGATCGACGCGATTCCCCAAGGCGAGCAGATCAAGATCTATTCGCAACGCGAGTGGCTCGATCTCTGCCGCGGGCCGCATATGACCTCGACCGGAAAGGTCGGCAAAGGCTTCAAGCTGCTCAAGATTGCCGGCGCCTATTGGCGCGGGGATTCGACCAAGCCCATGCTCCAGCGCATCTACGGCACGGCCTTCGCCAGCGAGGAGGACCTCAAAGCCTATCTCACGCAGCTCGAAGAGGCGGAGAAGCGCGACCACCGCCGTTTGGGCCGCGAGATGGACCTGTTCCACTTCCAGGAAGAGGCTCCGGGCGCCGTGTTCTGGCATCCCAAGGGCTGGGCGCTGTTCACGGCGTTGATCGCCTATATGCGCCGCCGCCAGAACGCGTGGGGTTATGTCGAGGTGAACTCGCCCGACATGATGGAGCGCAAACTGTGGGAGCAGTCCGGCCATTGGGAGAAGTTCGGCGACCTCATGTACGTCACCGAGACCCCTGACGAGCGCATCTATGCCTGCAAGCCCATGAACTGCCCCGGCCATGTGCAGATCTTCAAGCACGGCCTGAAGAGCTATCGCGACCTGCCGTTGCGCATCGCCGAGTTCGGCAAGGTGCATCGCTACGAGCCGTCGGGCGCGCTGCATGGACTGCTGCGCGTGCGCCATTTCACCCAAGACGACGCGCATATCTTCTGCACCGAGGAGCAGATCACCGAGGAATGCGTGCGGCTCAACGAGCAGATGCTCTCGATCTATCGCGACTTCGGCTTTACCGATGTGCGCATCAAATTCTCCGACCGCCCCGCCAAGCGGGTCGGCGCCGACGCGGTGTGGGACAAGGCTGAGGCCGCGCTCAAGCGCGCGGTCGAGGCGGCCGGTCTCGCTTACGAGCTGAACCCGGGGGAGGGCGCCTTCTATGGGCCCAAGCTCGAATATGTGTTGCGCGATGCGATCGGGCGCGACTGGCAGTGCGGCACGATCCAGGTCGATCTCAATCTGCCGGGGCGGCTCGGGGCGTTCTATATCGGCCCTGACGGCGAGAAGACGCTGCCGGTGATGATCCACCGCGCCATGTTCGGGTCGCTCGAGCGATTCACCGGCATCCTCATCGAGCATTATGCCGGGCATCTGCCGCTGTGGCTCGCGCCGGTGCAGGCCGTGGTCGCTACCATCGTGTCGGATGCCGACGTCTATGCCGGCGCGGTGCTCGAGGCGCTCGTCAAAGCGGGCTTGCGCGCCGAGGCCGATCTCCGCAACGAGAAGATCAATTACAAGGTGCGCGAGCATTCGCTCGCCAAAGTGCCGGTGCTGCTCGTGGTGGGCAAGCGCGAGGCCGAGGAGAGGACGGTCTCGGTGCGGCGGCTTGGGAGCCAGCAGCAAGAGGTGATGTCGCTCGATGCCGCGCTCCAGATGCTTTCCGACGAGGCGGTTCCGCCTGATTTGCGCGGCGAGCCAAAACGCGAGGCGGCTTGAGATTCAAGAACCGCCTTTTCCCGCCACTCTTTGTCATGCACGCGAAAGCGGGCATCCAGTAACCCCGGCGCTCGCGAGCAAACTGAGGGCGGTGGTTACTGGATCGCCCGGTCAAGCCGGGCGATGACAGGTAAGTATTAAATGGACTCAGCACCTGCAATTCTGACCATCGGGCATTCGCGGCATCCACTCGAGCGGTTCATTGCGCTTCTCCAAGAGGCGCAGGTCACAGCCCTCGCCGATGTGCGCTCGGCCCCCATGTCGCGCTTTTCGCCGCATTTCAACAGAGGTGCCTTGGCAGCGTCGCTTGCCGCGCAAGGCATCGACTATGTCTTTCTGGGGAAGGAGCTCGGCGGGCGTCCCGCACGGCAGGAGATGTATACGCAAGGCCGGGCGGATTACGAGAAGATGGCCGCCTCACCGGAATTTCGCGTTGGCCTGGCGCGGCTGACGGGAGCAGCGGAGCGGCACCGGGTCGCGGTGATGTGCTCCGAGGCTGACCCTCTCGATTGTCACAGGTGCTTGCTCGTCGGCCGCGCGTTAGCCGGCGGAGGGATCGATGTCGGTCACATCCTAGCGTCCGGCGCCGTCGTCACCCATGCGCAGGCTGAAGACCGTCTGCTCGATCTCGAAAATCTCGCTGAAGCCGGTCTGCTGCTGCGGTCTCGCGACGAGCGGCTGGCGGAGGCCCATCGCTCCCGCTGCCGCAGGGTTGCCTATGCGCGGGCGGGCAGCGGCTAGCGCGACGATGGGCGGAGCAGGATACCGGGATTGATCAGAGGGGCATTGGGGTCGGCAGGCGCCGTCGGCGAGAAGCCGTCGAAGGCGGCTCCCACGTTGGGCGAGGGAGCTTGCCCATCGCCCGCCACGACTCCGCCAGCGGGTGGAGGCGGGAGCTCGGGCGGATCGGTCAGCGCCTTGAGGTCCTCCGGCGAGGTCGGCCCATCGTCGACGACCACCTCGACCTGCTTGGCGTCGCCCGCCTCGATCGAGAACTTGCGCGTATAGCTCAAGCCGGCATGGTCGGCGACCACGGCGTAACTGCCCGGAGCCAGGATGTGGGTCGGCAGCGCGCCAGCGTTCTCCTTCACCACGTCGCCGGCCGAGGTGAGGATGGTCCATTTCGTGTCGGCGAGCGCCTCGCCGCCGAGCGACTGAACGAGCTTGAAGGTCGTCTTGGACCCGGTTTGCTTGATGGTTGCTTCGGTGACCTTGCCCGGCTCGACCGTCACGTCAACCCCGACGGTCGCGTTGGCGTCGCCATAGAGGCTTTCGATGCGATAGGCCCCGGCATTGAGCCTGACGACCAGGCCGGGCTTGGCGTTGTGGAGGATCTTCTGGCGATTGCCGAACTGATCCTCCTCGTCGGAAAGGATGTCGAATCTGACGGCGCCCTCCGGCAGGGGCTCGCCGCTGGGGAGCAAGGCGGCAAGCTTCAGGCCCCCGGTGTTGAGCACGAAGGTCTCCTCCAGCGAGCGGCCGCTGTCCACTTTGATCTTCTTGGTGAGATTGGAAAGGCCGTAAGCTGCATTGACGAGATATTCGCCGGGAAGCAGCGCCGCCGTCGGGTTCGCCTCGCGGTGCGTGCTGAGGAGTTTGTAGCCGCCGCCCTCAGGTGAAGTCTTCGATGCATAGACGCGCCACGTGAGCCCGGTTTGCAGTTTTGGTCCTGCCTCGGTGATGAGGGCTTTGAAGGTCACGGGGACGGGGAGCTGAATTTGCGGCGCAGGCGCCGCCGCGATCTTGGCGGCGGGCGGGGGCGCCGGCGGAGCGATCGGCACGGATTGGACGAGATTGACGGGAGGCGCTTCCGGCGCGGCGGCGGGTGCGGGCCGGGCGAGCATGGTGGTCTCGCCGGGAGGAGGCGATGCGGATTTGTGCACCGCCGTTTCGCCGGCTGGTTCCGGAGCTTGTGCGGGCGCTGCTTGAGAGGGCTTCGCCGCCGATTGAGGCTGCGGCTCGGACGCCACGCTTTCGGCTTCCGCCGGGATCGGCGCGACCGGTGGCGCGGCTCGAGCGGGCGCTGCATCGAGATCGATGGGCTGGGCGGTGGCCACCCCTGCCGGCAAGGGGGAGGCCATCGCCGGCAGGGCGGCGGTCCCCTCAGCCGCGACCACTTGAGGGGCAGGCGCACCCGGCGTAACGATAGCGTCGAGCACGGTGGCGAGGCCTTGCTTGAGCTCGGCCGCATTGGTCGCGGCGACGAAGGTTCCGCCGGTCGCCCCGGCGACACAAGTCAAGGGCTTGAGCTCATCGGGCTTGTCGTTGAAGCCGATCACGTGGATGCGGAGGCTTTGCGACTTCTCCTTTAGCGCGACGGCCGTCGAGCAGATGTCGGCGTCGCAGGTATCGCCGCCATCGGCGATGAGGACGATATCGAACCGGCCTTGCGTTTGAGCGGCCTTGGCGGCGTCGCTCAAGGCGGCGGCAATGGGGGCCTGGCCTTTCGGCTTGATCTTGTCGAGGAGCTTGCTCTGCGACGCGAAAGTAAGCTCGCCAGGCTTCGCCAAGATCTCGCTGTCGGCGCAGTTCGACGCCTTGCGATGGCCGAAGGCGACGAGCCCGAACGATAGGCGACCCGCGTAACTTCCCAGCGCTTGGCCAAGCTCTGTCCGTACCGCCGCGAGCTTGCCGGTGCTCCCGATCTTCGCGTTCATGCTGCTCGAGGCGTCGAGCACGACGATCGCGGCGGGGGAGCTTGACGTGGCGGCGGGAGGGGGTGCGGTCTCGGCTACCGCGACGCCCGCTCCGAGAAGAGCGGCGGGCAAGAGCAGGAGCCTAAGCCCCGCGCAGCGTTTCCCCCGCATGGCGATCGCTCCGATAAGTCGGCCGCAAGCTGTTATACCCCGTTTCGGGTGCGCACAACGGGGCGAAAGTCCTTTGGGAATAAGGCCGATTTGGGGTGACTCGGCGGTTCATTTGCCCCTCCTGTCCGGGAGGGATTCCGGCATTGTTCGAGGTCCTTTTTCAGGATAGGGAACGCGACCTTTCACCACCCCCTCCCTTCGCGGCACATGACGAACCCAGCCATAGACCTCCTGCTTGCCCGTCGCTCGGTTTCCGCCAACGCTCTGGGAGAGCCGGGGCCGAGCGCGGCGGAGATTGAGCTGATCCTCAGGGCAGCCTCGCGCGTGCCCGACCACAAGAAACTCGTGCCCTGGCGCTTTCTCCTGTTCCAGGGTGAGGCGCGGGCCACATTCGGCAACGTCCTCGCCGAAGTCTGCCGCGAAGAGGAGACGGACCCGGGTGCCTTCCGGCTCGAAAACGAGGCGAAGCGGTTCTTGCGCGCGCCCCTGGTTATCGCCGTGATCTCGCGCGTGGTGAAGAACCCGGCAGCGCCGGAATGGGAGCAGATCCTCTCGGCCGGCGCCGCCTGCCAGAATCTCATCCTCGCCGCCACGGCGCTCGGCTACGGCGCGCAATGGATCACCGAGTGGTGCGCCTATAGCGAAGGGGTGCGCAAAGCGCTAGCGCTTGCCGAGAACGAGCGCGTCGCCGGTTTCGTCTATATTGGCACCGCCAAAGAGATGCCGGAGGAGCGGGAGCGGCCAACGCTTGGCGAGATCGTCGCGCCCTGGCGCCCTTGAGGTTGTGGCGTCGGGAAGGAGAGGGCTTAAGAGAGTTGCCATGTTCTACGACGCGATCGCCAATAATCATGGCCTTGCCCTCGATCCCTTCAAGGCGCTGGTCGCGCCGCGCCCGATCGGTTGGATCTCGACGCTCGGCAGGAATGGCGTGGTCAATCTTGCGCCTTACAGCTTCTTCAACGCCGTCTCCGAAGATCCGCATTTCGTGATGTTTGCCTCCGGCGGCCGCAAGGACAGTCAGCGCAATGCCGAGGACACCGGTGAGTTCGTCTGCTCGCTCGCCACCTACGATCTGCGCGAGGCGATGAGCCGGACCTCGGCCGCGGTCGAACCGGAGGTCGACGAGATGCGGCTCGCCGGGCTCACGCCCGCGCCATCGCGGCTCGTGGCGCCGCCCCGCGTGAAGGAGTCGCCGGTCGCTTTCGAGTGCCGCTATTGGCGCACCATCGAACTGCCGGGCCGGAACGGTGGACTAAGCGGCCACGCCATCGTGCTTGGCCAGGTCGTCGGCGTCCACATCGCCGACGAGGCGATCATCGGCGGCAGGGTCGATGTGACCAGGCTCAAGCCCATCGCCCGGCTCGGCTACGGCGATTATGCGGTGATCGAGGAGGTTTTCACTCTGCCGCGGCCAGGCGTGCGGGGCGCGTCTCAATAGCCGAACTGCTCCGACAGAATGCGCTCGGCAAGGGTGTGGCCCGGGTCGAACATCATGAAGATGTCGATGCCGCTTTCCTCCATTACCTCGACCTTGACCACGTCGCGGAACTCGGTGTGGTCGGCGACGGCGCTGACGGGCCGCTTATCGGGCTCGAGCACCTCGATGGTGACATGAGCGTCGTTGGGCAAGAGGGCGCCGCGCCAGCGCCGCGGACGGAACGGGCTGATCGGGGTGAGCGCCAGGAGCGGCGCGTTGATCGGCAGGATCGGCCCGTGGGCCGAGAGGTTGTAGGCGGTCGAGCCGGCCGGCGTCGACACCAGCACGCCGTCGCAGATGAGCTCGTCCATGCGGACCGTGCGGTCGACGGCGATCCGGAGCTTGGCGGCCTGATATATCTGACGGAACAGTGACGCCTCATTGATAGCAAGCGCCTCGTGCTTGGCGCCGTGCTTGTCGTGGGCCGTCATGCGCAAGGGGTGGATGACCGTGAGCTCGGCAAGCTTGAGCCGCTCCTTGAGGCTGTCCTCGCGGTAGTCGTTGAGGAGGAAGCCGACCGACCCGCGGTTCATGCCGTAGATCGGAATGCGGCTGTTGAGATGGCGGTGCATGGTTTGCAGCATCAGGCCGTCGCCGCCAAGGGCGACAATGGCGTCGGCCTCTTCGGCCGAAGCGTTGCCATAACGCTTGGTCAGCTCTTTCAGCGCCTCCTGCGCCTCCTTGGTCTCGCTGGCAATGAAGGCGATCTTATCGAAGCGGGGCATGATCATGTCGAGGCGCTTGGAGCGGACCTAAGAAGCGGGCACTATAAACGCGACCGCGCCCCGCAAATGCAAGTCCCTAGAATCGGCGGCGAATGGTGAATTCATGGCGAACGACGACCGGCCGGTCCTGATTTATACGACCTTGCCGAGCCTTGATGAGGCAAAACGGGTCGGCGACGCGCTCGTAGCGGCGCGGCTTGCGGCTTGCGTCAACATGTTTCCAGGCATGATCTCGATCTTCGAGTGGAAGGGCGCGCGGGAAGAGGCGAACGAGGTCGCCATGATCATCAAGACGCGTGCGTCCCTCACCGAGGCCGTGCTCAGAGAGACGAAGCGGCTCCATCCTTACGAGCTGCCGGCGCTGCTCGTGCTGCCGACGGAAGGCGGCAGCGCCGAATATTGCGGCTGGATCGCGAGTCAAACGCGAAGCCCAGAGCCCCGATGAGCGAAGAGGCTTTCGTCCTGGCCATCGATCAGGGGACGACGAGCACCCGCGCCATTCTGTTCGACCGTGAGGGCCGTGCCCGCGCCACGGCGCAAATGCCGCTCACGCAGATCTATCCCGCGCCGGGGCAGGTGGAGCACGACCCCGAGGAGATCTGGCGGTCCGTGCTTCACGTCGGCCGCGAAGTGCTGAGCGGGGTCGGAGCGAAATCGGTCGCCGCGGTCGGCATCACCAATCAGCGCGAGACCACTGTCGTGTGGGAGAGGGCGACAGGCAAGCCGCTCGCCAACGCCATCGTCTGGCAGGACCGCCGTACCGCGGACCTTTGCGCCGAGCTTGCGCAGGAAGGCTGGAGCGCCCATGTCGCGGAAGCGACCGGGCTCGTTATCGATCCTTATTTCTCGGCGACGAAACTCGCTTGGCTTCTCAGGAATGTGCCGAACCTCGAGGCCCGAGCGCGGGCCGGAGAGGTGTGCTTCGGCACGGTCGACAGTTTCCTCCTGTTCAGGCTTACCGGGGGCAAGCTGCACTTAACCGACGCGACCAACGCCGCGCGCACCAAGCTCTACGACATTAGGTCGGGGCGGTGGGACGAGCGATTGCTCGAGCGGCTCGGCGTGCCCCACGCCATGCTGCCCGAGGTGCGCGACACCCAAGGCGATTTCGGACACACGGAGCATGAGCATTTCGGCGCCGCCATCCCCATCAGAGGCGTTGCCGGCGATCAGCAGGCCGCGGCCTACGGTCAGGCTTGCTTCAGGCCCGGCATGCTCAAGGCGACCTTTGGCACTGGCTGCTTTGTGCTCGCCAACACGGGCGAGACGAAAGTGGCGTCGGCTACGCGCATGCTGTCGACCATCTTTCATCAGCTTGAGGGAAAACGGTGTTACGCCTTAGAAGGCGCCATCTTCATGGCCGGCGCCACCGTGCAGTGGCTCAGAGACAGTCTCGGCCTCATCGCCTCGGCGGCGGAGAGCGAGGCGTTGGCGCGGGACGCGGACCCCAATTCAGGCGTTTACCTCGTTCCCGCCTTTCAGGGACTTGGCGCCCCTTTCTGGGACGCAAACGCGAGAGCTGCCATACTCGGGCTGACCCGCGCCGCGTCAAAGGCCGATCTCGTGGCGGCCGGGCTCGAGGCGGTCGCCTTCCAGACCCGCGATCTCTTGACCGCCATGCAGCGGGACATGGTGCGAAGCCGCATCCCGGCGCCGTCCATTTTGCGGGTCGATGGGGGCATGACGGCGAACGCGTGGTTCATGCAACGGCTCGCCGACATTCTTTGCCAGAGGGTCGAGGTCGCGCTAAACCCTGAGACGACGGCGCTCGGCGCGGCCTATCACGCCGGGCAGGCCGCCGGCTTTTTCGGGGAGGCGGGAGAGCTCGAGAAGCTATGGGTGCCGGCGCGGGCCTTCGAGCCCAAAATGAGCGAGACCGAGCGAGAGGCACGCTATGGCGGCTGGCTCGACGCCGTCGCGAGGATAAGGTCGCAGGGCGCTCCCTGATCTCTGGCTGCCCGTCGGCTAGCCTGGGCATTAACCACGCGAAGCCTTCTCTCTCGAGCCGCGCGCCCGCCGTTAACCCCGGTGCATTCTTCTGTGTGCACCATCCGGCTGCGTGCTGGCGGCACGGCGCTTGCAGCCGCCCGATCATCATTTTCTTGGGAGGCGCCGGTGCGCAATCCGCCATCGCCTGAAGGGACGTTCAGCCGGGTCGCTCCAAAGACGCCTGCTCGCCCGCGCGAGCATGCCCGTTCCGTTCGCCGGGACATGCTGTTCAGAGAGACCTTGCGCGAGAGATGTGAGCGGGTCTTCTTCGGCATCGTCTGGTCGTTGCAACCGAAACGCTTCGACCGGCTGGTGCAGATCGCGCGCCTCTGGGCCTTGCGTCTGCTTAAGCCTGAGCCGGAGATTGCTGATCTGGCAACCAGGCCGGGAGCCGGCGATATTGTCGGGATCGCCAATGATCTCTCACTGCCGATCCTGCTTCGAGCCTATGCAGCGGGGCTTTTCCCGCACAGCCACTTAAACCCCCCTAAGTGGATCTCGCTGCCTGAGCGTTGTGTCCTTTTCTTCGACAACTTGCACATATCGAAGCGGCTCAAGCGTCTGATGCGGCAGGGCCGCTACACCGTCACCTTCGACCAGGACTTCGAGGGTGTGATCAAGGCCTGCGCCGGAAAGAGGGAAGGGCACTACGGCATCACTTGGATCACGCCGCGTATCATGCGTGCTTATGCCGCCCTGTTCGATGCGGGCTATGTGCATTCCTTCGAGGTGTGGAACGCCGAAGGCAAGCTCGTCGGCGGCGGTTATGGGGTGGCGCTCGGCCGAGTCTTCTCCACCGAATCCCAGTTCTCGCACGAGCCGAATACGTCGAAGATCGGCTTCTCGGTGCTCAATTGGCACCTCGCGCGTTGGGGCTATGTGCTGAACGACGGCAAAGGGTCGACGCCAACGATTCTCGACATGGGCTTTCGTCCAATCCCCAGGGCCGAGCTCCTACGCCTGCTCGCCGAATACGGGAAGGGTGGCGGCAGGCAGGGAATTTGGTCGGTCGAAGCGGGACCCGATGTGGTCGCCGGCTGGCGTGAGACGAACAGGCCCGAGGGCACGGGGCCTGACGCGGTCGCCACCGGGTGAGACCGGAGAGAACGGGTGGATGATATCGGCCGGTCTTTGCACAGCACAGCGTTGAGCCCACCCGCGGCGCAGCGTGGCGGCGACGATGGCCCTCGTCGGCGAGGCGCCCTGCGGCGTTGGGTCCTCGGCCTGCTGTGGAGCCTGAAGCCGCCGCGGCTTTACGGGGTGCCGGCGATGCTTGCCATGCTCGCCAAGCATTACGCTGGATTAGGGCTTCGGCCCGGCGCGCTCCCCGACCCCGCAAAGGCCTTGCGCCATCCCGACGGCCTTGCCGGCATCTGCACCGATATGAGTGTGCCCACGCTGAGAGCGGCCTATGCGAAGGGCCTCTTTCCTCTCGCTCATATCGGACCGCAGAAATGGTGGGCGCCCCCGGAGCGGATGGTCTCGTTTCCGGAGACCGTCCACATCTCGAAGACCACGCGCCGGCTGCTGCGTATCAAGCAATTCGAGGTGACGTTCGACACCGCGTTCGCCGCCGTCATGACGGCCTGCGCCGAGCCTCGCCCCGGGCGGATGCACGTGACCTGGATCAGGCCCGACGTCATAGAAAGCTATCAGGCCCTCCACGCCGCGGGGCTCGCTCACTCCGTCGAGGTTTGGGACCGGTCGGGGAATCTCGCCGGAGGATTGTACGGCGTTGCCATCGGCAAAGCGTTCATTACCGAGTCCATGTTTGCGCGACAGCCGGACGCCTCAAAAGTTGGCTTCGTCACGCTCAGCTGTCACCTGCAAAAATGGGGTTTCGTGCTGAACGATGGCAAGCGCGAGAGCGGCCATTTGAGCCGGCTCGGCTTCACCTTGATGCCGAGGGCCAAGTTCAATGCGCTACTGGCGCAAGCATGTGCCGAGCCGGGCAGGGAGGGCCGGTGGGCGGTCGACAAGACCATCGACGTTTCCCAATGGGACCCGAAGACAGGCGTAGCCTGAACCCTCGCGCGTAGCCTGACTCGATGGGTGGTTTGCCTGTTATAGTGCCGCCACACGATCGTCATAGAGTCCCGTGCCGGCATGCCTCACAAGGGGTAAGGAGAATCGCGCATGGTAATGGCTGCCATCGACTTCCAGCTTCTCGCCAATGCAGGTTTCCCTCCGGCCAGCTTTCAGTCGGGCGAGGTTATCTTTATGGAGGGTGACAACGGCGACAAGATGTATGTGATCCGCTCGGGCGAGGTCGAGATCGAACGCAACGGCAAGATCGTGGAGAACTTATCGGCCGGGGGCATTTTCGGGGAGATGGCCCTCATCGACGGATCGCCGCGGGCCGCCACGGCGCGAGCCAAGACGGCTTGCGAGGTCGCCCCCATCACCGAGAAAAGCTTCCTGTTCCTCGTGCATGAGACGCCGTTCTTCGCCATTGCCGTGATGCGCGCGCTTGCCGATCGCCTGAGGCGCTCCCCGCCACAAAACTGACGTGTTGCGATTGGCTTTTGGGGCCCCGGCTTGCCATTGTGGCTGGCGCCAGCCATGATCGGGCGCCCATCAACCCCAAGCCTGCGCATTAGGCCCTTGTCCCTCCTCGCGAATCTGGCGCTCCGCCGCCCGCGCAATATCGAAGCGTCGACGCTCGGGCGCGACGCTATGGCGGGCGCCATCTCGGCGGTGGTGCAGATCGCCTATTGCATCTCTTTTGCCGCGCTCATCTTTACCGGCGACCTGGCCGGCGGTTTTTCGCTCGGGCTGGCGGGGCTTATCATGGGTACGGTGGTCACCTGCGTGATCATCGCCGTGACCTCGACCTTCTCGCCG